>ERZ795060.90-NODE-90-length-123051-cov-6.166233_pt1 | contig 123051 bp, 102 predicted proteins | sample MGYA00375144_ERZ795060 | MGnify/ENA primary metagenome ERZ795060 (study PRJEB30189, sample SAMN05720157) | activated sludge metagenome | isolation source: anaerobic digester from wastewater treatment plant | place: Japan | collected 2015-05-15 ...
AGGGAATTTTAGGGTTTATCCGAGAAGTGCGTGCCTGATGAATTGCAATTGATTCCATCCGCTCCGGATGAGGGCGGGCGTCAAGGTCCGCCTTGAGCTCTTGGTATACCCACTTTCAATCCCCTTATCCCCGCTTACAGCACCACGCCCATTTCATCGATTACCTCCCGGATGGCCGCCAGCAGGGTCCGGATGTCGGCCTCGAAAATCCGCCCGATGTTCCCGATCCGGAAACAATTCGCGTTGCTGACCTTGCCGGGATAAATCACCTGATCCCGCTGATTCAGCCGGCGGTAGAACTCCTCGAACGAGAATTTAGGGTGTTCCGGATACAGGTACGAAGTGATGATGTATCCCTGCCGATCGCGGGGCAGATATTCCTGGAAACCCATCCCGCTCATCCCCGCGGTCAATGTTTGGTAGTTCTTCTGATACCGCGCCGCCCGGCCTTCCACGCCGCCCTCGGCCTCCAGTTCGAGCAACGCCTGTTGGAACGCGAGGATGGCGTGCGTGGGCGGGGTGAAGCGGAACTGGCCGTTGCTCTCCAGTCCTTTCCATTGGCCGAACAGGTCCAGGCTCAGGCTACGGGCGTACCCTTCGGTCTTCAGGAACGGCTCTTTCCGCGCGAGGATGAACGAAAAGCCCGGCACGCCCTCGATGCACTTGTTGGCGGAAGAGACCAGGTAGTCGATATGGCAGCGGGCCAGATCCATGGGGACCGCCCCGAAGCTGCTCATGGCGTCCACGAAATAAACACGGCCCGCGCGGTGGACGATCCCGCCGATCTCCCCGACTGGATTCATGATGCCCGTAGTGGTTTCGCAGTGCACCACGGCAACATGGGTGATGGCGGGATCATGTTTCAGCGTCTCCTCGATCTGCTCCAAATCGGGGCAGGAGTCTTCGGGGTATTCCAACTTCACCACGCCGATCTTCAAAATCGAGGTGATTTTGGCTATGCGGTGGCCGTACGCGCCGTTGATGATCACCAGGAGTTTGCCGTCCGGTGGGATCGTGGAGGAGACGACCGCCTCGATGCCGAACGTGCCGCTGCCCTGCATGAGCACCGCTTCGTACCCCGCGTCCCCCACGTGGCCTAATTCCAGCAACCGCCGGCGGATGAACCGCACGGTCTCGATGAACTCCGTGTCCCGCGAGCCCAGATCGCGCAGCAGGGCTTGCTTGACGGTCCGGCTCGTGGTCAACGGACCGGGAGTGAATAGAATTTTGTCTTTCCAACCGGGCATCGCTTTCAGTGGATTCATACCCATGGCCTCACTGTCCCAAACAACCTGTGGAGTTGCTGAATCATAATGACAAATGATCCAATGTGGTAGGCGGGAGTGGCGCCATGATCTACCTTCCCAGGGCGAAAGCCTGGGGCTATTTTAAATGAAGTTCATCCGGTAAGTGCATACCTGAAGAAGTAAAATTGATACCATCCGCCACTGGGCGAGGGCGGACACCAAGGTCCGCCCCTACAAAAAAAACCTCACCCTAGCCCTTTCCCAGGGGGAGAGGGAATTATGAGAGGTGGTTTTCATCGATCATTTCGAAGAGATGCGAAACGGCGATCTGGAAAAAAGCGCGCGCCGGCCATATGAATCTTGAATGGGCTGCCGGCGAGGAACAATCCGTCGTGCATGGTGGGCAAGCATCCCGTTTAGAAAAAATCCAATCCGATCCTGGGTGTAAACACAAACACATGGATCCACATCAAAGATTGTCCGATAAATCCAGTCAGGAAATCGTTCCGTCGGAAGGGGATGTCAACCGCTCCCCGTTCCGCGAGGAATGGCTGCAGAATCATACCGGCGCGGAAACGCGGCATTGGCTCGAGGAAGACGCGAAATATTTTCTTCATCAATCCCTCTCCACCCCCTGCCTGAACGTTCTTCAACATTGCGAGGGAATTTACCTGGAAGACCTGGAGGGCCGCCGGTACATGGATTTTCACGGCAACAATGTCCATCAGGCGGGATTCGCTCATCCCCGCGTCATCCAGGCCATCAAGGATCAACTGGACAAGTTGTCTTTCTGCACTCGACGTTATACCAATATCCCCGCTATTCAGTTGGCCAAGAAGCTGGCGGAACTCGCCCCGGGGGATCTCAACAAAGTCTTGTTCGCGCCGGGAGGCACTTCCGCGATCGGCATGGCGTTGAAACTGGCGCGCGCCGCGACCGGCCGGTTCAAAACCATTTCGATGTGGGATTCGTTCCATGGCGCGTCGCTGGACGCCATTTCGATCGGTGGCGAGGCCTTGTTCCGCCAGGGGATCGGACCCCTGTTGCCTGGAACCGAGCACGTGCCGCCTCCGGATCCGGCGCATTGTCCGTGGGGTTGCGCGGGGACCTGCAACCTGAAGTGCGCGGAATACATCGAGTATGTGCTCGAAAAAGAGGGCGACACCGCCGCCGTGATCGCCGAAACCGTGCGCAGCACGCCGTATATCCCCCCGCCGGACTATTGGCGCGTGGTCCGGGAGGCCTGCGACCGCCACGGCGCGCTGCTCATTTTGGACGAGATACCCCATTGCCTCGGCCGCACGGGCAAAATGTTTACATTTGAACATTATGGCATCATCCCGGACATGGTGGTGATCGGCAAGGGACTGGGCGGGGCGGTGTTTCCCCTGGCGGCGCTGATCGTCCGCGAATCGTTGGATTGCGTCCCCGAGCGGGCGCTGGGGCATTACACGCATGAGAAAAATCCCGTGGCTTGCGCGGCCGCCCTGGCGTTGATCGAGGTGCTGGAGAGCGAAAATCTGTTGGAAAACGCCCGGCGGCTGGGAGATTACGCCCTGGAACGGATGCATGCCATGAAGGTACGGCATCCACTCATCGGCGATGTCCGGGGGTTGGGCCTCTTGATGGGCATCGAGTTACTAAAGGACCGCGCCACCCGCGAACGGGCCACCCCGGAGGCCGAACAGGTGATGTACGCCGCCTTGGCCAAGGGACTCAGTTTCAAGGTGACCATGGGGAACATCCTCACCCTCACCCCGCCGCTGACCATCACCCAACCGCAGTTGGATACGGCGTTCGATATTCTCGAGGATTGTTTGAGAGAAATCGAACAGACCTAAGGGCGGCATCGGAAATTCCGCCGGGCCGTGTATAATCCCCCATTCATACCCAGACACTCCAACGAGGAGCACCGCGGATGAGAAGTAAAATCAAGGCGATTACTTTCGACCTATGGGACACGCTGTTCGCCGATGACACGGACGAACCCAAGCGCCAGAAGGCCGGGTTACCCCCCAAACCGGTCGAACGGCGCGAGTTGGTCCATCAATACCTGCACCGCCACGCGCCCATCGCCCGGGACCTGGTGGATGCCGCCTACAACGCCGCCGACGCGGCCTTCAACAAGGTTTGGCACGAACACTATGTCACCTGGACCGTGCGGGAGCGGCTCTCCATTGTGTTCAAGGCCCTGAAACGCGAGTTGCCGGAAAAAGAACTGGCCGAGTTGATCCGCCTGCACGAGGAGATGGAACTGCGCTTCCGCCCCGATCCCGCCCCCGGTGCGGGCGAGGCTCTTCGGACCCTCAAGCCACGCTACAAACTGGGAGTCATCTCGGACGCCATCTTCACGCCGGGCCGCGCCCTGCGCCAGTTGCTCGATGGCGAGGGATGGCTGGGGCTGTTCGATTCGCTGGTCTTTTCGGATGAGGTGGGATGCTCCAAGCCCCAGCGGCTGGTGTTCGAAACGGCCGCGGCGCAGTTGGGGGTCGATCTCGGCGAAATTGTCCACATCGGCGACCGGGAATCGAACGATGTCGACGGCCCCCACGCCGTTGGCGCGCGGGCGGTTCTCTTCACGGGCATCAAGGACCGCGGCAGCGCGAAAAGCCAGGCGGACGCGGTTTGCGATGACTTTGCCCGCCTGCCCGCGGTGCTGGAGCAGATGGATCAATCGTAGGCGGGCAGGAAGCCGGGACTCATTTGTCAAAATCAGGATAGGACGCACTATGTTTCGCTGATCCATCCCACGGAGGCTATGGTTCATCCGTTCTGTACGTGTTATCCACTCGATGCCAGGGATGGATACAAAAGTCCGCCCCCTACCCAATTCCCTCAACCTAGTCCTTTCCCAGAGAGAGGGGAATGGTGGAAGTCATTACGCGGAATGTTGGGGGCCGATGCCAATCATGGAATTAACCCATTGATGCAACGATTCTTTCTTTCGGGATCTTTCAAGATTACGGAGATAAAAAACCATGCCTGATTACCGCTTTTTGATTATTGACGGATACTCGAAAAAAAGCCGGGACGATTTGGAAGCCGCCGGCATGTGCCTCGCCTGCACCCTTTACGTCAAGTTGCTGGAGCGCTACTGCCCGGGATGCGCCTATGACATCCTGCTGCCCACCGATCCGGACGTAGAAATGCCCAAACCGGCAGACCTGGAAGCCTACAGCGGCATCATTTGGACCGGCTGCAACCTGACCATCTACGATCTCACCCACCCCAGCGTGGTGAAGCAAATCCAACTGGCCCAGGAAGCCTACGAAGTGGGAGTTCCCAGTTTCGGCAGTTGTTGGGGCATCCAGATGGCCGCCGTCGCCGCGGGAGGCGAAGTGCAGGCCAATCCGAAGGGGCGGGAAATGGGGATCGCCCGCAAGATCCTGTTGACTCCGGAAGGGCGCCATCATCCCATGTACGAAGGCAAGCCGCCGGTGTTCAACGCCTTCATCAGTCATGAGGATCACATTACCCAACTTCCCCCCGGCGGGGTGCTGCTCGCCAGCAACGATTTCACACACGTGCAGGCGATTGCCGTCACGCACAAAAAGGGGACTTTCTGGGGCGTGCAGTATCATCCCGAGTATGACCTGCACGAAATGGCACGGCTGATCGTCGCCCGGGAAAACAAGCTGGTGCCCCTTGGTTTCTTCACGGATCACGACGACCTTGTCCAGTACGTGGACAAACTGGAAACTCTCTTCGCCCATCCGGACCGCAAGGACCTGCGCTGGCAGTTGGACATCGACGACGACGTGTTGTCCGATGCCATCCGCCAATGCGAATTCGCTAACTGGATCAAAAACCTGGTGGTTCCTTATGTGGAGAGCAGCTGAGATAAGCACCCAATTCCCGGCCCCGATTTACCCGGACGCGGAGCCAGGATACAGGGCGTCCTTTCAGGGCGGCCCTTATTCCGCCCTTCTCCCGGAGGGAAAGGGAATTTTGGGACGCTCTCCAATCCGTCTAAACGATGTCCGGTCACGCTCCTGGAAAATTGTACGCCCTTACCGGATCAACTCAAAAAAGGTGAGGGATGGAGCATCGTGCCCCATATTTTCTACTCTCCCCCCTTCCCCGCCGGGACATAATTCCATTTCGCGGCCAGCAACGCGCCGCTCAGGAAGGCGCAGACCACCAGCAGGTAAAACAGCGCGTCCCAACCGTAGGAATTTTTCACCACGGCTACGATGTAACCAGACACCATTTGTCCGATGGAGCCCACCCCGTTGATGAGACCCGCCGCCGTCGCCGCACCCCGCTGCGAGCCTTCATCCTGGGCGGCCGCGCCGGTCATCAAGGTATCCGGCCCGTAGGTCAGGAAACCGATCAGGCCGATGCCGATGGCGTTGGCCAGGTGTCCCCAACCCGCGATGGTGGGATGAATCAAAAACGCGAATCCCAATCCCCACAAAAACAAGGCGCCCACGGGAAACCGGCGTGATTGAAACAATTTATCCGACATATACCCAGCCGCGATGGCTCCCCCGAATCCCACCAATTCATAGATCGTGGATGTGTATCCCGCTTCTTCACCGCTGTAGGCCAGCCGCTCGGTCATGTACAGAGGCAGCCAGAAGAGAAAAGCGTAGCGGGTCATTTTCAGAAAAAAATACATTAAAGCGATCATCCACACCGAGGGCTTGGCGATAATCTCGAGGAGGATGGAATACGACGTGTGTGGCTCGAAAGCACCATCCGCGTTGGGTTTTTGTTCATCATCCTCGGGGAAATCGGGCAAGCCGGCGTCGGAGGGCTTATTGCGGGTAAAAAACACATAGGCAGACGCAATCCCCATCAGCACCAAGGCGGGAAACCAGAATCCCCGCCGCCATCCGTAATCCGTGAAATACGGCATCCGGTAGACGCTATAGGTGGCCAAGGCGGTGGCGATCGCCCCGCCCAGGACGTAATTGGTCGTCCACCAAGCCATGACGATTCCCCGCTCGGGCCGGCGGAACCAGCAGGCCATGTTTTTGACCAGCCCCGACCATCCGGTGGCTTGTCCCACGCCGTTCACCCCGCACAGAAACAACACCAGGGCAAAGACTGTCCCCGTGAATCCCAGAACCATATTGGAGAGGGCCGAGAGGAACAAACCGGCGCCTACAATGATACGGGGCCCATACCGGTCGGAGAGCACGCCGTTGACAAATTGCCCCACGCAGTACATGAGACTATACACGAAGATGTAATTGGCATATTGAAGATCGGTCAGCCCCAATTCCTTCAATTCCGGAGCAATGACACTCAAATTCTTGCGGCAGAGATAAAATCCGGCGTAACCCAGCCAGGTGATGATAAAAATCCGATACCGCCAGTTCACTTGCCGTGGGGACAATTCAGCCGTCATACGCGCCTCCTGTGGATTTAGCGCAGAAAATACCATGCCGGAAAGGAATAATCCAGGATGAATGGAACAATGTGCGGCCAAGCCTACTCTCCGGTTCTTCTTTCCCACGGTTTGCTGCTTTTCACGGGCTGTTCGTTGACAAGCGCTCTTCGGTTATGGCAGAATCCCGCGATTCCATTTCGTGAAGCGGCCTGAGTGCCCTCGTTGGAGCGAGGGGGGCCCCATGGGGTTGGCAGCATCCCAGTGAGGAGATCAAATCCGTGTTGAAGGACATTACCCGTTTTTCTTTTCCCACCCTCATCGTTTTCGGGCCGGGAGCGGTGGCTTCGCTTCCCGATTGCCTTTCCGAAACCGGCATCCAGAAGCCCCTTCTCGTGACGGATCCGGGCCTGGTGAAAACCGCCGCATTTACCAAAGTCCAAGAAGCTTTGAAAGGCAAGCATTCCATGATCCCCATTTTCTCCGGCGTGCATCCCAATCCGGTGGAAGAGGACGTGGAACAGGCGGGCGCGCAGTTCCGGAGCAACGGATGTGACGGCGTCATCGGCCTGGGCGGCGGCAGCGCCCTCGACGTGGCGAAGGCGGTGGCGGTCCGTGTGACGCACGACGGTCCTTTGGCCCGATACGAGGCCCAGGCCGGGGGATACCTGCTCATCACCGGCCCATTGCCGCCGGTCATCGCTATCCCCACCACCGCGGGAACCGGCAGCGAGGTGGGTCGGTCGGCGGTCATCACCATTCCCGCGCTGGGCCGCAAGATCGTCATATTCAGTCCGTTGCTCATGCCCCAGCGCGCGATCGAGGATCCGGAACTGACGGTCAGCCTGCCTCCGCTCCTCACGGCATCCACGGGCATGGACGCCTTCACGCACAATCTTGAATCGCTGACCAGCCCGGTGTTTCATCCCATTTGCGACGCGGTGGCCCTGGGCGGCCTCGAATTGGTCATCACGTACCTGGAACGGGCCGTGAAGAACGGCCTCGACCTGGAGGCGCGCGGCTTTATGATGATCGCCGCCAGCATGGGCGCGATGGCCTTCCAGAAAGACCTGGGCGCGGCGCATTCGCTCGCGCATCCCCTCTCGGCCGAATACGGGATGCAACACGGGATGGCCAACGCCATTTGCCTGCCGGCGGTCATGCGTTTCAACCGCGAAGCGGCGTCGGGGCATTACGCGCGGGTGGCGGCTCTTTTCGGCGTCAACACCCATGGCATGACCGGCGAGGAGGCGGCGGACCGCGCGATCGAAGCAGTGAGCGGACTCAACCAGCGCATCGGCATCCCGGCCCGATTGCGGGATTGCGGCATTCCGGAAGAAGGCTTGGCGAAACTCGCGGACAAGGCCTTCGAGGATTCATGTCACCTGACCAATCCGCGCCCCTGCACCCGGGACGATTTGTTGCGCCTGTACCGGGAATGCTGGTGATTCCGGTTCGTTACCCCAAGCCAGACTGAAGGATACCCTAGGAAGCGAGACTGAACCATGCAAACCCATGAGTTGTTGATCGGAGGGAAATGGACGCCCGCCCAGTCCGGCGAGACGTTCGAGGTCATCGATCCGGCGCGCACGGAGCCCATCGCGCGCGCGGCCAAGGCCGGCACCGCCGATGTGGACGCCGCGGTGCGGGCCGCCCGGAACGCGTTCGACGAAGGCCCCTGGCCCAACATGCTGGCGTCCCAGCGCGCGGCCGTACTTTACAAGTTCGCCAATCTGATCCGTGACCACCTTGAGGAAATCGCGCAAACCGAGTCGCGCAACGTGGGCAAACCGATCACCGATTCGCGCGACGAAGTGGGCGCCGGGGCGTATTGCTTCGAATACTACGCCGGGGCGATCACGAAATATTTTGGGGAAACCATCCCTGTTTCGAAACCCGGCCTCGATTACACCCTCCGGGTTCCCTGCGGCGTAGTGGCCGCCATCGTCCCGTGGAATTTCCCCTTCGCCATGGCCTGCTGGAAAGCCGCTCCCGCCCTGGTGACCGGCAACGCCGTGATCCTCAAACCGGCCAGTTACACTCCGCTCTCGGCGTTGTGGCTTGGCCGCCTCGCCTTGGAAGCCGGAATCCCCGAAGGCGTGTTCAATATCATTACCGGCCCCGGTTCCACGGCCGGCAGCGCCCTGGTGGCCCATCCCGGCGTGGACAAGATCTCCTTCACCGGCGAAACCACCACCGGCACGCAGATCATGAAGCAGGCCGCCGAGGCCATCAAACGTGTCTCCCTCGAACTGGGCGGCAAATCGCCCAACATCGTCTTCGCCGACGCGGACGTGGAGCGCGCGGCCCGCGACTCGGTCTTGGGCGTGTTCGGCAACTGCGGGCAGGATTGCTGCGCGCGCAGCCGCGCCTTTGTCGAACAATCCGTGTACGACCAGTTCGTCGAAGCGTTCATTGACCAGACCCGCCGGACGATCATCGGCGATCCGCTTGATCCCGCCACGCAGATCGGCCCGATGGTCTCCCTGCATCAGCGGGATCATGTCCGCCGGTACATTCAACTCGGCCAGGAAGAAGGAGCGACGTTGGCTTACGGCGGCGACATCCTCACGGACGGGATTTACGCCAAGGGCGCGTATATCCGCCCCGCCGTGTTTACCCATGCCACCAACGCGATGCGCATTTCCCAGGAAGAGATTTTCGGTCCCGTGGTCAATGTGATTCCCTTCACGGATGAAGACGAGATGATCCGCCAGGTCAACGGCACGCGGTACGGCCTTTCCGGCTCGCTGTGGACCAATAACCTCTCCCGTGCCCTGCGGGTCGCCCGCCAGATCCGTTCCGGTGTGCTGGGTGTCAACAGCAGTTCCAGCGTTTTTATCGAGGCCCCCTTCGGCGGATTCAAGCAAAGCGGCATCGGGCGGGACCTGGGCATGCACAGTTTGGATCATTTCACGGAAGTTAAAAACATTTTCATCTATCTCGGGTGACAAGCCCATGCAATCTCCATTCACGGTGGAATGGCTGCGGGAACAAATCCAAGAAGGAAAGATCGATACGGTTCTAGTGGCGTTTCCTGATCAATTCGGACGGCTGTTGGGCAAGCGGTGCACCGGATCGTACTTTTTGGATCAGGTTTTATCCTCGGGAATCGACCTGTGCAGTTACCTGCTCGCGGCGGACCTGGAAATGAATCCTTTGCCCGGATTTGAAATGACCAGTTGGGAAAAAGGGTACGGTGATTTTCATGGAGTTCCGGACCTGGCCACTCTGCGGCCTCTCCATTGGTTGAACGGCACCGCGTTGGTCCTGGCCGATCTCACATGGGAAACCGGCGCGCCGGTTACCCAGTCCCCCCGCGCTATCCTCAAAAACCAATTGGAACGCGTCCGGGAAAGGGGCTTGTTCCCCCGAATGGGTTCCGAACTGGAATTCTACCTTTTCATTGAATCCGAGGAGGAGCTTGGTGCTCCACCCCGGCAGTATCGCAATCCCACACCGAGCACCCATGGCCTGATCGACTACCACATCCTCTCGACGACCCGGGACGAAGGGGTGATCCGTGAGATCCGCAACCGCATGGATTCAAGCGGCATCCCGATCGAATTCAGCAAAGGCGAATGGGGCCAAGGCCAACATGAAATCAACCTGCGCTATTGCGATGCGTTGGAAATGGCCGACCGGCACGTCATCTACAAAAACGGAGTCAAGGAAATCGCTTGGCAACAAGGTGGCTCGGTGTCATTCATGGCCAAATACGACGCCCGCGCCGCGGGATCCGGTTTTCATATTCACACCAGTGTGACCGGCCCGGATGGAGTGGAGAATCTATTCTGGGATCCGGCAAACAACCGGGGATCAATCCTGTTCCGGCAGTTCCTGGGCGGCTTGTTGCGGTATACCGGCGAATTCTTCCTTTTTTTCGCGCCGGCCATCAATTCCTACAAGCGCTACCAGGAGGCCTCTTTCGCCCCCACCCGGCTGGTGTGGAGTGAGGATAACCGCACGGCCGGTTTCCGCGTCATTGGCCACGGCCCTTCGTTCCGGATCGAAAACCGCCTGCCGGGGGCGGACGCCAATCCTTATCTTGCCTTCGCCGCCACCCTGGCCGCCGGTTTGGCCGGGATCGAGGAGCAATTGGATTGCGGCGATCCCTATCGCGGCAACGCCTATCTCGACACCTCCCTGCCCCAGATCCCCCTGAACCTGATTCAAGCCGCGGATTTGTTGGATCAAAGCCCGCTGGCCAGGAAAGCTTTCGGCGAGGATGTGGTGAAGCATTATGTCCATCTGGCCAGAATGGAACAGAAAGCGTTCGACAACGCCGTGACGGATTGGGAGCGAAAACGGTATTTCGATCAGATCTAACGCACTCCTCTTGTTCCGGGAAGAGGACGGGATGAGCGACATATCAAAAACCAGGAGGGGCACGCGGCGGCGTGCCCCTCTTGGATTATCGGCTTGCCGGTCCCGGGAGGGTTTACTTTTTTTTCTTGAGCCAGGGCATCAGGGCACGCAGTTGCTTGCCGACTTGCTCCACCGGGTGATTCAAATCCTTATTGCGCAAGGCATTGAAAACGGGGCGGTTGGCTTGGTTCTCGAGAATCCATTCGCGCGCGAATTCACCGCTTTGGATCTCCTTGAGGATCTTTTTCATTTCCTGCTTGGTTTCTTCGGTGATGATGCGCGGTCCGCGGGTCAAGTCGCCGTATTCGGCCGTGTCGGAGATGCTGTAGCGCATGCCCGCGACGCCGTTTTCGTAGATCAAGTCGATGATCAGTTTCAGTTCATGGACGCACTCGAAATAGGCCATTTCGGGCTGATAGCCGGCTTCCACCAGCGTCTCGAAACCCGCTTTCAGCAAGGCCGTCAATCCGCCGCATAGCACCACCTGCTCACCGAAGAGGTCGGTTTCGGTCTCTTCCAGGAAGGTGGTTTCGATGACGCCCGCGCGGGTGCCGCCGATGCCCTTGGCGTAGGCCAACGCGGTCTCCTTGGCCTGGCCGGAGGCGTTCTGCTGGACGGCGATCAAGGCCGGCACGCCGCCGCCTTCGGTGAAGGTCCGGCGCACCAGATGGCCCGGCCCCTTGGGAGCGACCATGATCACGTCCACTTCAGCGGGGGGAAGGATCTGGCCGAAATGAATGTTGAAACCGTGGGCAAAGAGGAGCGTCTTGCCTGCTTTCATTTCGGGTTTGATGGAGCTGTTGTACACCTGCGGCTGGTATTGGTCGGGTACCGTGATGGTGATCAAATCGCCGCGCTGGGCCGCCTCGGCCGCGGTCAGCACCTCGAATCCATCGGCCTTGGCCTGGTCGAAGTTCGGGCCGGGGATTTCGGCCACGACCACCTGGATCCCGCTGTCCCGGAGATTTTGCGAGTGGGCGTGCCCCTGGCTGCCGTAGCCGATGACGGCCACGGTTTTGTTTTTGAGCACCTCCAGGTTGGCGTCTTGGTCGTAATACATCTGCACCATGGTCGGGTTCTCCTTTTTTTGTGGAATCATTGAGCAATGTGGATGGCAAGAACAACCATAAAAAAACCGCCCGGTCCGGACCCGGAAAGGGAGGAGAACCGGGCGGTAGTTCACATCATAAACCGCTTGGCCTTCTCTGCCAAGAACCCGAGGAAGAAAAGAGGCGGCGGCGCGCTTCGAGCGGTCTTCCGCCGGTTGTTCCACATGCCCTGCCGCGTATGGGGGCCACGCGTCCCCGGAGAGCGGTATTATCGGCGATCTCAGGCCACGGAGCTTACGGATTGCCGCACGCCGACGGGATCCGGCGTGAGGCTGCGGGCCATGGCCACCCGGCCGCCGCGGGCCACCTCGAGGATGTGGTACGGGGCCAGCAGGCTCAGCAGCGCCTTGATTTTGCCTTCGCTGCCCGTGGCTTCCACGATCAGCGATTCCGGGCTGACATCGGCGATGTGGGCGCGGAAAATATTGGCGATTTCGGCCACTTCGGACCGCTGGCGGGGTTCCACCTTGATTTTGCACAGGACCAGTTCGCGATCCACGATGTCGCGGTCTTCCACGGAAAAATCGCGCACTTCGTGAACGTCGATCAACTTGGCCAACTGCTTGCGCACCTGGTCGAGGATCTTGTCATCGCCGGGGCAGACAATGGTCATGCGAGACACCCGGGGATTGTCCGTGGGTGCCACCGAGAGGCTTTCGATGTTGAAGCCGCGTGCCGAAAACAATCCCGCCACCCGGGCCAGCACGCCCGAGCGGTTTTCCACCAACACGTAAAAGATATGCCGTCGAAATCCTTGTCCGTTCGTATTCATCAGGCCATCCCCTCGATCATTTGATTCAGCGAAGCGCCCGCCGGCACCATGGGATACACGTTCTCTTCGCGCGCCACCCAGACATCCAGGATGGCGGTTTGTTTGACCCGCAAGCATTCGCGCAGGGCGTCTTCCAGCTCGCTGCGCCGCGTCACTTTGCGGCCCCAGGCCCCGTAGGCCACGGCTAATTTTTCGAAATCGGGCAAGTACTCGGCGTTCATCCAATCGCCGGGTTTCATCTGGGAGCGGTCCACCCCGGCTTTGGGACGGGTCATTTCCGTGGCGGAATAGTTCTTGCCGTAGAAGAGATCCTGCCACTGCCGCACCATGCCCAGCCAGCCGTTGTTCATGATGATGATTTTCACGGGCAGATCGTAATACACCGCCGTGGCCATTTCCTGGATGTTCATCTGAAAAGAGGCGTCCCCGGCGATGACCACCACCTGCCGGCCGGGATGCGCCAGTTGCGCGCCCAGGGCGGCCGGGAAGCCATACCCCATCGTGCCCAATCCGCCCGAGGTCAGCCACGTGCGCGGGCGGGTGAACGTGAAATACTGCGCCGCCCACATTTGGTGCTGGCCCACTTCCGTGGCCAGGATGGCGTCTTCGTCCTTCATCCGGTTGACCATCTCCACCAGGTACTGGGGCATGATCAAATCGGTGCCTTCCATGGGGTTGTACTTGAGCGGATGCTGTTTTTTCCACACTTCGATCTGCTTCAGCCACTCGTCCGTGTCGCACCGCTCCGCCAGGGGAATCAGGTCTTGCAGAATGTGTTTCACGTCGCCCACCAGATCCACGTCCACGATCACGTTCTTGCTAATCGAAGAGGGATCGATGTCCATGTGGATGATTTTGGCGTGGGGGGCGAATTCGCTGACCTTGCCGGTCACCCGGTCATCAAAGCGCGATCCGACGGCGATGAGCGCGTCGCAATGCTGCACCGCCTTGTTGGCGTACATCGTCCCGTGCATGCCCAACATCTTCAGGGACAGAGGATGCGTTTCGGGAAACGCGCCCAAGCCCATGAGGGTTGTGGTCACCGGGATATTGGTTTTCGTGGCGAACAGGAAAAGTTCGTCCGCGGCATTGGCGTTGATCACGCCGCCGCCCACGTAGAGGAGGGGCTTCTTGGAGGTGCGGATGATTTCCCAGGCGTCCCGCACCTTGGCCGGATCCGCATGCACGGGAACCTTATACCCCGGCAAATCCGGCCCGGCCGGATAGGTATAATTTTCCAGCGTCTTTTTCTGGATATCCTTGGGGATGTCGATCAGCACCGGACCGGGCCGCCCGGTTTGGGCGATATGGAAGGCGTTTTTCAAGAGCTGGGGAAGTTCTTCGATCGACTGCACCAGGTAATTATGCTTGGTCACCGAGCGGGTGATGCCCACCACGTCCGCTTCCTGGAAGGCGTCGTTGCCAATCAGCGTGGTGGGGACCTGGCCGGTGATCACCACGAGGGGAATCGAGTCCATCATGGCGTCCGCCAGGCCGGTGGTGGCATTGGTCGCTCCCGGGCCGGAGGTGAGCACGCACACGCCCACCTTGCCGGTTGAACGCGCGTAGCCCTCCGCCATGTGCACGGCGCCCTGTTCATGCCGTACCAGGATGAACTTGAACTTGTCGGAATGGTTAATCTGGTCGAAGACGTCGATGATGGCCCCACCCGGATAGCCGAAGACCATCTCCACGCCTTCGCGTTCCAGGGCGTCGATGACGATTTCGCATCCCCGCTTGCTGAGGGGGGGAGGCGGGGCAATCGGATGTGCCGGTTTTTCCGGGCTTTTCTCTTTCTTCTTTCGCTCGAGTTTTGAGGTTGGCGCGCCGCCGGACATAATTTTGACCTCCATATGGTCGAATGGATTAGGATATTTTCCAAGCCGCAATCAGGGAAACCGCCGCTCAACGAAAAAAGGCCGTGAGCGCTTGTTTTTCCGCCCACGGCCTTGAGGATTTTCTTGGAAATACGGTCAACCGTCCTTCCCCAAAGCAGTGGGCCGGCGTACACCGACTACGATGGCCGTGTTCAGCAACAACTGCTTTGGGAGAAGAATCACCGTACTCACGTTATTTTCCAGAACCCCTCATTGCGAGGTTTTGTTAAGTATGGGAGTAAACTCTATCTATCCCGCGGGGATTTGTCAAGGGAATTTTTTGAAAATTATCCCTCTTCCCGCTTCCAGCCCGGGTGTTTCCAAAGTCCGGTTACGACTGTGGCCGCGGCAATCAGCAACAGGAGGGCTGAAAGCGGACGGGTGAAGAAATCAAACGGGCTGGCGCCTGGCATCAGCATCGCCCGCCGCAGGTTTTGCTCGGCCATGGGGCCCAGAATCAGGGCCAACACGACCGGCGAGGCGGGATATTCCCAGCGTTTCATGCCATACCCGATCAGTCCCATGGCCACCGCCACACCCACATCGAACAGACTGTTCTGGAGGGAGTAGGCACCGATCACGCTCAGTACGCAGATCACCGGCAACAGCACCCGTTTGTCGATGAGGATCATGCGGGAGGTATAGCGGGCGGACAGCAAACCAAGCACTAACATGATGAAGTTGGCCAAGATCATAGTCAAAAAAATGGGATACACCACATCGGCATGATCCCGGAACAGCAAGGGGCCGGGTTGCAAACCTTGCACCACCAGGGCGTTGAGCATCACCGCGGTCACCGCGTCACCCGGCACGCCCAGGGTGAGCATGGGGATCATCGCGCCGCCCGTGCATCCGCTTTTGCCGCTTTCGCTGGCGATAATCCCCTTGGGTTCCCCGTCCCCGAAGCGGTCGCCCGGCTTGGCCAGCCGTTTCGCTTCGTTATAGCTCACGAACGAGGCGATGTCGCATCCCGCGCCCGGCAGGCTGCCGATGAATGTGCCCAAGGTTCCCGGCCATAAAAACGTGAACCGGTACCGGAAAAATTCTTTCACACTGGGATAGGAAAAACGCAGGTGAGGCAGAGTGAATCCTTTGCGGCTGAGTTCCGGGATTTCGGAAAAGACCTGCGCGAAAGCGAAGAGGCCGATCAATACCGGAATGAATCCGATGCCGCTGAACAATTCGGGAAAGCCGAAGCAAAAGCGGGGAATGCCGGCCACCGGATCGAGGCCAACCGTGGCGAGGAGCAATCCTGCCAAGCCGGAGATAATACCCTTGAGCACATCACGGCCGGAAATGGTCACAATCATGCTCAGTCCGAAAACCGCCAACGCGAAATATTCGTGGTAACTGAACCGCAACGCGAAACGGGACAGTTGCGGACTGAGAAACGATAAAATCAGGGCGCCGAGCACCCCTCCCACGAAACTGGCCAGGGTGGCCCAGACGATCGCCCGCCCCGCCTCACCCCGCTGGGTCATGGGGAATCCGTCCAGCACCGTAGGCGCGGACGCCGGAGTGCCCGGCGTGGCGATCAGGATGGCCGTGATGGTCCCCCCGTAGATCGCCCCCACGTAAATACCGATCAGCATGGCCAGGCTGAGGTGCGGTCCCAGGTCCAGGCTGATGGCCAGGGGCATCAGCAACGTCACCCCCATCGTCGCGGTCAGGCCGGGCAACGCTCCGATAACGATCCCCAGCGCGACCCCCAAGGTGACAATTCCCAATGCCATCGGATTAGCGGCGATCCAGAGGTAATGCAGATAGGCGTCCATGGGCATTCAACCGCGATCTCATCCGCGCCAGGCGGATTCTTTCATCCGATTAACTCCCCAACCATCCTCGAGGCAAAGGCACTCCCAGGATTTGTTGGAACGAGAAATACAACCCCAGGGTGACTCCCAGCACCCAAACCGCGATGAGCCCCAGCCGCCGTTCCCCCAAGTACCGCATCATGAACACCAGGTAGGCCATGGTGGACACGACATACCCCGCCATGGTCATTACGGCCACATAGGCCACCAGAGCCAAAAAGACCGTGGCGATGACCGGCCAGATCCGTTTGCGCCGGCCCGCGGGCTCCGGCGAGTGCTTCAGCCGCCGCACGGAACGGCCTAGAAGATACAGACCGAGAGGACCTAGCAAGCCGGCCAATAAGCGGGGATAGACTTCCGGGCTGACCGGCATGTTTTCGCGGGCATAGTTCCCGCTCGCGATGAAAATCCCCATGGAGGCCATGGCCATGCACCCACCGATCAAGACATCCGCCCACAGATCCACCCGCGGCGTTTCCTCCGGCGGCATGGCATGCGGCCTGGAATCCGTCTGGTTTCTGACATCGGTTTGATTCATGAAGGGGGGTCCTGGTTTACAGTTCCAAGTGTTCCAGCAAGGCGGCAATGGTTTCCGATTCGGATTGCAAGAATTCGGAGAATTCGGCGGAACCCCGGTAACGCAGCCCTAACAAAGCGGTTTGGGCGGCTTTTTGAAATTCCGGCGAATCGAAGGTTTCTTTGAAACCGGCCTCCAGTTTCGCCACGATTTCGTCCGGCGTTTGCTTTGGGACAGCCAAGCCCCGCCAGGTGCCATGCACCAGGTCAATGCCTTGTTCACGGAAAGTCGGCACATCCGGCAGTTCGGGAAAACGGGATTCCGACATGATTCCCAGACAGCGCAGGGTTCCGGTTTGCGTGTATTGCAGCACCTCGGCGGGACTCACCGCCACCGCCGCGATATGCCCCCCCAACAGCTGGGTCACCGCCGGTTTGGCGCCGTCATGAGGGATATGGGTGAACTCCACGCCCGCCAGTTTTTCGAGCCGCAACGCCCCCAGGTGCCAGACCGCCCCCGGCCCGGAGTTCCCCACCGTGACTTCCTTGGGATGGGCGCGGGCGTAGTCCAGGAATTCACTCAGCGTCGTCCAAGGCGAATCGGCGCGCACGGTGATGGCCGCCGGATCTTCGTTGATCTGAATCACCGGTTTGAAACCGGTATAGCTGATCTCCGCCCGTTTGAGGGGTTTGTAAGAACACAATTCAAATGTGATCATCGTCACCGTGTAGCCGTCGGGACGGGCAGTCATGCCGCTGGAATGACCGATTGCCCCCGAGCCTCCCGCCCGGTTGACCACGGTGAACGGCACCGGAAAGACCTTGGCGGCCTCGTTGACGAACGCCCGCGCCAATGAATCGGTCCCGCCCCCCGCTTCCCAAGGGACGATCACCGTGATCGGTTTGGAGGGGAATTCCTGGCTGGTTGGCGAGCACGCCGTCACAATCCCCATGCATATAACAATGAGTAATCCGCGATTCATACATCACCTGTGTATGGAAAAATTCTCAATTGGCATTACCCGATGGATTCAGTTTGCCATAAATCCCCGGTAAGGAAAAGGAACAGGTCATGGACTAAAAGCGAGGGGTGGATATTCGAAATGGCAGATCTCTGGGTATACTGCGGCAATCACGGGGCGTATTGAATGCATTCGCTCCGGTGGAAGCCTCGCCCACCCGGTCAGCATCCAGGTTTTTCTTACAAACACAGGATTGCCGTTTCATGGGAATATTCCCTAACCTTTTCCCTATCCTCAAGGAAGAGGGAATCGTTTCGCGAAAGCATCCCTATCATCCGAAACCAGTCATGAGATTGTCCGGCATTCGTGTAAAATAGTTCCGGGAGATCTTTAACTTGTAGGCCGAGACCGATTTGTGCGATACTGGAAATTGGGCTTCTGGCATCGTGGAACCGATTTTGGACAAAGGATGGAGAAATACCATGAACAACCATCCCCCGTATTCGCGTATATTACCGGTTTGCCCGGGATATGGCTGGTCCCGGCGCGAGTTCTTAAAGAGCATGGTGGCTTCCGCAGCCATGCTTCCCGCCGTTTCCCCGGTTCTGGCCGCGCCGCGGGAATCCCCTCCGGTTCCCCCACCCCGCGCGCTGTCCACAATTGGATTGTGCAAACGCTACGACTATGCCGAAGTACGCCGTGTCCTTTCCGTGATGCTGGAAGAGCTGGGCGATGTGTGCGCGCTGGCGAAGAACCACTATGTCACCGTGAAACTCAACCTGGTCAACACGTCGGAAGAAGATCTCGGCGGATTGCCTGTCTGGTTGACGGTGACCGTCCATCCCCACGTGGCCATGGCGCTGGGCAGCCTGTTGGTGGATTACGGCGCAAAACAAGTGACATTCTGTGATCAACTTCCGTTCCGGGAACTGGGAGCCGAGGCATTCCGGGGATATGGATATCGAATCGAAGAATTCAGCCAGGCGATGGACGGCAAGGTCCGGTTTGTCAACACCCGCAACCGGGGCGAATATGATTCCTATGCTTTGGTGAAGGTGCCCGATGGAGGGGAGATCGCCTCCTGCTGGGAGGTCAATCAAACGTACATCAAAACGGATGTACTGGTCTCCTTGGGAAAACTGAAAAGCCACGTCTCCGCCGGGATCACGGGAGGGATGAAAAACCTATATGGCGTCCCTCCCAGCAGCTTGTATGGCGATGACGCGGGAGACGAACCCAACGAAGACGCCATGGAATACCGCAGCGGCACCATGCACACTTGCACCAAAAAACCGCTGACTTCGGTGGAGAGTTTTACCGGGAAGACTGTCGAAAACGATCATGGCTTCAACGTGCCCCGCTTGATCGTGGATCTGAATGCCGCGTTCCCCATCCAACTGGTGGTGATCGATGGCATCAGTTCCATTCAAAGCGCCGAGGGGTGGTGGATCGGCTCGCTGGTGTCGGTCTGCCGGCCGGGGGTGCTGATTGCGGGGCGTAATCCGGTGTGCACCGACGCCGTGGCCACGGCGGTTATGGGATTCGATCCGGACGCGCCGGACCGCCATCCCCCTTTCGCGAACGGCGATAACCATTTGGCCATGGCGCGGCGCAAGGGCTTAGGGGAAAACCGGATCTCCGCCTTGGAGATAGCCGGGGTGGGATTGGAAAAAGCCCGTTTCGAGTATGTTCCAACCTACCAGCGGGTGAATCCATCATCATGACCCAAGAAACCAAGAATCGACCAACCGTATGGCGCACCAGCGGAGGGGACAACACCCGCCGGGGATGTTATCGCGGGAAAGCGGCGACCGCGGCGCAAGCGGGACACCCTCAATCCATCCTGCGCGCGCAGGGGGGTGTCCGGGCCTCCGTGGTGTTCGACGCGCGGAATACAGCGTACATCGCCGACATGGCCGGGAGTATCCAGGCCTGCGGGGAGGAGGGCGGGGCTACCTGGGTCACCGGCCTGGAGGGGGGAATCGCGGCCTCACCGGTCCTCTCCCCCGACGATGCCCAGCTATACGCCGCCACCGTAAGAGGGTATCTGTACGCGCTGGACGCATCTTCTGGGCAAACGGCCTGGCGCGTATCGATCCCTAGCAAGACCGATCCCCGCATACTTTCGGACCTCCTCCATCTCCCCCGGCTGAACGCGATCGTTTTGAATAGCTGGGGCGGTAATTTTTACGCGATCGACGCGGGTAACGGCCAGATCATTTCCTCATGGTCCGCGGGGATTACACCCTACGCCGCGGCCGCCGCGGATCCCGAGGAGCACGTGTATTGCCTCCGCGCCGTATGGGAACCGGCGGGAATCCAGTTCGTCCGGATTGATCCGGTCACGGGGAAAGAGGAGGTTATGCATTTCGAATCCAAGAAAACTAGACCTCCTTCACGGATGACCGTGGCGGCGGCCCCCGTGTTGGACATTGAACGGAACGTAGTTTATTTCATCACCAATTTGGACAAGGAATGCCTATTGTTCTCGTATTCGCTTCAATCGGGCGCGGTTCTGTGGAATCATCCCCTATCCCGTTACGTGCAAGCCATCCCTTGCCTGCGGCCGGACGGGTCGGTGGTGATCGCCGATTTGCATGGTGAAATTCAGGTTTTCGCTCCGGACGGGTCCCGCCGGTTCCGGTGTCCTACTGGTACGGATTACCTGGAAGCGGGAGCGGTTTGTGATCAATCCGGGTGGATTTACCTGGGTGATCCCGAGGGCCACGTTCATGCGCTGAACCCGAACGGAGTGGACCGTGTGCTCTTTGAAGCGGAACGCGCGATCGAAGGGCGTCCTTCCTTCGACAACCGGGGATATCTCTTCATTCCCTCCATGGACAGCAATATTTATATATTTTAATTTTCCAAATCCAAAGGTCACTTGTTTCCTTCTCCTGTGAGCGCGGGCGTAGGAGAGAGTTTTTATCTAGAACCGAAATTCCCATTTCGATCCAAGACCGGTTGAATTCCCCTTAGCTTACGTTCTTGTTGCATTAATCTTATACTTTTTTGTAATACGTTTTTCCCTACCAGGCGATATTTTAGTAATAAATATTAAAACCGCTGGAATTCTCGTTATAATTACGTATGCTGCGGTTTAATCCGAGGCACTTGAAAGACGGAAGCCGAGATGAAAGAGCAAAAGGCGCGCCAACTGGTGGTTTGTCTGCAAGCGGATTCCGGGCAAGTATTTTATGCCTCGTTGTCGAAACTTAACGACTTTCAGGCGATGTTGCGTACGACTTACGAAATGGAGCAAGGGGTAACGCTTTTTTTGATGCCCGTGCCATCCGATTGGACCGGGGGCGCGTTTTCTCCGCAGCAAATACGGGATTCGGAACAGAGGATGGAAGCCCAGGTGAACCGGAGGGAACGGCGCGGGATGTATCACATCCGCATCCGTTCCAATGAGCAGCAGGAGATTGTAGAACGGGTCCGGTGCGGCTTATTCCGGGAAGACCGCCTGACAATCGATTGGGTGCGGGCAGGGAAGGTGGACATTTACAAGTTGTCCGGCCGCCTGGGTGTCCAATCGGTATTGCGGCTGCAATCCACGTTGCGGAAACATCCGGAAGATCACGCGTTGGTGTTGCTCGATCTCACCCACTTAACGTGGATCGCCGGCTCTTGTATGGGCATGTTCTACACGATACTCAAAGAGTCACGCGAACAGGCGCTGGTATTGGGCATCTTGGTGAAACCGGAAGGACGAATCCACCAGGTGATCACCAATTCAAAAATACCCGAAGTGGTCCCTGTTTTCAGCGTGTACGAGGAAGCTGTGGCCTGGCTATTGCGCACGATTTTGGTGTGAATCCACTCTACATTCTTTGCTGATCGATTATACTATTTTAAGCCCGTGGTGAGCGCCACACGGCATGAGCCTATTGGAGAAATGAAGGAGCGGCATCCGGCCGCGTCTCGCACAACCGGATCGGGTTGCCGCGGCTGCGGCAGGAAGTCTCTCCCCCATTTCTCACCATCCGGCCAACAGGAACGGCCCAATTCCCTGCGTCCCTTCCGCATTTCCTGGGTTGGAACGGCGGGAGCGCTGTTGGATAAAGCAACATGGTGTTGGAAAAAAAACCGGTAGAGGAAAACCGTATCCGCGAGATGGAAAAACTGGCGGCGGATCTGGGATTTCCCGGGATGAATCCCTACTTACTGCATCTCGCTTTGTGCCACAGTTCCTATGCCAACGAACAGGACAGTTGCGAAACCTTTGGCAACGAACGGCTGGAATTTTTGGGCGACGCGGTGGTGGGATTCACCATCACGGAAGATCTGTACACCCGTTATCCCCACTTGCGGGAAGGGCAGCTTTCCAAGATCAAATCGGTCGTGGTGAGCAAACGGATTTTGGCGCACCGCACGATGGAGTTGGGATTGGCCCAGTATCTGCTCTTGGGCAAGGGAGAAGAGCAGACCGGGGGGCGGCACCGCTTCTCGATTCTGGGCAACTTGTTTGAGAGCGTGGTGGGGGCGATTCATCTGGCCTGCGGGATTGAAAGTTCCAAAAAGTTTGTGTTGGAACAATTGCGCGATGAAATCGACAAAGCAGTCCGGGGTGAAAGCATCATCGATTACAAATCCCAATTGCAGGAACTGGTACAAAGAGATTTTGGCGTCTTGCCAACCTACCGCTTGCTTTCCGCCGTGGGACCGGACCACGACAAAGATTTCGTGGTCGAGGTGTTCGTCCGCAACCAGCGAATCGGACGGGGAGAAGGAAAAAGTAAGAAACGGGCGGAAAAAGCCGCCGCCTGTTCCGCGTTGCAGACCTTGGAAAATCCCGGCCGGCCGAACTTATGATGAACATTGTGCCCCTCTATCTGCCGCATCAGGGCTGCACCCATCAGTGCGTTTATTGCAATCAACCGCTGACGGTGGGTACGCGGGAGGATGAATCGGATTGGGAACACCGCCTGGAAGCGGCATTTTCCCGTTCCCGTCCCGGAGAATGGGAAATCGCCTTGTACGGCGGGTCCTTCAGCGCTTTGGACCAGTCCACAATGGAGCGGTGTTTCGCCCGGATTCATCCCTACACGCGAAGAACGGGTGTCCGAGGGGTGCGGATTTCCACCCGGCCGGATTGCGTTTCCGATTCCACCTTGGATTTCTTATCCGAAAATGGCGTGCGAACCATTGAACTGGGGGTGGAATCGCTGGATGACACGGTGTTGCGCCACAGCGGACGTTGTCATACCGCCCGGGACGCGGCCGAGGCCTGCGCGCGGATCCAGCGGCATGGTTTCACCCTGGGGATTCATCTGATGTGCGGCTTGCCGGGACAAACCGAATCCTCGTGGCGGGAAACTGTGGACCAAGCCGCCGGACTGCGCCCGGACTTGGTGCGTATCGCGCCCACCTTGGTGTTGCGGGACACGCCGCTGGAGAAATTGTTCCGGCGCGGCGCCTATACGCCATTGTCTCTGGAGGAAGCCATCGAGCAATGCGGCTATGGGTATCAGGTATTCCACCGGCAGGGAATTGCCATCGCCCGCGTGGGATTGGCGCTGTCGGACAGCCGGGGGGACGGGGCGGACAAGGTCGTAGCCGGCCCCTGGCATCCCGCGTTGCGGCATGAAGTCGAATCGCGCCTGGCCGGCCGTGCTATCGAAACGGTATTGGGGCAAACCGGCGCGCGTACCCTGATTGTGAATCCCCGGGACCTTTCGATTGTTCAGGGACCGCGGCGCGCCAATCTCACTGCCTGGCGCGGCCGTTTGAACGCCGAAGTCCAGATCCAGCCAGACGAGCGGATAGTCCGGCATACGTTTACGGTTCCCGCGGGGGGATGGTATTCTTTATTCCTCGATGGATCCCCGATCCAGGAAAGGCCATCGTGAATTTTCTGGCACCCGGACGTATTTTGGCCCTCGATCTCGGGCAGAAGCGCGTGGGATTGGCGTTATCCGATGATTTGCGGATCACGGCGCAGCCCTACGCAACGTTGGAACCCCGCGGAACGGAAGATCTGTTGGAGTCATTGCGGCAGATCGCCGCGCGCGAGAACGTGGTGCTGGTGCTGATCGGCCTGCCCAAGCGGCTGGATGGCTCGCTGGGTCCCCAGGCGGAGGAAGCGAAGACCCTCGCGGCGCTGATCCGGGAACGCCTGTCGTTACCCGTGCGCCTGTGGGATGAGCGATTCTCCACACACGCGGCCAAACGGGCCCTGCTGGAAGACAATGTTTCCCGCAAGAAGCGCAAGCAGGTGATCGACCGAACCGCCGCCGCCTGGATTTTGCAAGGATTTTTGGATTCCTTATGATGAGGGAATCATGGCCATAAGCCAATTGATACTTTAAGCGTATTACTTTAAGCGGATTTTTTGCATCCATCTCGATCGCCTGGCACGCCCCATGAACCGTTTCCTTTCCCTGCTTCCCTTGATCCTGGCGGTTATCGTGCTGGTGACGCTTTTGGGGCTGCATGGGTGGCTGTTGTTGGCCGTCGCGTTGCATTTGCGGACCGTGGCCGCGGGGATGCTTCCCTTCCTCGCTTTTTTGCCCTGGGCGGACCGGCTGGTCAAGCGGATCGCGTCAAATGGCGCCCTCGAAACGGCGGACCGGATCCTTTACGCCGTGTTCGGCTCGTTCGCGCTGGCCTCCGCGTGCGCGTTTGGATTCCTGACACTTCATATCGCTTATCCCGCGGTCCTGCAAATCACTGCCGGGGGATTGGTGATTTGGCACTGGACATGGTGGCGGGAGACCCTGCGGCAAATCCTTCAATCTATAACCCTGCGCAACCGGGGTGTGATACCCTCTTCCGAAAAAATATTTTTAACCCTCGGATTGCTCCTCGCGGGAGTGGCGGCGGTGATGCCCCCGTTGGATTACGACGCGCATGAATATCATTTACCTGTTCCCGGACAATATTTGAAAACCGGCGGTTGGCAGGCGTTCCCGCATAATGTATATGCCGCGTTCCCCATGAACGTGGAGTTGCTGTACATGTGGCCGCTCTCCGCCGGGAGCACGGCTGGTTGCACGGTGGTGAACCTCTTGTTCGCGATGACCACGGCGCTGGGGGCGTGGCGGTTGTCGTGGATCTGGGGAATGCCACGCGATTCTCTGCTGGTTCCCCTCGTTTTTTTTTCCACCGGATTGGTGATCCGGCTGACCGCCCAGGGGAGCATCGATCTGGCGTTGTCGGCTTCCACCATGGTTTTGCTGGTGGCGTATGAACGGTTTCGTGAAGCACCACGGCGGAGCGGCGCGGTCATGATGGCGTTGGCGATGGGATACGCCTTCGGTTCCAAATACATCGCCGCGTTGTCCGTGGGATTGCCGTTCCTGGCGCTGCTGCTGGCCGATGGCGGGACCATTCGCGCGAAACGGTTGCTGATTCCCTTACTCGCGGTATGGGCGGGCAGTGTGGCCTTATATCTGCCGTGGGCGGTCCGCAACGCCGTGTTGTATCACAATCCGGTTTATCCATTGCTGACCAATTGGCTTGGAGGAACACCCGCCTTTTTCGACGATGTCTTCCGCCGCGCCCATGCGGCCCCCTCCAGCGAGGGGGCCGGCATGTTGTGGCAATTCGCCGTGTTGCCTTTCCAGAAATCGCTGGCCGAATCGCTTCCCCTGGGCTTTTCACCGTTATGGCTGTTCGGGATTCCCGCGATCCTGCTCGCTCCCCGGAGCCACCCCGCTTACCGAACCGGGATCTTCCTCGGGACGGCGTATCTGGCCTGGTTTTTGGCTACGCAACGCAACGACCGCTTTCTGGCTTCGCTCTTGCCGTTGATGGCGCTGGCTGCGGCGTATGCCATCTATCCCGCCGGCTCCGCGCTGCGCATGAACACTTTCTCTCCCATGCTCCGCCGGTTGATGTTCGCTGTCGTGGCCTTCCAGTTGTGGGCGGCGGCCACCGCGCTGATCAATTCCGAAACGGCCGGGTATCTCATGACGCCGGGCCTGGAGGAGGAGTATCTCGCGGAGAGGTTGCCCCATTACCGCGCCATCACCTGGCTGAACCGCAACCGGGACACGATGAAGGTGCGCCGGGTGTTGTTCATCGGAGAAGCACAGTCGTACGGGGCGGATTTCGACGTCATAGCACCGGTGGTGTTCAATCATCATCCTCTGGAGCAAGGCCTGGACCGCTCCGTGAGTCATATTCTCTACAATGGGTATGAGTTGGACCGGTTGCGTAAAGGTTACGGACCTTTGGGCTGGAAACTCGGCGACACTTTGCAAACCTGGATCGATCAAGCCAAGGACCAATCTCTGAAACCCCTGTTCGACGCTTACCCTCAAAATCCTGGCCGGATTGTGGTGTATGAAGTGAAATAATCTTACCGGAAATCAGTTCCTCTACGCACAAAACGGGCGCGGCATAATCGGCCGCGCCCGCCTTACAGGAACAGTCCGCACCCGGGAAGTATAGACCGATTAATCCAACACTTTGATCTTGATATTGGCAAACAGTACCACATCAGTAGGATGATGGCATTGCAAGGCGATAAAGCCCGCTTCGGGGAAGCTGTTCTTCTCGTCCGTCCAATCCAGGGTGAGTTGGCCATTCACCCAAAGCATGATGTGATTACCGACAATGCGCACCCGCTGGTTGATCCACTTGCCTTCGTGAACTTCCATGAACGCTTCCGGCTTCCAGTGGCCGTTTTCATCGACCAGCAAGTTTCCCGGGGCCATGCCATAAATCCCCCCGGTGGGATTTTTCACGTCGTACGGGTCCACTTGGACCTCATATCCTTTCGGGAACGAGGATCCGGTTTTGACGCACCGTACGAAAATGCCGGAATTGCCGTAACGGAATTTCGGCACCCGGACGTCGTACGTGCAGACATCCCAACAGGCTTCGAAATTGGTGAATTTTTGGGCCGTGAAGAGGTGGCTGGGGCCTTTTTCGGCGATCAAGACACCGTCTACGATTTTCCACTCTCCCTTGAATTTTTCCGTATCGAATTCCCACCCATCGAAATTTTCGCCGTTGAACAGCAATTGCCACCCATCGGCCTTTTCCTGATCGGTCAAGGTGTTGAGCGGCGGCTTGGGGAAGTTCGTCGCCGGGATGGGGGCCGATTGCGAATAGGCCAGAGAACCGGCGGCCAGTACCAGGCATGCCAAAATTAACGGGGTGATCCATGCGCGTCTCATTGGTTTCCTCCCTGTGTTGAGAATCTTGGTCTGACGAATCTTGTTTGTAACATTCTTCCCGCCGGGGCCGTTCGTCAAACGAATCAAAGGTCCCGCCGTTTACGCGGATTTCATTAAGCCTGAAGGGCTCATCCGTGTCTAGGTCCCTTCCTGGTCCACTGGCAAACGATGTAAAAATGTATCGCAAGGCTCCTAATTCCCGCCCTGGGTTCCGTCCTTCAGCACTTCGAACTTTACCGGATCGAATAACCGTACGACCTTGATTTTCTGGGCCGCGTCTTCGAGCCATTGCAGGAATCCTTCGGTTTTCTTCTTCTGCACCAGGATTTCGCGGACGAAGCCGCGCGCTTCCTCCAGCGATTGTTCATGGTCCGTGGACCAGATAATGTGGTAGCCATAATCGGTTTCCACCACGCCGCTGACTTCACCCTCCTTCAACGCGAAAGCCGCGTTCTTGAACGGTTCGTTGAGGCCCGGGCCTTCGCGCTCGAAGAATCCCAGGTCGCCACCCCGCGGCGCGGTTACTTTGTCATCCGAATACCGCTGGGCCAGGCCGACGAAGGTCTTTGCCGGCTCGGGCCCCACCATTTTCAGCAATTCTTCCGCCCGTTGCCGCGCCTTTTCCCGCTTTTCCGGGCCTTCTTCCGCTTTGCACGCGACGAAAATATGGCAGGCCCGCATCACCTGGGGATACCGGAACGCGGCGTGGTTCTGGTAATAAAACTCCTTGATTTCGTCATCGGTGATGACGAAATCCCCGCCGCTGAATTTCTGGTTTTTCAGTTCTTCGATCCGCAGCCGGTCCCGGATGGTGTCTTTCACTTGGGCTTCGGTGAGATTCAGCGAAGTCATGAAGCGCTGGTACTGTCCGTCCCGCTGCAAGTTTTCCTTCAATTTTTTGAATTCCGCTTCCACCTGTTCTTCCGGCGGATCGGGGATTTCCTGCTCGGCCGAGTATTTCAACACGTAGATGTCGATGACCGATTTATACAGGTTGGGCGCGATCTTCTTGTAATACGCCTGCCCTTCCGGCGTGTCGAACTTCAGCCCCGCCTGCCCGAGCGCCACACGGCCCATGATTTCCAACTCGTGCAGGTACACCGGCTGGTCATTGATGATGGCGATCACCGGCTCGGACAACTGTTTCGCGCATCCCGAGGCCAATCCCACTGCCACCATCATTCCTGCCAGCCAGGGAATTCCGCTCCCAGCGAAGTGGGAAAAACGGAAAACCGGGAAGACCTTGGCAAATCGTCTTTTCTTCATAGGATATCCTGTAACCGCCGGGAGCATGTGGCCTTCAAGCCATCCAGGCCGGCGCTTCCCGCCTTTTTCAGCGGCATCACGAAACCGGGAGGTCCCGCGTTCCGGATGGACGGGCCATCACCGCGAGTCAACCTAGTTTGGCAGCATTATAGAAGCGGACGAACGCGAAGCGAACGTGAATGAATACCAACATCGTTGTTTTTTTGCCCACCTATAACGAAAAAGAGAATCTGCCCCTGGTGACGGAACGCCTTTTTTCGCTGGGACTGGACCTCTCCATCCTCGTCGTGGACGATTCCTCCCCCGACGGCACCGGCGAAGCCGGCGACCGGCTGGCCGCGGAACATCCGGGCCGTTTCCGGATCATACACCGCGAGGGGCCGCGTGGCCGGGGCTGGGCCGGCATTGTGGGACTGCGCGAAGCCTCCCGCACCGGCTGCCAATACGTCGTGGAGATGGACGCCGACCTCTCGCACGATCCCGATGAGCTCCCCCGCCTGCTCGAGGCGGCCCGCAGCGCGGACCTGGTGATCGGCTCCCGGTACATGGAGGGCGGTTCGGCGGAAAATTTCGGCTGGTTCCGCAACCTGAACAGCAAAACCGCCCGTTTTCTCAGCGTGGTGATCTTGGGACTCCGCTACACCGATCCCACTTCCGGTTACCGGGTGTACCGGCGGGAAATCCTGGCCGACTTGCCGTGGGACCGCATGATCTCTCCCGGTCCCTCCATCGTCGAGGAAACCTTGTTCCACATTCAGCGCCGGGGAGCGCGGATCCTCGAAGTGCCTATAACCTATAAGGACCGCCGCCACGGCCAGACCAAAATCACTCCGGGAATCATCCTGCGATGGATAGTCACGCTCCTGAAAATCCGCTGGGCGGCGAAGCGCTAAATCCGCCGTCCGGATCCGCCTGGCTCGATCCGGTCCGCTGGCTGCAAGGGGCGGCGATCGGGGGATGCGTCCTTTACACGATTTTGTTTCTGTACCACGGCCTCGTCCTGGTGTGGTTTCCTTTCGACGTGGATAACAGCGAAGCCTGCCTGGTTTATCAAGGCCAACGCCTGGCCGAGGGATCGTTTCTCTACAAGCCTCTGAATCAGGAACCGTACCTGGCCGATAACTACCCGCCGTTGTATCCCGTGGTGTTGGCCGTGGGATTCAAACTCACCGGACCGAATTTCCACTGGCCGCGCGCCGTGTCGCTGTCGGCCACGGTCCTGACCGCGGCGCTGATCGGATTTTGGACTTATCACCGCACCCGGGATCGAGCCTCTTCCTGGCTGGCCGGATTGATTTATCTCTCCTTCTATCACGTATACGACTGGGGCGCACTGGCGCGGGTGGACGCGCTGGGCGTAGCGCTCGCAGTCACCGGATTGACGATATTCGAAATCCGCCGTTCCTGGACGGCCGCCCTATGGTTTTTCTTTCTCGCCCTGTTCACCCGGCAAACGCTATTCGCCGCGCCCCTGGCCGTTGCCGCCACCTTGGCCGGATCCTTTCACCGGAGAAGCGGCCTAGTCTTTTTAGCCTGCCTGGCGGGTGGCATGACGGCGCTGTATGGCGTGCTCGTGATACTCTCGTCCGGCGAAGCCTGGTATCATCTCATTGTCTATAATGCCAACGAATTCCGGTGGAGTGATGTAGGGGTGTACCTGCGCCAGTGGCTGATTCTTTACACAGTCTGGGGGTGCGCGCCGCTGGTGATCCTCTTTTCCGAATTCCCTGGCCAAACAAACCAAGGCGCAAAACGTTCTCCCCTGCTCTTCTGGTATACGCTCTTCGCGCTGGGCGAGGCGGCCCTGTGCGGGAAGATCGGTTCCGCCCCGAATTACCTTTTGTCCTTGGTGACAGCCACAGCAGCGGGGATGGGCATTATTTACCACCAGGCGCGCGGCGGGACCAAGGAATCCCCTCATGGAACACCGGTCCCCGCATCCGTGCCGTTCGTGTTCTTGCTGGCCGCCACCGTATTGCAGATCGCGGCCACGTGGCATTGGCCGCACCGGATGGATTTCAGCTATACTCCCACCCGCGCCGACGCTCACGCGGGCCGGTTGCTGCAAAACGAGTTGCGCCGGACTCCCGGGCCGATTCTCTCCGACCGCGCGGGCGTGGCCCTGATGGCCGGTCATCCGCCCGTATACGAGCCGTTCATCGGCACGCAGCTGGTCCGGCAGGGATTGTGGGATCAGACGCCGCTCCTGGATCGTGTCGCGGTCCGCGCGTTTCCCATGGTCATCCTGCAATTCAACCTGGAAGATGAAAACTGGGACCGGGAACGCTTCACACCCGAGCTCATCGCCGCCCTGCGCGAACATTACACCCGTACCCGCGCCTACGGCCCCTACCGGATATATGAACCGAAGCCGAAAGTTGAATAAACCGGATCGAATGCCACGGCATTGAGCTCATTCGCCGCGCGATTCCCAGCCCATTCTGGATACGCCATCGATTCGGTTTATCCGGGAAACAAGTACAGCCGGCGTTCTTGGCCCAGGGATAACCGGATTCACTAACAAAATTGAACCGCACTTAACGATTTCCGGCCGGCGGATAGACTATGCGGAGATGCCACGGTCACGATGTGAGCGGTTCCCACGCATACGGATGGCATGTTCGTCAGCGATTTCTTTCACAGGCAGGTGGTTCATGGCAAAACCAGTCAACCTCTTGATTTCCACCTTGATCCCCGTCCTGATTTGGTTGCTTCCCGCGCCGGTTTTCCCCCTGGAGAACCTCACGGTGATCGAGCAGCGTATTCTGGCGATTTTCGCGCTGGCGTGTTTGTATTGGGTCTTAGAACCAATCCCCATTTACGCCACGTCCTTGCTGGTGATCTTTTTGGAGCTGGTCCTGGTGTCGGACCAGGGGTTCGCCTTGTTGCAGGCGGACAAGAATTCGCCGGAATTCGGCAGCCTGCTGGATTACCAGGAGATCTTGGGGACATTTTCGTCGCCGATCATCATCCTCTTTCTGGGGGGGTTCTTCCTCGCCATGGCGACGAGCAAGTACCGGCTGGACATAAACCTGGCGCGGGTCTTGTTGAAACCCTTCGGCACGAATCCGTGTTTCATCCTGCTGGGCGTCATGATCTTGACGGCCCTGTTCTCCATGTTCATGAGCAATACGGCCACCACCGCCATGATGTTCGCGATCATCCATCCCGTCCTGAAATCGTTCCCCCCGGATGATAAGGGCCGCATGGGGGTAATCCTGGGGATTCCCTTCGCGGCCAACATCGGGGGCATCGGCACGCCGATCGGGACGCCGCCCAACGCGATCGCCCTGAAATACCTGACCGGTCCGGACGCGATCTCGTTCGGGGAGTGGATGGGATTTGCGCTTCCCTACGTCTTATTCATGCTGGGGGTGGTGTGGATCGTGTTGCTCCGCCGGTTTCCCTTTCAAACCCGCGAAGTGAATTTGACGATCGAAGGCCAGTTTTTAAAACACGGGAAAGCGATGGTGTTGTATATCACCTTTGCCGTGACCATCCTGTTGTGGCTGACCGAATCCCTGCACGGCATGAATTCGTACGTGGTGGCGGTGATCCCGGTGGCGGTGTTTTCCATCACCCAGGTGATCACGAAAGAGGATCTCAAACGGATCAGTTGGGATGTGCTATGGCTGGTGGCCGGCGGCATCGCGCTGGGAATGGGTCTGGAAAAATCCGGGCTCTCCCGCAATCTGGTGGAAAGCATTCCGTTTCAAGCCTTGTCACCTACCCTGATTGTGCTGATTTGTTCACTGTTCACCTATGCCATCGCCAATTTCATGTCGCATACCGCCGCCGCGAACTTGGTGCTGCCGATTGTGGCCGCGCTCAGCCTGAATCTGGACAGCCTGGCCCCCTTGGGAGGCGCCCGCCTGCTGGTGTTGACGGTGGCTTTCACCGCCTCGCTGTCAATGGTGCTGCCGATCAGCACCCCGCCCAACGCCATCGCGTACGCCAGCGGCTTGATCACCACGCGGGACATGAGCGCCGCGGGATTGCTCATCGGCTTGCTGGGCTTGGGCGCGATCTATCTGCTCATGTATATTCTTCGTATGGTCCACTATCTGTAACCCGGCGCGACCGGACAGCCGCTTATGAACCGGCCCAACCCCTCCCGTTCCTATACCGTCCCCGCCAACCTGCCCTGGCTGATCGAGACGTACTTTTCCAATCCGGCCAAGCGTCTGCGGCTGAAAAAAGGCGACGTATTGATGCGGCAGGGCGAATACAATGTCCGGTTGTATTTGATCATCTCGGGGACGCTCTGCGGGTATATCCAGAATCCGGACGGCAGCCAGAGTGAAACCTTCCGCTCCACCAAGAACCTGTTTGTGGGTGGCCCCAGTTACTTTTCCAAACTGTACACGGCCTTCACCACGGTGATCGCGGCGGAAGATTCGGAAGTGGCCTATATCGATCCAAACCAGGAGCCGGTATTCGATGGGCAAACAGCCTCGCTGGCCGAGCAGTTCATGCCCGTCCTGGTGATTGAACTGATCCACCGGCAACACCGTATCCAAACCATCGCCTTCGAGAAAGAGAAAACGCTCCGGGCGTTGATCCACTCGGAGAAGATGGCCTCCCTGGGGAAAATCGCGGCGGGAATCGCCCATGAATTGAACAACGCCGTGGCGGTGTTGATCCGGAACAGCGAATGGCTCAGCCAAACGATCGCCAAGCGGTTGCGGCGGCAGGATCCGGCGTATTACGAATATTTCGCGACCGGCCTGGACAAGGGCCGGTGCGTCTCCAGCGCGGAAGCCCGCGCCCACGCCCAGCAACTGAAGACCGCATTTCCCATCCGGGAAGAACTGGCCGCCAAGATCGCCCATACCGGCATCAGCGCAGAACGGGTTGAACGCCTGGCGGACAAGGATCCCGCTGAAATCGAGAAAATCCTCGATTTTTGGGAAATCGGAGCCACGCTCAACGACATGATCATCGCCGCCCGGCACGCGGCGCATGTCGTGCGCTCCATCAAGGATTTAGGCGCGCAGCAACCGGAACGCCAGCCCGGCCTGTTGCTCAATGATTGTCTCCGGGAAGCCTTGACCTTGCTGGCCAGCCCGTTGCGCGTGGTGGCGGTCGAACTGGACCTTGCCCCCCTGCCCGCCATCACCGGGAACCGGGGCGAGTTCGTGCAGATGTTCATCAATCTCATTCAGAACGCGTGTGAAAGCATGGCAGCCGCCCGGAGCCCAAATCCCACGGTTCGCATCCGTTCGCTGATTCAGGACGATGAAATCCAAATCCAAATCGAGGACAACGGGCCGGGCATTCCTCCCGATGTTCTCCCCCGGATTTTCGAACCCACGTTGACCACCAAGTCGGACCGGAGGTCGGTGGGTCTGGGGCTGGGACTCACGATCGTCGAACGGCTGATCCACAGTTACGGCGGCCACACCACGGTGACGAGCCGTCCGGGCCAAACGGTTTTCACGCTTCATATACCAAGGGGAAACGACCATGGGAAAGCCTCGAATTCTCATCGTGGATGATCAACGCGACGTGCTGTCCACCGTGAGGAAAGATCTCGCCCCGCTGGAGGACTATGTCATGTTGGAGGAATGCGAATCCGCCGAGGAAGCGAAACGCCTCCTGGAAGAACTCGATGCCGGCGGGGAAACGGCGGCTGTGATCATTTGCGATCATATCATGCCCCAGAAGAGCGGGGTGGAACTGCTGACGGAATTGAATCACGACACCCGCTTCCAATCCATGAAAAAATTACTCCTCACGGGACTGGCCACCCACCAGGACACCATCACCGCCATCAACCAGGCCAGTATCGACCGTTACCTCGAAAAACCTTGGGATCCGGAGCACATGCGGCATATGGTCAAACAGCTATTGACTCAGTTTCTCCTGCGCTCGGGATTGGATTATCAGCCGTATCTGCCCATTCTGGACCAGGAAACCTTGTTTCAGGAAATCAAGAAGACGACTTGAGGAATCCCTCTGGGGAAAAAACTGGCCGCAAGCATGTCCAGGGTTACCCAGGAAGAAGGAACAACACTCGTTCAGGGCTATCCTCACCGAAGCCCACTGACCGGGGGGGGGGAGTGGCTCGCTTCGCGCTGCCCGGTGTTCCTTCCCATCGGCCAGTCCAACCGGAAAGCCGTCCCATCTTATAAATCCACGTATTCGCCCCGTTGCGGGACACGCACTTCGCGGATGCCTTGGCCGCGCAGCCGTTCCGCCATGGCCTCGCTCTGGTCGGATTCGCCGTGCACCAGGAAGAGTTTTTGCAGCGTATCCTTGGAGGCCAGGGCGAAAGCATCCAGGCCATTCTTATCGGCATGGCCGCTGTAGGCATTGATAATCCGCACTTCCGCTTCCAGGTCGTGTTCCAGGCCGAAAATCCGGACGCGCGGTTGGCGTTCGACGATCCGGCGCCCCAGGGTGTGCTTGGCTTGGTAGCCGACGATGAGGATCATGTTATTGGGATCGCTGATGTTGTTGCGGAGGTGATGCAGAATACGGCCGCCTTCGCACATGCCCGAGGCGGACAGGATGACCATCGGGCCGGATTCCTCATTAAGGCCTTGGGATTCTTCCTTGCTGCGCACCATCTGCAATTCGGGAAAATCGAAGGGGTCCTCGCGATTTTCGAAGAGCGACAAGATTTCCTCGTCGAAGCATTCGGGATGCAGGCGGAAGATATCGGTCACCTTGATGGCCAGGGGGCTGTCGACATAGACCGGCAGGCGGGGGATGCGGCCGGTTTTGAGCAGTTTATGGAAGCTGTAGAGGATTTCCTGCGTGCGTTCGAGGGCGAAGGTCGGGATGATCAGTTTCCCTTTCCGCTCGTAAATGGTATGAACGGCCTCGGCCAGATGGTTGTCGGCGATTTCAATGGGATCATGGACGCGGTTGCCGTACGTGCTTTCCAGGAGCATGATATCCGCGCCGGAGATCAGCGTGGGGTCGTTCAAGATGGGGATTTGTTTGCGGCCCAGGTCTCCGCTGTAAACCAAGCGGTATGTCTTGCCGTTCTCCTGAATATCCAGCACGGCCACGGAGGAGCCCAGCACATGGCCCGCGTCGTGGAAGGTGAGGGTTACTCCATCGGCGAGCCGGTAGGGGCGTCCATAGTTGATGGCAATGAACTGTTCCAGGCATTTGGACACGTCGTCATAATTGTAAACCGGGGTGATTTCGTCCTCGGGATTTTTGGCGATTTTCTTATTAAAGAACTCAGCGTCTTTTTCCTGGATATGGGCGCTGTCCATGAGCATCACCGCGCAGAGGTCGCGGGTGGCCAGAGTGCTGACGATATCGCCGTCGTAATTCTTGCACAGCGAGGGGATGTTGCCACTGTGATCGATGTGGGCGTGGGAAAGGAGCATGACGTCCACGTTGCGGGGAGCGAACGGCAGATTGCGGTTCAGGCGGTTGGCCTCTTCCCGGTGCCCTTGATACAATCCGCAATCCATCAGGATGCGTTTGCCGTTGACTTCGATCATGTGCATCGAACCGGTGACTTCGCCCGCCCCGCCGAAGAAATAAATCCGCATACAGGCCTCCCGCCGGATGATTCGTTCCCTGCCCCATTAATGCCACCGCGCATACCGGAGCAAGACAGTTTGCGTTACAATAGCGTAGCCAGGGGAAAGTCAAAATCCAAGGCAAAGCAATCCATGACCGGCAATCCCATTTTGGACAGCAACCGCTTCAAGGCAAGGGCTTTACTGATCGGCGAGCGGATCGACATCCGGGCGTTGGAAACTTCCGAACGGCTGGCGGTGGCGCCCACGGTGCTCGCCGTGCGCGGCGGCGGGATTGCGGTGCTGCACCGGTATGGCGCGGTGGTGCTCTTCGGCGTGGCCCCGCTGGAACAGGCTACGTTTCTCAGCCAACTGCAACCGTTGGTCTCCCAGCCTTATCCCGCTCCCGAGGCGGAAACCCTTGAGATCTGCATCGATCCCGCGGGGCGCGAAGGGATGGAAGGCAACACGGTGATTCTGAACGATTCCGCAATCGAGCGCCTCCAGCTGGTCGCGGATATCCTGGGGAAAAGCGTGGTGCTGGCGCAGTACGAATCGAAGGTTTCGCAAAGCTTCGACCGGATCGAACCGTTCGCCGCCAATCTCGAAAAACGCTCCCCGGCCGGCCGCCAGGCGCGGGAACTGCTGAGTTACCTCGGTTCGGTGTTGCTCAGCGAACACAACATGGTGGGCCGGGTGGAGGTGGCCGAAAAACCGGACCTGCTCTGGGAGCGGCCGGAACTCGAGCGGCTTTACTTGCGCCTTCAGGATGAGTTTGAGATCAAAGAACGGCACGCGGCGCTGGAGCGGAAATTGGAACTTATCTCCCGTACGGCCCACACGGTATTGGAACTCCTGCAAAACCGCCGCAATCTGCGGGTGGAATGGTACATCGTCATCCTGATCGTGTTTGAAATTATCCTCAGCCTGTACGAGATGTTTTTCCGGCGGGGGTGAGCCTGCGGAACGATTTGCCCGAATGGGGAACTTTCTCCGTGTTTGATTCGTTTTATTCCGTATGCCTGGGAACGCTGCACGATCCCCTCCTCTCCGGGGAGAGGGGCTGGGTGAGGGAAGCCCTGAAAGGGTGAATTGCATTCCTTCGCTGCAATCGCGTACATAGTTGCCTTCCCCAAGATCTTGCCGTCCGGCCCGATCCATGGGATCATGCCAACCGAACACAATAACCGGATTCCATGATGAAGGTTTTTGTTCTGGATCCTTCCCGATCGAGGAAATCCATCATGAATCGAACCACGCGATCCACGCGGCGCGAGTTTCTGCGCGGCTGCGCCACATCGGCCCTCGGATGGGCTCTTGCCCCGTCGGTCCTCCCTCCTTCCGCGCTGGGATTGGACGGCCGCGTGGCCCCGAGCGAAAAGATCACGCTGGGGATCATCGGCGCCGGCGACCATGGCGTCCATTGGAACATTCCTCGTTTCATGACCGAGCCGGACAACCAGATCCTGGCCGTGTGCGACGTCGACACGGAGCGGCGGCTCAAGGCGAAGGCTCTCATCGAGGAACGCTACGGGGAATCGTTGGCGAAGGGGACCTACAAGGGCTGCGATGCCTACAACGACTTCCGGGACCTGCTGGCGCGCGGCGACATCGACGCGGTCATGATCGCCACGCCGGACCACTGGCATGTGATCCCCGCGATTTACGCGGCGAAGGCGGGCAAGGACGTGATGTGCGAGAAGCCGCTGTCGTTGACCGTGCGGGAAGGGCGGGTGCTGAGCGATACCATCCGGCGCTACAACCGGATTTTCCAAACCGCGTCAGAAAACCGTTCAGTGCCTGAATATCACCGTATGTGCGAATTGGTGCGCAATGGGCGGATCGGGAAATTGCTAGAGATCATCGTGGACCTGCCCAGCGGGCATTCCATCCAGCCCGCGAGCCAGGAATACACCGCGCCACCCAAAGGTTTCGATTATGACCTGTGGCTCGGGCAGGCCCCGGAAGCGCCGTACTGCCCGGCGCGGTGCCATTGGAATTTCCGCTGGATTCTCGATTACTCGGGCGGCATGCTGACCGATTGGGGCGCGCACCTCATCGACCTCGCGCAATGGGCCAACAACACCGAGCATACCGGCCCGGTAACCGTTGAAGGCCATGGTGAGTTTCCCCAGGAAGGGTTGTACAACACGGCCACGAAGTTCGAGATCCATTATCAATATGCCAATGGGGTGAAGCTGACGGTGCGTTCGCGCACCCCGGCGATCCAGTTCATCGGGACGGAAGGCTGGCTCGGCAATGACGGGTGGCGCGCCCCCCTGCAGGCGGATCCGCCGTCAATTCTCGAGGAAATCATCGGGCCGGACGAGATTCATCTCTACCCCCGCGCCAGCACCGAGCAGCGCAACTTTCTAGACGGCGTCAAAACCCGGCAGGAATGCTACGCGCCGGCGGAAACCGGCCACCGCACTATCAGTATTGCCCATATCGGCAACATCGCGATGATGCTGGGCCGCCCGTTGCGGTGGAATCCGGACCTCGAACGCTTCGTGGACGATCCCGTGGCCAACTGGCTCCTGGACCGGCCGATGCGGGAACCGTGGACGCTATAAAATATCCGAAAATTATCCGGGCGGAACCAAGGTCCGCCCTTATCCAACAGGGAGATTGCCAATGACACACGTGACACGGCGGGCATTCTTAGGCAACACCGCGGCGGCCGCGGCCGCGCCGCTGTTCGGCGGACTCATTCTCGCCAGCGCGGGAACGGCGAAAGCCGCCGTCAGCCCCAACGAAAAGATCCGGGTAGGCTTGATCGGGTCCGGCGGAATGGGCCAGGGCGATTTGGCGGCCTTTTTGCGCAATGACGAAGTCGATTGTCCGGTGGTTTGCGACATCGACGACGCGCGGATCGCCCAAGGCATCGAACAAGTCAAAAAACACCGGGAGCATGCGGCGGACGGCGTCAAGGACTTCCGCCGGGTGCTGGAACGCCAGGATGTGGACGCGGTGATCGTGGCCACGCCGGACCATTGGCACGCGCTGCCCACCGTGCTCGCCTGCCAGGCGGGCAAGGACGTATACGTCGAAAAGCCCCTGGCCACCAGCGTGGCCGAAGGGCGCGCCATGCTGCGGGGGGCGCGGGAGAACCAGCGAGTGGTTCAGATGGGAACGCAATGGCGAAGCAGCGAGCATTTCCAGGAAGCCGTCGATATCATCCATTCCAGTGAGCTGGGCAAAATCCGCATGGTGCGCGCATGGGCTTACCTGGATTGGGTGGGAGGCATCGGCCATCCGCCGGACGCCGATCCGCCCCAGGGGGTGGATTACGACATGTGGCTGGGCCCGGCCCCGAAACGGGCGTTCAATCCCAACCGGTTTCATTTCAATTTCCGATGGTTCTGGGATTACGCGGGCGGCCTGATGACCGACTGGGGTGTGCACCTGATCAATGTGGCGCTGTGGGCCATGGGTCCCACGCCGCCCAAGGCGGTCAGCAGTTCGGGCGGCAAGCTGGTGGTGGAAGACAACACCGAGACGCCGGACACGCAGATCGCCATGTACGATTTTCCCGCTTACACGCTGGTGTGGGAGCATCAAATGCTGGGCGGCGTGGGCATCGGCGGACGGCCGCACGGCCTTTCTTTCAGCGGCAGCAACGCCACGTTGATCGTGGACGGTGACGGATGGGAAGTGATCCCCGAAAAGAACAAGGGTGTGGCCGAACGCAAGGGCAAACTCGTGACGGACGGCCGCCCCGCGCATGTCCGCAATTTTTTGGATTGCATCGTCTCCCGCAAGGATCCCGTCGAGAACCTGGAGCTCGCGCATTTCATTTCGACGGTGGCGCATCTGGGCAACGTGGCCTTTCGCACCGGGGACCGGGTGGCCTGGAACGCCGAAACGGAATCGATCGAAAACAACGATAAAGCTAATCAGCTCTTGCGCGTGAAATACCGCAAACCTTGGACCATGCCGTATTATGAAGGGTGAGTGATTGGGTAGGCTTGTCTGAATCAGGATGGCCAGGATAGCCAGGATATCAAGATGTGATGGAATACGCGCGGCGTGGTTGGCCATCCAATGAATTACTCCTTTTCCAATTTCATCTCCATTCAAAAAAGACGTCATCCCCGCAAAAGCGGAGATCCAGATTTTCGCCGGGGGCTAACCGGTATAGTTTTTTACCCTCACCCCGGCCCTCTCCCAGAGGGAGAGGGAGAAGTATGTTTCTCAGTCTGAATCAGGATGGTCAGGATAGCCAGAATGACCATCATTTGATGGATTACGCGATGCGCGCTAACCCATCCCACGGATACTAAATTGATAGGGGCATGTTGCGGCGTGCCCCTGTTTTTGAACATACAAAGCCTCGGTCATGCGATAAGTGATTTCTTCTTTGCCTGTATCTGAATAAGCAGAATAGACTGGATGACCAAGATATCGAGGGATTACATGCTACATGGCAAGCCATCCAGCTGATGTGAAACAATCCCTTCACAACTCATCCCATTCTTCCCCGGGTATCCCCGCAACGCGCAGGATTTCCTTGACCAGGCTGATAGGAATTTCGTTGGAGCCGTGGGGATTGGGTATACGAATCTTTAACTTTCCTTTTTTCATAAATTGATGTTTCCCGCCCGACAGTGGACCTTCAAAACCTAATTTTTTGAAATTGGCGATCAACTCCCGCCGGGATATGACGGAGGAACGAATCACGCGACTTCCTCATTCTTCACTTTGATCTCGATCCCTTCGGCAACCGGGATTTGATCCCCATCCCGGATTTTCAAGATCAGCCATTCCTCCAAGACTTCCATCAATTCGTTGCGGCATTCCTCCACGGTGACGCCGGTGGCCCACACTCCTTCATAGCCAGGGATTTCCGCAAACCATTCGCCATGCTCAAGTCGTTTGTAGTTGGCTTTCCTGAGGGAAGCGTTGAGATAATCCTGAATCATGATTCAGACATCCTTTTGAATCCCATATTTTCGACATTTTTGATCATTTCATAGATCAAAGAACTGGATAGGGCGACTTCATATATCCTGTCCGTGGACAAGAATTGGCAAAACCTGCCGCCCAAATCTATTTCCTTCGCAAGATGATCGTCATTCCTTTTTTCGCAGGGATGATCAACTGCCCATCGGATCTTTTGACATCGTCTTCGGAAATGCCGTCGAGGGTGTATTCATCTTCGCCAAAGGGATTCACCAGCCGGAGGGGTTTTCCCGCTTCGGAGACAACGCGGACCTCCTGGGTTTTTCCCTCCGCGCGGCGGGCGGAGACCAGAAACGCTCCCTCCGCCCGCAGGGTAGTAAACGCAGCTTCCCGCCAGGATTCCGGAATGGCCGGGAAGACGCGAACGATTCCCCGGTGGCTTTTCAACAGCATCTCCTGCACTCCCGCGGCGAAGGCCATGTTGCCCTCCAGGGTGAAAGGCCGGTAGGTCATTTTGGATTTGCCCGACTGGGTCTGATCCCCGTTGAGGTGGAACGAGTTGGGCGAACAGAAGCATTCCGCGAAGATGCGCAAGACTTCCGCCGCCTTGTCACCCTGGCACGCGCGGGCGTACAGGCTGCCCAGCCAGGCATACGAATAGCCGCACCACCAATCCGGCCCCAGGCGCTCCAGTTCGGCCAGAGAACTGGCAATGGTTTTCTGGTCTTCTTCTCCGTTATCCGGATCGATGAGCCCCAAGGGAAAAATCGCCATCAGGTGCGAGAAATGGCGGTGGGATTCACGCAGGGGGCAGTTCGGCGCCACCAGAAGGCGGCCGTCGGTTTCGTCCCTTGCCAAGGGAGGCCATTCATCCAGCATGGTGCGCCAGGTCATGGCGTCCGCTTTTTCGCCCAGTTCTTCCGCCAATTCCGCCGCCGCGCCGATCACCCAGCGGATCAACGCCAGATCGTAATTCGTGGTGGTTTGAAACCAGGCCTCGAGACGGTTGTCGTTGATCTCCGGTGACGAGCTGAGTGGCAATTGCCTAACGCCGTTTTCACTCAGCCGCGAATGCTCGAGCAGAAATACGGCCACGTCGCGGATCCAAGGATAGGCGCGGGTTTTGAGAAAATTCCGGTCCTGGCTGTAACACCAGTGAAGATAAAAATGATGCGCCAGCCAGGCGGACGTGGTGGGCGAGCAGGTGTATTGGTGCCATCCGCCCATCGGTTCGCCCTGGATGGTCGTCACGCCCGGGACATTAAGCCCGCCCTGGTTGTAGAACCGGCGGGTCCAGTTTTTCGCTGCCGGTTGGATCTCCCACAACCAATCCAAAAACGACAAGCCTTCCTCCAAGTGATTGGCGCTGTAGCAAGGCCAATAACTGAGTTCCGTGTTCAGGTCGTGGTGATAGTCTCCTTTCCAGGGCGGAATCCGGCGTTCATCCGCGGTCCATACGGCTTGCAAGGAGATAGGTGGCGCGCCGCGCCGGGCCGTGGAACCGAATTTGTACATCTCACGGTACCATTGCGTTTCGAGAAGGGGATCAGGAATGGCGATAGCGGATTGTTCCCAAAATTTCTTCCACCAGCGCGCATGGCTGGCCAAGTCGTCGGAGAACGTGCGGCGCAGGGCGCGGGTGACTTCGCGTTCCGCCACGGCCGCGGGATTTTTTTCGCGCGCGTTGGAGACGATCGCCCAGGCGCCATCGAAGGTCTTTGCGTCAGTTTGCCGCCACGCGCAATGAATGACGAATTCGAAGCCGCCCCAGCCTTTTTGCCTGTACGTAAGCGAGTCTTTTCCATTGATCACCTCCGGCGCGGGATAGCCCAGCGATTGCAGAGTGTGTCCGGACAGCGAGTTGGCTTGCTGGTTTCCGGATGCCTCGTCACCGCTGAAAGGCGGAGGGATCAGGCGCGGCACCACGGATTTGTCATATCCTTGGAGACGAAACCACCCCACCGGCCGGTCCGCGTGCACGAAGGCTTGCAGTTGGACACCCGATTCCCATTGCACCGTGCAGAGGGCTTGCTGGATATCGAGCGTGACTGCCTGGACCGGGCCAAACGCCGCTTGATCCAGTTCCAACCGGCCCGCGGGAATGCGGGTGGGGGCGGGATCGCGGTCGTAGGGCTTGTCGATCAGATCCTGAACAGACTGGATGTCTTTCTCCAAGATTTTTTGATACATCCAGGCAAACGTGAACTCGGGCTTTTGAAAATTCTCCACGGGGCGGTTGTCCCACAGGTCGGCCCGGTCGAGCGAAAAGCGGAGGATTGAACCTTCCTGCCAGATCAACGCGCCCAGCATGCCGTTGCCGAGCGGTACAGCCTCATCCCAGCGGTCCGCGAGGCGTGGAAAATGGAAATCATGCGGGCCGGCCGCCGCGGCGGGGATCACAGGAAGCGCCATAATTCCAATCAGAAGCCAATACCGGTTCATGATGGATGATTGAACCTCGGACTCATTTTTTCATGCTGCTCCCAGGTTATTTTCAAATTCCATGGTACAAAAAAAGAGAGAGACCGGAAAGAGAGTTGCGGGAGGAAGGATTGGAATCAAGCGGATCAGGAAAAGCAGAATTATCCAGAGTCAACGGTTCACGCATGACCCGCCGATCGATCTTCCGGGACGACCGGCATTCTCAGCCCTTACTCAGTGGAAGAGGGAACCGGGAAGGCAGGTCAGGACTTTGTTGAATAACATGCTAACACCCCTACCTGTTCCAATTTACTTATAGAAAACTAGTACAAAAAAAGAGTGAAAAAGAAGAACATAGGTACCGGCTCACGCGCCCCTATAAAACAATCACAGGCTAGTCGAAGACCGCAGGATAGTCCGGAGGAAGCCTGGCCTCAGCCGGCGCGCAGGGCCGGTTCGCGAAAGGGATCATACGGTTCCGGGGGGGACGTAGTGAATCCGTAGTGATACAAGATCGCGTCAACGATCCGTTCCATGGCCCTGCCGTCTCCGTAAGGACTCACAGCCTTGGACATCGCCTGGTACTCCATTTCGTTTTGCAACAAACGCGTCCCATGCTCCACGATGGCTTCTTCCGAGGGACCGATCAGCCGGGCGGCGCCGGCGGCCACGCCCTCAGGGCGCTCGGTGGTGTCCCGCAGCACAAGCACCGGCTTGCCGAAGGCCGGCGCTTCTTCCTGCACGCCGCCTGAATCCGTCAGGACCAGGTGGCAGAGCGCGAGAATTCCGACGAAAGAGCAGTAATTGATCGGCTTGACCAAGTGGATCCGCTCTTTGCGGCCCAGTTGTTCTTCCACCACGCCGGCCACGGCGGGGTTGGGATGCACCGGCCAGATGACCTGAACATCCGGATCGCTCTCCACCAAGCGCGCCACCGCCCGGCAGATTTGCCGCAACGGTTCGCCGTGGTTTTCGCGCCGGTGGGCGGTGACCAGGATAGTTTTCAAATCCGCGTTCAGAAAAGGGAACTCATCGCGCGCATGATGAATGCCGCGGTCCTGCGTCAGGCGCAGCGCGTCCATGACCGGATTGCCGGTGAGGTAAACCGTGGCGGGATTGAGCCCTTCGCGCAGCAAGGTCTCATACGATTCCCGCGTAGGCGCGAAGTGCAGGTCGGCGATCACGCTGATCAGGCGGCGGTTGATCTCTTCGGGAAAGGGGCTGCGCTTGTTGTTGGTCCGCAGTCCGGCCTCGACATGTCCGACGGTGACGTTCAAGTAAAAGGCCGCCAGGGAGGCGATGAAGGCCGTGGTGGTATCGCCTTGCACCAGAATCAAATCGGGCTTTTGCTTTTCGAATTCGCGGTGCAAGGCGTTCAAGGCCCGGGAGGCGAAACCCGCCAGGGTTTGCGAATGCCGCATCAGGTTGAGGTTGATGTCCGCTTTCAACTGAAACGTATCCAGGACGTCATCCACCAGTTCGCGATGCTGACCGGTCAGAACCAGGCGGGTCTCGAACTCGCTCCGGCGGGACAGACCGATAGCGATGGGAGCCATTTTGATGGCTTCCGGCCGCGTTCCCACCAACACCAGGCATCGGAGCCGGCGGCCGGCGGGACGGAGTGGCGGGGAAATGGTTGGGCCGTTACGCATGGACAAGTTCCTTTGCCTTTACCTCGTCTTGGCCGATGTACCGGGTGGCGGACGACATGCCCGGGGGAAAATCGGCGCTGGCCCGGATCGCGTCCCAGTTGTCCTTGAACCATTGTATCGTGTTTTTGAGTCCTTGTTCAAAGGACATTCGCGGTTCGTACCCCAACAGTTCACGGGCGCGGTCGATGGAGGCCAGCAGGCGTTTCTTGGTGTCCCACACGCGGGGCTGGGCGCGTTTGATTCCGGCCGGGTTGCCCACCAGTTCGTTGATCATTTCCGCCATTTCCAGAATCCTCACCTCCTGCCCCGAGGCGATGTTCATCTCCTGGCCGACGGCTTCTTCAAAATACCCCGCCCGCAGCAACGCGTCGACGATGTCCATGACATAGGTAAAGTCGCGCGTTTCCTCGCCCGTGCCGGTGAACGGCAGCGGCAATCCCAGCAAGGCGCGGTAGATGAAATTGGGGATGACATTGCGGTACTGGCCGGGGACCTCGCCGGGGCCGTACGAATTGAAGAAGCGCGTTTTCACGACGCGCAGGCCGTGATGATGATAGAAGAAGTTCGCGTAAAGTTCCCCCAGCATTTTGGTGATCTGGTAGGGGGTGGTCAGATGCATGGACATGAATTCCTCGGTCAGGGGCAGCGGCGCTTTGGAACCATAGATGGAGCACCCGGACGACGCGTAGACGACCCGGCCGGTATCGCGCAGGGTGGCGTACTCGAAGATCCGCAGCGTGCCCATGCCGTTGACGGTCAAGTCTTTCTCGGGATAGTCCACGGAATTCTGGTTGGCGAAAAAGGCGGCCAAGTGGTACACGATGTCCGGCTTCTCGCCAAACACCCGCTTGAGCATGACTTCATCGACGATGCTGCCCTTCACGAACAGAATGTTGGGCAGAGAGGGGATGTTCCACTCGTAGGCCGCGGACAGGTCGTCCAGGATGATGACCAGTTGCGCCCCCAGTTCGGCGATGGTCCGGGCCAGGTTGGTGCCGATGGCGCCCGCGCCGCCGGTGATCAGTACTTTTTTCCCCTGATAGTACTCTTTGTAGTTGGTGTTTTTATGGTTATCCATCGATTCGCAGCCTTTTGGTTTATAGATTGGTTAATCCGGTATGTACGCGCGAGGTGGAAGGAGCATCCATTCCGCCGGGAATCCGGGCGGGCTTCATGGTCCACCCCTTCATGATTCCCTCACCCTGACCCTCTCCCAGAGGGAGAGGGGAATAGGTCTGAATCAGGATGGCCAGGATATCCAGGATGAGCAGGATTTGATGGATTATGCGCTGCGCGCCAGCCCATCCTTTTCTCAGGTGCAGGGTTAATTTATTTTTCATAGACTTTTTTCATCCAGGCCACGTAGCGCTTCACGCCCTCGCGGATGTCGATCTGTGGATCATGCCTCAAATCGCGGCGGGCCTTGGAGAAATCAACGACTTTCACCCGCGTGGTGAATCCCTCCGAGCCGTGGTACTGGGCCAGTTTGGGATCAGCCCCGGTTTCCTTCAACACAATGTCCGCCAATTCCTCGATATCAATGACCCAATCCTCGCGGCTGCCGATGTTATAGACTTCACCGGGCTTGAAATGCTCCACGATATTGGCGAAAGTCCGGCAGGTGTCTTCCACGTAATCGAAGATGCGCTTGTGGCCCCGGTACACCTTGAACGGCTTGTTATGCAAGCAGCTGTACACAAAGATGGGGATCACCCCGCGGTAGCGGCTGTAATATTCATGCGGCCCGTAGCAACCCACCGGGCGCACCCGGACGGTTTCGGTCTGGAACATGGCCGCGCTGTTGAGGCATTGCAGTTCGCCCGCCCATTTGGAGATGGCGTAGTCGTTCATTTGCCGGATGGGAATCCGCTCCATGACGTCTTCACTCATCAATTCGTCGTAATCCCCGTATACCTCGGCGCTGCTGAAGAAGATCATCTTGAACCGGTGTTTTTCCTGCAGGCGCAACATATTCTTGGTCCCGGTGACATTGGTACGCCAGAGATTCTCGTAATGATCTTCCCCGTTCCACCGGCCGTATTCCGCCGCCAGGTGGTACACGAAATCGAAGGCCTGCTTTTGAAACACCGCGTCCACCTGCTGATAGACGCCTACATCCGCCTTGATGTGCTGGTCGTCCTCGCCTTGGAGAATGTCCACCGTCCACACGTCATGCCCGCGCGAACGCAGTTCCCGGGTCAGGTTGGTACCGATGAATCCCCGCCCGCCTGTCACTAAAATATTCGCCACGTGTTTGCCTCCTCCTATTCATTGACCGGCTATCGGTTAAAGCATTTCCGGTTTTCCGGCGTCTACGGAAGCCGGCCGGGTGGATTTCCACCATTCTTTGCATATCAACCATACGAACGTGGGATTGCCGATCAGATACCGCCGCCACATCCGCCGCGGCTCCTGGATCAGCCGGTACAGCCACATCATCCCGATTTGGCGGAGCCACATCGGGCCTTCCGCGGTGGCCCCTGCCCAAATGTCTATCAGGCCGCCCACGCCGATCAGCACCGGCGCGCCGATCCGCGGCTGGTTGCGGATCATCCATTCCTCCTTTTTGGGCGAGGTCATCCCCACCAACACCACGTCGGCCTGGGATTCATTGATCCGACGCGCGATGGCTGGTTCGTCCTCCGGCGTGAAATATCCGTTTTGATATCCGGCCACTGTGATACCCGGATACCGCGCCGCCACAGCGGCGGCCGCCTTCTGGACCAGTTCCTCTTTCGTACCCAACAGAAACACCCGGCGGCGGCGGGTCCGCAACCGGTCCAGCAACGCGAAGACCAGCGGCACGATCGCGATATGATGGATGTCTTTGTGCCCGAACCACCGGGCCGCGAACGCCAGCCAATACCCGTCGCTGATGACGCAATCCGCCTGCCGCACCAGGTTGAGGTAGGCTTCGTCACGCTGCGTCATGATGTACATGATGGCGTTGATGCCGGTGACCGTCCTTTTCTCCCGCCTTTCAACGGCGTCCGTCAAAGCCTGGACCAACTGGTCCAACGTCCCGGGATCAAGGGGACATTTCCCGATATGGATGCGCTCGTTCAACTTCAATTACCTCGTATAGTGAGCGGAATGGACTTCAAATTGCTCATATGTCCGGATGAATTCGCTGTAGGTGCCAAAGCGGATCGCGCCGGCGAATTCATGTTTGACAAGATCTATGTATTTTTCCAACGCCCGGGCCGCTCCGGCCTGCTTGGAATGGCCGATCATCACCAAGGGAACCGGTTCTTCCCCGTCCCCGGCGTGATCCTGGATGATTCGCCGGGTGATGGCCCGCATTTCCCGTACGGTTAATTTGCAAAAATCCAGTTTTTTAGGGACTGTTTGAAACCACTTCTTCAACCGGTTTGTTTTGACGCCATTGGGAGCGGGATTTCTCCGTTCTTGAATCTTTTGCCGGTTCAACCGGTCTTCCTGAAGATACGACAGGGCACTCCAAACCCGCTTGAACGACAGCATGCCCCATAACGTGGCGGGAACGGCGGCAATAGGAACTTCCAGAATCCCCCTACCGGCTGACCGGCGGTTGATGTCCCGCCTGTCCGCGCGCCACGCCCGGTAGTGGCTGTAGGCCTCGCGGTAATCGAAGGTCACCATGCTGGTGTTCGCATATCCCCCCTTGAAGACGGAAGTATCCGATTGCAGCCCCGCCGCCAGCAGGGCGGCCAGATAGCGGTCCGGGGGATGCGTGTTCCAATGGCCTGCCCGGAATCCGATGCATTCATACCTGGAGGTAGCGGGCGCGATCGATTCTTCCAGGTATCCCTTCGCCTGCCTCAAAATCTCCACGGCCTGGTTCTGATCGAAATCCATCAATTGATAATGAGCGTAATCCAGATCCCAATGGCGGCCATTCCATTGCGCGTGAATCCACTGGGGATGCAAATGCAACTGTACATCATGGCCTTGCCGGACGGCTTCGATCCATTGATGCTTGGCCAACGCCACCGGATCGTAGTCCAATGCGTTTCGGAAACCCTGGTTTCCGTCCCTCTCCATAGCCATGAACTCGCCCACCTCGGCCAGGATGGTCAACCGGGCGCCATGGCGGTTGCAGACGGTCAGTAAATCGGAAGCGGGTTGGAGGATATGCCGCCGGACATCCCCTCGGCCGTCCGCCGGCAGTTCATAATCCACTGTAATAATCAGGTTTATCATCAGTCGGCCGTTCCATGAATTCAAACCAGTCTCTCCAACGTAATCTCCCAGAAAATCCCTCGACGGTCAGCGGATTTGTTTCAAGAAAAGCCATTTCCTTTTCCCCCCTTGGCCCAATTCAACGCCCTCCCCGGCACAACACCACACCCAAGAAGGTCCGGACCAACAAACGAAAATCATTCCATAACGAAATATTGCGGACGTATTTCACGTCGCTGCGCATCCACTCGTTGAAATCCACGTCCCCCCGCCGTTCCGCCTGCCAGGCGCACGCGAGACCCGGCACCACCTTGAAGCGGTACAACTGCCAGCGTTGATATTGCGAGGGCAAGGGAGACAGCGCCCGGGGCCCGATCAAGGTCATGTCTCCTTTGAGCACATTGACCAATTGGGGCAACTCATCCAGGCTGGTTTTCCGCAACCAATACCCAATCGGCGTGAGGCGGGGATCCTTCTCGATCTTGATGAGGGGACCGTTCATTTCATTGAGATGCCATACTTTGTCGAGCATGCCCTGAGCGCCATCGACCATGGTCCGGAATTTGTACATTTTGAACCGGCGGCAATTATGCCCGGTCCGTTCTTGCACAAAAAAAACCGGCCCGGGTGACGTCCATTTCACGGCGGCCGCCACAGCCACCAGTATGGGCGATAACACCACCAAGGCCGCCAAGGCGCATACCACATCCACTCCCCGTTTCCAGACCGGCAAGCGTTCGACAAATAAATCGCTCGGATCGGCGGCCGGCTTCATCTTCATTCGCCGCTGCATTGGCAAGGGAATGAAAAAGGAAGGCGATCCCGCGCCGTTTTGCCGTTTTCCCGGGGAAAACACCGAGTCCGCCGGCACCACCGGCCCGGTCAGCCGGTTTTTCGCGGCCGATTCCAGTCCGGCCCGCTCCTGGGAGGAGGGGATATGATGAGAATCCAGCCAGTCTTCCGGGTAGCTGTAAACGGTATAAGGCAAGGGATCGTATACCGGAGCCATTTGCTGAGCGAGATCCTCCGCCACTTTTCTCGCTCCTTGCGCCGAGGTGTAGGGCAGGATCACTACAATATGGGAATGATCATACCACCCGGCCACGTCATAACAGCGCACCCGCCTCAACAACAGATGCAGGAAATGACAATGTTTTCCCAACGCGTCTTCCGTGTCCTCGAAGGGAAACACGAGGAGCGATAACGCATGGCCATTCCGGTCCGAACGGTGTCGTTCTTGATCAAGGATGCGCCGGATTTCTCCTGTGGTGCGTAGCGCTTGGAATTGTTTCCGGTATCTTCTCCGCCAAAAATACCGTGAGAATCGTTGCATGGTTTGCCGCAACATGTTCCTCCTCCTAGGCCACGGGCAGAAAAAACCACTCTGCCTGCGCGTTTTCCGCCGGCTCTCCGCGTCGCTGTTTGAAAAGACAAAGGGGGCAAATTCAGAGATACGGGTTGCGTGTCAAGCGCGAAGAATTATTCAAACCGTGAGAAAAGATCGAAGATGCCAGAAATCAAAAAGGGTGGTATTCCAATGATGATATAATATAACTATAATCAATTCAACAATCTAACTGATAAAAATCACATCTGGATTTTCTGTTTTTTTCCTAATTTAAGAAGGCCATGACATAATCTATATTGTTTACTCTTTTTGTCAACATAATTTCACACAATAATTTTTTTGTTTTGGTGGCTGCCCATTTTTCAGGCGTCCGGTTTGGATCTGACACTCTCATTGTTACGAAAATATTTTTTTCATACGACAAGCGCGTGCCTCCGGCACTCCAGGCCCAGGGTTAAAATCCTGGGCTGCTGTAAAGCCGTCCCCGGAAGGGGACTCCCATGAAGGCAAGACTCCAACCCATTCCAGAGAAGCCCAGCGGGGCGAAAGGGCTGTGCCCCATGCCATCCGCCCGCTCAGCGAGAGGGACGCAGGGGCCATACTCTCCCGACGGTTTGATGGAATAGCATAGCAAACCCCGAAAAAAGTACTCCCTTACCGGATGAGCCTATTTTTTTATTTTTTTTTGTATTGGTCAAAATCCGGCCGATAATAAAGCGTTGGGGTATCGTTCCCGCAATGCTCAATCACTTTCGCAAATGATGAAACCTAAGTGATCCAATTCATCTACAGGTAAAGGATAAATTTATGAAAGTACCATTTTTAGATTTAAAAATTCAATATAATTCGATCCGGGAAGAAATTCTGGAGGAGTTGATCCAGGTCATGGAAAACACGGCATTCGCGAGCGGCCCCTTCGTCAAAAAATTCGAGGAGGCGTTCGCGGCGTATTGCCAGTGCCGCCACGCCATCGGCGTCGGCAGCGGCACCGACGCCTTATGGACCGCTTTGTTAGGATTGGGCGTTGGCCCCGGCGATGAAGTGATCACCGTGGCCCATACTTTTATCGCGACCTGTGAGGCGATCAGCTTCACGGGGGCGAAACCGGTCTTCGTGGATATCGAAGACCGCACCTGCACCATGGATCCCACCCTGATCGAGGCGGTCATCACCCCCCGCACCAAGGCGATCATTCCCGTGCACCTCTACGGCCAGATGGCGGATATGGATCCCATCATGGAGATTGCCCGGAAACATAACCTCTTCGTGATCGAGGACGCCGCGCAAGCCCATGGCGCGGAATACAAAGGCCGGCGCGCGGGATCCATCGGCGATGCCGGTTGTTACAGTTTCTACCCCGGCAAAAACCTCGGAGCGTATGGCGAAGCCGGCGCCGTGGTCACGAACAACGACGAACTGGCTGCCCGTATCCGCATGTTCCGCGATCACGGCCAGCGGCAGAAATACTACCATTCGATCATCGGTTGGAATTCCCGCATGGACGGTTTCCAAGGCGCGGTACTGGGTGTCAAACTAAAACACCTGCCCCAATGGACCGAAGCCCGGAGGAACAATGCGGCTCTGTACAACGAACTATTGGCCGGGATGCCCGGCATCGAATTGCCAGTGGAAGCGGCAGAGCGCATACACGTGTATCACATCTACCCCATTCATACCGCGAACCGCGCCGCCTTCATGGAAGCGCTTGAAAAGCAGGACATTCATTGCGGAATCCACTACCCGGTTCCTGTCCATCTCCAGGACGCCTACCATTCGCTCGGGTACACAGAAGGCAGTTTACCGGTTACGGAGCGGCGCGCCGCCCAGGAGGTCTCCCTGCCCATGTTCGCTGAACTGACGCCGGAACAACTCCAGGCCGTGGCCAATGCCATCAAAAATTACATTAAGAAGTAATTTACGGATCGAATATTCCATATCTCATGATGAGCCCACCGGCACGGCAAGTCTGGAATAGCGCAAGCCTGGATTGAGCGCAAAACCAAGGGAGGCTTTCTGATACGAAAACCTCCCTTCACTATCCCAGCGGTCCAAATCGTTATTCCCGGTTGAGGATTACTCCGGGACAACACGTTGCACGACCGGGGGTTGGGGAACGGGAATAAATTCAAAGGCGCCGATGTCCACTTTGGAACCAAAGGGAACCGGCACGTTAGCCATCCCCATGGTAAGACCGACGTTGATTCCCGCGTCAATGCAGGGAGAATCGGCCCGCAGGGTATAGTCCCCCTGGCCCGAGTCGGTAAACCGGGGATCCCCGTAGAGATTGTTCATAATGGTATTGCCATTGTTCCCATTTTGATTGTTGAAGGCGGCCACACTCATGGCCGCGCCACGGTAGTTGACCACGTTGGTGATGCCATCCGGATGAAAAACCAGGTTGTTCGTGTAGATGTTGTCTTTCACCGTGGCATGACTTTCGATGACGATTCCAATGTTGCGGTAATTGTCCTTGGAATTGCGGCCGCAATTGTAGATGATGTTGTTCCGGAATTCATTCGCGTATTTGTCGGTCGCGCCGGTATATCCCCAGACTTTGATGCCGGCCTCATCGCAATTCATGATCAGATTGTTGAAAAACTTGTTGTGATGGCTGGCCCAGCCGGTGTATCCCTCCACACTGATTCCCTGGGCCGTGCCATTGGCCATATGAGTCACGTTGGTCATGCCGGCGATTATGTTGTAATAAAACAAGTTGTGATTCCCGTTGATCTGGTTGCGGCACGTGGTATCGATCACGGAGTTGAAAAACATCTCGTTGTTGAAACACGTGCCATCCGGCCCGTCGATGGCCAGACCGCGCCCGTAATCGATGTTGGCCGCCGAAATGTAATTGGAATAGACTTTGTTGTTTTTCGTCTGATAACCGGATTCGCTGGTCACGTAAATCGCCGTGTGGCCCCAATCATATAGTTCGTTGTCATGTATCTCCCAATTCTGGCAGCCGTAGCGCAGTTTGATTCCATCGTGGGGAATCTCGGGATTGAGATGGTACGGAGAGCGCAGGCGGGAACCGGAATCCAACAGGCAATGGCGGATCACATTGTTGAGACATACCTTACTGGGCCCGTAGCCATGGCCGAGAATCCCGAATTTTCCCACATACCAACCGATAGCGCAATTTTCCACGAGAATGAAATTCGATTCTGCGAGTTCAAGGGAAATCACGCCGCCGCGCAAATCCAAATCCCGAATAGTGATGTAATTCTTGTTGGACATCCGCATGGCATGAGTGCGCGCCGCTGATTGTTCCAGCGTGGAATAGGCCGAGGCGGGATTGGCGGGGGCATAGAGGTAGAGCCGGCCCGCGGTGCTGTCATACCCGAACCGTAACGTGGAATTAGGAGCGCTGGGCGTTTGGGCGCGGCCGTATTCCTTCCCATCCAAAAACACCCGCAATGGATCAGCCGCGAGAGCCATATACCATACATTGCCCGATACGTTGGTCCAGGCACTGGCGGATTTGCCTCCCGGAATTGCGTCCAAGGCGGTGATGATAGGCTTGGCGCCCGAGCCATAGGCTCCAAAGGTAATGGGATTGGAGGCATTCCCGGAGGAAGGCACGATCAATTGTTCTTTCCAAACGCCGCCCCGCTTGAAAAGGATCGCATCGCCCGGATTAAAAGAACGGGAATTGATCTTGGCGATGGTTTTCCACGGCGCCGTCGCGCTGAGGCCGTTGTTCGCGTCGTTTCCCTGGACAGAATCCACATAGTATTCGGCCGCCCAAGCCTGGGGCGCCAGAATCAGCACGGCCATGCCAAGCATGTAATCGCGAATGAATTTGATTGTTTTCCGTGTGGTCATTATCCAAATCTCCTCTGAGATCATTGTTTTGGTGCTGTGATCGCGGCTTTTCTTTATTCAGGCCGTTCGATGGCGACATCATCCACAAAATAAGTGGCCTGGGTTCCCGCGCGCAGACTCAGGGAATTACCGACGTGCAAGATTCCGGCGAAAACTCCGTTGAAGACATCGGAATACAATCCAGCCGCTTCATGCGCCTGAACACCGTCGATCTTCACCCGGTGATACCCTTCCGTCTGGTGAATGTTGTATTGCACCTCCAACCGGTGCCATTGCGAATCGGCAGCCAGGACATGCCACGCACTTTCATCCCAGCCTCCGAAGAGGCGGAGCCGGCTGTAAAATAGAATCATACCGTTTTCCATCTTGAATTCCCCGGAATACAATTCAATGTTATTGGCCGTGTAGAGTTTGAGCACCGGGGTGGAGATGGTATTCCACTGGCCAGTCAAGTCAAACTTGAACCAGACGGTAATCTTCCCCGCTTGGAGGTTGTTCAGGGACAAAACCAAATACTCAGGCGTCAGGTCATCGTAGATAAACATGGCGGATTTGGAGCCCCCGTGGGACACCAACGCGGAAACAACCAAATCGTTCTCCGGATCCACCTTGCCCTGCCATTCCGAGAAATCTCCCGTCTCAAAGCCGCTGTAGGCCAGCAAGGCTGGGGGTTCCGGCGCCTCGGGCGGCATATCGAGCGAGGGCGCATCCACCCCTCCCATGGAATGTTTGCTGGTCAACCGTTCATACACGATCACATCGTCGATGTAGTAGGTTCCATTGACGCCGGCCCGCAGAGCGGTGGAGGTGCCCACTTGCAAACGCCCCACATACTTGCCTTTGAACACATCGGTCGCCAGCCCTGTAGAGGTGTGAACCAGGGTATTGTCAATCCAAACCTGGTGATACCCTTCCGAGGCATGCAGATGGAACCGCACTTCAATCCGGTGCCAACGGTCGTCGGCCGCCAGCGGAGTCCAGCGAATCTCATCCCAGCCGGCGTAGACGCGCATCCGGCTGTAAAATTGAATTCCACCTTCCGCGTACTTGAATCCGCCGTATATCAGTTCGACTCCATCCCGGTTGAATAATTGCAGTAACGTGGAAACATCCGTGTTCCAGGCAGCCGGCTGAGTGAACTTGATCCAAAAACTGACCGAACCTTCGCAGATTTCATCGAGAGTTTTGACGAGATATTCCGGAACTTCGTCATTGTAAATGAATTTTGCGCTTCGATTGCCACTGCGCGAGGTAATGGACGTGATACTCAGATCTTTGCCTGAATCCATTTCACTCGACCAATCCCCAAAAGTCCCGGATTCGAATCCGCAATCAAACACGGCAATCATGTCGGTACCGGGAGGGCTGGTTGGAGCCGTATCCAGCTGTGGGGCCGGTGTCATTGTGGGTGTCATCGTCGGCGTTATCGTCGGCGTCTGTGTTGGTGTGTTTGTAGGCGTTATTCTCGGCGTTATTGTCGGTGTTGAAGTCGGTGTTGCCGTCGGTGTCGCCGTCGGAGCCGCCGTTGGTGTAGAAGTGGCAGCCGGTGCCGCTGTCGCTGTAGCGGGTGGAACGGCGGTTGGTGTTGCCGTCGGCACCGCTGTTGGAGCCGCTGTTGGTTCCGAAGCCGGAGTGACAGTCGGGGTGACAGTCGGGGAGGCTGTTGCTGTGACTGTGTTCGTCGGCGTTGGCGTCGGTGTCGATAACGGCGGGGGGGTTGGTGTGTCAACCGGAACCGGCGTAGTCAAGGATGCCGGGGGCTGGATGAAATTTGAAGAAGATTCAGTCACCTGGATGACTTTCCCAAAATCCACGAAATAATAACTATTCACCCCATTGCGGAGTCCGGATATATTCCCGACCTGCATGACCGTGGGCGCTTGGCCTAAGGGCCCAGCGGTGCAAAGCCCCGTGGCTTCATAAACCACTTGGTTATCGATCCAAATCCGCTGGTATCCCTCGGTGTCATGGATTTTGAATTGGACTTCCAGCTTATGCCAATCGCTGTCTCCCGCCAGGATGTTCCAAGTGCTTTCATTCCAACCCTCAGCGACGCGGATCCGGTTGAAAAATTTGATCTTTTTGTCCTGGTAAGCATACTCGCCGGAAAGGAGCTCCACACCCTCGGCGGTGTACAGTTTCAACAACGCTGTGCCGAGGTTGCTCCATTTGTTATTGAGATTGAATTTGATATGAAACGAAATAATCCCCTCCATTATTTCGGGAAGACTGACGACCAAGTATTCAGGAGTCTTGTCGTTGTACGTGAACTGAGCACAGGAGGTACCACTAAACGGCGCAGTGGTGGTGATCTTCAGATCATTGCCGGTGTCCACCTTTTGCTCCCATTCAGAAAAATCTTTGGTTTCAAAATCAAAGTTGAAGACTTCCCGGAAAATAGGTTCCGGCGCCGGCTCTTTCTTGGACAAAGTAGGGACTGAACTAGGAGTTAGGGTGGCCGTCGGGGTCGCCGTAGCCGTCGGCGTACCCGTAGCCGTCGGTTCCGGGGTTTCGGTTACCGTGGGTGAGGGCAATGGGGTAACTGTAGGAACCGGTGTGGGAATCTCCGTGGCAGTCGGTGTGGCCGTCGGGGCCGGCGTGGCCGTCGGCGCAACCGTTGGTGTGAATGTTGACGTAGCCGTGGCCGTCGGTGTAGCCGTCGGCTCCGGGGCTTCCGTCGCGGTAGGGAATGGCGATGGTGTATCTGTAGGAACTGGTGTGGGGATCTCCGTGGCGGCCGGCGTGGCCGGTGGAGTAGGAGTTAACGTCGGCCCTGCCAGAGGTTTGCTCGTGGGAGTCGGGGTGCCGGGTGCAGGAACGGTAAACGCGACTTCATCGGAAAAATCGCCTTCATGGCCATAGATATTGTAGGCTTTCACGGCAAAAAAATACGTTTTCCCGGTCTCCAGCCCACTCACAGTCGCGAATGTCTGATCCCCGGCATCCTTCACCAATTGAAACGGTCCATTTTCCGGACGGCAATATACGTTAAAACCCACCGCGGTGGAATCGGGTTGCGGTTCCCAATAGAGAGTGACCTGGGCCGGCCACCCCGGAAGGCTGAAGAATCCAATTAAGTAAGCCCCCCACACCAACCGCTGCCATTTACTTGTTAAAAGGAAATTAGAAACACGGGAGAATAACTGAATCAGATAATGTTGCACAAATTCCATGATCGAGTTCTCTCTTCCAATTCAATGGATGACCGTGCGAGAAGCAGTGACGGAAGAAAGGACTGCTCCGCCCGGCAGCCCTGCTGCCGTTTCCACGAACCTTCGTAGAGGTAGGCCAGAGGCTTTGCGTCCCACCCTTTCGGATGGTTTGCCTTTTACAGGCGTATTTTCATTAGAGTTATGATGGAATCAGGACATCGCTCTCAATCCTTTGCATTCACTCCGGGGATTTCCCAGGTGATTCATAGCAGAATGGATAAGAAACCCAGTGGGCAACATGTACCGGCCGTTTTCCTTATCGCTTTACTTACTCGAGCAAAGAAAGTACCAAAACGAAATTCCCCAGGAAAATCTAATCCATTTATCCGAAAGTTTATAAATCATTAAAATTCAGAGGCCTTCTTTAAGAACCCGCAAATCTCTTCCAAAGAAATTGAATGGATGTAACCCGTTCGGATACAACCAACCGGTTACAGTGATCTTTTTTATTACAATTTTATTACAATAAGTCAAAATGAGTATTAACTTATTAGTAAAGGTGGATCAGGAAATAACCTCCCGATCGCAATCCGGATGGGATCGGGGCGGTTCCAGAAAAATATTGGTAACTCAGGAAGAGGAAGTGGTGAGGAATAGAAACAGAACAACCCACGAGCCAGACGGTTCGTGGGATTTGTTCTGTGATGAGTAACCGCCATTCAGCCAGAATTCACGACAGGCTGTACACCATTATCATGATTTCTTTTTCGACCATACCATACAACTTATGAATAGGATATCGGGGTTACGTCGATTCCCCGCCGATTGACGATCCCATCCCGCATAAGCACGGTAACCACCACCCGGTCGGGCGCCCCCCGGAATTCTTCGACCAATCGCCCTTCGGAGATCAAACGGATCGCTTCCACCGCCCCTCTCCGGGAATCCTGATGGTCAATCTTGACCTGATCCCCGACGTGCAACTGGAATTCCTTGTTGAAATCGATCATCGGCTCTGGCTCCTTTTATGAAGATAAATTCATAAAAGACTTACAAGCCATTCTCTTCGCCCAACATGAATTATATTGACAACAATGGACATTCATGTACAATATACGACTTGAATGAAAAACATCAAGGGATTTCACACAAGAAAAAAACATTTTTGGGTAACCCGCGCGCCGGAAAATGAATCGGGAGGCCGAATCACGAAAAGCGCGCGGGATGTGTTTTTTGAACCGGAATGATCCATTTCACTCGGAACGAGGGCTTGCAATGGAGAAGTTATTGACCATCAAGGAAGTCAGTGAACTCTTGCAGGTCAACGAGCGGACTATCCACCGCTTGATCCAAACCGAGAAGATTCCGGCCACCAAGGTGGGCAACCAATGGCGGTTCCATCCCTCCCTCCTAGAAGCCTGGTTTCTGAATGGTGGAGAAAAGGCCGTCCATGGGCATCGGGACATGGAATCGCCATGGAGCCAGGAGGATGAATACCAAATTTTTTCAGAACCCCGGACATTATTGGACTTGAAAGCGAAAGATGCCGGCGAGGTCCTCCAGGCGATGGTGGATGTGCTTGCGGATACCGGTCACCTGTTGCTCAAATCGGCGTTTCTCGACGCGCTGTTGGAACGGCAGGCATTTTCCACCACCGGTTTGGGACGGGGAGTGGCTTTGCCCCACGCATGGCATCCCATCAGCGATCTGTTCCGGGTTCCGCTGGTGGTCAGCGCCCGGCTTCATACGCCGGTGGATTTTCAGGCGATTGACAATCAGCCGGTGGATTTGGTCTTTTTGCTTTGTTCTCCCCGCAACAATATGCATCTCAAACTCTTATCCACCATGTCCGCCCTGGCGCGGGACAATCAATTAATGAACCATCTCCGCCAGGCCCAAACCAAAGCGGAATTCATCAGCCCCTTGAAGGACCGGGTTTCCCCCTTGGTGGCGGCGTAGTCCCGGAATGCGTTAATTCTGGCTGCCTGGCTGTTTTTCCAAATAGAAAACGCCGGCCCCTTTCCGCAATAATCCGTTTTTCCTCCTCTCCGCAAACGAGTTCATGAAACCCATTTTCGGCTGATATTTTTAAACGGCTGTTCTATACTTGTGGTTGATCCGGCAAGGGAACGAAGCAGGATGGATCATAGCGCAACGTGCCCCTCCGAGAAATTACACGGGTTTCCTGCTTGTATGTGGATGAAATTTTTGAAAGACTTTTGGATCTAAACCAATCCGCGGGGAGAAACCATTGATCCGCCGTTTCATTTTTTCCAGCGGAATCCTTTTCAGCCTGGCAGTCACCGTCTGGCCGCGGGTGGTGATCAATGAAATCCTGTACCACGCGCCGGACAGCGATCTTGAATACATCGAGTTGCTCAACACCGCAACGGCCGCCGTGGATCTATCGAACTGGATCATCCAGGATGATCAGGAGGCGCACCGGTTCACGCTTCCTTTGGGAATTATCCTCCCTCCGGGTGGCTACCTGGTCATCGCCAACGATCCCGTCTTGTTCCAGCAGGCGTATGGTTTCGCGCCGGATGTGAGCGGCATTCCGTTTCGTTTTTCCAACAGCGGCGACGCGGTCCGGCTATTCGATTCGAAGAAAACCCTTCAAGAAGAAGTATCCTATGATGACCGTCCGCCCTGGCCGGAAGCCGCCGACGGCTTGGGCGCATCCCTGGAACGCCGCAACGCCCTCTTGCCTGCTCCGCTGCCGGGCTCCTGGGCTCCATCCTCGAATCACGGCACCCCCGGCCAAGCAAACACCGCTCACACGGACACGCTTCCGCCGCTCATTTTGGAGGTGGATCATTCGCCCAAAATCCCGCTGCCGTTGCAGGAGATCACGGTAACCGCGCGGGTTATCGACGTGGATGGGGAAATCGAATCGGTTCAGATCCTGTACGGGTGGAACCGTGGAACCCAATTTACCGCCACCGCCATGCGTGACGATGGTTTGTTAGGAGACTCCATCCCGGGTGACGGCCTCTATACCGCGCGCGTGGAGGGCGCGAAAGCCTTGTCTCTCTTCCGTTTTGCCATCCAAGCCACGGATAATGACGGCCATCAATCCCTGGTTCCCCCCAGCGGCATGGAAGAACCGTACATGACCGTCGTCGAGGAAGCGCAACCGGTGGAGGAAGTTCCGTACCTGCGGGTGGTCATGCGGCCCGAGGTCCAAGAAAAGTTCCTGGAACGTTACCGGACCGATGATTATTTCCCAGCTACGTTTTACGAAGACGATACTGTATATTATTCCATCCAAATCCGGCATCGGGGCCGCTCCCGCAGCGCGAACGGCCGGTTCAAAATCCGGTTTCCTTTCAATCAGTTATACCGGGGGGGAATTCGCCGTTTGAACTTGAATGGCGACGACACCAATTCGTTGATCAAAGAACAGCTGAGTTATCCACTCTACCAGGATGCCGGCCTGCCCAACCTCGAATCGGAAATTGTCCGCGTCTCTATCAACGGCAGCCAAGCGCGGGGAACGCCGTACCGGTCGGCGGTGGAAAATCCCGACGGGCAGTTTCTCCGGCGCAAGAAATACTTCACCCGGGATGACGGCAATCTGTACAAAACCACGCTGGACGGCACTCCGCAGAACAAAGCGGTCTGGCACTATGCCGGTGACGATCCTGCCCTGTACCAGGATTGCTACCTCAAGCAAACCAACGAGGAGGAGGCCGATTACCGCGATATCATTGCATTTTGCAAGACCTTGTCCGAAGCCGAACCCTGGGAGCCCGATTACGTGGACCAGGTTCACTCGGTTTTGAACGTGGATGATTTTCTCCGCTGGATGGCGGTGTCCGCGTTATGCGCCCATTGGGATTCGCCGTATACCGATCACGGGCACAATTATATTCTCTATAACAATCCCGCGACCCGGCAGTTTCATATATTAGCTTGGGACCTGAATGGGACGTTCAATTATTCATCCAACCATGACGATCTCAACTACCGCAAGCATTACACGCATATCCGCTCGACCAAGTTTCCCGCGATCAACAAAATCCTCAACCATCCCCTTTTCGGCGCTCAATATTACCGCGAAATCGACACCCTGCTGCAAACCCTCTTCACCCGGGAGGAAATGAACCGCCGGATCGAAGAGGTCCGGCGGAAGATGCGGCTTTCCACGAACGCCATGAGTTCGTACACCACGTTTGTGAACCAACGCATCAAGGATCTGTCCCTTTGGATCAACCGGGACCAGGGCGCGGTGTTTCTGAGCAAGCCCACCTATCAAGCGCGGGTGGGCCAACCTTATCTCTATCGCGCTGCGGCTGTGGATTATCGCAAGGGTCAAAAAATGCGTTACCAGTTGGACGCAGCACCCGCCTGGTTGCGCGGTGATCCGGACAAAGGCGTCCTCGAAGGTATTCCCGATCAGCCCGGCCGTTTTGATGTCGTCCTCCGCGCCCAAAGCAGCAGCGGTGTCACCCTCACCCAGCCGTATACGTTGCAAGTGACCGATCCCCGTCCCCGGCTGCTGCTGACATTCAATGAAGCAAACGGAAAAGCCATCGATCTCAGCGAATACGGCCACCAGGGGACGCTCATCGGTGACGCCCGGCGCGTGGCTGGACGGCTGGGCCAGGCGGTCTATCTCGACGGCCAGGGCGATTACGTGCGCGTCCCGCACGCGGATTCCCTGAGTTTTTCGGGAGCGGTCACGGTCGAAATGTGGATTAAGCCGGACGCCACTTCGAACAACCAAGTGATTCTCTCCAAGGGTGATGCCGACCAATTCAACTATCTCCTGATGCTGGGCTACGGGCCGTTCAGTGGGGATTCGTCGGAACCTTGTTTCCTCCCCCACCGCTTTGACATCGAAAACCGGGTTTATTACGGGCGCAAGGAGATCGAAGCCCGGCTGAAAGGAAAAATTTGGGTCCATCTGGCGGGGACCTATGATTCCGGCCGGGAACGGGTGAATGTATACGTAAACAATAAACGGATTGTGGACAGTGCCTCGCGCACCCTTATGCCTGAAAATACCCGGGATTTGCTAATCGGCTTGAACAGCGGGGGATTCAAGGGGGCCATCGACGACGTCAAAATCCTGCCCTTCGCCAAGGAGGCTTTCGCCGCGGGATTATGTCTATCCCAAGTGGACATTTCGGGGATTTCTTCAGCGCAGGACCGGATCGCCCTTTCCCTCTCCGCCCTTCGGCCCGATCCAGTCAATACAGGGGAATATTGTGTGCATTTCGTGAAGTCCAATCAGTGGCTGCTTCTTCCCAATGTTCCATTGCGGCCTGGTCAGACCGTTTCCTGGTGGCTGGATGAGCTCGGCCTGAATATTTCACTGCCCGCCAATGAAACGGCGGCCCTCTATCCTTTCGCCAGCCTCGGGGAACCGCGCGCGGAGACGATCCTGGATCAAGTCACCTGGGGAGAAGAGGGAGCCTCCACGGACGCTCCCGGTGTCCAAGCGGGGATTTGGCTCCCGGGCCAATCCGTCCCGATTCCTTTCTCCGGACCGGCTTCCTGCGCGCTGAAAAATTTCGCCGATAACGATGAGATGGCCCGGGACTGGCAAGCGGCCCCCCAGCAGCTCGCGGGGCCGGTTATCACCTCGTTGCGGATTGCCAACGGAGCGGACGCCACCGGCCAGCGGGAGGTGCGGATTCAGATCGCGTGCGAGGGCCATCCCCGGGAAATGCGGATCAGCGATTCGCCGGTTTTCGCTCCGGATTGGGTTTTGTTCCAGAAAGAAATTGATTGGACCTTGCCGGATGGCGATGGAATAAAAACGATCTTTGTGCAAGTCCGGGACGCGGACCGCAACCGCTCCGCGGTAGCCAGTGAAACCATCCGGTTGGAAGCCAACACAGCAGTTGAGGATTGGAGGGCCCACCGGTAAAGAATCCACCCGAATGCAGAATTTCTTCCCTGCCTGATTCCTGGCATAAGGATGGGTGGGAATTTCCCTCTCCCTAAGGGAGCCGAAAAGGAAGGTTATCGCAGGTGGGCTCCGTTGCCCATTGAGTCCGCCCTATGGGGCCTGGGATGCTCAACCTGCTATACCCTGCTTGATATCATCGACAGGGGCGCGTTGCCACGCGCCCCTACGTTGAATCAAGAATGACATCATGGAATTGAACTCACTTGGTGACCGCCAGGGGTGAAGTCATGACCACCTGAACCGCGCGGTCAGCCAGCAATTGATCGATCGGTTCGTCGTACCAGTCCCAATATACGTTGTTCTTCCGCGAACCCCGCAAGGACAGGCGGGAAGCCAGCCATGGCCCTAGTTTTTTTCCGGCGGAGGCGTAGCGCCCTGAAAACACGATGGCATCCAAACCGCTCATCGCCGCGATCCCCGATCCACAGGCCAAAAGAATCCGGTATTTCATGAGGTCCTGTACCGGTATCCATTCTTCCTCATTCGATTCAAACAATTCTTGAATCGTGACCGGACGGCCTGCCAATCCCAATAAGCCGCTCTTCTGAGTCAAAACATCGTTGATTTGTTCCGGCCCCCACTTTTTCATCCGCGCCAGGGACAGCACAATGAACGGGTCCAGGTCGCCGCAGGTCGTGTGGCCGGGGAGGCCTTCCAGGGGAGTGACGCCGCTGGTGACCATAACCGGCTTATTCCCCAGGATGGCAGCGATTTCCGGCCGGGGCTCCAGACAGAGGGAAAGTACACGGGAGGTTTCCCGGATGTCCGGCCAGCACTCCCACGCGTACTCCCGGGCGGCTTCATGATAAATTCCGTAGAATCCGAACTTTCGGAAGTTGGGATCGCGGATTATGTCCGCGTCCACGCCCAGACTGTGTTCCCGGTCCGGCAAGGAGACGAAAAAGGCGGTCTCGAAATCCAGCACCACTGGGACTCCGGGAAACACCTCCTGACAGGCCTGAACGAGTTCCACCAGTTCCGGCACATGCAGGGGGGCGCAAGGCGTCAGTTTTTTCAATTTCTCCAGTACGGCTAAATCCGCCCGTACGGGTCCCGTAAACATTACACCTCCGTATTTGGCCTCAATGGTGATGGCATCGAGTGGCGCAAGTCTGGATTCTTCCGGTCTCATCTCCCGCAGGATGTCCACGTATTTATTCCCCGCGTGCCAGCGGGAACGGTCAATCCGGCGCGCCGGATGTTTCACCGGCTGCCGCTCGTAGTGTCGAAAATAAGCGTAATGCAGCGAGTTCAATCCCAACCGCAAAACCAGGATGTTCATGACAATCTCTCCTTTCCGGGCCTAGTTCTCGTGGACCAGGACCTGGTGCGTGAACTGGGCAATAGCCAATTCCTCATTAGTCTGAATGACCAGCACACGCACAGGGCTGCCCTCGGTGGCGACATCGGCCGGGTACTGCTCCACGGACCAATTCTTCCGGGCGTCGATCTGGATGCCGAACACGTCCAGATCCGTGCAGACCGACCAGCGGACGTATGGCACGGTCTCGCCGATGGTATCGGTGAAAATCACCGCGGCAGGTGATTCCACTATCGCCAGGTACGCCCCCAAGTATTTCCGGATCCGCCACAGGTAACTTTGTACGGTCACGTTGTATTTCCGGAACCGGTGCCGGTCTTCTTGGTGACTGCAGGCCGCGAGGATGTCCCGGATGTCGGCCGAAGCGCCCGACATCCCCAGGACACCACTTTTTTTATTGAGCACGGCCTCCACCCGGGCATGGTCGCCGTTGGTCCGCGCCAGCATTTGCAGTGGGATGGCTGGATCCAGGTCGCCGCAGCGGGTGCTCATGATCAGCCCCTGGAGAGGTGAAAAACCCATGGTGTTGTCGATGGACTGGCCTCCCTGAATGGCGCACAGGCTCGCGCCCCCGCTGCCCAGATGGCAACTGACCGCGTTTAATTTTTGCATCGGAATATTCAAAAATTGAGCAGCCTGCTCCGCCACGTACTGGTGGCTGGTCCCGTGAAAGCCATACTTGCGGATCCGCGTCTCCGCGGCCAGATCGCGCGGGAGGGCGTAGGTCCGCGCGTATTCGGGAATGGTGGCGTGAAAGGCCGTGTCGAACACCGCCACCTGGGGCAGGCCGGGATACCGTTTCAAGCAGGCCTGGATCAGTGCCATGGCGGGAGGATTGTGCAAGGGCGCCAGGTCCGCCACGGCTTCCAGATCTTCGAACACTTGCCGGTCAATCAGGACGGAGCAGTGGAAGCGCTCCCCGCCGTGGACCATCCGGTGCCCCACGCCGTCCGGCCGGCATTGGGCCGTCTCCAGGATCTTCATCACCTCATCAAAAGCGGATTGGTGGTCCCGCATGGGCACTTCCACCACGTCCTGTTTCCCGCGCCATTGGTGGAGAATGCGGGACGGTTCCGCCGTGGGCGGGCCGATGCGTTGAGCCTCACCGCCCGCCACGACGGTCTGGGAAGGCATGCTGATCAGTTTGTATTTCAGCGACGAACTGCCGCAGTTGAATACCAGGATGTCCATGACTCACCTCAAAGGTGTGGTTTTCATTCCTTAGATTTCATCCGACGTCCAACCGAACACCGGAATGCCGATCAGGCCGTGAATGATCACCGCGGTGCCGTAAACGGCTTCGTGGATATTCGCGATCTCAGCATACTCGTTCACGCTGTGCGCCGTTTCTTCGTTCCCCGGGCCGTACCCAATGGTGGGGACATGAAATTCGGTTACCAGCGTGCCGCCCGCGGTCCCCATGCCTAACCGGCCCAGTTCCCATTTGCCCGGGGCCACGCGGCACCCGGCCGCGGCCAGGGCTTGACGGGAGCGGTCGAGCAACGGATGGAAGGGATCCGTCGCCCAGGCATGGCACACATGGCGCACTACCCGCGTCTGGCCGGTGTACATGGTCTGCGTTTCCTGCCGCACCGCCACATCGACCGCCACGCCGCCGGCCGCCTGGGCCGCCATGACCGCGTCCCGCTTGATCTGCCCCATGACCTCTTCGGCCGGCTCCGAGGCACCCAGACGCCGCTCCATTTGGATCGTTACCCGCCGGATGCCGTTTTGCTCCTCGATCACGGGCTCGCGCACGGCCACTTCCGTGAAGGCCTTTTTCTTCGGCGAAACGCCGCGGTTTTGGACCGTTTCCTCGAGAATGGCCCGGGCCGCGTCTTCCACTTTGAAGGGATTGCGCCCCTGGACCTTGATCTCCAATTCCAGCCAGCCGTCATGGCCGTAGTACAATCCCAAACCCGTCGGTTCGCCCAGGATTGCGTAATCCGGTTTCAATTCCAACGAAGGTAAGGTGTGTTCAAGCAGCCCCCGCACCCCCACGCCGCGGCCGTTCTGTTCGGCCACCGTAGCGGCGATCACCAAATTGCCCCGCAGCGGCAGCAGGCTGCGTTTGAGCAAGGCGCCCGCGTACAGCTGGGCCGCCAGGCCGCCCTTGCAATCCGACGCCCCTACGCCGTACAGCCGTCCGTTTTCAATCCGCCCGCTGCAGGGGGATTCTTTCCAGGCCGCCCCGTCACCGGGGTCCACGGTGTCCATGTGGCTGTTGAGCAGCACGGTGGGCAGGGATTCATTGCCGTAGAGCAGAGCCACCACGTTGCCCCACTCGTCACGCAGGATCTTGTCGAATCCAATGGTTTTCATTTCCTGCAGAATTCGTTCCGCGATGCGCTCCTCGTCCCGGCTGACGCTGGGAATCCGCACCAGATCCTGGGCGAAGTTTGTCACCTTGGGCAGCATCCCGCGGTGAATGTCGCGTAGCATCTTATACATGAGAGTCCTCCTGGACGGTGATGATTTGATTTGGAATTCGCATTTCACTATCCGCAAAGAGGGGGCCAACTGTCCTCCGCATTCGTAAGCCTAACAGAATCAGGATGATGTGTAAGCGGTTGGCATTTGGGGATTCATGAGGTATATTTCAGAATGAAGTAGTATAATTTCATTCTGAAGGAGCCGGCCATGAAAGCCGCCGATTTGAAGCTGAATGAGTTGATCGATTTGTCTGAAGGCAACTTGAACCTGCATGGCCGGCGGCTGGTCATCAACGACCTGCACGCGGCGGCCCAGCTGCGCAACGACCTGCTCGACATGCTGGGCCGTGAAGACACCCGGCGCATCCTCACCCGCTATGGGTATTTCTGGGGCCAGGCCGACGCCGCCGCCATGAACCGCATTTTCCAGTGGGACAACCGGGAGGAGTGGCTCCGCGCGGGCGCCCGCCTGCATACCATCCAAGGCCTCGCCAATACGAGCATCAAATCCATCCGGATCGACGACGCCACCGGCGCCTGCCAGATTGAAGTCACGTGGCGCAATTCGGGTGAGGCGGAAGAGCATTTGTCCGAACTCGGGCTTTCCGGTCAACCGGTTTGTTGGATCACGACGGGCTATGCCAGCGGCTATGCCTCGTATTGCCTGGGGAAAGAAATCTATTTCGTCGAAACGAAGTGCCGGGCCAAATCGGACCGGATCTGCGCGGGGATGGGCAAGGATTTGAATTCGTGGGGAGAAAACGAACGATCCCATCTGACCTATTTTGAAAGCCGGGACATCCACGGCAAAATTCTGCACTTAACCAATGAACTGCGCCAAAAGCAGAGGGAAATCGCCCAGCACAAAAAACTGATTGACCAGCTGTCCAAATCCACGCCTCCTTTTGTGGAGGTTCACAGCGAGAGTTTCCGGCAAGTCATTGAAATGGCCAGCCATATCGCCCCTTTCGACACCTCCGTGCTGATCACCGGAGCCAGTGGCACGGGCAAGGAGGTGATGGCCCGCTACATCCATCAGCGGTCCCGCCGCGCCCAGTTTCCCTTTGTCGCGGTCAACTGCGGCGCGTTGCCCGAAACCCTGCTGGAGAGCGAGCTGTTCGGCCACAAGGCCGGTTCCTTCACCGGTGCCATTCACGACCGCGTGGGGCTATTCGAGCAAGCCAACAAGGGCACTTTGTTTCTGGACGAAATCGGCGACATCTCGCCTGCCATGCAGCTTAAACTCCTGCGCGTGCTGCAGGAACGCGAAATCATGCGCGTGGGGGAAAGCAAGGTCCGGAAAATCGATGTCCGGGTCATGGCCGCCACCAACAAGAACCTCAAAAAAGCCATCAAGAACGGCCAGTTCCGGGAAGATCTCTATTACCGCCTGGGCGTCATTGAAATCGAAATCCCCCCGCTCGCGCAGCGCAAGGAGGACATCCTGCCCCTCTCCCGGTATTTCGTGAACCAATTCGCCAAAAAGTTCAATCTGCCCAACCTGCGCCTCGACGCCACCTGTCTCGATTACTTGCAATCCTATTCCTGGCCCGGGAACGTGCGCGAATTGGAAAACGCCATCGAGCGCGCCGCCGTGCTTTCCAAGGACGGCTGGATCCGCCCCGAACACCTGCCCCCCAGCATACTCCACGCGGGCACGGTCCCCCGCCGGACTCTCGATCCGTTGAATTGCACCCTGGCCCAGGTGGAGGAAGAGCACATCCGCACGGTGCTGGACTTGGTAAACGGCAACCGCACCAAGGCCGCCCAGGTGTTGGGGATCAGCCCGGCCACCCTCTGGCGCAAGCTGAAACAAGTCGCACCGGTTCCAGCAAATAGGCGGAGTGAGAGTCAACCACTTCCCGGATCCACAAACGGATTTTAAAATCCGCTTCGTTCTCCCGAAGTGGAAATCATGGAGGCATGCGATGAACGAAACCGCCAGTGTTCAATCCCCCCGAAAAGAACGGTTCCAGGCCGAAGTCGCCCAGGTCCTGGATATCGTCGTTCATTCCCTCTACACGCACCGGGAAATCTTCGTGCGCGAACTGATCTCCAACGCCGCCGACGCGCTGGAAAAAATCCGTTACGAAAAAGTCCAGAATGAAACCATCGCCGACCCGGAAGCTCCCTTGGAAATCCGCATCGAGGTGGATGAGAAAAACCACCGTCTCACCTTCACCGATACCGGCATCGGCATGACCGGGGAAGAAATCCGGCATAACCTGGGCACCATCGCCCACTCGGGCACCCGCGAATTTCTGCACCGCGCGCGGGAAGCGCCCGGTCAGGAAGTGCAACTCATCGGGCAGTTCGGTGTCGGCTTCTATTCCGCTTTCATGGTGTCCCGCGAGATCACCGTGCGTTCGCGCTCCTTCCGGCCTGACGCGCAAGGCGTGGAGTGGAAATCGGACGGGGGCGGGGAATACACCGTCGCGCCGATGGAGGGACTCCGCCGCGGAACGCAAATCATTTTGGACCTGCGGGACGACGCGCACGAATTCGCTTCGGCCGCCACCGTGAAAGAGATTGTGAAAAAATACTCCAATTTCGTCCCCTTCCCGATTTGGATCAACAGCGAACGGGTCAACACCATCCAAGCCCTCTGGACCCGGAACAAGTCTGAAATCAAGGAGGAAGAGTACAACGAGTTCTACAAGTTCATCGCCAACGCCATCGACGAACCCTTCTACCGCTTGCATTTCTCGCTTGACGCCCCGTTGCAGGCCCACGCCCTGCTCTTCGTGCCCAAAGACAACCTCGAGCAATACGGCTTCGGCCGCCTGGAGCCCGGTGTGCATCTCTATTGCCGCAAGGTAGTCATCCAAAACCACTCGGATGTCATCCTGCCCGAATGGCTGCGTTTTCTGAAAGGCGTGGTGGACAGCGAGGATCTCCCCCTGAACATCTCGCGCGAAACCTTGCAGGACAACACGCTGGTGCGCAAACTCAGCAAGGTCATCACCACCCGCTTCCTCAAGTTCCTGCACGAGCAAATCCAGGCGGACCGGGAACGTTACACCCGGTTCTGGGCGAATTTCAATCCTTTCTTCAAGGAAGCCATTCTCGGCGACCTGGCCCGCGAGTACCGTGATGATCTCATCCCCTTGTTGTTGTTCGAATCGTCCAAGCAGGACGAAGGCCAGCGCGTTTCTCTGCCGGAGTACGTCAGCCGCATGCAACCCGGCCAGAAGTCGATCTATTACATCAATGGACCCACCCGGGAGGCGATCGAAGCCGGCCCGTACATCGAGGCCTTCCGCCAACGGAACCTGGAAGTGCTGTATGTGTATGAGTCCATCGACGATTTCGTGTTGACCACACTCCAGGAGTATGAGGGCCACCGTTTCCAATCCGCCGACCAAGGCGAGCTGGACCTTCCGGAGGTTCCCGCCGCCCGGGAGGATCTCCCTCCCGCCGAAGACCGCCTCACCCGGGATGAAGTGGATTCGCTGGCGGGCTACATGAAAAAAGTCCTCGGGCATCGCGTGGACGCGGTGCGCGCCTCCAAACGCCTGGTGGACAGCCCGGTGATGATCGTGCACATGAATTCCCCCATGACCGGCGCCATGCAGCGGGTGATGGAAAGCGTGAACAAAGATTTCGTCAACATGGCCAAAAGGTCGCTGGAGTTTAATCCCAATCACCCCATCCTGATCCACCTGGCCCGCCGTCTGACCCGGGAAAAGGATTCGGAACTGCTGAAATTGGCCGTCGAACAACTTTATGACAACGCCTTGGCCGGCGCGGGAATGCTGAAAGATCCCCGCGCCATGGTGCACCGCAACTACGCCCTCCTGGAGCAGGCGCTGAAGGTGAATGCCGTGACCCCGGGGACCTCTTCATGATCCCTATCGCGTTGACCATCGCCGGTTCGGATCCCTCGGGAGGAGCGGGTATTCAGGCGGATTTGAAAACCTTCCAGCAGCACGGCGTGTTCGGAACCAGTGCGCTCACCCTGCTCACCGTCCAAAACACCCAAGGGGTGGACGGCGTGCTGATCCTCGAACCGGATTTCGTCCGCCGCCAACTGGAAGCGGTGGTCAGCGATATCCCTCCCCACGCCGCGAAAACCGGCGCGCTGGGCAGCGCCGCGGTCATTGAAGCTGTGGCCCGGCTGGCCCGGGATTTCACCTTTCCCCTGGTGGTCGATCCGGTCATGATCAGCAAACACGGCGCGCCGTTGATCAGCCTGAAGGCCGTCCGGACTCTTATAGAACGCCTCTTCCCTTTAGCCACGCTGGTAACACCCAACCTGCATGAAGCCTCTCAACTGACGGGTTTTCCTGTGATGGACCGGAAGAGCATGGAAAAGGCTTTGCCCGTGATCGCGGGCATGGGACCGAGAAACGTATTGATCAAAGGAGGACGGCTCGAGCAGGAGGGACTGGATTTACTTTGGTCGGAGGGAACAATCACCCCCTTCACGGCCCCGCATATTGAGACCCCCAATACGCATGGGACGGGTTGCGTGTTCTCGGCCGCGATCACCGCGCGCCTGGCCTTGGGAGAGAACCTGCCCGCCGCGGTTCAGGGCGCGAAGCGATTTATCTCAGAGGCCATTCGTACCAATCCGGGATTGGGTACGGGGCGGGGTCCGGTGAACTTTCACGCGCCTGTGCCAGCATGACTGGAGAACCGCGCCTGAGGTCACCCAAAAACGCTCCGGTTCCCGGCCGGTAAACCACCAGGCTGGACGCCTCGCTTTCGGGAGGCCCCTCCCGGTTATCCTGAATCAGCATCAAGAGCGCGGGATCGAAGGGAATATAGATCTGCGTGCAGGAGCTGAGCACCCAAACGGCCATCAGAAGTAGTACCACGAATGCCTGATTGATCATCGCACCGCCTCGGCCTAGAGGCCGGCTGTCATCACTACATCACAGAATAGTGAAATCCTACATCCAAATGATAGCCTGTTTTAGGAAACCCGTCAGCCTGACGGGCTGTTTCCACTATCCACTTCCACCCGGTTTATAGTATCCTCGTCAAAAAGCATGAGGAAATTATTTCACCCGCCGCATCTTATTTGATCATGAGGATTCACTATGAAAAAAATAACCCGCCGTACTTTTTTGGGAAATTCCGCCAAAACGGGAATCGCCGCCAGCGGCATGATGACCCTGGCCACGTCTTCAAGAGTCCGTGGCGCCAATGACCAAATCGTCGTCGGCGTGATGGGCGCAGGCGGGCGTGGCAGCTGGCTGGCACGCGCCTTCGCCCGCATGCCCAACGTGGTAGTGGCGTATTTGTGTGATCCCGACGCACGCCGCTTGGACCGCCCGGCTCAGCAAATCGAAGAGGAGCGCCAACCCCGTCCTAAAACCACCCAGGATTTCCGCGTAATGCTCGCGGATCCCCACGTGGACGCGGTCGTCAACGCCACACCCGACCATTGGCACGCCCTAGGAACCATCCTGGCCTGCCAGGCGGGCAAACACGTGTATTGCGAAAAACCCGCCTCCCATAGCTTATGGGAAGGCCGCAAGATGGTGGAAGCGGCACGCAAATACAACCGCGTGGTCCAGTTGGGAACCCAAACCCGCAGCGCCCCGTACGCCCAACACGCCGTGGAGCGTCTCGCCGCAGGCGAGTTGGGCGAAATCCATTACATTAAGGTTTTCAACATGAAAACCCGCCCCGAACTCGTTCCTCAGCCGGACGGACCGGTCCCCGAGGGTCTCAATTACGACCTCTGGCTTGGCCCCGCTCCCATGCGGCCATACAATCCCAATTTCTACGGGGGCGGCAACTGGAATTGGAAGTGGGAATACTCCGGCGGCGACATCATCAATGATGCCGTGCATCAAATCGACCTGGCCCGGTGGCTGTCCGGCCAAGCCTCGCCGAAATCCGTTTACGCGGTGGGGGGCATTTTCCAACTCAAGGACAACCAGGACTCGCCCGACACGCAAATCGTCACCCTGGAATTCGAAAAACTCACCATGCTGATCCAAGTCACCCTGTGGACTCCCGCCTTGCGTAAAATTCCCCAACTCATCCGCGACAGCGACCTATTCCCCAATTGGCCGTTCTGTGCCACCCGCGTGGAGGTTTACGGGACCAAAGGCCTCATGCAATGCGGCCGGCACGGCGGCGGCTGGCAGATCTTCATCAATGAGGAGGAACCTGGCCCCTTCGAATACGGCCGCGATCCCTCCATCGCCCATATCGAGAATTTCCTGGAGTGTATCCGTACGGGACAGCGGCCCAACGCGGACATCGAGGAAGGCCATCTTTCCACTTCGCTTTGCCATCTCGCCAACATTTCTTACCGTGTGGGCGGTGAAAAATTGCTCTTCGATGCCACGGCCGAGCGGTTTATCAATAACGGCAACGCCAACCAACTGCTGAAGCGCACGTACCGTCACCCCTGGGTGGTTCCGGAGGTGGTGTGATGACCAGCCTTTTCTGTTCCCTGGTGTGGACCCTAGCCACCGCCAACGCTACCCTCGGGATCTCCAGCCTTCCCGAAAATCCGGTGGAGATCCCGGTTTGTTTTCAAGGAGCGCTGCCCGGTGCGCCATCCGGACAAGGTTTGCAGGGAACCTTGATCTTGGACGGCCGCTCCATACCGATTCCCATACAAACCTCCCCCAGCCATCCGGACACATATTATTTCCTCCTCCCGCCTCAAGCCGTTCCACCGGAGGGGACGATAGAGCTGCCTTGCCGGCTGGCAGATTCAGCGCCTCCCGTTTTTGAATTTACGGAACGGGAAGACACTTTTCTTGACCTTCGCGAAAACGGACTGCCGGTGCTGGTTTACAACTTTGGGATGGTTACTCGCGAAGGTGTGCCGGAAGACCGTTTCCGATCCAGCTATGTCCACCCTCTTTATGGCATGGAGGGTGAAATTTTAACCGATGATTTCCCTGCCGATCATCACCACCACCGGGGGCTGTTTTGGGCCTGGCCGGGCCTGGAGGTGAATGGCAAGCCGGTGGATCTTTGGCACATGCGGGGCATCCGGCACCGGTTCGAAAAATGGCTGTACCGCGAAACCGGAGCCGTGTGCGCGTTGCTGGGCGTGCAGAACGGCTGGTATATGGGAGACACGAAAGCCGCCGAAGAGCAGGTGGAATTTACGGTCTACCGCGCGGGCCGGATTGGACGGGTGATCGACGTCGGCATCCGAATCCGGGCTATCGCTCCATCCCTCGTGCTGGCCGGCCAGGCCGATAAATCCAAGGGGTATGGGGGCCTCAATTTCCGCCTGGCCCCCGGCGCCGATCGAAAAATCACCAGCGTGGAGGGGCTATTGACCAAGGACAGCGATCAGGTGCCCATGCCTTGGGTGGATTATTCCCAGAAATACAACCAACGCGATGGGTACTCGGGCGCGTCGATCTTTGTGTCCCCCGGTCACCCCAATTTTCCTCCAGGATGGACGATCCGGTATTACGGCATCTTCGGTGTCGCCTGGCCGGGCACGCATACCGTTCATCTCACGCCGGATCATCCTAGCCCGATCGAGCTGCGCTACCGTCTCTGGATTCACAAGGGCAATGGGGACGAAGGCCGGGTACGGGAAGCGTTGGAGGTTTTTCTGAATACCAAAATCGTTCAACCTCAAAAGTAGAGGGATTTGCGCGTAACTTGGAGGATTTCATGAAAGTTATCGTCACGGGGGCCAGCAAAGGCATCGGCAAGGGCATCGCCACGGTCCTGGCCCGGGAAGGGTATACCGTGGGTTTGGTGGCGCGCTCACCGGATTTGCTCATGGCAGTCCAAAAAACGATCGAATCGGCCGGCGGCCGGTGTGTCCACGCGGTCTGTGATTTGCGGGATCCAGAGGCGGCGCATCAGGCGATGGAACATCTCATCAGCCGGATGGGAGGGATTGACGCCCTGATCAACAACGCGGGGCTGGTCATCCGCAAAGATGTCTTCACGCTGACGTTGGACGAGTGGCGTGCCCTGGTGGATACCAATATTTCTGGACTCTTCTATGCCACCCGCGCGGTGCTTCCCAGGATGAAAGCCCAGAACAGAGGCCATATCATCAATATTTCGTCCATTTCCGGCCGCGTTCCCTTGGCGGGCGGCAGCGCCTACGCGGCTACCAAGTACGCGGTCACCGGCTTCTCCGAATCCCTGTTGCTGGAAGTCCGCCAATACGGGATCAAGGTCACCACGGTTTACCCCGGCTCCGTAGACAGCGGCCCGCCCCGTCCCGGCTCCGCCGAAGACCATTCCTGGAAAGTCCAGCCCGCGGAGATCGGTTCCGCCTGTCTCGATATCCTAAAAACCTCCGCCAACACCCTGATCAGTGCCCTGGAAATCCGCCCCCTCCAGCCGCCGGGGAAAAAATAAACTTTCTGTGGTTCACCCCGCCCGCCGGCCAACGCGGCAACAAAATCCGGGTGGGCCGGACTTCAGGAAAGTGCCCAATCCCGGCGCGGAATCCCATGCCTGCTTCCAGTTTCTCCATTTTTTGCTTCCAGGCCCATTTCAAACTGCCTTTCCCAATGCCCGCAACAATTCAAACGTGTAAATTCCCGTGGCATGACCATCGCTGAAATCGATCTTATATCCATAATTCCCCACAGGCCGCATACCCAAGATCAGCAAGGGTTTCAAATCCGCGGGTGTCAAGACCGGCAGCGCCAGCGGATCCGGCTCCGGCCGTTCCCGGCAGGTCGCGCAAGGGCAGCGGTCCCGTAACTCCTGGACCGGATATTCCCTGCGCTGGCCGTCGTTCCATTCGATCACGATCCGGTCCGCACCGTGGCGGTCAATTCGGGTGGGATACAAATTCATGTTCATGCAGCAAATACGCCTTTCGCGCCATAATGGTAATTGACCAGGGCGGATTCCTGCCGGTCATCCGGCCCGTGGATTCGATCCTGGAGATTGACTTGCGGGAGAATCGGGAGATGAATAATCCGCCAAAAACTACCGGCTTGCCATAAAAAATGCCTGGCCAGCCGGCGCCACCCCGCCTGAACCGGGTGGCAGGATGGATTGCATCCTATTTCCGATGCCGCTACATTGAAATTCATGGACGATACGCCCGTTCGTTTGCCCGTGGAGGTTCCCGGATTCAGCGGTCCCCTGGATCTGCTGGTTCAATTGATCGCCAAGAAAGATCTGGATATTTTCTCCATTTCGATCGCGGCGATCACGGAGGATTATATCCGGATTGTCCGCGGCATGGAGCCGAAAGACCTGGACGAGGCGGGGGATTACCTGGTTCTAGCCGCCACCCTGGTTCGGTACAAGGCACGCGCCTTGCTCCCACGGGAAGAAACGGCTTTGGAGGAGGAAGAAGAAAATCAAGACCACATCCGTGAACAACGCCGCCAGGAATATGAACGGTTCCGGCAGTTGGCGGAAGAGCTGCGGCGGCGTGAGGAGATGAACGCCAATCTCTTCCCCCGCCTGGGTCCGCCTCCCGAAGGCCAGGGCGAAGTCATAGAATATACTGAGGTCAGCGTTTACGACCTGTACCAGACATTCCAGAAGATCATCCAGGAAATCGGAGCCTCCAAGCCGCGGGAAATCGCCGGGGAAACCTATTCGGTTGATGAGAAAATGCTTGAACTGGAAGCGTTGATCGCCCACAACCGCCGGGTGGTCATTACCGAGTATCTGCGGTCCTTGCGCTCCAAACTGGAAATCATCGTTGTCTTCCTGGCCATGCTGGAGATGATCCGGTTGAAGGAGATCAAGGCCGTCCAAGATCAAATCCATGGAGAAATCATCCTGGAAAAAGGAGAGAAAAACCTCAGCGATTACACCCGGGATCTCGAGGACGGTCCGGAGGAAATGGATGAGTTGGAATTCCTGGATGGTCCGGCTTGATCCGGGATCATCCGGACTCCGAATGAACGATCATGGACAAAGAACAACTCATGGGGGCCGTGGAAGCGTTGATTTTCGTTTCCGGCGACCCCGTGCCCATTAGACGGCTCGCGGAAGTGCTGGAGGAGTCTGAGGAAGACCTCCGCGAGGCCATTGAAACTTTGAACCACCGGTATCTCGAAACCGGATCCGGCCTCCAGGTGCTCGAAGTCGCCGGGGGGGTTCAACTGCGAACCCGGCCGGTATACAGTTCCCTCGTCAACCGCTTTCTGGAGCGAAAACGGAAAACCACCCTCAGCGGCCCGGCGCTCGAAACCCTGGCCATTATCGCCTACAAGCAACCGATCACCCGCGCGGAAATCGAAGCCATCCGGGGCGTGATGGTGGATGGAGTTTTGAAATCCATCCTCGATAAGCGCCTTATCAAGGTCGCGGGCGTCAAGGAAGTGCCCGGCCGGCCCAATCTCTACCGGACCACCAAGCATTTTCTCGAATATTTCGGGATCTCGTCTCTGAAGGATTTGCCGCCGGTAGAGGATATCGAAAAGACTTTCTCCAGCCGCTCCGGAGCAGAAGATGAAGAGCCGGTGGAAAGTTCAGCCTCAAATTCGAATCCAGACAACGGCCGGTTTGCCGGCCAGGCTCAGGAAAACATCGCTCAACCATCGGAACATGACTCGGCCCCCGAACCACCCGTTTCTCCGGAATCCCGTCCGCCTGAATAAACTTCTCGCCCGCCACGGCCTGTGCTCCCGCCGCCAAGCCGATGAGTGGATCCGCGCCGGACGGGTGTCGGTGGATGGCCTCATTCAGCGGGAGTTGGGAACTCAAGTGGATCCCACCCGGCAAACCGTCGCCGTGGATGGCCGCCCGTTGAAACAGGCTCCACCGTACCTCTATCTCGCCTTGCATAAACCAGTGGGTGTCGTGACGACGCGGGACGATCCCCAAGGCCGCAAGACGGTTTTGGATCTCCTGCCGGAGCCGTGGACCGGCCAAGGCCTTTTCCCTGTGGGCCGCTTGGATTCCGATTCTTCCGGCTTACTGCTGCTGACCAACGACGGCGATTGGAGTCAGATCCTGCTTCATCCCCGCCATCAGGTGTGGAAAGAATATTGGGTCATCACCGATCAAGTTTTAACCCGGGAACAGCGAAAACGGTTGGAGCAAGGGGTGATGCTGGATCATAAAAAAACCGCGCCGGCCCGGATCACCCTGGTGAAATCCGGTGGTGAAAATTCCCGGCGGTTCCAAATCGCCATCCGGGAGGGACGTAACCGCCAAATCCGCCGCATGTGCGCGGCGGTGGGGCTTCACGTGGTATCGCTTCAACGGATTCGGATCGGCCCCATAACCCTGGGGGAATTGCCTCCCGGGATCTGCCGCCCCTTGACACAAGCCGAAGTGGACAGCATTTTCCACCTGAGCCAAGGCCGGAATCCCCCGGAATCCTGCACTTGAAAACAAATCCGGTCCGATATAATGATTTCCTGCCGGATTCCACGGGCGGTCCGCTTCCGACGTCGTGGAAGATCCGTCCGCGGTGGAATGGGATGGAAATTCAAGAGAAAACCCATTGCTTCCTGATATCTTGCTCATACATTATTTATAGGAAATTCTTGCTCATTTTATATTGATGGGAATTTTTTTGCGGAAAACGCCTTTTTGTTACGCTTATTTGTTACGCTTACGCTACCGGCATCCACTTTTTGGTAATACGAGGATACCCCATTGAAGTTAGTCATTGTCGAATCACCCGCTAAAGCGAAAACCATCAGCCGTTTCCTGGGCAAGGAATACAAGGTCATGGCCAGCTACGGCCATATTCGCGACCTTCCCAGCTCCGCCGAGGAAATCCCGCCTGAATATAAGGACAAGCCATGGGCCACCCTGGCCGTGGATACGGACAACGGCTTCGCTCCCATTTATGTGGTGCCGAAAGAAAGCAAAAAGGCCCTGAACGAAATCAAAAAAGCCCTCAAAGAAGCCGAAGAAGTGGTGCTGGCCACCGATGAAGACCGGGAAGGCGAGTCGATCAGCTGGCATCTGCTCGAAACTTTGAAACCCAAAGTACCGGTCAAACGCATTGCCTTCCATGAAATCACCAAATCGGCCATTCTGGAAGCGCTCGCCAATCCCCGTGGCTTGGACATGGAACTGGTCAACGCGCAGGAAAGCCGGCGGATTGTCGACCGCCTGTTCGGATATAGCCTGTCTCCCCTTCTGTGGAAAAAAGTGCGCCCCAAACTGAGCGCGGGGCGCGTGCAAAGCGTCGCGGTGCGTCTGGTGGTGGAACGGGAGGAAGAACGCAAGGCCTTCAAAACCGCCCGGTACTGGAGCATCGAGGCCACGTTGAGCGCGGACGGGAAATCTTTCGGCGCCTCTCTGATCAGCCTCAACGGCAAACGCCTGGCGACCGGGAAGGACTTCGATCCCGCCACTGGCCTTCTCAAAACCGATGCCAAGACCGCCAACGAGGTGATTCATCTCCTCGAGGACGAAGCCCAACGCACCGCCCAGGCGCTTTTCCTCCATGTTCCATGGCGGGTGGCCTCGCTCACGCAAAAGAAAACCCGGCAAAGCCCTGCCCCCCCGTTCATCACTTCCACCCTGCAGCAGGCGGCCAGCTCGATTCTGAACCTCTCCCCCCGCCGGACCATGCAAATCGCCCAAAAACTGTACGAAGGCGTGGATATCGGCGGCGGCGAACGTGAAGGGCTGATCACCTATATGCGCACCGACTCGGTCACGCTCAGCGAAAACGCCCTCGCTGAGGCAGGCCAGGTGATTAGACAACTCTTTGGTCCCGAGTATTACCAAGGCCCCCGGCGTTATGTCACCAAATCCAAAAACGCCCAGGAGGCACACGAGGCCATCCGTCCCACGCACTTGCACCGGCATCCCGATTCCCTGCGGGCTTACCTCGCTCATGATGAATTAACCCTTTATCAACTGATCTGGAACCGGACCATCGCTTCGCAAATGCCCGACGCGGAAATACTGAAAACCACCGTCGATTTCGAGGTCACCCTGGAAAACCAAACCGCCATCCTGCGGGCCAACGGTTCGGTTGTCTCCTTTCCAGGCTTTCTCCGGGCCGCCAACGGGAATCATCGCGACACGGAACTCCCCCCCCTCGCGGAAGGGCAACACGTAGGCCCCGGCGAAGCCATCGAGCTGCAATCCGTGGAAGCCGAAGCGCATCAAACTGTGCCGCCCCCCCGGTACACCGAGGCTTCGTTGATCCAACGGCTGGAAGAAGAAGGCATTGGCCGCCCATCCACTTACGCGCCGACCATCTCCACCATTGAACAGCGCGGCTACGTGGAACGGGTGGGAAAAACCTTGGTCCCCACGTTTCTGGCCGTCGCGGTGATTTCCCTGCTCCGCAAGCATTTTCAGGAATACGTGGATCTCGGCTTCACCGCCCGCATGGAAGACGCCCTGGACGAGATTTCCAATGGCCGCTTGAATTCCAAAGAATTTCTGGCCAAGTTTTATCGCGGCAACGGCAACTTCGGCGACGGCCTGTTGCCTCAGATCGAAAAAGAACTGCCCAAAATGGAATTTCCGGTCATTCCCGTGGGGCAAGATCCCCAAACCGGTGATCCGATTATCGTCCGGCTGGGAAAAACTTCCCCATATATCCAACGGGGCGAAGGCGGCGCTGAAAACACCGTTCCCATTCCCCGGGAAATCAACTACGAAGAACTGACACCCGACAAAGCCCTGAGTCTGCTGCAATTCAAAGCCAAGGCCAGTGAGGCGTTGGGCCGGCATCCGGAGACGGGGGAAAATATCTACCTGCAAATTGGCCCCTACGGTCCCTACGTGCAGCAAGGGGAAACCGGCGAGGGAAAGAAAAAACCCAAGCGGGCCAGTCTGCCGAAAGGGATGTCCCTCTCTGCCGTCACCCTCGACATCGCCCTGCGCCTGCTCTCCTTGCCCCGCGAACTGGGCCGGCATCCGGAAAACGGCGAGACCATCACTGCCGCGGTCGGCCGCTTTGGTCCCTATGTTAAATGCGGAAACGAGTTTCGCAGTTTAGATGTCACGGACGACGTTTACACCATCTCTCTCGAACGCGCCTTGGAATTGTTGGCCCAGCCCAAAAAAAGCCGCCGGAAAACCAAGACCGTCCTGGCCACCTTGGGCTCTCATCCGGAAACCGGCAATCCCATCGAACTCTGCGACGGCCGCTACGGCCCCTTCGTTACGGATGGGAAGATCAATGTCTCGGTGCCTAAGGACATAGATCCCCACTCGGTCACCTTGGAACAGGCGCTCGATTTCATTGCCCAATCGCCGAAAAGCCAAAAAACCCTCGCGAAAAAACCCACGGCCTCCCGGTCCACAGCCACAAAAACGTCCACCAAAAAAACCACGGCGAAAAAGTCCTCCGCGAAGACCACTGCGGGAAAATCCAAAGCCCAAAATACGACCGGGGACGTCACCCCCAAAACGCCCCGGTTGGTTAAACGAAAGAATGCCCCGTCGATTGAATGAGGGAATAGAATTCAACTAATATAAATCTCACAAAATGAACTATGGATATCTGGACCGCCGCCACATACCTCCTTTTTAGCCTGGCGATCGTCACGGGCCTGAACGCCTGTTGGAGAAGCACCCTGCCCTTCCCCCAACGCGTGTTCTGGTCGTTTATGATCGTAGGTTTCCCCCTGGGGGGAAGTTTAGCCTTTGCCCTCTTGGCGCGTCCGTCGCGGGATAACTTGCTATGACCGGCTCCTTCGTCCGCCCCAACGTCACCGCCGATATACTGATCCCCAACGCGAGGGGAGAATTTCTCCTCATCCGCCGGAAAAACGAACCGTTTGCCGGATGCTACGCCATCCCGGGCGGCTTTTTGGAAGTCCACCACGAAACCGTGGAACAATGCGCGATCCGGGAAGCAGAGGAAGAAACGGGATTGCGGGTGGAAATCGACCGGCTGATCGGCGTGTATTCCGACCCCCAGCGGGATCCCCGCTGGCACAACGTCACCGCCGCTTATCTCGCCAAGCCGGTCTCGATGGAAAAAGCACGCGCCGCGCAGGCGGGAGATGACGCGGGGGAACTCCTGTGGATCGATCCCCGGAGCGAGGCCTATCACCAGCTAGCGATCGCTTTCGATCACCGGCAAATCATCGCCGACGCGCTGAAACTTCTCTCGATCCAGGAATCTCAGCCCAACTCCGGGCCGCTCATGCCATAGATCCGTTCCGGCATGCCGGGAAATCGGTTTGCTCCCCGGAACATGCGGATGAAGGGGCGTTGTGGCCGGAATCCGCGCGATTCCAGCAAGACCGTCGCGAAGGGATTGGGATGGAGGATATCCACGAAAACCCGCTCGGGCTTGCGAAAGTCCAGCAAGGTATCCAGCAGGCAGCGCGCGCTTTGGGGGTCTTCCGCCACCCAGGGGCCGATGTGAAACGCATGGCTGCCTTCCCGGCCCATGAGGTATCCCCGAATGGTTCCTTGTTCCCGCAGCCAGAAGGCAAACTGGGGGAAATAATCCAGGTAAGATTGCAAAACCGGCAGGCGGGAAGCACCAAAAATCATCCGGTCCCACTCATTCAACTGATCCAGATCGGACACACGCAACCGCTCCGCAGGGGAGGCCCCGCCGGGAAGCGATTCGGCATGCCGTTCGTACCGCGCAGCCCCATACTCATCCTGAAAGCCGAGCGTGTCATAGAGCTGCTTGCCTTGGGGCGTGGCGTCCAGTTTCACCGTCAATCCCCGGCTTTCTAAGTGCTCGATGCCCATCAACAGCAACGCCCTCCCGATGCCTTCGCGGCGGTGCTCACGATCGACGATCACCATGGCCACCCAGCCGAACCGGTCCTCATAGGGGATCGTGCACACCGTCCCCATGACCCGCTCTCCCAGGATGGCCACAAAACAGCCCCGCGGATTGAACGATAAAAACCGTTTCCAGTCGGTCAGCGTCTGATTCCAGCCTGCTTGCTCCCGCAGCCGTTGGCAATCCGGGAAATCCGCTTCATTCATGAGGCGATAGGCTATCGATGGCATTGGAGTATCTCCCCAAGTCGAATCCCGAAAATGGAAGAGTACGGTGCCACTCTATCAAATCCCAGGTGTTTGGCCAGAGATCATCCAGTAATAGTCTTAAGCAAACCTTGCAGCGACAACGACAAACAATAATAAAAAACGATCAACAACACGGTCATTCCCGTACCGCGATGAAAAAACAAAAAGAACAAGTAGATCTTCCATATGAAACCTACGCCCTTTGCCATCATCACAACTATCGGTATCATCATCAAGACAGCCGCGATGATGTGCGTAAGGGCGTTGATCACGATAAAACAGATCACAATCCAGAGGCAGGCTTGGGCGTCCAGCCGCCAGTCCTCATTCCACTGTTTCCCTTCCTCGCAAAAGTTAACTAAAAACACCGCGCTCAGCAGACAAACATAATTGATCGCAAACGCCCAAAGCAGACCCGCCCAAAAGGATAACCAACCCGCGCCGGACGGCGTTCCCTCCGCACCGCGCGCCGGGGAATGTGGCCCAATGGGTACAACTTGTCCAAAAACGATAGTCCAATTGTGCTTTTCGGAACGCTTGGCGCCGATCTCCCCCTCGGCATCCCGGAAAATCCAATCGATAAAATGATCACTTCTTGGTACGAACACACGGGTCCGTTCCAACTCCCGCGTGGGATCCGGTTCCAAGACCACTTCGTTGATCCGGATTTCACACCCTGTGGCCTTCAGCGGCGGGTAGATCAAGGGGAAATCGAACTCGATAGCCTGCCCCGGCCGCCAGGAATATATATCGAAATAGATATATGTCGATTCCAATCCATGGAGGGTTGTAAAATGAATTGTCAAACCAGCTTTCTGGATCGGCGCATCACCCGTGTTAATCAGTTTGCCCTTCACCTGGGAGGTGTATCCCCGCCCGTAGTGTTGGAACAATCCCATGCCCGCGCAGTTCCATTCCGCGTCCTGGATTCGAATCCATCCGCCCCGATCCCCCGCATTGTTCACGATCACCGCCGGATTCAAGGCATATCCGTAGAACCGCCAAAACCACCAGCGGAATCCCAACAACAAGGAGAGGCTGACCGCCATGATTAAAAAGGTATAAAACGCGATCCGGCATTTGAACGTGTACCCGCACTGCCGGCAATAAAACACCGACTTGTCGATGGATTGGTTGCAGACCGGACACACTTTTTTCTTGACCGCCGGTGTCTCATCGACCACAAATCCCCGCGAGAAGTCTGTCGATTGCTTTTGGCCTGTGGCCGCCAGCGCCGCCTTGGATTCCCACTGTTGAATCCGTTCCAGCAATCGGGCGGCGTCCCGGTGACCGGCATCCAGTCTAAGAACCTGCCGGGCGTGTTCCTCCGCTTCCTTGTGTTCCCCGATTTCCGCCAACACCACCGCCAGCCAAAACCGGACTTTCGTGTCCGTTGGCTCAGATTCCACCGCCTGCCGCAGGAGGATCAACGCTTCGGGATACCCGCCAATCGTACGCAGCCGTTTGATCTCTTCCAATAATTCCTGGTGATCGATCATAAGTATGGGGATCTCCCAAAATCCTATTTTTGGAAAAACTTTTGATGTTTCGCTATCCGCTTACTATACTGTAAAAAACTCATCCTGGCTCTCACGCTTCCCGTGTTTCCATTGATCTTTTATTTAATAGAATGTAAAAAATCCAAAGGAGTGCTCTATTTATGCAAAAGGGGATTCATTTTACTGTTTTGTTTTGTTGCATTACGTTTTTCCATTCTTCTGGTTGGGCCCGTGTGTTCCGTGTGGACATGATCCCCAATGGCGGACTACTCGGCTGTATTGCCTGTCATGAAACTGCAGGCGGTCCCCGCAATGCGTTTGGCCTGGCGGTGGACAACGCGCTGGATCCGGACGGCTCGGTACCGTTTTGGAGCGCGGCCTTGGCGGCACTCGATTCAGATGGAGATGGTTACACCAACGGGCAAGAATTGCAGGATCCGGACGGCCTTTGGAAAACCGGTGAGGCTCCTCCCGGATATCCCGCCTGGGTTTCCAATCCTGGCGATGCGCTCTCCGTTCCTCCCGCGGACGCGTTCCCGACGCCGGTCCCTACACCCGTCATTCCCACACCGACACCCACCGCCACTCCGACCTCCACTCCTGGGGCGGAGGCTTCCGGCCCCCTGACAGCCAGCCTGAATCTGATCGCGGCCGGCCTGACTGCGCCCCTCGAGGGCGTACACGCGGGAGACGGCAGCCAGCGCTTGTTTATTGTCGAACAAATCGGCCGGATTCGAATCATCCAGAATGGCGTACTGCTGCCCGAACCGTTTTTGGACATTCAGGACCGGTTGGTCCGCCTGAACACCGGTTATGACGAACGCGGCCTGTTGGGGCTTGCGTTTCATCCTCATTATAACGAAAACGGCCTGTTTTACGTTTATTATTCCGCTCCCGGAGGGCCGGGTAATCATCAATCCATCATCGCCGAATACCGCGTATCCCCGGAGGATCCCAACCGCGCCGGCCGCGAGGAACGGATCATCATGACCATCCCGCAGCCGGAATCCAACCACAATGGCGGACGCCTCGCGTTTGGGCCGGATGGCATGCTCTACATCGGCCTAGGCGACGGCGGCGGGGGAGGCGACCACCACGGAACCATCGGCAACGGCCAAGATCTCAATACGCTGCTGGGCTCCATTTTACGGATCGACGTGGAAGGCGGCCTGCCCTACGCCATCCCTCCCGACAATCCCTTTGTGGGCCGGGAAGGATTGGATGAAATCTGGGCGTATGGTCTGCGCAATCCGTGGAAATTCGCCTTCGACCGCGGAGGAGATCACCGCCTGTACTGCGCCGATGTGGGCCAGGACGAATATGAGGAGATTAACCTCATCGTGCGGGGGGGAAACTACGGCTGGAGGATCATGGAAGGCTTTCACTGTTACAATCCCAGCCGGGATTGCGATACCACGGGTAAAATCCTGCCCATTGCTGAATACAACCACACGGTAGGGGTATCGGTCACCGGCGGATTTGTGTATCGCGGGCGCCAAAGCCCCAGCTGGTACGGGAAATACATTTTCGGCGATTACCGCGCGAAACTCTTCTATCTGGAAGAGATCGGCCCGTCCGCCTGGCAAATGGCTCCGTTCCGGTTGCATAACGCGCCGTCCTTCTTTTACGTACTCGGTTTTGCCGAGGATGAAGCGGGGGAGCTCTATCTGCTCAGCAGCCAAAGTTCAGGACCCTCCGGCGAATCCGGCGCGGTATATCATATGCGGTCTTATCCGCCTGAACCGGTTGCCGTGCCAGATTTTTTGCTGCACAAATAACCGGTAGATTTCGGCTTGGGGTCACGCGGCGGATACTCCTTCGCACAATCCGGCCAGCATGGACCTGGTTTTGCCACCGCCGTATCCCGCCGCCTCGACACCGGTACACAGGATGGATAGAATAAAGCGAAGTGCGCATTTCTTTGAATCACGCTGTTTGTTTTGAATATCGTCATTGGTCCGGCACGAGGAAGAGAATCCCGTGCCGGCCCGAGCCGGATCACGAAGGATCCGCGGTTATTGAACCGCGACGAAACGAAAAGAGATGCCAGTGAGCGCGTTAGGAATAGGACCCGTGGAAATCTTGGTCATCTTGGCGGTGACCTTGATTGTGTTTGGACCCCAGCGGCTTCCAGAACTGGCCCGTTACGTGGCTAAAGCCATGAAAATGCTCCGGGAAGCCAGCAACGAGTTACAAAAACAACTGGAAATGCACGACTGGGACTTAGAACTGGAGAATAAAAAAAAGAAATCCTACCCCCGTTCCAGCGAAGGCTACCCTTCGACCACCGCTTCCACTTCTTCATCCAGTCCTTACGGTTCCCCCTACAGCCCGGATTCGTCAGCCACACCGGGAGACGTGTCCGTCACTGAATCCGCCCCTTCGGCGGGTTACAGTTCCAGCGAAGGCCTGAGCGGGGACAATCCGGACGCACCGCAAAAACAACCGGCCGAAGCCGTGATCTCCACTCCCTCCGCCGACGATCCAGCGAAAACCAGCGACGCCTACCGGTACGCGCGGGAACTCGCGGATTAAATCCTCCGTCTTCCTCTGTCCTGGCTCCCTCGCCTTCATGTATCTTGACTATCGCTTTGGGAAGGTATTATGTTGCTATCCCTGAAAACGGATAAAGTACAACATGGTGAATGATCCGAAAGACAAATTGAATCCGAATAGAGGAGCCATGGACTCCGATCCGGAGGAAGAAGAACTGGGCGGGACCATGAGCTTCCTGGAGCATTTGGAAGAACTCCGGGAACGGATGATTCGCGCCCTGGTGGCGTTCGCGATCGCGGCCGCTGTCTGTTTCATGTTCTCCAACGAGCTCATCAAAATTCTCCTGAAACCGATCCCCCAGGAATATCAGGAACTTTCCATCGCCCAGCAACTTACCAACGTGACCATCATGGCTGAGCAGCTGGAAGCCATGCGGGCATCTCCCCAATCGGCTACCGAGGTAGTCCAAAACATCATCCAATCCGCTTCGCCGTCCCTGGCGGTTTCTCACCGGGGCGGCGCCCGGGTCATGGCCACTCACCCGATAGAAAGCTTGATCGCCCAACTCAAAGTATCCTTAATCGCCGGTCTGTTTCTGGCCTTTCCGGTCATATTTTACCAAGCCTGGATGTTCATCGCGCCCGGCTTGTACAAACGGGAGCGGCGGGCGGTTTTGCCCTTGATTTTATCGGCTTGGGTATGCTTTATCGGCGGGGGGATTTTCGCTTATTTTATTGTCTATGGTTTCGCGTTGGCGTTCTTCGCCACCACGACACCGGAAGGTGTGGTGAATATGTGGAGTTTAAAGGAATATCTGAACTTCACGACCCACTTTCTCTTGGCGTTCTGCATCATTTTTCAAGAACCGGTGGTCATTACCCTCCTGGCCCGGATCGGTCTGGTGACTAGCGACGCTTTGCGCAAGTTCCGGCCTTATGCCATCGTCCTGATGTTCAGCCTGGGCGCGATCATCACGCCGCCGGATCCGATCAGCCAAACGATGTGCTCGATTCCCTTGTGTTTGCTCTATGAATTATCCATCCAGATCGTACGCGTGATTGAGCGGAAGCAGGAAATCAGTGGATAAGGCTACACACGACCGTTTGACGGAGCTGCTCGAAGGCAAAATCATTCTGGTTACGGGAGGAACCGGGACCATCGGGAGTGAAATCGTCCGCCAATTGATTCCCTTCCGGCCCAAGTTGATCCGCATCCTGAGCCGTGACGAATACAAACAATCCCTTCTGCGGTATCAATTCCGCGACTTCCCTTTCTTGCGCTACCTTCTGGGAGATGTCCGGGACCTGGAACGGCTCAAACGGGCCTTCGAGGGCGTGGATTTGGTTTTTCACGCGGCCGCCCTGAAACGCATCGAAGCCACCGAGTACGATCCCTTGGAAGCCGTCAAAACCAATGTGCTGGGCACCCAAAACATCATTTCCGCCACCCTGGAAAGTCCCACCGTGGAACGCGTCGTCTCCATCAGCACCGACAAAGCCGTCAACGTCACCTCCACCATGGGCGCCACTAAACTGCTAGCCGAACGGTTAATCACCTGGGCTTCATTCTACCGCCGGACGCCCCTCAAAATCCTGTGTTCAGTCCGCTTCGGCAATGTGCTGGATTCCCGCGGCTCGGTGATTCCATTGTGGCGCGAGCAAATCCGCGAAGGCCTGCCTCTCACGTTGACCCACCCGGATATGCGGCGGTTTTTTATGTCGATCCCCAGCGCCGTGCGGCTGGTCCTCAAAGCCGCCGCCTACTCCACCGGAGGGGAAATCTTCATTCTGCGCATGAAATCGGTATATATCCGCGATCTGGCGGAAATCCTCATCGAGGAACTGGCTCCCCGTCATGGCCGTTCGCCGACGGATATTCCCATTCATATCACGGGGGCCGCCCCTGGAGAAAAGCTGGACGAAGATCTTGTCGCCCCCAACGAGGCGGACCGCACCTTCATGATCGACGACGAAATGGCGGTCATCGTTCCTCCGCACCGGTTGGAAGAAGCCAGATGGCGGAAACTGGATAATTTCGACGGTTACGTCACCAGCGTCAACACCCTCTCCAAGGAAGAGTTGCGCGAGTACCTGCGAAGCGAGAAACTGATTTAAGTTTCATTCAGGACGACCTTGCTCACCTATTCAGAAGCCCTAACGTACCTATACTCGTTCGTCTCCTACGAACGCAAAGCCTCTTGGCATTATTCCCATAAGACTCTCAACCTGGAACGCTTCCGCGGATTCCTGGCCCGGCTGGGGGATCCGCAGTACGCCGTGCCCGCGATCCACGTGGCGGGCAGCGACGGAAAAGGCTCGGTGTGCGCCATGCTCGCCTCGGTGTTGCGGGCCATGGGCTGCAAAGTGGGCCTGTACACATCCCCCCATCTTCATAACATCCGGGAGCGCATCCAAATCAATGGCGAATGGATCAGCGAATCCGACTTCGCCCGCTGGACAGCGTTCCTCCAAGAAACCACGCGGCGCTACTCACCCCCGCCCGAGGGATACTCCACCTTTTTTGAACTGATGACGGCCATGGCGTTTCTCCATTTTCAGCATGAGAGAGCCGATTACGCGGTTATTGAAACCGGGCTGGGGGGGCGGCTGGACGCCACCAACGTCATGCATCCGCTGGTCACGGTCATCACGCACATTTCCTTGGAACATACCGCGCTGCTGGGCGACACCTTGGAAGCCATCGCGGACGAGAAATTGGGAATCACCCGGCCGGATGTGCCGGTCATCATCGGCCCTCAGGACGACTGTTTATATGATCATTTCCAGAACCGCTTGCGGAACCAAGCCGCCCCCGTGATCTTCACCGGCCGGCAATACCAACTCCGGTCCGTGAAACGGGGCGCGCGTTACCGCGCTTTGCAGGTGGAATCACCCTCCGGCCGAATCCGCAAAATCCAAATCCCATTGTTCGGCCATTATCAGATCGAAAATACCCTGACCACGCTGGCTGCTTTGGATATTCTAGCCCACTGTCAGGCCATTCCCTCTCTTCCCCTCCCTCTCCTGCAAAAAGGATTGCGGGAGGTCGTCTGGCCCGGCCGCTTTGAAATTATCCGCCGCCCCGGAAAACCCCGGTTGGTCCTGGATGTCGCTCATACCGCGAACGGCGCGGCCTCGCTCCGGCGCTCCCTCGATGAATTTTTCCCCACCCGGAAACGGATTTTCGTGCTCGGGTTCCTGCAAGACAAACGTATCGGAGAAATGCTCCGCCTTCTGGTCCGGCCTCAAGACCGCTTGATTCTTACACAGGCCCCCACGCCCCGGGGCGCTTCGCTCGATCAAATTCTCCAGGAGCTCAAGCCACTTCCGGAAATCGCCGCCAACAGCCTTCTAACCGCCGATCCCCGGGACGCACTGGACCAAGCGGAACGCATCGCATCCCCCCGCGATTTGATCTGCGTCGCGGGATCCCTTTACTTGGTGGGGGAAATTCGGACTGGTCTTTTTTTGGAAAAATGAGGAGGAGCGAGCCCCGGATCGCGAATGACGCCGAATTACATCTTCTGCTTTAACCGGTTGATGATCGCCATATGTTGGATATCTGATTTTTCTTTGGTATCAACCGGTTCGGCCGGCCCGGCTGCCTCCCCAGGAGGAACCAAACGGCTGCCCGGTTTAAAGGCCACAGCCGGATCGATCTCCCCTTGCATGGCCTGGCGGGACAACAACGCCGCGGTCAACACCTCTTGACCGGCCGGTGTCTGGCCCATTTCCTTCTCGCGCGCTTCCACCACCTCGGTGAAGAGTTCCCGCAACTTGGTGGCCAACCGGGCTTGTCCCCGGTATCCGGGCGGCGGACTTCCAATCAGGGCGAAGGCCAGTTCCCACCGGCTGGCGCGCCGCAATTGGGTGAATTCGCCCTCCCGCAAGGCATTTTTAATCCCGTTGTTCACGGACTGCAACCGCTTGTGGTAAATGGGATACAACCGTTTGCACCGCTGATGCAATAAATCATGCACCCGGATCAAATCCCCCAACGAATACCCGATCTGCTCTTCACGCAACTGGCCGCTTTCCAGCAAGGCCCGGGTGATTTGGGTGCGTTCCAAAATGATGATCTCCTGGGAAGATAAAAACGCCACGTCGTTCTTATGATCTTTGCCTTCATTCAGCCACAACCGGATCCCGCGTTCCCCCTGCTCGAACTCACGGAGCAGCAACAGGTGATGGCTGCCCAGCGGCGTTTTCATCTGTTCCAGCAATACGAGGTCATGCGCCACGGACATCACCAACTTCCGCATGGTATCGGCATGCTGACTGAAAAGTTCGACCGTGGTCATTTTCCATAAAGGAAACAGCTCGGCTTGACAGCGCGGCCGGCTCAAACGGTCCAATTCCTGAAAATAGGTCTGCATCCCGGTTTCGGGCAACCAAGCCACGCCTTGGCCGGATATGACACAGGTAATCTCTTCCTGGGGATTATTGGCGCGGATCAGATGCTCAAACCGCGCGAGTGTGGCCCGCAATTCGTGTAACGTTTTGTGATCCAGGTTCCAGGGAGAGGTGGAACCTGTCAAATCCTTGAACGAAATCCGGCACACGGCGGCTTGTTCGAGAACCGGTTCCAGTTGACTCTCAATCAGGATGGCGGGTTTGGATGGCATATTGACAGAAAATCCTCTTTCGCAACCAGCGCCTGGAATCCATCATCGGCCGCGCACACGGCGGCCTTTATTATCATCGTCAACCTACGGAGAAATAGTAGTAATTTGTATCGCGAAATACTTGGGACAACGCCTCCCCTCCAAAAAACAAAGCGACTTGTTGACAAAAATAATTATTACAATAAAAAAATTCTATGAAAAATATCCTGAATCGTATAGGATGTCAAGAATCCAGTCTTCCGGTTCCCGGCTTACCCTTCGGTTTTGATCTGATAAAGCCTTGTACTGTAAAGATTTAAAATATCTCTTCGTTTTATCGTCCCCAGATATTTTCTCGTCTCGCGATCCAGAACCGGAATCTCATCGGTCACCAGTTCGGTCAATTTTCTCAAGACGCTATGCAAATCTTCATCGGGAAACGCGTAGACAAAATCCGCGTTGGCGATATCCATCGCCACGATCAAATCCTGCACTTGCTCCTCCAGAAACAATAACCGCAAATCCTCCATGGAGAAAATCCCGATGATGGTGCCCTCTTCTCCAATCACAGGGAATACATTTTGTGACGATCCCAAAATCCGGGGGATGATCCGCCGCAGGGTCATGTTATAAGGGATGGTGATGGAGGCGTTCTGGAAGCGGATTTCCCGCACCCGCAATCCCTCCAGAACATCGGTCCGGTATTCGCCCAAATGCGCCGGCGAATCCGGCTTGGCCGGCACCTGCTCCTCGAACAGCGTCCATCCATCCGTCAAAATGTAGGTCAACGAGGAAACCAACATCATGGGGACCAACAGGTGGTACGACTGCGTCATCTCCGACACCATCAACAAACTGGCGATCGGCACCTTGGCGATGCCCGAGAAAAAAGCCACCATCCCCACCAGTGCGAAGGACCGCGGATCGGTGATCCAGCCTGGAAAATAATGGTCGAACGTCTGCCCGAACGCGGACCCCAGCATGCACCCAATAAACAAAGAAGGGCCGAACACCCCCCCGCTGCCCCCTGAGGAGATCGTCATCGACGTTGCGGCGATCTTGGCAAACACCAGCGTAATCAAAAAAACCACGTCCAGCCGCTCATTCAAGGCCTTGTCGATCCACCCATACCCGCCTGACAACACTTCGGGACGGGCTAAGGCCACTCCCCCCATCAACAGACCGCCCAATATCGGCAGACTCATTCGGGGTAAGGGAATTTTCCGGAAAAAATAATCCCGGGAACCATAAAAAACCATCACGTACAGAATCCCTACGGCGGAACAGACGGCTCCCAAACAGGCATAGGGTATCAATTCCCGCGCGTGGAAACTATACGCCGGCGTGAAAAAGATTTGGGTCTGATAGGTCAAAGAGGTAAAAATCGAATACGCTACCAGTGAAGAGATTAAGGCGGGGATCAAACTCTCCGTCTCCATCTCCTGGTTCCGGTACAACACCTCGATCGCAAACAACGCGCCGCCTAGAGGTGCGCAAAAGATCGCCCCCACACCGCCCGCCGTCCCGGCAATAAGCAGCGAACGGCAATCCTTGGCATCCAAGCGCAGGATCTGCCCCAGCCACGAACCGAATCCCGCCCCGATTTGCGCAATGGGTCCTTCCCTGCCCGCCGATCCGCCGGAGCCAATGGTAATCGCCGAGGCAATGGTCTTGATGACCGGCACCCGCGCCCGGATTCGCCCCCGGTTCCGGTGAAACGCTTTAATATACGCATCCGTGCCATGCCCCTCGGCCTCCGGCGCAAAGGTATATACCAAAATTCCGGCGATCATTCCGCCCAAAGCGGGAATCAAGGGCAACATCCAATACCGCCAGCCTTCCGCCGGTTGCAGGATGTAGGCTTCCCCGGTTAAATGCACCGCAATCCGCGCCCAACCGAGAATGCGGACCAAAAACAGGTCCACCCCGCCAAACACCAGAAAATTAAACAAAATAGCGCCCAGGCCGGAAAACATACCCACCACCGCACCGAGAATCACCCATCGGCCGGTGCGCAGGGCTTGAAAGAAAAATTCAGGACTGCTGGGACGAAAAGAGGGGAGAAGAGTCTTGGGAATTGGTTTCATTCGAAATGTTGGAGGAAATTATGATTCCCAGAGACTGTACCACCACTTGGGTGGAAGTCAATCCGCGGCCATAATGCCTTGGCTATCATCCAGTTTCTATAAGGGGATTCGTTCCGATAGCCTATCCACCAGGCATGCGTGGACCTTCTCCGGTCTTCAGTCTAGGGGGCCGGGAGAAGAAATTTTGCGCTTATCCCAGTTGTATTGTCATAAAGGCTTGTATTGTCATAAAGGCGTATTTCATGGGCCTGGCCCTTCATGAAGGTTCCCTTGCAGATCAACCATCATGCCGATCCTCAAACTGTCCCAGCCGCCTCATCCGGGAGGGTTCCGTGAATTTTTCTCCATCGCCTACCCATTGCTCATCAGCCATGCTTCCTACACCCTGATGCATTTCGTGGACCGCCTTTTCCTCTCCTGGTCCAGCCCGGAAGAGATCGCCGCCTGCCTGCCCGCGGGAGCCTTGAGCTTTTCGCTGATGGCGGTTTTCCTAGGCATTAGTGAATACACCAACACCTTCGTGGCCCAATATCATGGAGCGGACCGCTCCGCCTCCATCGGAGCGGCTACCTGGCAGGGCATTTATTTCTCGCTGTTCGGCGGACTGGTCTGCCTGCTCTTGCTCCCCGCCGGCATCTTCTTCCTGGAATGGATGGACCATCCGGCCACGCTCCTGCGTTTCGAGAAGATTTATTTCGTCAACCTCTTCGCCGGGGCGGTCTTTTTTCTTCTCAAGGAAGCGTTGAGCAGTTTCTACTCCGGACGGGGCAAAACCTTCGTCGTCATGATGATCAACCTCGCCGCCAACGTGCTCAATGCCGTGCTCGATTATGTCTTGATCTTTGGCCATTGGGGCTTTCCCCGGTTGGGGATTCAAGGCGCGGCCTGGGCCACGGTCATCTCCACGGCCTTTTGCAGCGTGGTCTTCTTGATCCTGTTTTTGTCTCCCCAGAACCATAGGCTGTACCGCACCCGGACCGCGAACCGTCTCCATCCTGAACTCATGCGCCGCCTGCTGCGTTTCGGTTCTCCCGCCGGGGTTCAATTTTTACTCGAAGTCAGTTCGTTTACCGTATTCATTTTTATGATCGGGAATCTCGGTCCTGTCGAGTTGGCCGCCAGCACCATCGCTTTATCCATCAACGGCCTCGCCTGGCAGCCAATGATCGGCGCCAGCGTTGCCACCGCCACCCTGGTCGGGCAACACATTGGAAGGAAAGATCCAGCCACCGCCGAAAAAAGCGCCTACACGGCGATGATTTCCGTGGAATGTTACATGCTCGTGTGGGGAGTTCTCTATTTCGCTTTTCCCGAATTCTTGTATTCCCTTTTCCAGAGCGAGACTCCCAGCACCGATATTCCTTTTTCGGAAGTCCAACGCTACGGTTCCACGATTCTCATGTTCGTGGCCGTATACCAAATTGCCGACGCCTTGAATCTGACTTTTAACGGCGCATTGCGGGGGGCCGGCGATACCGCCTTTCCCATGTGGACCAGCATTTCCCTGGCTTGGCTTCTTTTTGTCCCTGGAACCTGGCTGTCCATCAACCATCTCGGCATGGGCATCGAAGCGGCGTGGTTTTGGGTGACCGCCTACATCACCTTGCTGGGATTCATATTGCTGATCCGGTTTCGCTCAGGAAAATGGAAACGCTTCAAGGTTCTCCCCGACGAAGCCGTCTAGATCTTCACCAAAAAATAGGTTCAATAATACAAACGGAGAACTTGAAACAGGATTCCTGATGATTGCCAATCCTACCTTTCTCACGCTGCTGTGGAGTGCCCTCGCGGATAGCGCCGATGGCTTCGTGATTCTGCTATTCGGCGCCGGTTTCCTCCTGTTCCTCCCTTTCCGCATCCTCCGGCCCCTGACTCCTTATCTGCTCGCGGCGGTTATTACTTACGGCTTGTTTCAGGTGATTCCCGCCGGTGTCCCCTTCGCGGGCGCGGCTCTTTACCTCCTTGTCTGGACATTGACACTGCCATTGCTACTTATTTCAACAGTCCGTTCCTGGCTCACGGTCTCCACGGTCTCCACACCGGCCGGACGTTATTCCTTTATCGATCATAGCGCCGATTGGATCACCCTCCTGGCATTCGGCGTTTCGGTTCTATCCCTATGGCACGCCAAATGGACGGATCAATCTCCGCCCTGGGAGCCATTGGTGGCTGGAAGTGTCATCCTGGCAGTCTTTTACTTGATTTACCAAATCGCGCCCTGGCAATTTTTGCCCCTTTCTTCCAGACGCCAATGGGGTCAGATGCTCCTCTATTTGTCGATCGGATTCTTGCTTCTACGGGCAGCGTTTTGGACGTACACCTTGTTCAACGCGGCCGTGAAAGAACGGCCGGGAAGTTTCCGGATCAAGGGTGTGGTTTATGCCTCTGAAATGGCCCAGGCTTGGCGCTTTCCCCGGATGCAAGCCCTGATCAGCGCCCATTGGTACTACCCGGTCTCCCTCGAGCGCATGGCCAATCCCTATCCCGTGATCCGGGATGTTCACTTGCTGCATGAGGGAATCCAGCTCGCTGAAGCCTTTCGCCTCAGCCTCCTTCAGACAGAAAACGGCCGGAAATCCAAGGCGGAACTTCTCGTCGATTCCATTTTGTCCTTCCAAGCGCTGGCGGAGGATGCCCTGCGCGGCCGGTATTCCCCATCCTCATTTCGGCTGGAGCGGGAAAATTTATTGCATCAAATCCAGGGGGCGGAGTCATATCTCCGGGGAGAAGATCTTTTTAGCGCGTTCGCGGGATATTGGTACGGTGTTTGGGAGGACCAGCCCGTGGAGCATCATTGGAAAATGGTGGAGCATTTCGACCCCCCCTACCGCGTTCCCGGTGATCATCCCATCCTGCTTTCCGCCAGCCAGTATTGTTGGATCGGAGATGGATTTGGATGGAACATATTGGCAACGCTACCTCAGACAGACACGAATAATGGCAATACAATACCAATTCATGTCATCCTCGGGATTGTCTATCACGTCAAGGACCAAAATCCGTCTGAAATCATTCAAGTTCGGCCGCATGTGGGACTTTTTGCCGAACCTGGCAAACTGATCTGGATCACAGAGAGAGAAATATTCCTAGAAGAAGTACGGCGCCATGGGAAACACGGTCCGGAAAGGTCTATCATGACGGGCTATCGGTATTCCATTGAAAACAATAGACTTATAAATAATGGAACAGCGTTCCAGGCGGTATACACTCGAAATCCGGAAGAACGTCCTTCATTTTTTACCTTCGCGATCTCGTTGCAAGTCCAATAAATCCAAGTTGAATGACTATCTTGTCACCGTCTTTCCGGAATTTTGTCATTTTTGTCACAAAATCGGCAATTTCTTTTTACCCGGCGAGCCCGCCCCAATGATCCCCATCCCAAGGAGGAAGAACTTCATTTTATTATAACATGCTGATATATAATGGCTTATATTTTTTCCGAAAGGAATGGATCTTTGATTAGATTTGAACTCTTGATTTTGGCACCCCATTTGCATATATTATAGACGTACGTTGAAAGTGGCATCTTCGAATCAGCATCTTCATCTTGAATCCGCACCAAGGCATTTCATCGAGTTTTCGCATCGGTTTACTGCATCCTGGCTCGACATCTTGACGGGACATCGTGTTTACTCATCTTCGTTACGGCATCCAGTACGGCAGCGCGGCTTAGCAACTTCGGTTTGACAACAGTTACGGCAGCGGTACGGCATCCGGATTTCTCATCGAAGACACGGCATCAGTACGGCATCAGGTTTTTGCATCCGCAACGCATCGAGTACGGCAACGGGCAATTCAACACAGGCAAAGGGCCAGGTCTGGAGAGCAAAACATCACGCCGATACATCCCGGAGACTCTCCCCACGCAACGTACAACGGGTAAGAAGGAACGGATGATGGTTTCTTCGCCGAACAACCCATAACATCATTTGGAATGGCAACGCGGCAACACATCGGGTACGGCATCTGGACCATGGGTTGCGAAGTCACCCGCGGCAGGAGAGCAGAGGAGGTATTGTCAACACGTTTCGCCATGACATCCAGCATTCGCCGGATACAGTGCAGACCGGTGAATCAAGTACGGCATCGCGTTTTCATGGCATCCACCGATAGGCGGTCCGGCTTTTCAACTTGAATGACATCTTCGATCGCCGATCCCTTCATCCCTGCATCCTTCCTTCTTACTGAGGAAAAGGCTCTCCCCCGAGAGCCTTTTCCATTTTAATATAAATCCCAGACAACGATCTCCGGCATACATTGTTCAGTATATTTTCAAAAAAAGAATTTTTTCAAAAAAAGACACCTCCCCTCCCAAGGGAATTAAAACCTTTCGGTTTTCCGGCCGTTTTTTTTGGAAAAACACCTCTTCACCTTTGACAAAAATGTCAAACGAAACCATATTAATGATATCCAACCTGTAAATACGTCGCGGCTCGAAGAATCTCGAGAACCAACAAGGCAACCGGAAAAAGTGGCAGGGGAATGGGTTTGATCCGGATCTGTTCGACCATCACGGGTGAAGTTGCGCGTCTTTCAACGATCCAACTTTTTCCGAGATCGATAGAATAGAGGAGCCAATGACCCTCCATGAATATTCCTGAAGCCCTGATGCCTTCCAACCAGGAAGAGCGCGCCGCCTATGAAGAACAAATCGGCTTTTTTCAGGTGACAGCGCAAGACCGCCAAGCCCTGCGCGAGCTGGCCCCCCGCCTAGTTCCTTTGTTGCCTAAAGTCATCGACTGCTTTTACGATACCCTCGGCGCCTTCCCCGCTACCCGTATGTTTTTCACCTCTCCCGCCGTGGTGGAGAACCTGAAGACCGTCCAGTTGGAGTATTTCACCGACCTGTTCTTCAATCCATTCAATCTGGAAAATATCCAAAAACGCAAGAATATCGGCAACACACACGTGCGCATCGGGCTGCAACCCAAATGGTATATCGGCGGGTACGCACTTTACAGCCAGTACCTCTTCGCGATCCTCCGGCAAATTTACCCGGATGATCCTGTCCGCCTCGAAGCCTCCCAAAGCGCCCTTCTCAAAGCCATCTTCCTGGACATGCAGGTGGCCCTGGAAACTTATATCGAGCGCTATTCCAGCGAGCTGATCGAGGCCCGCACCGCCTTGGAACAAAAACTCTGGATGGAAGACCGTTTGCTGACGTTCATCCTCAATGAAGCCACGGATGCCATCGTGGGTCTGGACGAGCACGGCCGCATCGCCACCTGGAGCCAAGGGGCGCAAAGTATCTTCGGCTATAAAACTTCGGAAACTTTGGATAAATCCATCGCCGATCTAATGCAAGATCCCAGCATGCTCCACTGTTTGTTCGAAGAAGCTCAAAAAAAGGGATCCGCCACACTGCAAGGGGCCCATTGGCTCTCGAAAGATCGAAAACCCATTGACGCCAATGCCACCCTGACCTACCTGCAAGACCAACACGGCACCCATATCGGCTGGACCCTGTTGATCCAAAATCTCACCGATGTCCGGCGGCTGGCCGAAAAAGTTAAAAGTATGGAACAACTCACCGCCATGACCAAGATCACGGCGGGAGTCTCGCATGAAATCCGGACCCCCCTGGGCGTCATCGCTTTGACCGCCGACCTCATCCACCACCGCGTCAATGCCCTCCTCGAACAATGCTCCCCCGCCCTCCAGGATGAAAATAAGCGGGAACTCGATGACCTCATGGCCGAACTGCATCTCGAAGTTGAACGCCTTAATGAAATCGTAGACCATTACCTCGTGCTCTCCCATATCAAGAAACCCAACAAACAGCGCTGGAATCTCCAATCCTATCTCCAGGACATCCTCGCTGGTCTGCGGTCCCGCTCCTCCGATACGCGTATTGAAATGTCCCTGGAAGCGGACAACGACATTTACGTGGATATCGATCCCACACATTTCCGCCGGATTTTCCTCAACCTGTATGAAAATTCCCGCTACGCCATCCAGGGAACAGGCCGGATCACGGTCACCGCGCAACAAAGCCACGGCCAGGCCGAAATCAAAGTCCGGGACAATGGGATGGGAATCCCCCCCGAAAAAATGGACCGCATTTTTTCGGCTTTCATCACCCACCGCCCCGGCGGAACCGGTCTGGGGCTCTATCTGGTCCGGGAAATCGTGGAGGCGCACCACGGCACGGTCACCATCGAAAGCACCGAGGGCAAGGGAACCACGGTCATCATCCGGCTGCCGTTGGCCCGGGAGGAGGTTCACACCGATGCCGCTTCCTGAAAAAAAAGCCCCCACCGGCCACCGGATTTTAATCGTGGATGACGATGAAAAAATGGCCCGCATGCTGTGCAAAGCCCTGAGCAGCCAAGGTCATCACTGCGTGCTCGCGTTCAGCGGCGAACAAGGCCTGGCGCAGGTGCACAGTCAACAATTCGATCTCATCATTACCGACCAGGTCATGCCCGGATTCGACGGCGTGACCTTTGTGCGGAGTGTCAAAGCCATCGATTCCAGCATTCCCATCATCATGATGACCGGCCATGGTTCCATTGACATGGCGGTGGAAGCCATGAAAGCCGGGGCGTTCGATTTTCTCACCAAGCCGGTACGCCTGGCTGAATTGCAGGTTTACGTGGACAAAGCCCTGGAATCGCATGAAATGTTGGTGGAAGTCAAAGAGCTGAAAGACCGGCTCAAGAATTTTCAAAAGAAAAACATGATCGTCGGCAAAAGCCAGGCGATGCGCAACATCATCACCCAAATCGAGCAAATTGCACCCAGCTCCGCCAACGTCCTCATTACCGGCGAAACCGGAACGGGCAAGGAAATGATCGCCGAAGCCATCCATGCGTTGAGCCCCCGGTCCGCCAAACCGATCGTTAAGGTCAATTGCGGCGCGCTCCCCGAGTCGCTGCTCGAATCCGAACTCTTCGGTCACGTGAAAGGCTCCTTTACCGGCGCCTACAAGGATCATCAAGGCCGTTTTGAAAGCGCCAATGGAGGCACCATCTTTCTCGACGAAATCGGGGAAATGTCCCCGTCCGCGCAAGTGCGGCTATTGCGGGTCTTGCAGGAAGGCGAATTCGAACGGGTAGGAAGCAGCCAACCCGTGCAGGTGGATGTCCGGGTGATTGTCGCCACCAACCGCGATTTGTACAAGATGGTGCGGGAAGGCAAGTTCCGCCGCGATCTGCTCTACCGGATCAACGTCTTCCACCTGGAATTGCCCCCCCTCCGCGAACGGCGGGGCGATATTCCTTTGTTGGCTCAACACTTCATCGAAAAATACGCGCAAAAAAACGGCAAGAACGTCCACGGGCTGGGCCAATACGCCTACGAAGCCCTGGAAAACTACGATTGGCCAGGCAATGTCCGGGAACTCGAAAATGTCATCGAACACGGCGTGATCCTGGCCCGCGGCGACCTGATCCGTCTGGGTGACCTGCCCGAGATGTTCCACCGCCCCCGCAAAGGAGAGCGGGACGGTCTCAAGGAGTCCGGGAAAATCATTCTCCCCCTCGGGCTGACCGCCGCCCAATCCGAGGGCATCTTGATCCGGCGGACCTTAGATCTCACCCAAGGAGATAAAAAAGCCGCCGCCAAGATCCTCGGCTACAGCGCCCGTACCCTCTACCGGAAACTTAAGGAACACAAGATCCCCCTGAATCAGCGGTATGAAAAAGGAGAATAAGATCCACTCCCGCCTCCCGGACTCAAATCCTCAGCGGCTTTCCATTATCATCCCTGAGCAACAGGGCCCGGCTTCATGAGGCCCGAATCCCACGAAATCCGGCAGGTAAAGGACCGGTGTTGATTTCCATTGCCATCCTTCTCTTTGGACTGTTCTTCTTGTTGTTGCTTTTGGAGGTGCCGGTGGCCTTGGCGTTGGGATTGCCGGCGTTGACCGCGATTGTGCTCTTCGGGTTAGCTGATCCCATCCTGATCGCCCAACAGATCTTCTCGGCCTTCGATTCTTACACCCTGCTGGCCATCCCCCTCTTCTTGTTGGCCGGCCACTTGCTGGGGGAATGCGCCCTCTCCCGCCGCCTGCTCGATGTGGTTTTGATCACCCTGGGCCGGGTACGCGGCGGAGTGGCCGTAGTGACCGTGGTGGTGTCGTTGCTCTTCGCGGGCATCTCCGGTTCCGGACCGGCCGATGTGGCCGCCCTAAGCGTACTTCTCTTTCCTCTCCTCAAAGAATCCGGTTTCTCTGAAGCCCGTTCGGGAGCGTTATTGGCCGCGGGCGGGGGCATCGGCATCATCGTGCCGCCCAGCGTGGCTCTTATCCTGTATGGCGTGGTGGCCGAAACTTCCATCAGCCAACTGTTTCTGGCCGGCGTGCTCCCCGGGATCACCGTCAGCCTGGCCTTGATCATCGCAGTGCTGTTGTTATCCCGCCGGGACCAGATCCCGGCTCACCCACCCCGCCTGGATTGGTCCGTTGCCGGAGGATCCATCCTGGCCCTCCTTGCCCCCGTGATCATCCTGGGCGGCATTTATCTCAGCATCTTCACTCCGACCGAATCCGCGGGGGCCGCGGTTCTTTATATCTTCCTGGTGGATTGGATTTTCTACCGCTCGCTTTTCCAGGAGGGAAAATTACTGAACGTGCTCATCCGCACCGGCCGGGGATCTGCCCAGATTTTTTTTATCATCGCGGGAGGTTCCCTCTTCGCCTGGGTGCTTCACCAGACTCACTTAACCGAAGACTTGAGTGGGGCGGTTTTGCAGATCTCCCAGAATCGAATCGTATTGCTTCTCTTGATCAACGCCTTTCTGCTCATCGCCGGCTGTTTTATCGACGCCATCTCCATCATTTATATTTTCGTCCCGGTTTTCCAGCCGGCGCTCCAGCAAGTGGGAGTCGATCCTGTTCATTTCGGCATCATCCTGACCGTTAACATGGCCATTGGCCAGATCACGCCGCCGGTGGGGGTTAATCTTTTCATGGCGTCCACCACGACGGGGCTCAATGTATCTCAACTGAGCCGCGCGGTGATTCCCTTCCTGATCGCGGAATTCACCGCCTTGATGGTGATTACCTTTCTCCCGCCCCTCTCTTTGGCGTTGCCGGGATTCATGCGGGCAAAATAAGTCGAATTCCGGCAAATAGGCTGTATCCATAATGCGGGGCATGTCGTGGAGTGATCCTAAGGCCTCAACAAAATGGAGCTATTCCCGCCTGCAAAGCCGGAAGGGGAGCGGAGGCTCCCCTTCTAGCAGGAATCTCTTCTGGGCGGCCGAATCGCTCACACCTTGGCCAGCGCCGCCGCGTTCTTGTGGATTTTACGGATCGCTTCCGCGATCTGATCCATGTCCTCTTTCGTGCCCAGTAACATGCTTTGGAAAAACCAGACCGCTTCCTGGCAGAGCTTGTCATTCTCCGGGCAATGGTTTTCCTTCAGGTACTGATCGATCCGCTCCTTGGAATAAACCGCCTGGAAAGTCCGGTTGCGCAGCGTCTCTTCGACAAACGGTTCCTTGTTCAGGGGAGTATAGCCGCCGCCGCAACTAATCCCCTCCGCGTTCAACGCTTGGAGGAATTTGGCGCGCGGCACCCCCGCGAATTGGGAAGCATCATACCGGAGCATGTACAGATGATAGGCCGTACGGGTGCAACCCTCGTAATGCTTGGCCGGTTTGATCCCGGGAATCTGCTGGAGTTGCTCCGTGAGATACTCCGCGTTGGTCTCCCGGATCCGGGCCTGGGCTTCCAGACGGGTCATTTGCTGAAGCAACAACGCGCCCTGAAACTCGGTCATGCGCATGTTGGTCCCGTTATGAATGTATTGATAGCCGTATTTGTTGGTTCGTTCCCGCCCGTTGGAATGGAACGAATAAGCCCGGTCGATCAACTCGGAATTGTTACTGATGATCGCGCCGCCTTCGCCGCTGCTCAGGTTCTTGGTGACCTGAAAACTGAAACAGCCTGCGTCACCCCAGGATCCCACCTTGCGGCCCTTCCATTCGGCCAAATGGGCCTGGCAGGCATCTTCGACTACGTACAAATTGTGCTTCTTGGCAATCTCGAGGATGGCATCCAAATTGGCCACGTACCCCCCGATGTGTACTGGGCAGATACAGCGGGTGCGTTCCGTGATCTTTTCCTCGATCTTGGCCGGGTCCATCTGGAAAGTTTCCGGATCGATATCCACGAAGACGGGCAGGGCAAACCGCAAAAAGGGGACATTGACGGTCGCCACGAAGGTGTAGGGCGGAACCAGCACCTCATCACCCGGCCCGATGTCCAAGGCGCTCATCGAACCGAACAGGGCATTGGTCCCGTTGCTGGTGGCCAAACATTCCTTTACGCCCGTCAGTTTCGCATATTCCTTTTCGAACTGGTCCACGTAATCCCCATTCAAACGGCACCAGCCCTTCTTTTGGAGCACATCCGCCCAAGCCTCTTCGTCATTTTTCTCAATCATCGGCCAGGAGGGAAAACCGCTATTCCGCACCGGCTTGCCCCCCAAAAGAGCCAGTTGGCCATCTTCGCCCGCTTTCTCCGACGCAAGCACTGCCGGCGCCGCCAGGGAAACCACCGCGGTTCCGGCAGCCGCCGTTTGCAAAAATCGACGCCGTTTCATCTCTTCCTTCTTCATGATCGCTCTCCCCAAATCCTTTGCGGGTAAAACGGTTAACCGTTTGGATTTGAATTATGTTTGGATTTGAATTCACTATATCACGATGCCCAATCCTCTTCCAGGATTCAAATGGAAAGGAAAAAACTCACGCAAGGCGAGATCCTGAGCGGAGCCAACATCCTGCTGGCCCGCCTTTTTTTCCTTATGGATCCCTTGATAAATCTTGTTGTCCCGGCCCCTGGATCAAAATGGGGATCAAACAATCCGCGGAGGCGGTTATCCTCCGCCCCCGCGGAAAAAGTTGGATCCTGGAGTCTCACCGGTTAAATATGCCGGTACGGTTCACGTTCATCCCGGTCCAGCCACCGGTTGGCTTCCGGATCATTGATAAACATCTCATTCACGGCGTCCCAGTACAGTTTTCTTTTTAAATGGCCGCAGATGTTGGCCAAATGGCAGACGGAAACCGAACGGTGGCCGATTTCCACATCCGTGATGGGCCGCTTGCGGGTTTTCATGCAATCGATCCAGTTCTGCATATGGTCGTCGCTCTTGTATAGATGGACATCCGTATCCTTCAACGGCTCTTTCAGAATGTCCTCGGGCGTGGAGCGGATCTTTCCCCGGGTGACGAATATTTCCCCCTTCGGCCCCCGGAATGTCACCCCGCCTTCGCCCCGGCTCTTGAAATAGACCTTGATGTCGTTGGGATACTCGAACGTGAAATCGAAACTGGTGAATGTATTGTAGAATCCCGGCCGGACTTCCGCCGTGCCTTCCACGGACAGCGGCCCGGAACCATCCATCCCCAGACCCCACTGCATGATGTCCAGGTGATGCGCCCCCCAATCGGTCACCATCCCGCCCGAATACTCGAAGAACCAACGGAACTCCACCCGCGCCCGTAACGGATTGTAGGGAACCTTGGGCGCCGGTCCCAGCCACTTGTCCCAGTTCAGACCCGGCGGTACCGGTTCGTCTGGCACCCCTTCCCGCTGGGGGGCGCCGCCGACGACGACATCCACTGATTCAATCTTCCCGAGACGCCCGGATCGGACGTATTCACACGCGGTGCGGAACTTGTCATCCGAACGCTGCTGACTGCCGGTCTGAAAAACTTTACCGGTTTCCCGCGCCACGCGGACCACATTGCGCCCCTGGTTAAGGTACAAGGTGAGGGGTTTCTCGCCATAAACGTCTTTCCCGGCCCGCATGGCGTCGATATAAATTTTGGCGTGCCAGTGATCCGGAACCGCCACCAACACCGCATCGATGTCTTGGCGTTCCAACAAATGCTCATAATGCTCGTAGGGTTCCACGGCGTGCGGAGGCATGGGATACCGCTTCATGCCGCTCCCCCGGCCTTCGACCCACTGGCGGTCGAGATTCATGTGATCGTCGAGAATTTTCAGGGCATTCAACAGGAACGGCCGGTCCACATCGGCAATGGCGGCAATTCGCAGATCGGAATGGCGCATGGCCCCGTTCAGCAGATCCATGCCCCGCCACCCCAAGCCGATAATCCCCACCACGAATTTATCGCTGGGCGCGTCCTGCCCGAAAACATACCGGGGAACGATGGACGGCACGGCCGTCCCCAGCCCCAGCCACAACGCCGAGCTCCCCGATAGTTTGAGAAAATCCCGGCGTGTCGTTTTAATTGTTTTCACCATTTCCCAATCCTTTCTCAGGTCTTCCTGCGGTGGAATGGATTTTTGAAAATCGCGGTATCCTACCATACACCCGCGCAGAAGGAAACCGCCTGATTCAAGGCCCTGCGGGATAAAACCGCGAAAAACACAACCGATGGATTTTTGCCGGTATCCCACTTTTCCGGTTTGAAATCCCGTTTACCGGTTGACCCGCGGGAAACGGAGTATAAAATGAATTGTACACAGGGGATTGTGCCGATTTGATGGCCACCGGGCTGATGGCAGGATTGACGCGCCGGTGGAATGAATATAAACTATTTCTACTTTTTATCCGCCCCAAAGGGGGTTATTTTTTTGTATAATTATTGAAAGACAGGGTAATGCGATGCCAGGGCGCGTCGTGATGGCCGCCCCTCGACGGATGGAGGCAGATTCGAGACCAAGCAAGGATTGGACGTCATGGGTGAGAGCCTTTTAAAACGCATCATCGAATCATTGAAAGGGTCCAAATTCATACAGACCCGTACGGGGGAGTTTATTTACGGTGTCCTCACGGAATTGGATACCGTCACGTGGCCTTCCAAGGAAGAAGTGTATAACTCCACGGTGGTCGTGCTCATCACCGTCTTGTTTTTCTCCCTCTATAGCGGTCTTTGGGATGTAATTATGACCTTTGTCCGGAAATGGTTCTTTGTCTTATACACCTGAAGGAAATCCATTCCGAACGTTGGAAAGAAATGAGCCAAGCGATCATGGCGAAAAACTGGTACGTCGTACACACTTATTCCGGTTTCGAAAACAAAGTCAAGGAAAATATCGAAGCCACCGTGCGGACGGAAGGCCTGTCTGATCGCATCTCGCAAATTATCATCCCGACAGAAGAAGTGGTCGAAATCCGGGACGGCAAAAAAACCTATTCGTCCCAAAAAATCTTTCCCGGGTATATCATCATCGAAATGGAGCAGGACGAGGAAACCTGGGCTCTGATTAAAAACACCCCAGGGGTCACCGGATTTGTGGGGACAGGCCGCCATCCCCTCCCCCTCTCCCCCGAGGAAGTCGAGAACATCATGGCTCACATGAGCGCCACCGAGGACCGGCCCCGTCCCAAGGTCGTGTTTGAAGTGGGAGAACAACTCAAGGTCATTGAAGGCCCCTTCTACAACTTCACCGGCTACGTCGCGGAAATCAACGAGGAACGCGGCCGCCTGAAAGTCATGGTGGATATTTTGGGGCGCTCGACGCCCGTGGAACTCGACTTTCTGCAAGTCGAGAAAATTTAGGTAGATACGACAAACCAAAGCGATACTTTGTGGTTTGATTCGCTGTCAGGAGTGAGATTCTCATGCCTCCCAAGAAAATGATCGCCCAAGTCAAATTGCAGTGTCCCGCTGGACAGGCGAATCCCGCGCCTCCCGTAGGTCCCGCCCTCGGTCAGCACGGGATCAACATCATGGACTTCTGCAAACAGTTCAACGAGCGGACCAAAGACCAGTCTGGCATGATCATCCCTGTGATCATCACCATCTATCAGGACCGCTCCTTCACCTTCGTCACCAAATCCCCCCCGGCAGCGGTCCTCCTTAAAAAAGCCGCAAAACTCGCCAAAGGTTCTGGTGTGCCCCACCGCGACAAAGTCGGTAAAGTTACGCGCGCGCAGTTGGAAGAAATCGCCAAGATTAAAATGAATGATCTCAACGCGTTCAGCATCGATAAAGCCGTCAGCATGATCGCCGGCACGGCACGCTCCATGGGAATCGAGGTGGAAAACTAATGCCAGCACATGGAAAACGCTACCAAAAGATCGTGGATGGCTTAACCCGGGAACCTGTCTCTCTGGAAGAAGCCGTCAAAATGATCAAATCGATCGCCACCGCCAAATTCGATGAGACGGTTGAACTGATTGCCAATCTGGGCATCGACCCCAAGAAGGCCGATCAACAAGTGCGAGGCACGGTTTCCCTGCCCAACGGCACGGGAAAATCAGTGCGGGTCGCCGTCTTCGCCGAAGGGGAACAAGCCACCGCGGCCAAGGAAGCAGGTGCGGAAGTGGTGGGCAGCGACGATCTCGTCCAAAAAATCACCGAAGGCTTTTTGGATTTCGACGTGGTCATCGCCGCCCCGGATATGATGCGGCACGTGGGGAAACTCGGGAAAATCCTCGGGCCCCGTGGCCTCATGCCGAACCCCAAAACCGGCACCGTGACCAACGAAATCGCCAAAACCGTCAAGGAGTTCAAAGCCGGGAAAATCGAATTCCGGGCCGACAAAGCCGGCGGCATTCATGTCCCGGTCGGCAAGGCCTCGTTCACCGACTATCAGCTGCTCGGGAACATCCAGACGGTGATCGCCGCCTTGCTGCGGGCTAAGCCCGCCACGGCAAAGGGCACGTACATGAAAAGCGTTTACCTGAGCACCACCATGGGCCCCAGCATCCGCCTGGATCCCAACTCCCTGCGCGATGTGGCGCGGGCGGCCTAAGGAGGCGTACGGCGCAGTAGCGCGTTGAACCATTCTTTGTGTAAAGCAGTCGAGCGAACATCAATCGAAGACAGCAGGTTCCTTTGGGTAAAATGCCCTGCCGAGATTGAAGCCGGATAAGTTCGCCTTGTTTGAAATTCCTCGTTGCCGGAAAAACCGGCCGGGGATTCGACCTTGCGCGTACAGGCTCAATCTCTTTGCGGGATTGGGCCTTTTTCATTGCCCAAGGCGCCAGTGAAATTACCAGACCGGATCATGCAAACCGTCTATTTCGTCCGCCACGGCCAGACCGAGTACAACGTGCAACGACGCTTGCAAGGCTGGAACGATTCTCCGCTTTCCCCTCAAGGGATCGAGCAGGCGCGTATCCTGGCCAAGGCCTTGGCTCCCCTGGAAATCCGGCACGCGTTGGCCAGTCCCCTGGGGCGGGCGCAGCAAACCGCCGCGATCATCCGGGAAGAGGCCGGTATCCCCATGGAAGCCACCCCGGCATTGCGCGAAGTCTCCTTCGGCGCGTTCGAAGGCCACACCCTGGACGAGTTGGAAATCCATTTTCCGGGAATGTGGGCGGCCCGGATGGCGGACAAGTGGAATTACCGCCCTCCCCAAGGCGAGTCAAACGCCGAGGCGGTCCCCCGGGCGCGGGAAGTGGTGAAACGCATCGAATCCTGGGGGAACGGCGGTCCACTGCTGATCATCGCCCATTTCGCCATCAACCGGATTATCCTTTCTCTTTTGGCGGATATCCCGCCCCGGGAAACGATCGAGATGAACGTCCCGCACACGGTGATTTACCGGGCCCAAAAACTGGATGGCGCCTGGCGGATCAGCTATCGGGACGCGGAAGACCCTCTAGGCGGTTTTCTCCCCGGGTGGATCCGGCAAGAGGATCCCGCCAAACCCATGGGGGGCTGAAAATGCAGGAATGGACCTGGATACTCGCCTAAGAATATTTCTCCCTCTCCCTCGGGGAGAGGGCCGGAGTGAGGGGATAAGGGGTGCAGGCTTTCTGTCTTCGATTCCCTTACGTCCTTGAGGTCCTTTGGGTTCTTTGGTTCTATGACCTTTCCAAAAAGGCAACACAAGGATTGATGACATAATAAATCCGAACGCGAAGGAGGTGAGACGATATGCCATTACGGCGGCAAGACAAACAAAAAATGGTGGATGAGTTTAAGTCCTTGATTGATAACTCATCCGGTTTTTTGGTGTTCGATTACCGCGGCTTGAACGTAAGTCAGATTTCTGCCCTGCGCCGCAAGGTCCGCGAATCCAATAGCACGTTGCGGATCATTCGGAACCGCATGCTGAAATTGGCGGTTTCCGATCAACCGTACCAGGAAATCAACCAAATCCTGACCGGTCCCAGCGCGGTGATCTTCGCGGGTCCGGATCCGGTGGCCCCGGCCAAGGCCCTGGTGGATTACGCCAAGGATTTCGAATTCGTCAAAATCAAAGGCGGTGTGGTCAATGGCCGGTTTATGGACGCCGGCCAGGTCGAATTGTTGTCCAAGGTTCCACCACTCGAACAACTGCAGGCCAAGATCCTGGGCGGCATCAAAGCCCCGGCCAGCAACATTCTGGGCGGCATCAAGGGCCTCTCCAACAAACTGCACGGGCTCATGAAAGCCTATGTGGAAAAGTTGGAACAGGCGGCATAAGCCGCCATTGCCCGGTATCCAGCGCACCTGCCCTATGATGTTGAGGTAAAAGTAAATAATCCCCTCCCCCCCTGGGAGAGGGCTAGGGTGAGGGAAGCCCTGAACGGACTACCCTGCGTCCTAACAATCGGGTTACCAAGAGTTCCGATTCAAACAAACAACCATTCATTGATAAAATTCAAAGGAGATGTAACTCATGGCTAGCGAAAAAATCGAAAAAATATTGGAAGAGATCGGCGGGCTGACCCTGTTGGAAGCCAAAGAATTGGCCGACGCATTCGAGGAAAAATTCGGCGTGACGGCAGCCATGCCCATGGCCGGCTTTCCCATGATGGCGGGCGGACCAGCGGAAGGCGCCGCGGCGGCTGCCGAGGAAAAGACGGAATTCGACGTCATCCTTGCCAGCGCGGGCTCTCAGAAGATCAAGGTGATTAAGGTGGTGCGCGAATTGACCAACCTCGGCCTGAAGGAAGCCAAAGACCTGGTTGACAATGCTCCCAAACCACTCAAGGAAGCCGTCAGCAAGCAAGAAGCCGAGAGCATCAAAGCCAAACTCGAGGAAGTCGGCGCCACAATCGAAATCAAGTAAGAAATCAAATCCGACGTCTGCATGTTTTCGCGAAAAAGCGGGATCGGAAAAATCCCGCTTTTTTATTGGATTCCTTTTTTCCAGAATGCTGAACTTTCTCCGTGCTTGATATGTGGGGTGAAAAAGGATGGGAACACCAAACGATTCCATCTCCCTTTGGCAGAGGGTCAGGGTGAGGAAAGCTCTGAAAAGGCAGGAGGCATTCTTTCTCCGCGATCAAGTAAACAAATGCCGATACTATTCTTCGTTGGTTGGGTTTAACATACGTATCGTAAAGGCATTGGCGGTTGAAATGGATGTTCTCCAACCCTTTTTCCCATCCAAACTTCGCGACAAGGATTAACCCCAAAACCAGACTGAATGATGAACCCCCATCATCCTATCACTTTCATCCTATCACTTTGTTTGGAATGAATCGCGAAAATATTACTTGACAATCATAGAATCTCCCATCCCCATTTTGACCATCTCCTCAATCTCCTGGCGGATGCAGTCACACGCGATGTCACAGATCTTCAGCACCATCTCGCTGCTCACCCGGTAGTACATGCGGGTTCCCTCCCGGCGGCTCGTAACCAGCCCCGCCTTGGCCAAGGCCACCAGGTTGGCGGATGCGGTGCCGTGCTTCATCCCCGTTAACTCGGCGATCTCCCCTACCGTCAATTCATGATCCTTCAGCAGTTGCAGGATCATCAGGCGGGCAGGTTCGGCCATGGCTTTGAACCGCTGTGCCATCAGCCGGTACATTTCCTCGTTCATCAAAGTGATATCATTCATATTCATCACATCTCCGGGAAAAAAAGGTACAATGATTCTTGCATTTTCTTCTTATCTATTATACAATAGGATAGTAGAAAAGTAAATAGCCAATATCAATCCGCGAAAAAGGATCTTTCTCATGAAACTGGTCCTGAATCTCATCATCCTCTTCGGGGGACTGGCCGTCTTAGTGGGATTGTTGCTTTGGATGCAAGGCTCCTTCACGCCGGACCGGATCGAGCCGGCGCTGCTGCCCGAAGCGAAGGCGGAGGCCGCCGATGTGCCCACGGTGACCGCCGCGTACCGCACCATGGACCAAACCGCCGAGGCGGTGGGTTCTATCCAATCCCGCAGTACAACCAACGTGGCGAGCAAGATCCTCGCCACAATCCTGAGCATCAACGTCCGCCCCGGCGACACGGTAAAAAAGGGCGATCTCCTAATCACCCTGGACGACCGCGACCTGTGCGCCCGGATGCAACAATCCCGCAACGCGCTTGAGGCGGCCAAGGCCACCTATGACAAAGCTGTGCGTGACCGCCAGCGGTATGAGGCCCTCTTGAAAACCCAATCCGTTACCCAAAACGCTTATGACGAGATGGTCAGCGCGGAACGGATCGCCCAGGCCCGCTTGGAACAAGCCCAGGAACAAGTTAATGAAGCCGAGGTCATGCTCTCGTACGCGAGAATCTACGCGCCGGTGGACGGAACCGTGATCGAAAAGTTCGCTGATCCCGGTGACTTGGCCTCGCCCGGCAAGCCCTTGTTGACCATGTACGATCCCACCAACCTGCGGGTGGAAGCGGCGGTCCGCGAACAGTTATCCGGCCGCCTCAAAATCGGTCAAAAATTGAAAGTCCGGATTGACGCGGTGAATAAGGAAATGGAAGGAACCGTGAATGAAATCGTGCCTTCCGCCGATCCCGCCAGCCGCTCGGTGATCGTCAAGGTTGAAATTCCCCGCGAAACGGGCATCTTTCCTGGGATGTTCGGCCGGATCGAGATCCCCCTGGACCCCGTAAAATACCTGGTGATTCCCCGGGCCGCCATCCGGACGGTCGGCCAATTGGAATTCATCACAGTCAAGAAAGACAACCAAATGGAAACCCGCGCGGTGCGCACGGGCCGGCGGTGGAACGGGGATATCGAAATCCTCTCCGGTCTGACGGAAGGGGAACACGTTGTGATTCGACAGGAGCCGGCGGCATGACACACGGAAACAAACTGTCTCCTTTCAGTAAAATTGTCGAAATCTTTCTGGATTCGAACCTCTCGGTCATTCTGATCATTCTCTCCCTGTTGGCTGGGGCGTCTGCGTTGATGATCACTCCGCGGGAGGAAGAGCCCCAGATCGTCGTGCCCTTCGCCGATGTATATGTATCCGTCCCGGGCGCGACGTCAGAAGAGGTCGAACGGTTGGTGGCCACCCGGCTGGAAAAGCTGCTGTGGCAGATCGACGGGGTTGAATATGTCTATTCGACTTCCATGCCCGGACAGGCGGTGGTCACGGTACGGTTCTATGTCGGTGAAGACCGCGAGCGCAGTTTGGTCAAGCTGTACAACAAGATCGATTCCAATATCGACAAAGTCCCTGACGTGGTTGCCGGTTGGGTGGTGAAGCCGATCGAGATCGACGACGTCCCCATCCTCAACCTGACGTTGTACAGCGGCGGCGCGGACGAATACACCCTGCGCCGGGTGGCGGAGGAGGTCATCGACCGCCTGCAAGGTGTGAAAGACACCGGCAACACCTTCATCGTCGGGGGATTGCCACGGCAAATCCGGGTCGAATTCGACCGGGAACGCTTGCAGGCCCATTCCCTCGCCCCGCTGGAGGTGGTGGAAAAAATCCAGGCGGCCAACGTCAATGTCCAGGCGGGTTCCTTCCAGCGGGATAACCTGGAATACCTGGTCGAGGGTGGTACGGTGTTTTCCTCGGTCGAGGAACTGAAAGACTTAGTAATCGGGGTTCACAACGCCCAACCGGTGCATCTCAGTGACGTCGCCCGGCTGATCGACGGCCCTGCCGAACGGGAAACATTTACCCGCGTAGGCTTCGGCCCTGCCATACTCCTGAAGACCGATCATAGTCCCTTCTTAAAAAAGGATCCTATCCACCGGGATCAGAGTGTGCCGGCCGTTACCTTGGCCTTCGCCAAGAAAAAGGGCACCAATGCGGTATGGGTGGTCGACGAAATCCTGGAACAGTTGGAATCGATCAAATCCCAGGTTATCCCCGACGATGTCCATATCCTGATCACCCGCAACAACGGCGAAACCGCCAACGACAAGGTCAACGAACTGGTGGAAGGCCTGTTAATCGCCATCCTCACGGTCATCGCCCTTATCGCTTACCAACTCGGTTGGCGGGAGGGCCTCATCATCGCCTTCGCCGTGCCCATCACCTTCGGCCTGACGCTGTTCTTCAATATGTTGCTCGGGTACTCCATCAACCGCGTCACCTTGTTTGCCTTGACACTTTCCCTGGGTCTCGTGGTGGACGATCCCATCGTGGACGTGGAAAACATCTACCGCCATTTCACCATGAAAATCCGTAATGCCCGGGATTCGGTCCTCTATGCGGTGGATGAAGTCCGCCCCCCGATTATCCTCGCTACGCTGGCGGTCATTGTCTCTTTCGTTCCCATGTTCTTCATCACCGGGATGATGGGCCCCTACATGGCCCCCATGGCGCTCAACGTCCCCTTGGCTATGCTCATGTCACTCCTGGTGGCTTTTACCATTACGCCGTGGATGACCTACCACGTCTTCAAACATGAATACGAGCACGCCACCGCAGAAGCCTTCGATCTCCACCAAAGCACCGTGTACCGGGTATATCGTGGGATAATTCAACCCTTTCTCAAATCGAAACTTTTGTCGTACGGCTTAATTCTGTTTGTCATTATGTTGCTAATTGCTTCGGCGCTTCTTCCCGCGTTAGGACTGGTTCCGTTGAAGATGCTGCCATTCGATAACAAGAACGAGCTCCAACTCCTCATTGACATGCCCGAAGGCACCACCTTGGAACAGACCGACCGCGTGGTCCGCGACTTCGAATCGTTTCTCCGGCGGGTGCCCGAAGTGACCGATTTCGTCTCCTATGTGGGCCACGCCTCGCCCATCGACTTCAACGGCATGGTCCGGCATTACTATTTCCGCGAAGGAGGCCACCTGGCAGACATCCGTATCAACCTCGCTCCCAAGGAACACCGCAAGCAACAAAGCCATACCATCGGTCTGCGGCTGCGGCCCGATCTCGCCGAAATCGCGAAACACCACGGCGCCAATGTCAAACTGGTGGAAGTCCCCCCCGGCCCGCCGGTCATCTCCACCATCGTGGCGGAAATCTACGGCACGCCGGATAAATCGTACGACGAGATGATCGAAGTGGGCCGTCTTGTCCGCCATAAAATGGAAACCATCCGGGGTTTGGTGGATGTGGACGATTATGTCGAAGCCCCCCAGCCCAAGCTGATCTTTGAAGTGGACCGCGACAAGGCCGCCCTCAATGGCATCACCTCCCGACAAATCGCGGAAACCCTGGCACTCGCCTTGGGCGGAAAGAACGCGGGCGTAGTGCATGTCCCGTCCGAACGCCATCCTCTTTCTATTTATCTCCGGCTGCCTCAGGAAGAACGTTCCAGCCGGGAAGAGCTCGCCCGCGTGGCGGTCAAGGGCGATTCCGGCCGGTTAGTCCAAATCGCCGAGCTGGGCACGTTTGTGGAGAGCAAGCGGGACGTGTCTATCTACCATAAGAATTTGGAACGGGTGGTCTACGTGCTGGGCGAAATGGCGGGCCGCGCCCCCGCGGAAGCGATCCTCGAACTGCAATCCTATTTCGCGAAAAATCCTCTGCCCGAAGGATTCCACATCGTGTGGAGCGGCGAGGGCGAATGGCATATCACCATAAAAGTGTTTCGGGACCTCGGCATCGCCTTCGGGGTGGCGCTCATTGGTATCTACATCCTGCTTATCATCGAAACCAATTCGTTCGCCATGCCTCTGGTGATCATGGTGGCTATCCCCTTAACTATGATCGGCATTATGCCCGGCTTCTATTTTCTGAATCTCCTTACAAACCGGACCGTAGGCGGGTATGAAGATCCGACCTTTTTCACGGCGACCGCCATGATCGGGATGATCGCCCTGGCGGGCATCGTTGTCCGCAACTCCATTATCCTGATCGATTTCGTGCACGCCGCGCTTAAGGAAGGGCGGCCGCTGAACGACGCCCTGATCGAGTCGGGCGCGGTCCGCTTCCGTCCGATCCTGCTTACGGCGGGCACCTCGCTGCTGGGAAACGTGGTGATCACCCTCGATCCCATTTTCAGCGGCCTGGCTTGGTCCATTATTTTCGGCATCTTTGCCTCGACGACATTTACCCTGGTCGTCATCCCTGTGATTTACCATTTGCTGTTCGTTCATAAATATCCTGAATTGGAGGTATCATCATGACCACGGAAAAAATTGTCCGTATTGCCGCGGGTTTTTTCGTGATGGCGAGCGTCGCCTTGGGATTGTTGCATTCCCCCTGGTGGTTCGCGTTCACCCTCTTCGTAGGATTGAATCTCTTTCAATCCGGCTTCACCAATTTTTGCCCTCTGGAACTGATTTTGCGGAAAATGAACATCCCGAGGTGCCCTTTGCGAAAGGAGAATCATCATGTGGAGTGACATTCTGGTTATCGCGGGTTTCATCGTGTTCTGGTACATCCTGATGCGTTATCTGCTGCCGGCTTTGGGAATTCCGACCTGCATGTCCGGCGCGTGCCAACTGAATAAAACGGAGAAAAAAGGGAGCAAATCGAATGCCCAATCCGAATAAGCGAATCATCATCATCGGAGGAGTCGCGGCCGGAACCAAGAGCGCGGCCAAGGCCCGCCGGCAGGATCCCCACGCGGAGATCACCATCTACACCGACGAGGAATACATCTCCTACGCCGGGTGCGGGCAGCCGTATTACATCGGCGGTGAAGTGGAAAATCGCGCCCAGCTGCTGGCCCGCACGCCGGAACAATTCCAACAAGGACACCAGATTACCATCCATACCCGCCACCGGGCCACGCGCATCGATCCCCAGGCCCAGACCGTGGACATTCTGGATCTGGTTGCCAACCAGATCCGCACCGTGCCCTACGACGCTCTGGTGATCGCCACGGGCGCAACACCCATCATCCCCTCCCTGCCTGGCGTGGATCTGCCCGGTGTGTATGTCATCCGGACTGTCCCCGTATCCGACAAAATCCGTAAATTTCTGGACGAAGGCCGAATCCAACTAGCAGTGGTGGCCGGCGGAGGATATATCGGATTGGAGATGGTGGAAAACCTGGTCAACCGTGGGGTCCAAGTAACCGTGGTGGAACGGGAAAAACAACTCGCGCCGCTTTTTGACACCGACGTGGCTGCCCATATCCTGCGGGTTCTGGAACAAAAAGGCGTGCGGGTGATGTTGGGCGCGGGCCTCGATGCGATCCAAGGCTCGCCGGAACAGGGCGTAACCGCGGTCACCGTGGCGGGACAAAGTATCTCTGCCGGCCTAGTGATCCTCTCCGTGGGCGTCCGGCCCGAAACACGGCTGGCCCAGGAGGCAGGGATCGAGATTGGCCCCACGGGAGCGATCCGCGTCAACGAGTTCATGCAAACCAATTTTCCGAATATTTACGCCGCGGGGGATTGCGTGGAAGTCACAAACCTCGTCACCGGCAAGCCCGCCTGGATTCCCCTTGGGTCCACGGCCAACAAACAAGGGCGTGTCGTGGGGGAAAACATCACCGGAGGAAGCACGGTGTTTCCCGGCGTGACGGGAACCAGCATCTTCCGCGTATTCGATCTCAATGTGGCCAAAACCGGCCTTACGGAAAAAGAAGCCCAGCGGGAAGGCTATGACTATGAGGCAGTGGTGGTCCCGGCCGAAGACAAGCCGCATTACATGCCCGGGCATAAAACGGTAATCACCAAACTGATCGCCGAACGGTCCACGCACCGCCTGCTCGGCGCTCAAGTCTGGGGCGCAGGGAATGTGGACAAAGTCATCGACACCCTGGCCACCGCTCTGTATTTCAAGGCTTCTGTGGAGGACCTCAGCCGGCTGGACCTGGCCTACGCCCCGCCCTTCGCCCCCGCGATGGGTAATGTCATCACCGCGGCCAACGTCATGCTCAATAAATTGGCTAAACACACCGAGGGCATCCTGCCCCTGCAAGTTTTGGAAAAATTGGAAAAAAAGGAGGATTTCATTTTCTTGGATGTCCGCGATCCGCAAAACATCGCGATGCTTTGCTGCGAATCATGCCTGAATATCCCAGCCGGCCAGTTGGAGTTGCGCTGCGTCGAGTTGCCCAAGGACAAAGAGATCATCACCACCTGCATGATCGGCCTCAACGCCGCGGCGGCCTGCCGGATCCTCAAACGCCACGGCTTTCAAAATGTCCGTTACTTGGAGGGCGGCATCACCGCCTGGCCCCGCCCGGTGAAGAAACAGCAAAACTGAAAGATAAGAAAATGTGCCAGTATTTCCCCGCGGATGAAGGCGCTCCCCTGGCTACAGGACTGAAAAATCCCTGCTCCCTGGAATGGTACACCGGGATTGGCCGGATCACTTTGCTGGTGGATCAGGCCAATCCCGTGTATCTGTTCATTTCGATCGAGGGAGAACCGCGGAAGTGCGTCGATCTGGCACCGTTCCATTTAACGTTCGCGGACCGGCAGGAAACGTTAGACTTTTTGGAACAACTTCGGGATTCGGAATTCATGTCCGAAATCTTGCAGGAGGAAGAGTCGATGCAAAACGGCTGGGACGCGTTATAAAGTTTCTCCAATAATGACTCTCCGGCCTCTTCTTCTCACAAGGCCTCCTCAGCCCGCTCGCCAGTGCGGATCCGTACGGCATCGCTCATAGCGAAGACGAAAATCTTGCCATCGCCGACTTGGCCGGTGTTTACCGTGGCGCGGATCGTATCGATCACCTGTTCGGTCATATCAGCCTTGACGGCGATTTCGACCTTGATCTTGGGCAGGAAATTCACACTGTATTCCCGGCCCCGGTACAGTTCGTGATGCCCTTTCTGGCGGCCGAATCCCCGGACTTCGGTTACGGTCATGCCGGTAATTCCGATTTCCTCCAAGGCGGCCCGCAAATCTTCCAATTTGTGAGGACGAATGATGGCTTCGATCTTGTTCATGAGTTAGTTCTCCTCTGTTCTCGCGATTTGGCTCATGCCCGGGGCCAGAAAGTTGTAGGCGACTTCACCGTGCAGCGCCAGATCCAGTCCGGACACTTCTTCATCGGGCGTTACCCGCAAGGGTGTGATGAGTTTCACCACGTTCAGTATGACGAAAGTCCCCACCACGGCCAACGCGTATCCAGCCAATACGCCGATCAATTGCTTGCCCAACTGGGCGGGATTGCCGTAAATCAAACCATCGGCGGCCGCGGAATTGACCGCGGCGCTGCAAAAAATACCCGTGGCCAAGGCTCCCCACGTCCCGCCGATGCCATGCACGCCGAAAACATCCAGCGAATCATCATAGCCGAATTTGTTCTTCAGCACATTCACGCCGATATAACAAAATACGGCGGTCGTGAAACCGATGGCCAACGACGAAGGCACACTGACAAACCCCGCGCCGGGCGTGATCCCCACCAATCCGGCCACCACCCCCGTGGCCGCGCCCAGCATGGTCGGTTTGCCGCGCAGAATCCATTCCAGAAACGCCCAGGTCAATCCAGCCACCGCCGCCGCCGTGTTGGTCGTGGCGAAGGCCACCGCCGCGATGCCGTTGGCCGCTAGAGAACTGCCCGCGTTGAAGCCAAACCAGCCGATCCAAAGCAGCGCGGCGCCCACCACCGTCAGCGGCAGGCTGTGCGGGGGAACGACCATCCGCGGATATCCGAGCCGGCGGCCGATGATCAGGCAAGCGACCAGGGCAGACACCCCTGAACTGATATGCACAACTGTCCCGCCGGCGAAATCCAATGTTCCCAACTGGAATAACCATCCGTCACTGGACCATACCCAATGCGCCAGGGGATCGTATACCAGCGTGGACCACAACACCGAAAAAAGCACAAACGCCGGAAAACTGATCCGCTCTACAAAGCATCCCGAGATCAAGGCCACAGTGATGATCGCGAACGCCCCCTGGAACATCGCGAACACCAGCGCTGGGATACTGCCGCTGGCCTCCGGCCCTACTCCCATAAACGCGAAATGCTTGAGGTTGCCGATGATCCCCCCGATGTCATCCCCAAAAGCCAGCGAGTACCCCCACAAAACCCATTGTACCCCGATCAGGCACATGCAGAAAAAACTAAACATCAAAGTCGCCAAGACGTTCCGCTGACTGACCAGCCCTCCATAAAACAAAGCCAGGCCCGGAGCGGTCATCATCAACACCAACGATGTGGCCGTCAACAGCCAAGCCGTGTCCCCGGCGCTGATTTCGGAAACGGCGTCGTCGGACCAGGCCGGAGAGGCTAGGACCAGAAACACCGTCAGCCACAAGCCGATCCGATGGAATGAGGAAATCGTATGAAATCTATACATGCGCATCACCTCAAAAAAGAGATTGATAAGCCCACAGGAATCCGTCTGAATGGAAAAATGTGAATGATCCGGCGCTTGGCCCGGTTTCACGCCAAGGCTGTCAATCTCTTAGGGCAATGGCTGTGCCAGAATGATAGAAGGAAGAAAAAGCGGATGAATTTTATGCTATATCTATTTCATATCAAATGACTTGTGATTCATACCCCAGAATATGCTTTAGGTAAGATCAGCCCACTCCATCGATCCGGATATGCTGAAATGTAATCAAGATGTTCAAAAATAAACAGGGTAACTCATTACTCTAATGCGGAACTTTCTCAGTACTCTAATCGGGGTATGAGGAAATAGGGGAGCGCTTAAACGACCCCTCTCCCTCGCGGAGAGGTTTAGGTCGAAGGTACTCCTGAAAGTACAAGAATCCCTATTTTTGCAATGCAGTTACTTCCATCTTCCTATAGCACAGAGGCCACATGGGGATGCACCTTGACGGAATCCGGGAGTTCGTACTCGAAAAATCCCTTGCCGGTTTTGACTCCTAAATGCCCTGCGCGAATCATTTTCTTCAGCAAAGGGCATGGCCGGTATTTGATATCCCCCAGTTCCCGGAAGAGATGCTCCATTTGGAAGACCACGGTATCCAGGCCCATGGCGTCGGCCATATGCAAAGGCCCCATCTCCATGCCGCAGCCCAGGACCATGGCCTTGTCGATGTCCTCCGCCGAAGCGACTCCTTCCATCAAGGCGAATACGGCTTCATTGATCAGGGGGATCATCACCCGGGTGGTGACGTAGCCTGGCCATTCGAAAACCTCGATGGCGGTTTTTTGCAACGTAATAGCAAACTCCCGCACCAACTGATAGGTTTGATCACTAGTCGACAGCCCCCGCACGATTTCCACCAATGGCTTTTTAGGAACCGGGGGCTGGAAATGCATCCCAATGAAGCGGTCCGGACGCCCGGAATAAAAACCCAGGTTGCTTACCGACAAGGTGGAGGTGTTGGTAGCGTAGATCACATTCGAACGGCATATCTGATTCAACAAATCATAGATCGATTTCTTCTTCTCCAGGTCTTCATCGACCGCTTCGATAACCAGATCCACCTCATTGAATCCCTCATAAGTGGTCGTGGTTCCGATGCGAGACATGATCAACGCTTTTTCTTTTTCGGTGATTCCCCACTTGGCTACTTCGGTGTCCAAGGAGGCTGAAATCCCTGCCAAGGCCCGGTCTATCGCTTCTTGATTTACCTCTTGAAAGACGACCGCGATACCCGCCTCGGCGGTCACTTGAATGATCCCTTGCCCCATGGTGCCGGCGCCCACTACTCCCACTCGTCGAATCGGCATGTTTCAATCCTTTCTCTTCGTCCTGAAGAATCCGCCCAGATGACCACGAATCCCCTTTGGCAATGCGCCTGCTCCCTCCAACACAACCTCTTCTACTCTACAATATCCCTCCTGATTTTTCCATCCGGATCAATGGGTCGAAGGGCATTGGGCCATTTTTGGATGATTTGATCTTGGAGAAAAATGTGTTTTCTCCAATAACTTTTGTGCCAGAGAAAGCAAGGCCTCCTTCCGGAACGGCTTGGCCAGGCAATTCACAGAATGACGTTGCAAAAAGCGGCAATAAGGCTCCTTTTCGGAACAAGCCGTCATCACAATCAAGGGCATTGCGGGAAACCGGCTGCACAGAACTTCAATGAGCGTCAGGCCATCCATCCGGGGCATTTGCAAATCGGTAATGACCAGATCAAAGCGGCCGGCTTCGATCCGGTCCAAGGCATCTCTCCCGTCGCTTGCGGTGACCACCGAGTATTCATTGGCGGGAAAACAGGTCTGCACGGCAGACCGGAAGGAACGATCATCATCCACAATCAATATCGAGAATTTCGGCCCGATAGAACCTGCCATGATGGTTTCTCGAATGATCCATTTTATTACAATCAGTGAATTATGAAATCAATCCTTTTGCCTCTCTCTTGATCGAGAACATTGTATCATGGGATTCAAACTACGTCCAAGAAATAAAGATTCAACCAGTTATCGTGCGTCTTCCACGGATGGGACAACCGGCGGGCTTTTCGAAGGAAATCCGTCGTCAGGGTCTCAGGGGGTCAGCGCCAAATGGCAATTGGCACAGGCAGGGATTTCATCGATGCGGCCGGCCGCGTGCAGTTCGCGCAACCGGCGGTATTCGGGCCCGTTCCAAATTTCTTCCACGGTTTTTCCATGGATGTTTCCCACCGTCAAAGAGCGGGCGGAATCGACACAGCAGACGGTCACTACCCCGTCGGGATGGATGAACATCCGTTGCCACAATTGCGGACAGCAGAATTTTTTCCCGCCAACCAGGGCAGGTTTAAGTGGCGCGATGGGGTACAGGGCCTTATCCATCGTGTTACGCTGGCTGTTGTGCTCGATGTAGTCCACGAAGGCCACCGCGTCGACTATCGGCTCGAACAATGCCTTGAAATCCTCCCATTCCTGGCCGTTTTCCCGCATCCGGACCATGGAAACCCGTGTAAACGGCTTTACCGAACCCATTTCGTCCCGGATCTGATGAAACCGCACAATGTTCCGCAACACTTTGTCGTAATTGGCGTTCACACGGATCCGGTTGTAATGCTCCCGGTAAGGGGAATCGAATGAGAAAAATAACTTATCGAGTCCCGCCTCGATCAATCCGCGGGCAATCCGTTCGGTCAAGAGTGAAGCGTTGGTGTTGAACATCACGTCCACGATCCCCCGCTCCTTGGCGTAGCGGATCATCTCCACCAGGCGGGGATTCATCAGAGGCTCACCCAGATAATTAAACTTGATCGAGCACAATCCTTTTTCCGCGCCTTCGTCAATCAACCGCCGGTAGAGTTCAAAATCAAAATTCTCGACTTTCCAAAAGGTCCCGGCGTGAACCATATCCGTCCGGGGGCACATGGTGCATAACAAATTGCAATTCGACGTGGCCTCTATATCCAAGTGGATGGGGAACCGCTCCACGATGTGCCGCAGGGGATATTCATTCCACTTCCGCCGGTATTCCCAATAGACCGGAGGCAGCGTGCTTTCCCATTGCTGGGTGCGGGCACTTTCCAACTGGTGATAATTGTGATCCACCTTGGTTTCAACAACGGTGGAAACTTCACTGGTCATTGATTCCGTTTCACTCGAGGCATTCATTTTTCCAGGACTCATTTTTTTACAAATTGCTCGTGGTTTACACGGTTTCTCTTTCCGCTCTACGTCCCTGATATAT
>ERZ795060.92-NODE-92-length-121856-cov-12.564519_pt1 | contig 121856 bp, 81 predicted proteins | sample MGYA00375144_ERZ795060 | MGnify/ENA primary metagenome ERZ795060 (study PRJEB30189, sample SAMN05720157) | activated sludge metagenome | isolation source: anaerobic digester from wastewater treatment plant | place: Japan | collected 2015-05-15 ...
GAAGGCACGGCAGTGGTATGAGAAGTCTGCGGAAAAAGACAATGATGATGCAATGATTAATTTGGGTGGGATGTATGAAGATGGTCAGGGTGTTCCGCAGGATTATGAGAAGGCACGGCAGTGGTATGAGAAGTCTGCGGAAAAAGACAATGATGATGCAATGTTTAATTTGGGTGTGATGTATGTAGATGGTCAGGGTGTTCCGCAGGATTACGATAAGGCTCGACAGTGGTTTGAGAAGTCTGCGGAAAAAGGCAATGCTTGGGCGATGTATAGTTTGGGTGGGATGTATGAAGATGGTCAGGGTGTTCCGCAGGATTATGAGAAGGCACGGCAGTGGTATGAGAAGTCTGCGGAAAAAGGCAATGCTATGGCGATGTTTAATTTGGGTTTGATGTATTATGAAGGTCTTGGTGTCCCGCAGGATTATGATAAGGCACGACAGTGGTTTGAGAAGGCAGTGGAAGAAGGCAATGCCGGGGCAATGATGCATTTGGGAGATATGTATGGAAATGGTGAAGGTGTTCCAAAGGATAGGGTATTAGCATACGCATGGTATACCCTTGCAATGAAGTATGGTGGAGAGAGTAGCGGTATATATAAAGATGCGAAAAACGAAAGGGATGGATTGTCGGGTCGGCTTTGGGGAATTAGTAATAATGAGATACAGGAAGCGGAGGAACTGGTAAAATCATATACACGTGGAACAATCCTGAGAAGGAAAAAGTAATCGAGAAGATAATGTATATAGGAATTATATAAAAATATGAGACGTTTTTCTTGCAAACAAAAGGTTTTATATTTATGTGTTTTTATAGGTTGTTTAGGCACTTTGGTTCAACCTGTTAGTTATGCACGGAGTGATTACAATAAACATAAATTGGATTTTTATAGCGTATTGGGTATTTCTTCAGAAAGGGGGGGAATGTTGGAACCGCTTTTTAGAGAATTACATGATACGATAGACCAGAAAGGTGGGAATAGTGAGTTTATTCGGGAACTAAAAAATAAATTTGGATTAAAGTTTGGAGGGGGAACAAAACATCGGTATATTTTTCATTGGGGGTTTAACATAGACTTAAAATATCATAAGCCCCTTATGGATGCGTTGGAAGAAGAATTTATGGAGCAGGGATTAGAGGGAGATGAATTGGACGAGAACATAGAGGAAGCGTTGGATTTTATTAATGAGGAACGGGCTCGCCAAAACAGGAAATTAATCCAGCGGTGTGGAGAAATAACAGGTTTGCCACGGGATATGTCCGCAGGACTGATAACGATTCTGTGGGATATACATATACTATCGGATTATTTGGACAAAGAGAAAGAAGGGTTGCTTTCCTTTCCTAAATTGAGTAGTGATTTACGTAGTAAAGGTCTGGAGAGGCTATTCGAACAGGATTGTCGTAATAGTGATTTTGGACAGAGGTTTAAGCAGGTAGTTAATCAACTCGATAATATTTATAGAACTTATAACTCAGAAAAAGGGTGGGCATGTGAATATCTAAATTTTCTGTGTGGATATGATGATTGCAATAACCAGATTTTGAATGGCAAAGGGGCATTGGCTGATTTATTACGAAACTCAAAAGTAGTTCGTGGCATATTAAGCAAGAAGGGGATAGAGTTATAGTCTTTGTGGATGTGATTTATAAATAGTACCATACCACGGGATGGATGGAAAGTATCGGTAATTTGTGAATTAACTTTTTTGATGAACAAGAAATTTTATATAAAATTGCGAATCGTGTTTTTAAGGGTTTTATATGGGGTGTTTTAATGGAGTTTTATGTTAAACTAAATAAGAGAGATTTGTTTTTCGTTTTAATAAAAGGAGAAAGAATATGAATTGTGGCAGATACATAGAAATAGCCGTTTGTAGTTTAAGCATTGGGCTATTTTTATTCCTCAGTACCTCTGTGTTCGCTCAGATGTATAATAGTAATCCATCAAAGAACGCTTTGGATTTGTATGGAGGTAAGGTTTTATCGGGTGATCAACTTACGGTGGGTGGACGCAAATTGAAGAATATTCAACCACATTATGGTGGGCAAAAAATTGACGAACAGGCTTTGTATAATCCGTATCTGGAAGAGGCTTTTAGTATCATGGGAAAACCTCTATTAACACCGAATCCATATAGTTATCCACGGCTGATTCAACCGCATGTATATAATCAGGAGCCGCTAAACAGGAATACGTATGTCCCTCCATTGACATTTGAGCGGTATTATGCTCCCAAAAAGGATAGTTTGTCCGCCCTTAAAGCGAACAAGAGGGAAACGGCATCGTTTTCGCCAATAATTTCTGCTCTTGTTGGGGTTATTGATGCTTTGTATCATGGGAAGAAAAGTGAGAAGGAAGGAATTTCAGGGGTTAAACGGTTATCTTTAAGTGGATGGTATGGAAATATTCAGACGAGACAGGGACAAAGTGGTAGTTTTAATTTTCGAAACACGAATGGCGAGACCGTTTCGGGAACATATTATATGAGTGGTTCACAAATCCGATTTAATATCGATTGTTATAGTTCGGGAAATAATGAGTATTGGCAGGGGAGTAGTAACCAATGGGGTTCAGGTAGTAGCATTAATATACGTGGCAAATCTGGTTCAATCACAGGTTCATCTTCATCTTTTGGTGATGATATGTATCGCTACCGATTTAATGCTCCTGACCGAGTTTATGATGTAGAAATCCGTAATACAAGTAAAAGTTCCCAAACCATTCGTGTAACGGGGAATAACACAACCCACTGCGGTTATATCAATTAACTGCTCCACTCATACTACGAACTGAACAGATAAGAACGAATTCTAAAAGTCTGTTTTCGGATTAATCTAAGGTTTCTTCACTTGATTCTTTTGTCTTTTTTACCGAATTTTTTTTTGTTTTCTTCGGTTTTTTCCCGACAGTTTCAGGAAGATTGGAATAAAAATATTTGCCCAACTCCAAGAGTGCCCCTAATTTAATCATAAGTTCATCATGTAGTTCCAGCTCATATTCTGCAATCTTTCCAAGAAAGTTTTCCCAGTCAGCATGGTCCCATGTGCCCTTTTGCTTGACAACAAATTTTGCTGCCTGCTCAAAAATTTGTTCGACAGAGTGTTTTGCTCCCATGATTCACTCCTTATCTTAATGGTTATATTGTATTAAGTGCATTATAGCATGTTATCAAGACAAATAAAAACAATTTTATAAACGAAACTAAAAATAATTATTCCCATTTTTATTTGCACATTTATACTATGAAGACAAACAAATATTTGTTGTAAAAGAAAACGAGAAAATGAGAATAAAAGTTGATAAAAATTTTTAAATTTGCCCAATCGTTATTGTTATATGTTATTATGTATAATAGACAGAGCAAGCCGTAGTTGAAATAAAGAGGATTACTATATGAAAAAGAGGTTATTTGGGTTTACACTTATTGAATTGCTAACCGTTATAGCTATTATCGCTATTCTTGCTGGCTTTACTTTTGCTGTTTTGCCTCGTATCCGTGAACGTGCGAAATTACGGCGGATGGATAATACATTTCTCCAGATACGAACTGCTATGACGGCGTATTTTACGGACCATAACACATATCCGCCAGGTTATGGTTTTGTAAATTGGCAAAAACGAGATTTTCAGTCTGGACAAATTCCTGATGATGAGTTATTTATGTTGAGACCATATACTGCTCTTTTGAAGGTTCATGGAAATCGTAAATATATGGACGAGTTTTCGGAAGGGTTTGATACCAATCGTGATGGTAGAATTAGTCTTATGGAATTTTTGCCTATGGGGTCAAAAAGTCAAGCAACGGGTGTGTATTCATTTCCGACAGAACTTTATCGAGGTAGTAACAATCCTGGGGGCGAGTTAAATCGATTGGCTGAGATGGACCAGCGTCCGTTTGTATATGCTCCTATAAATAAAAGGCAATTTCAGAAGGCACGTCGTTATTGGATAGAAAATGGTTATTTTTATGCTGAGGCATGGGAGTCAAATCATCCGTTACTTCAAGATGTAACTTTTCCGCCATCTGTTTATGATGCATTTGTATTAATCAGCGTTGGACCAGGTGGTTCAACGGGTGGTGTTGTCCCTGAACCATTAGGTACCGAACCTCCGAGAGATGTGTATCATATTCTTGCATTAAGGACTTACTTTTTGGCTACTCGTGACTTAAATGATAATGGAGAATTGGATTTCCATTTTGAATCTCGAAGGAAAGGTGAGGCGGCGTTGGAGTATGAGGTAGAGGTAAAACCAGGCGTGAGACTTCATGCTACAAATAAACTGCCGAAAGCAGATGAAGCAAATAGTTGGGGTCCTTATATCTTTATTGTTGAATAAAAGCCATAAGATATTAATTATTCTGGTTTTATAAAACGGTAAAGTTCTCTTCCACGGATATTAAAGGATTCAATTCTTTTTTGGTGAAGCAGGTCTTTTAATAAAGGGTGTATGTTGGTTTCTTTTGTATTTAATGCAAATGATAATTCTGTAATAGAACAAGGATGCCGTTGTAGTATCTCTAAAATATCATTTGCTGAAATTATTTTTTCATCTTCTATTGGATTATTCTCAATTCCTGCTGGGTACTCTGCTATAACTTCTGCGGTAGGAGTAAATAGGGAAGAGAATTCTTCGAGTTCTGGTACAGTTAGACCTGAGATAGAAGAGTCGGCTGGCGGACGAGTTACTGTGTTTAGATGGATACGGTCAGGATTGATGCGAGCGGAACATTGAGCAATTTGAATTACTTCATCTTTTGTGTCTGTAATACCACGAACTAAAAGGACCTCTAACCATATTTGTCCTTCATATTCCTTCCGAAACTCAATTAGACCGTTTAAGAAAGTATCAAAGTCTATACCTGGGACAGGTCTGTTTACCCTCTGAAATACATATTCATTTCCTGCATCTAAAGATGGGCAAACCACATCTGCCTGTTTCAGTTCTTCTCGAACTTCTTGGCGGGACATTAACAATCCATTTGTTAAAACTACCACTGGGATAGAAGTTACTTTTTTTATTTTGGAAATAACCTGTCCCAATTCTAAACATAACGTTGGCTCGCCGGAACCGGCCAAGGTTATATAATCTGTTTTAGATGTCTGTAATTTCTGAAGCAGTTCCTTAATAATTACTTCCGGAGAACAAAATGATGCACGTTCCAGCGATTTACAAGTAGTAGGTCCTAATTGGCAGTAGATGCAATCTTGAGAACATATTTTAAATGGTACCGTATCAATACCCAAAGATTTCCCCAATCTTCGGGAGTATACCGGACCAAAGACATAATTCATACTGTTATCTTTTTATGTGAAATTAAGGAATTACACCTTATTTTTTTATTCAGGTAATGAAATGGCTTCGGAAGGGCATTCATCGACACATGCACCACAATCACCGCATTTATCAGGGTCGACGACTGCCTTGCCGTCATCGTTTAAATGAATTGCTTCTGTTGGGCACACGTCAACACAACTACCACAACCAGTGCATTTTTCTGGGTCAACAATCGCTGCCATTGCCTTTACTCCTTATCTTGAATTTAAAATAAAAAACCTTATAGCGTATACAAAAATTCCCGACTAAACATATATGGGGAAGAGTAATGGTAATATTATAACAAAATTTCTTTGCTTTTTTCTAACATGGGTTTACTGTTATATTTTATTGAGTTTTGAGGGGAAAAATTTATAATCTTTTGGTTTGACGTATTGTCTTTATAAATTCATGTCCGTATCAGATTCATCGGGTTCTTCTTTTTTAAGGAACAAGGGAAGTAGGAGGATGCCTGCGATAAAACCGCCAATATGTGCCCACCATGCAACACCTGCAACATCTTCATTACTTGCCATTACTATGAGCCCATTCATTAATTGGATAAGAAACCATATAATTCCAAATACAATCGCAGGTACTGTTATAGAGTAAAGGTAAATGATAATAGGAACTACACACCAGATTCTTGCTGTTGGGTATAAGAATAAGTATGAACCAATCACGCCGGAGATTGCTCCGGATGCCCCGACACAGGGAACGGTAGAACTGGGTTGTGTTATTGTATGTATTAAACCAGCACTAATACCACATAGTAGATAAAAAATTAGGAAACGTCCATGCCCTATACGGTCTTCGATGTTATCCCCAAAAATCCATAGAGCCCACATGTTTGATATTAAATGAAGTAAGCCTCCATGCAGAAATTGATGTGTAATAAGCGTTATAAACCGAAAGTGAGCAGGAACAATTCCTAATATAGAAAACAGTTGTAGCAGTTTTTGTTCTTGGAAATCAAAATATTGAAAATAAATAAACGTGTTAAAAGCAATTAAAGAAATCACCACAATTGGTGTACTTTTCCGTGGATTATAATCTCTTATAGGAAACACAGTTTAACCAATCTTGATATTTTATTGTTCATTATTTTTTTTGGATTGTTTAAATTTTTCTAAAAGTTGTTTTAAGTTTTGTGCTTCCTTTTTATTCATAATAAGGACAACACCATTTGAAACAGCCACAACCAGATTTTCTATACCTAATGTGGTTATTGTTATTGGGATAGTATCATCATTGTAGATAATAGAATTGTTGCTCTTTAAGCAGACTGAATTGCCATGAAGAATATTTCCGTTTTCATCCTTAGGCAAAACCCGTTCTAATGATGTCCATGAACCTAAATCGTCCCATTGAAATATTGCCTCTGCTACAACTACGTTGTTTGTTTTCTCCATCAGGGCATAATCAATTGATATATCAGGTAGATTGTTAAATACAGCCTCTACCTTTTCTGAATCGTTGTTTATGACTGCATTTTTCATTTGTATGATGGAATCCCAATGAATGGGACTTGCTTTATGAAGTTCATTTAGAAATGTTTTTACATTCCAGAAGAACATACCACTGTTCCAGTAGAAATTTTTCGATTTGATGTAACTCTTAGCAACAGTTTCTTTTGGTTTTTCGTGGAACTTTTTGAGGGGGTATATATTGATGTCATTAATATTAATTTTCTGTTCGTGTATGGCTTCGATGTAGCCAAATCCAGTTTCGGGGCGTGTAGGGGGTATTCCAATAATTCCAAGAACATCATGCGTTGCTACGTATTGAATAATGACATTTGCTACTTTGACAAAGTTCTCAAGTGGTTCAATCCGCTGGTCTGCGGTAAGAACTGCCATAGTAATATCTGTTAAGTCTTGTTGTTTAGCAAGTAAGTTCGCAAGCACAAAGGAAAGGCAACCAGCAGTATTTCTACGGCATGGTTCAGCAAGAATTTGGGAAGGTGGTAATAATCCTATTGTTTCAAATATAGGTTTAAGTTCTTTGGATGTGGCGATGTATATGTTTTCTAAAGGTGCAATTTGAGTAGCACGTTCTAAAGCATCTTGAATCAATGTATTATTATTAGTGCCGAATGGTAGAAATTGTTTGGGCTTGTTCGGTTGAGATAATGGCCAAAACCGTTCACCAATTCCGCCTGCCATGATAATTGCACATGTCTGGTTTGTCGATATTGTTTCTGATGGTTGTTTTTCACTCATTTTGTATCATCCTACAAAAGGTACATAATCTATTCATTATAACAAAGATGATTATTTTCTGATGATGTAGAATTGTTTCTTATTGTATTTCAAAATATTGTTCGATGGCCTCAGCAATAGCCTCTGCCATTTTCTGTCGCCAGACAGGGTCAGCAGAATTTTTTAAGTCTGAGGGATTGTTTAAATTAGCACATTCAATTAACACTTTCGTTGGTATCTCGGTATTTCGTAGGATAGCTGGAACAAAAACACTTCTTTTTGATTTACGTATTACATTTCGGATAGCCGGTCCTTCATTATGAATGGCAATATCCTTTCTACGTGCGGATTTTATTAATATTTGTGCAAAGGTGTTAGAACGAGCTTCCTCTTTGATAAGCTGAGATTTTGTGAGTGTTTTTGGACGATATTCTTTCCATTCTTTATAAAGGTTGTATTGGAAACCTTTATTCATTGGTGGGATGTACTCTGTCCCATGTCGATAATTGGCACCAGGAGTATAAACCATCAATCCTCGCATTGACGATTTATATAAAAAATCGCAATGGATGCTAATAAAAATCATTTTATCTCTCGAAATCCCTGCCTTTTCTTCTTTCCTCATGATGCTATTTGCCAAAAGCCACCGAAGATTTGCTGATGATGAAAAATCTTGGGGATTACAGGGGGGAGTTGTTAATACCCATTCATCAGTGTCGTGAATAAAAGTTCGTTGGTTGGTCGGTTCAAATCCTTGGCTTTTATCTTTAAGAGTTATATAGGTTTTGGCTTGGGTTTTCTCTTCAAGATATTTTTTTAATCTGCATGCAATATCATAATTAACCTCATCTTCAAATATTTTTGCCTTATAGCAAGGAGCCCCATGGTCTTTTCCTCCATGACCAGGGTCGATAATCACTATTTTCCCTTTTAAGGTTGTTTTTACAGTGGAATCTTTTGTTTTTTTCTTTAACCGTTCTGTTTCTTTTTTTACTTCTTCGGCAACACGTCGTTCCTCTGTGTATTTTGGCAAATAATTATCGCTAAGCATATCTAAAGGTATTTTTATAGTTGTTCCAGGTTCTAATGAGCGTTCTTGAACGATTTTGCTTCGTTTTTTGATAATTTCACATGCTTTTAGAATGTCTGCATTTTCAGAGTAATCTGTGAATCGGGCAACGATGCGGTAAAGTGTTTCTCCCTGTTTTAGACGGTATATTGCATACTCTCCTTGGCTATCTTTTCCATAAGTAAGTTCGTTTGAACTTGTACCATTATATTCAATTGGTGTTTGTGTTTCTATCTTTTCATCAGCGACCTCCAACGGAACTAATGTAGGATATGATGGCTGTTTTTGTTCCTTGATTTTTGGTTTTATTGATACTAATTTTGTTTTTAGTTCTGGCACAAGATAATGTGAGGGGAAAAATATAGTTTCTTCTTGGTTTAAGGGTATTTTCACTTTTTTATTTTTCGGAGATTTTAAAATCTCATCTGTATGGCCTGTGTCGCCTGTTAGAGCGAGTGTCCATAGATTTAATGAGGTATAATCAAACATATAACCTTTGGGAACAGTATGAGTCCAGCCTTCCGATTCTTTTAGGTCATCTTTGAATAAAGTCCAAAAAATATTAGGGTATAACGACAATTTAACTTTATTTAAAGGAATGGCACAGCTTTTTAGTTGTGAATATTTTTGAGCATCTGAGGGTGTCGCAAGAATAGAAGTTAATGATTTGCTTAACGGTTTATTAGGTATAGCAAAACATTCAAGAAAAATCTGATATGAAGGACGGCACACTGCAACGATGCCCTGCTCTAATTCCGCTCGAATTACTCCAACCTGACCCTGTATAGAACCAGTCAGGAATAGGTAAAACAAAATGGATATTAACAATCCTACCTTTATATTATTTACTCGTTTATCAATTCCAATCAATGCGAATCCTATTTCAAAATTAAACGTTTAAATTTCATAGAAATAATACATTACATAGGGGACTATATTCATCTTAAGAGAATTGAACAATATTATAGGTTGCTTTATGATGAAGCATTATTTTCAGAAAAGATTACAATTGTTGACCACTTACCTGAAATAAATCGGTAGAGCAATGTGATACTCAATACAAAAATATATATTGTTGCAGAAATCCATGAACCTAAAGCCCCCCATCCTAATACAAAGCCCATAATAATAGAGAGGGGTAAAAAGAAACTATAGGCATTGAGTACCATAGCCCACATAACCCATTTGGTATCACCTGCTCCACGTAATGCACCTAAACAGACGATGTTAATTGCATCGAAGGCTTGGAATAGTGCTGCCAAAATGAGTAATTGGTGTCCGAAATGGATAACCTCTGTGTCTTTACTAAAAATGAACGTAATAAGTTTTCCACCAAAAATAGCAAAGACCAACCCCATGCTTGCCATATACACAATACATAAAAAAATAGCAACATATACTCTTTGACGTGCTACTCGAATCTGTTTTCTGCCAAGCCATTGACCTACAATCGCTGATATACCAATACTTACTGCTACAGCAGGCATGAAACATAAGTGCATGAAGCTAATCGCAATATTATGAGCAGCGAGCGGTACAGCCCCAAATCTGCCGATGATAAAACTGGTAAAGATACTCCAATTACAAATATCTAAGAACATACTCAAACCAGCGGGAATACCTATGCGAATTAATTCTTTCATTCGCCGATAGTCGAATCGTCGATATGTTCGGGTTCCATAAGTTCGATGAATAGAAGGTTGGATAAATAGAATAAAAAGGAATAAGGTCTGAACCCACTGGGAAATAATCGTTGCTAAACTTGCACCTGCAATTTCCAACCGAGGAAAACCAAACTTGCCGAAAATCAGGAGATAGTTAAGCAATAAATTTAAGATGTTTCCTAATATTGCAGAGTACATTGGTATCCGTGGTTTACTAATTGAAGGGAAAAATGAAGCTAATGCAGAGCCCATTGCCATCGGAGGATAACCTAAAAGTCGTATACGGAAATAAATTAACTCCTGACGCGTTACCTCAGGACTATGTTTCATGAGGAGGAAAAGAGGTTCGGAGATGAGCCCAAGAATACCTGCAAGTAAAATTGACCCTAATGCCAAGTATATTCCTTGCCAGGTATATCTTGAGCAATCTTTCCATTGCTGGCGACCATATGACTGAGCAACAAAAGTTCCTGAACAACCTACGATACCTAATAATAAGGTGCTTAATGTATAAGACCATATTCCAGCTGAACCGACTGCTGCTAATGGTATTGTTCCTAACCGTGAAACCATCCATTTATCGCAGAACTCCATGACCGTGTATGAGAGTGAACCTAATACAATTGGCCAGGACATAAAAAAAACTTCACGGACAGAATCCCACCATGAAAAAGGATTTTTTATATTTTCGTTATAATTGTCCGACATAATATTTATATAAAAAGATAGATATTTTTTAGTTTATGGTTTTTGTTGGTATGTATTATACTATTATAGGTAGTCTGTTTATAAAAGATTAAAGAGGAGCAATTCATGGCTCGTGTTAAACTAAATATCCGACAGCCAATAAATCAACTTACTCTCAAGACGATGTTAGAGGCACGTGGACATATTATTTCTGAAGATGCCTCAGATATATTTATTACAGATGATTATGGAATAGCTCTACGTTATGCATCATCAATGCCAACATTAGTACTTGCTACTGCTCAACGAATTGGTGAGGCTGTTGAATTAATGAAGAAAGGTGTTTATGGTTATATCTTTATTCCATTTCAGCCTGATGAAGCATGTTTAATGATTGAACGTGCTTTAGGTTTATGGGGATTAAATAAGAGAAAGCTAAGGAATGAAGAACGTTCCCTAACAGAAATTGAAACTGAGGTTATTTTGCAAACGCTTGCTGAGTGTCACTTCAACCGTTCTAAAACGGCTCGTCGCCTTGGTATTGGTAGAAATACCCTCTGGCGAAAATTAAAAAGGATTAAAATGAACAGAAAGACAGATTAACACCGCCAGATAATATAAAGATATTTTTAATTAGCGAACACAATGTTATTTATTAGGTTGTGAACTATTGGGTGTTGTTGTCGGTGGCTTCATTGTACACTTGCCCTCAAATACAACGCCTTCGGCAATGCTTACCCGTGGGGCAGTAATGTCACCCATAACCTTACCTGATGCGGTAATCTCTAATCGTTCTGTTGCAAAGATGTTTCCCTGAACCTCTCCACTGACAATGACTTGAGACGCACGAATCTCCGCTTTCACTTTGCCGTTATCGTTTATAACAACAGTTTCTTTGCTGTTGATTTTTCCGATAACTTCTCCTTCAATACGGATGGAACTTGATGAGTTAATATCACCGTTCACTACGGTACCTGGACCAATAACACTTGATATATTCATTTCATTAGGACCTTTCTTACGAACATCTAACATAACAATTTCCTATCTTTTTTCTTAAACCTGGAAAAAATATCAAACGCTACATTTGTTATCTGTTTAGATATTTTAATGGATTTGTAGGTGCATTTCCAACTCGAACTTCAAAGTGGAGATGAGGCCCTGTACTTCTACCTGAACTACCTACCGCTCCAATTACTTGTCCTTTTTCTATTTTTTGCCCAACATCTACACTTATTTTGGATAAGTGAGCATACACTGTTTTAATGCCTTCCCCATGGTCGATAATTACAACATTTCCATAATCACCATCTCTTCCTGCAAATGTTACGACACCTTTGCCTGCGGAAATAACTTGTGTTCCATAAGGTGCAGATATATCAAGCCCATCATGGTGTTTGATACGATGTGTAAATGGGTCACGACGATAACCAAAGTAAGACATTAACTTACCCATACGTCGTGCGATAGGCCAGCTGGTAGGTGTCCGTTCAATTTTGGCATTCTGGATTTCAATACCTTTTAATAAATCCTGCAAACCTATTTTACGGAGGGCTATCTCCTGCAAGAGTAAGTCAGCGGATAAGCGTCCAGAGCTCCGTAATAGTGTGGGTATAACAAAGGAATTTCGGCTTGAAGACATGCCAATATTGTGGTTGCTGGCTACTGGACCACCTTTTCCTCTTTCGTTGTTTGAGGAAATATTAGCCGTTGGGGCTTTGTATCTCGGGGTAAGTCCTGTTGCCTGGCGTGCTTTTGTCTCTATTTCTAACAATTCGTTTAACTGAGAGGTAATAACAGCGATTGTTGATTCATACTCAGAACGAAGCTGATTTTCTAACTTACGAAGGTCCTCTTCTGTCACAGGGTCTACAGGTACAGAATTGGTGGTTCCATTTCCTGTAGCATATTCTAAATTGCGATTAATTTGCTTCAATTGAGTAAGGTGAGTAGAAATGATACACTGCCGTGTGTATAAAAAGGAAGTGAAAAAGGTAAGAACAGCTATCAATACTAAGATAAATCCTAATACCCATGGAGAGAGTCTTATATGTATCTTTTCGCCTTCCTTCTTCGGAAGCCTAAGTATCGTCCATGATTTCACGCGCTTCGGCTCCTATGGAAAAAGGTTAATCCCTTCTCCTCAATTATTTTTATACGTACTCTTTGTCTATCCAAAATCTCATAACCTAAAATTTAACATTTTATTACCCTCAATGTCAAATGAAAAATTCAAAAATTTAAATATATGTAACATTTTCTTCGTATAATTGTATATATATGATAAATAAAGAGTTAACGAGAAGTAAAAAAATTTAAAACAAAAAAGGAGAATTTTAAGGTATAATAAATACGAGGTGGAAATCAAAAATAGATAATTGTTAGACATAAAACAAAAGTTCTTCTTCATAGAAGAGGGAAAGGGTGTGCCTGTGTTTTTTTATATTTTCAGTTTCTGTCAACAATTATTTTCTTTTCTAATTGTGATATAATTTGATAGTGTTACTTTATAAGGTTCTCAATGTAAACAGAGGAAAAGGATTATGTTGTCTCCACAGGCAAAAGATTTTCTCTATGACTTGCTTCAAACGCCAAGCCCTTCTGGTTTTGAGGTTCAGGTACAGGAAAAATGCCGTGAGTATATGAAGGATGTGGTTGATGAAATTTACAAGGATGTTCACGGTAATCAATTCTATGTTCTTAATAAAGATGCACCGTTTAGGGTAATGCTTTGTGGGCATGTAGATGAAATTGGCTTAATGGTAAACGCGATTGATGAGCAGGGGTTTATAAGAGCTGTAGCTATTGGCGGAGTGGATATTGCTGTTTTACCAGGACAAAGAGTTGTTATACATGCAGAGAAAGGTTCTGTGTATGGAGTGATTGGGAGAAAACCAATACATTTAACTCCAGAGAAAGAACGAGACAAGGCATTTGAGCTTCACGACCTCTGGATAGATATTGGTGCTAAAAACAGAAAAGAAGCAGAAAAGATGGTATCTATTGCCGACCCTATTACTTTAGATGTTCCTATTCGTGAGCTTAAAAATAACCTGATAACGGCACGTGGATTAGATGACCGTATCGGTGCTTTTGTTTGCCTTGAAGCGGTGCGGAATTTGGCAAAGCAAAAGGTAAAGGTCGCTGTATTTTGCGTTACGACTGTTCAAGAAGAAATAGGTTTGCGTGGTGCTATCACCAGTGCTTATGCTTGTGAGCCTCACACTGCTATTGCAGTTGATGTTGGTTGGGCAACAGACCATCCTGGGATAGATAAAGCAAGGTATGCTGAGATACAATTAGGCAAAGGACCAATTATAGATAAAGGTCCAAATATAAATCCGAAGGTTTTTGAAGGAATAAAAAAAGTAGCAGAAACAAATAAAATTCCATATCAACTTATGCCTGCCCCAAGAGCCACAGGGACTGATGCCAATGTTATACAACTTAGCCGTAAGGGGGTTGCAACAGGTTTGATTGGTATTCCTAACCGATATATGCATACCCCAGCGGAAATTATCTCTTTAAGTGATGTTGAAAATGCAATTAAACTGATAAAATATTGGATACTCTCTCTAACACCGTCTACAACCTTTATCCCATAACATGTGTAATTTAGAAATGGGTATTTCTTTTCTTTTTAGGTATTATCTAATGAGTTCTAAACAAGATTTTTTTAACAAATTTATTTTGTTTAAATTTTAAAATTGAGACTAAGAAAATATTTTTGATACGACAAATGTATTCGATTACAGCATATTGCGGTATTTTAGATAGATAATTTGTGAGTTGAAATTGATTTTTTTTCATGATATAATTATGGTCGGTTGCCGAGGTAGCTCAGTTGGTAGAGCAGCGGACTGAAAATCCGCGTGTCGGCGGTTCGATTCCGCCCCTTGGCACCATTTTTATTCATTAGATGTACAATTTAATATCCCTGCTTTTTAGTAAGCTGGAATAGCTCAGTCGGTAGAGCGGGTCACTCGTAATGACCAGGTCCGGGGTTCGATTCCCCGTTCCAGCTCCATCCTATAATTTATGTCCCTTTCAATAATAAAAATAATTGTCTAAATATCAATTAAAAAAATTTTTTCGTAGAATCTTAAAAAGTTGAAAAAAACAATTTTTAATCTGTATAATTAGTGAAAATAATCAATAAAATCAATCAAAACTATTGTGAGGATAAACCATGGAATCAAGACTTTCTTTTAGTACATCAGAAGTTGCGAAGTATTGTCATGTAACAGCAGATACGATTCGGAAATGGGCAGAAGCGGGTAAAATCCGTGTATTTAAAACTCCTGGAGGACATCGAAGAATTCGTAGGGATGATTTACTCCGCTTTTTGCGGGAGAATAATATGCCTATTCATGAAGATCTGGGAAATGCGGGAGTAAAAATACTTGTTGTTGATGATGAAAAGGCAGTTATTTCCGTTATTCGTAGATTTCTGGAAAGAGCCCAGACACCGTTTCAAATAGAGATGGCGATGGATGGATTTGATGCGGGACAGATGGTTGCAACTTTTCAACCTGAAATTATTTTTCTGGATTTGAGATTGCCTGGTTTAGATGGTTTTGAAGTGACCCGACGGATTAAATCAAATTCTGAAACGTCGCATATACATATAATTGCGATGACGGGGTATTATCAAGGGGATGTAGCGAATCGAGTGCTTGAATTGGGAGCGGATATGCTACTTCAAAAGCCGTTTACACCAGATGATTTGAGAAAAGCATTAGCAAAAGTGGGTATAGAAGTTAGTTAATTTCACATCTCTATTTTATATTCATCTTCTCGAAATGTAAGTAGATTATTCTATTAAAGATTAATGAGGTTTTTATTATCATGAAAATGAAGCCATTAGAAAAGTTAAATAAGTATGTACCTTTTGCGGGACCGTTAGTCCTTGTTATAATGGATGGGATTGGTATAGGGAAGCAGGATGAAAGTGATGGAGTTTATATGGCAAATACGCCGATGTTAGATGCTTTGTTTCAAGAGCCATTATTTGTGAGTCTAAAAGCACATGGGACTGCTGTAGGTCAGCCGAGTGATGAGGATATGGGGAATTCGGAAGTTGGGCATAATGCGTTAGGAGCAGGACGTGTCTTTGCACAGGGGGCACGACTTGTGAATGAAGCAATTGAGGATGGAAGGATTTACAAGGGGAAAGCATGGCAAAATATTATGGAGCGGGTTCGTCATGGAGGGACATTGCATTTTATTGGGTTGCTGTCTGATGGGAATGTCCATAGTCATATTAATCAGTTGTTGGCACTAATCAAACATTGTGCTGAGGAACGGGTTCCGAAGGTACGTGTGCATGTTTTAACTGATGGCAGAGATGTGGCTGAACGGAGTGCATTGGTATATATAGAAACGTTAGAGAATGTATTGGCTGAATGTAATCGAAGTGGTTTAGATTACCGTATAGCCTCTGGTGGTGGCAGAATGATAGTGACAATGGACCGATATGAGGCGGATTGGCGAATTGTAGAGCGAGGTTGGAAAGCACATGTGTTAGGAGAAGGAAAACAATTTACATCAGCAAAAGAGGCAGTTGAGTTTTATTATCAAGACCCGACTGTAAATGACCAATTTTTAGGTGAATTTGTTATTGTTGAAAAAGGTAAGCCAGTAGGAACAATTGAAGATGGGGATGCAGTGATTTTCTTCAATTTTCGAGGAGACCGAGCAATAGAATTATCACGTGCTTTTGAGGAAGATAACTTCCCATATTTTGACCGTAAACGCCGACCAAATGTTTTTTATGCGGGTATGATGCAGTATGATGGTGATAAATTTATTCCCAAGAATTTTTTGGTTGAGCCTCCACAAATTGAAGGGACAATTAGTGAATATCTTTGTGCAACTGGTGTTAAAAGCTACGCTATTTCAGAGACACAAAAGTTTGGACATGTTACTTATTTTTGGAATGGCAATAAGTCGGGATATGTAGACCCTAATTTAGAATTATTTGAAGAGATAACATCAGACCAGGTGCCATTTCAGCAAAGACCGTGGATGAAAGCGGGGGAGATAACGGATGCGGTGCTGAAGCAGGTTGAAGGGGGGGATTTTAAGTTTATACGGTTAAACTTTGCAAATGGTGATATGGTTGGACATACAGGTATAGCCCCAGCAGTGATTATTGCAGTAGAGACGGTAGATTTGTGTCTTACACGGATATATAATGCGGTTAAAGCGGTAGAAGGTGTTCTTGTCGTTACCGCAGACCATGGGAATGCAGATTTATTATTTACGGAGAAAAAAGGCAAACGTGAACCACATGTAGCACATACATTAAACCCTGTGCCATTTATTATTAAGGATTTCTCGCAGAAAAATTCCTTCCGTTTAAGTGGAGTAGAAAAGCCAGGCTTGAGTAACGTGGCAAGCACACTTTGTAATCTTTTAGGCTATAAAGCCCCAGAGGAATACGACCCATCCTTAATTGAAATTGTTTAAGAGTCTGACCTGTCTGACCTGTCGGGCAAAACGTATTTCAATTAAATAATTGTGATAATAATTTTCTTGAAGTCTGGACAATTTTTATTCCAGCATTGGGTTCCATAAAACTACTGCGTGCAGTGAGTATTTCGTAACCTCCTTCATCAAAGGCTTCTGGTGTCGGACAGTATCCTGTGTATCCATTTGAAACTTCGGCAATCATGGTATATTTTGACGGAGATGATTTTTTAATATCTAATCCTAATCGGCAGAATAATTCTGTCGGGTTACACACAATTGCTAAATCGCCAATTCTTATAGCAGTAATTTCAACATCGACATTACCACCCATTTGATTTTTCATTTTTCTTAACAACTTAATTTCTCTATCGTATACTTCTGATTGGTCAGAACCTAAACCTGTTTTTACATGATATTTCTTTTCGTCTATATCGCGGATAGGAATATGAATAGTTTCTGTTGCTGTGGCTATTGTTGCAGTGTCTTGAGGTTTTGTCCATAAGTAAAGTTGATATACTTTACAAGCAAGAGTTTCTCCTATTCTCTTTGACCATTCCGGACCGGATTCGGGCGGTTCTTCCTCTCTCAGATTATTTATTTGTGTTACATCACCACACGCACCATTCAGAAAGGCGATTGAAACTGTTTTCCCCCATTGTTTTCGTAAGAAGTCACGAAGATAATGGATATAATCGGCTGAGTAAAAAGCACCACTGAAAACAGTGCCATGCAAGGCATAATTAACAACAGCACCTAATAATGTCCCGTCTTCTTTTGTAATAAACATTGCTAATACCTGCGGGTCTATGGGTCCTGCAGGAGCGATAATCTGTGGATTTTTACGGCCTGGGTGTGTTACTACCGTTCCATCTTTCATATAAAATCTACGATTGAATGCAATCCCTTCCTGTTCCCCTTCTGCAAAGGCTATTTTTACTTTTGTAAGATTATTCCATGCTGTCTGGATACTTTCAATAATTTTTGTTTCAACTAAGGAACAATATTCGGGGTCACGTTCAGATAAAAATACAACAATGATAGGACCACCATGATGTGTATGGGATGCGGAAATAATGATGTTTTTTGCAGGTATAGGGGTTATTTTTGAAACTTTTGTCCGTACATTTTCTACGATGTCACTCGGAATAAACAAGGCGTCGATAGCAACGATGGCTATTGAGCCACTTTCATTTTTTAGAACAATTGTGTTTAGTTCCAGAGGATCATGAGTACCTTTAGAAATAGATTTTTTGAAACCACCAGGCATTTCTTTCCCTGGTTCAGGGGTAATGTCCACAGTTGCAGAACCAGCATACAATCCTTCATCTGCACATAAAGGGAAAGACATCGTAAGTATTGTTATCAGGAGAAATGAAATGTGAATTGTTGTTTTAATCATCTTCTATATTCCTTCTATTAATATCTTATCTCTATAGTTGAATCTCTTAATATAACTTTATTTGCTTAATTTTTATTTGACTCCAATCGTTCTCCTTCTCTGATGATATTTTTTCTTGGCCAAGGCAACATAATAGGTTTTAAAGTGAAAGCAGTGAGAAGAGTTATGGAGCCTTCAGCTGTTGCAATTTCAGCAGGAAAACGAGGATAAATAACAGTTCCTGGGGGTACAGGAACCTCTTTTTTATTTACTCGAACGCGAGTGACATATACATTTTTATTATTATGAGAGAAACGTGGCACGATAGTTTGAGATAAGGCACGAATTTGTCGGTCTATTTCAATTGCTGGGACATCCCACTGAATAATTGCATCGTTTAGGGTAGGTTTTGGGTCGTAGGTAGCGTTTTCTGGGTTTTGTGGTTCGCCATGGAGGCCTTCTTGCTCGATACGATTGATAACATCAACAACCATTTCCCCAGCAAGTTCTGACGCCTTACAATAAATGGAATATGCGGTATCGGTATCTGTAACAGGGAACGACTTCTGTTCGATGATAGGGCCAGTATCAATTCCTTCGTCCATAATGTGAAATGTTACGCCAGTTATGGGGTCACCTTGCCGTACTACTGCATAAAACGGATTTGGTCCTCGATGTCGCGGTAGTAATGACGAGTGAACATTTACACATCCGATGTTAGGTAATTTTAAAAGGTTCTTTTTATAAATAATACCAAAACCACCTGTTAAAATAAGGTCTGGTGATATATCTTTTAGTGGTTGTAAATCAGCGTTATCCATTTTATCAATCCAGTACACAGGTATGTGATTTTTTTTAGCAAAACGAAGAATGCTGTCTCCTCCTCCGAAATGTCCTAATACAGTAGAATAAAACAACCTTTTTAGTCCTTTTGCCTGTCTGCCATTTTGAAGTATGCCGATAATTGTATGACGACTATTCAATAATGGAGTAGCAAGACATACTCCTAATTTTCCTGTGCCTGCTAAAAGTATCCTCATTAAAACACCTTTTTAGAATCGATTAATATCGTAACTGGTCCATCATTAACCAATGAGACAAACATGTGTGCTGCAAATACACCTGTTTCAACGTGAAATCCTTTGTCGCGAACAGTCTGGACGAACTTTTCATAATAAGGCACTGCTTTTTCAGGTCGGGCTGCAGTGCTGAAAGAAGGACGTCTTCCGCGTCGACAATCTCCGTGAAGTGTGAACTGAGAAACAACTAACATTTCACCTTTTACATCATATAAAGAAAGGTTAAATTTACCTTCCTCATCATTAAAGATTCGAAGTTCCGTTATTTTGTTTACAGTATATTCGATATCTGCCTCTGTGTCTTGTTCATCAACGCTTAAAAATACAAGTAGTCCCTTACCGATTTTACCAACGGTTTGATTATCAACATCGACACTTGCAGAAGTTACTCTTTGAACAACGGCTCTCATATACTCCTTTCTAAGCAAATAAAATAATTGTGTTATACTTAATTTAATACCAAAATGTTATTTTTATTTAATTATAGTTATCATGCGTATAAAATAAAAATTGGAATATGGATAGCCTAACACGAATAACAGAAGATATAAATTACCTTGCAGGAACGACCTTTACACGTCGATATGGAACGGAAGGAGAATTGATAGCCTCCGAATATATCCGCAATCGGTTATTGGAAATGCAAATTTTAACGAAGGTGGAGCCATTTACATGTTCACGTGAGTCATATCAGATATTTTCACTTTACTGGATAGAGTTTATCTTTGTTTTTCTGTTGTCCTTTTTTATACCTATGGCAGGATTTATTTATGGACTATTGGTTATTTTCCTCTATTTCTTAGAACTGGTAGGTTATTTTAGTTTGTCCCAATATCTTTCAGAGTTTCAGTCTCAAAATATCCATGGAGTTATAAAAACACAACACGATTTTGAGGAGCCAAAATGTAGAATTGTTTTCCATGCAAATTATGATTGTGGTGTATCCCATTTTTTGTATTCTACATCTGTAGTGCCATTTTTGCCCATGATTCATAATGCTGTTGTAATAAGTATGCTTATTATAGTTGGAACAAGTTTAATAAATAGTTTGTTTGGAAAAGGTATAGAGGACAACACTATCATCTTGTTGTTAGAAGTTGGTGCAGTTATTTTTCTGGCTACATTAGGGCTGATAACCTTTATTTCAACATCAAATCAAGAGGATACTCGTGGAGCCAACTTTAATGCATCAGGGGTTGCCAGTGTCCTTGCTATTGCGGAGTATTTTTCAAAACAGCCAATAGAAAATATAGAGTTACATTTTTTGTTTACTGGTGCTCATCAATGTTGGATGTCAGGGCTGAGGCATTTTTTGAAGACCAATCATATTTCTAAAACCGATTCATTGATTATAAATATTGAAGGAGTAGGTACTGGAGATTTATATGTCCCTCTTAAAGAACAAACTGTTTTTTCGTTTTCTGTGGATAAACAATTAAAGGAAATTATAGAAAAAGTTGGGGCTAATTATGGGGTTAAGACAGTAGAACATTTACAGATACCGACGTCGTCATATATCACATTAGCATGGGGTTATAAAGGTTTTACAATTATAGGTTTGGATAAGGAAGGGAACCCTGTTTATTTAAATCGCCCTGAGGATACAACATTGAATATAGAAGAGAAGCAGATAGATACATCAGCGAAATTTGCATGTTCTTTTGTGAAAGCATGGATTGGGAATAATAGGTTTTAATAAACGTTATTATATTTATTACAATATAAGACCACAGATAAATAGAAGGAATGTTTATATGCATGTAAATCCGAATATTTTTCGTGAATATGACTTACGTGGGATTGCAGGTGAAGATTTAACTGAGGATATTATGGAACTGTTGGGGAAAGCGTATGTTGCATATATGAAAGCGAAACGGGCAGTCCGTAATAACCTTGTAGTTGTTGGTAGAGATGGTCGGGTTAGTAGTAAAAGTTTTAGCCGTGCTTTGATTGATGGGATTACAGAGGCGGGAATGAATGTCATTGATATTGGTGAAGTACCAACACCTTTAACCTATTTTGTAATGAATACGCTTAACGTGGATGGTGGGTTAATGATAACAGCGAGTCATAATCCTGGAGAATATAATGGGTTGAAAATAGGTGTTGGGAAAACAACTATTTATGGGGAGCAAATCCAGGAATTCCGTAAGTTTGTAGAGGGCGGTAATTTTCCTATTCGTAAAAAAGATGTGTGTGTTACGAAGGTAGATATTGTGCCAAAGTATGAGAAACGAATATTAAAAGATATTAAATTAAAACGAAAATTAAAAGTGGTTGTGGATGCAGGTAATGGAGTTGGCGGTGTAGTTGCGGTTCCATTATTTAGAAAATTGGGTTGTGACGTTATTCCTTTGTATTGTGATGTGGATGGTAATTTTCCAAATCATCATCCTGATCCAACCAAAGAATCTAATTTGAAGGAATTGATTAAAACAGTTAAGAAATATAAAGCGGATGTCGGTATTGCATTTGATGGTGATGTAGACCGTTTAGGTGGATGTGACGATAAAGGAAGAATGTTGTGGGGTGACCAACTATTGGTGTTGTTTGCTCGGGATATATTAAAAGATAAACCTGGAGCGACGATTTTAGGTGAGGTAAAGTGTTCGCGGAGTATGTATGAGGAAATAAGAAAAGCAGGTGGAAATGCAGTTATGTGGCGGACGGGACATTCACATATCAAATCTGCCATGATTAAGTTAAAGGCACAGGTGGCAGGTGAAATGAGTGGACATATCTTCTTTAAACATCGCTGGTATGGTTTTGATGATGCAATTTATTCGGCATGTAGACTTCTGGAACTCATTGCTAATGGAGATAAACCGCTAAGTGCGTTGTTGAATACTATTCCGAAAAGGCATTCTACACCCGAACTGGAGTTTCCGTGCCCAGATGATAAGAAATTTGATGTGGTTGCAAAGGCAACGAAACATTTTCAGGAAAAAGGGTATGAGGTAATAACTATTGATGGGGCACGAATTGAATTTCCAGATGGTTGGGGACTCCTTCGTGCATCTAACACATCACCAAAGTTAGTAATGCGGGTGGAAGCAGATACCCCAAAACGAATGAATGAAATCCAAAAATTAATTGAAGATGTCGTAAAACAGATTCGTTCGTAATCTTAATATTTTGTTACCTTATTGTATATCTTAGACCTGAATACCTAATGATAATAATTTCTTTAATATAAAAGATTTTGTTTTTCTCGCAATTTCAATAATATTTTTCGTTTCCTTTAATGAGGGAAAATAAAAATCGTCGGGATATCTTACCTTAATTGCATAAGACGATAATATATCAGCATTTATATCAAATAAATTTTCAAATTCTTTATCAAGTTTTGCACATTCCTTTATAAGGAAGGCTATATCGTGTGTTTTACTAATCTCTTTGTTATTAAAAACAAGAAGAGCCCGTCTAACCATTGTAGTTAAATTTATTTTTTCTTTTCTTGATAGCTTCTTTAATTAATATAAGTATATCTCAATCATTATCTTTATTGTATTTACCTGTAACTCTACTTCCAAAAAGGATAATATCTACAAGAGTAAATCCTCTACTTACAATTTCATTCTTGATAGTTAACTTTATTTTTTCTTTATGAATATCCATAAATAATGTTTTTTATTTACCTTACTAATCGTTATTTTAGAAAATATTATTTAGTAATGGCATTAATATATACCTATGAAGGGTCCAATACGAATAGATACAACAAAACAGATTTTTACTCAATATCTATAACGAATGTGATGAAGTCATATAAAAAGCATATTACTTTTTAAACTATTATTTTGATTGCGATAATAGAATAAATGATGAAGTAAATATTTCATTGGTACTACTCAATATATTTATAAATGTTATTAATTGTCACTTTGGTTATTTTCATTATTGCTATTTATATTCATTCTATCCACATACGCGTCCAAGGTTAAACCGCTATTGTTTATCTTTTTAAACAACTCTGATAGAACATCAAGGTATGTAAAATCATATTCTGTCAATTCATTTTTTATATTTTCTATATCCTTTTCGTTATTCATTCGCAAAGAGCGTAATAATTGGTTCTGGAATTCTGTTTTTGAGATAGCAATTCTGTAATCTTTATCTAAAATTAAATTGGTTTCTAATAGGGTTTTATCCTTATATTGGAATTCCATACCTGCACATTCGGTTATGTCCCAGTGGTTTTTTAATATATCTTTTAAGTATTGCTCAATCTGCTTGCCTTTTAATGTTATTTGAATCCATTCTTTTTCTAAGGCTCGATGTCCTGTGGTTAAAAAAACGGCGTTATAATCCAATTTGTTTGGTGGAAAAACATTGCGGATTAATTTTGGCGGGCAAAGGGCAATATCTACATCGGTTTTTTCTTTTATAGCATGTGATGTAAGAATTGCTATTTGGCTTGCGTTAATTGTTTTTTTATTGTCAATTAAAAATTCAGAAGCGAGAGGACACGCCCTTTTTTCTTCTGCATATATCCAGTTTAATAAATCCTCATCTGGCTTGATTACATCATGTTTTAACTCTACTAATTTGTTTTCGTAACTTTTAATGTTCTGTTTTTGGGTATCAACAAGTATTTTTAAATATCCAACTCGTATTGCACGTGAACCCGATTGAACGATAAGGGCATTAGTATCAGGACACACTATTGGTTCTTCTAATATCTCATGTGTATGTCCAGAAACGAATATTGATATTTCAGGAATTTTTTTAGAGATGGCTTTGCAAGTGCCACTTCCTAAATGACATAAAGCCACAAAAAAATAGCATCCTTTTCGTTTCATTTCATCAATTGCAGGTTTTATATTCTCGATTCGAAAATTAATTATTCCTACAAAACCGACAGGTAAATCTCCTACTTTTTTTATAACCCACGGTTTATAGCAATGTTCTAAACCTTCTTTATAATCTGTAGTTACTATGTCTACAGAAGGGGCTAATTGCTTTAATTTGCAAAGTTGTTCAATCCCCTTTTTGATGTCATGATTACCTACAACCATGACCTGATATCCCATTTTTTCTACTGCCTGATACATAATTTCTCCATTGGTTACATCGGCTACCATGTCACCTTTGTCTGTTAAGTCCCCTGCGTCAACTAATATAACATTAGTTTTTTCTGCTCTTAATTGTTTTACAAACCCTGCGATGTAAGGCAAACCTCCAATACCAGAATATGATGGACGAATATTATCATGTATATCATTTGTATAAACGAGATTAATTTCAACCTCTTCTGTAAATGAGGGAAGAGATAAGAAAATGAGAGTAACAAGGAATATGTAATAAAAGGGAGGGTAGAGATTTCTTTTTGGCATGGGTTTGTTCCTTAAGCGAATTTAGAATTTTGTTGTGAGTAATTATGGGAGTTTATACTTTCCCTATTCAACTGCTCTCCTCACTAAAAGGAGTGATGTTAAAATGGAAATTGAGGAAGGTCTTGAATGCGGGTTTGCTGGATAAATTCGTAACAGCGGTTTTTGAGTTCTTCCCCTGTGAGAGATAATAATCGTCGTGGTCCGAAGGATTCGCATGTAAAGGAGGCTATGACAGTTCCTACAACTGTAGCCTGCCGTAATGTTTCGGGGTCAGTGCTGTTCCTATAGGCAATATAACCCATAAAACCACCTGCGAAACTATCACCAGCACCTGTAGGGTCAACAACGTCTTCTAACAAATATGCTGGTAGCATAAAACTGTCGTCATCTTCAAAGAATACTATGGAACCGTGTTCCCCTTTCTTAATTATAAGCACGTCTGGACCTAAGGCAAGGATTTCCCGACTGGCTTTCTTTAAATTTTCTTCACCTGAAAGTTGTCTTGCTTCAGAATCGTTAATAAAGAGAATATCAACACGACTCAGAACTTCTTGTAAATCGTCTGGGGTTGTTTCTATCCACAGATTCATAGTATCCATGCCTGTAAAACGCGGGAATGCCTGACGTAATACATCTAACTGTAAGGAAGGATTAATATTTCCAAGAAATAAGTAAGGAACCTGTGAAATTTCCTTAGAGATAATGGGTTTAAATGTTTCGAAAACATTAAGTTGTGTATCCAATGTGTCGCGTTGGTTTATATCTTTATGATACCGCCCAGACCAACGGAAGGTTTTGCCTTCTACTTGTTTTAATCCATCAATGTTGATATTTCTTGATTTGAGAATCTGAATGTATTCTCTCGGGAAATCAGTGCCAATAACACCTATCATATTGACATGTGTAAAAAAAGAAGCTGAAATGGAAAAGTAAGTTGCAGCACCGCCCAATTCTAATTCGCATTTACCGTAAGGTGTTTCCACAGAATCTAACGCTATAGAACCGACGACTGTAATTGACACGGTATGCTCCTTCACTTAAATGTGTTTAATTTGCAACTGCTTTGAAGTCACTTTTACGAATATTCCATTCTTCCTCTTTTATTCTTTTTCTTGACATTGTATTAAATTGTGCAATCCAATCCTGCATACTATTAGCATCACCTTCAGATAATATTTTTTCGTAAATTTGCTTGAATAGTTTTTGCTCCTTTGGTATTTGTAGTACATGAGCAATCAAACCCATGACTTCACCACCATAGATAGATATTCCTAACTTGGTAGCCTCGTCTTCTAATAAATATGGCTCAAATGATTTCCAATAAGGGTAATTGTTTGCAGAGTGTTGTCCAGCAAGCCATGTAAAGTAATCTGATGTGTCGATATTGAGATTAAACGATTGCATATTTTCCCACCATAATGAATCAGGCCAAAGATATACAGGCAAAACCCTGACGCTATCTGGCTTAATTCTTTGAATCAACCTTACTGTTTCAGCGAAGGTATGTCTGTCTTCTTCTGCACATGGATATGAACATTGAATTGTTGTGTAAAGACCAGAACTTGCAAACGCAGTCATTGCAGTTTCAAATGAACTGATTGTTCGCATTAACCCGTAATACTTGGATAATAAACGTTGGCTTCCTGTTGGAATTTCAACAGATATAGCACGACATCCAGATAAGTGCAAACTGTGGACAGATTCACCTTGAACATTTAAACAATGAAAACTACGTGAATAATTGATAAAGTGAGCAGACTTTAATAGTGCTAAAGCAAATGATTGAACATCTGTCAGACTTGTCATTTCTCCTGCAATATGAAATGTGGATGTGTAATATCTACCACGGAGCGCATGCGACTCATGTATTAAACTTTCAATACTGGCATTAATAGGTTGCTTTAAGATGTAAGGCTCGGCATAGCCCATTCTACCATCTCTTGTTTGTTCTAATGTAAATATATTAAATTTTTCACCTCTTAAAAGAGACTCATAAGTATCATACGTAGGTATCGGAAGCTCATCAAGCGATAATAACCGACTGACTGGTCCCATGTGAATTTCGCCCCATTCAGAATATGCATAATTGGGAATGGAATGAATCGGTTTCCCTGAAACAAGATATTTCCACAATGGCAATATAGATAACTCGCAATGATTTAATAAAATACCATTAAACTCTGGTAGATACGTTACAATATATGGACCTGTATGCTTAAAATAAGGACCGCAGGCAATAATAAAAAGTTCTCGCTCAGGCTCGTCCTCCCTGATTTGTTTTGCAACATGACGAGCAATAACAAGGTCTCCTCGATTTTCTATCCAGAATAAAATACATGCAGTTTTAGGAGTTATTTTTATATTCCGATGTACCCATTGAATATATCGTTGTTCTCTAACTGCTATGTCATCCTTATGTTTTCCAAAAATTTTTGAAACCAATGAATTCCATTTTTTGGTTTTACCAATACTATCTTTCGATACACTACTGGTTGTGGTATTCTCCTGTAAAAATTCAATAGAATTAGGAACCCCAAAATCAAAGATTGCAGTCTCAACGTAATTTTCTTTTAATATCTGTGCCATGACTGCAAGAGGCCTTTTTGGAAGAAAAACTTTAATATCTTTCAAATTTGATGGTGCATACACAAAGATAAATTGGCTCATCTTTCTATTCCTAATTTACATACTACTTATAGGTTTAAAATATTTTATAACCACAATATATTGTATATCAAATATATTAACATAAAAAATTGTGGTTTTCAACATTTTTTTCAAAATTTATTAAATTTATAAATTTAATTAAAAATAAAGATAAAAGTAGGTATTATTGAATAAACATTGAAAAATAGAGTTAAGTAACTAAACAAGAAGAATGAAATTGAGAGGTTTTAAATAGTTAACATTTTGCCTTTTTATTTGAGGGGTATGTTTAAAAGGTTGTGTTAGAATGAACAGTTTTAATGATTTTAATTGGTGGTTATTGTTTATTTTTTGTATATATTAGATTTTTGTGTGTTAAGTAGTTAAGTATCTATTAAGTATAGTCGATGACGCGGGCTCGTTTCTTGTCTCTTTGAGTTTCAATGCATTTGCGGATTTCATTTTGTAGTTCTTCGGATGCAGGAATTGCTTGTAGAGTAAGTTCGGGGGTCGAAGTATCTGATGTGGTAAGTTTTAGGTTACCTAATGAGAAAATTCTTAGTAGGAAGGGTTGTTCAAATGTTATATCGTTGATACGGTATAACTCTAAGTAATCTGTTTTGGTAGAGAAGACACCAGTTGTAATTTTAATTCTTTCTGTTGTGATTACATATTTTGTGCATTTAACCACAAGCCATTTCCATAAGGCGTAGAAAATAGGGATTATCAAAAAACAGGTAAGTAGGCAAATAATGAATATCCAGAGATTCAAAACCTGTGATGGTGTTCCTGACCAGATAATTTTTTCTTCAGACATAAACAATCTCCTTTATTTAGAAAAAATTTAAAACGTTACAGACTATTTAATAGTGTTCAACAATTCATTTAATTGTTCCATAGATATGATTTTGTATTGGTAACCTTGTTCTGTGAGGAAGAGTTGACGATTGAGGGCGTAATCCTGGTCTAATGTATCGCGTGTGACGATAGTATAGAAGTGGGCTTGTTTACCCGATTCTTTTGGACGGAGGATTCTACCCAATCGCTGTGCTTCTTCTTGTCGTGAACCGAAGGTGCCAGATACCTGAATGGCGACATTGGCATCTGGCAGGTCAATGGCGAAATTAGCAACTTTGGAAACAATCAGGAGTTTTATATCTCCATTACGGAATTTTTGATAAAGCTCTTCTCTCTTTTTATTGGGTGTTTGTCCTGTAATGATTGGTGCCCCAAAGTTTTTTTGTATGATTTTGAGTTGGTCCAGATATTGACCGATGATAAGGACATTATCTTCTTTATGGTGTTCTAAAATTTGTTTACAAATACTTATCTTTATTGGATTTTTTGATGCAATCTGGAATTTGGCAGATTTTGAAGCCACGACATATTTATAGCGTTCATCTTCCATCATTGGTATACGCACTTCAGTACAAAGGGCTTCGGCTATCCAACCTTGCTTCTCTAAGACTTTCCATGGGATATCACATTTCTTAGGTCCAATAAGGCTGAACACCTCATCTTCGCGTCCATCCTCACGGACTAAGGTGGCTGTAAGTCCTAATCTTCGGCGAGCTTGTAAATCAGCAGTGGCACGGAATACGGGTGCAGGTAAGAGATGTACCTCATCGTAGATAATTAGTCCCCATGCTCCATCTTCGAATAGACGGAAATGAAGGAATGGACTATCTTTTGTTTTGCGATGTGTCAAAATCTGATAAGTTGCCAGTGTAACGGGTTTGATTTCTTTCAGTTCTCCACTGTACTCGCCAATGTGGTCTTCCGTTAGGGTTGTTTTTTCTAAAAGTTCCGCTTTCCATTGTCGTAGAGCCACAGTATTTGTTGTTAATACAAGGGTATGTGTTTGTAATTTATGCATGACACCAATCCCGACAATGGTTTTACCTGCACCACAGGGAAGCACAATTACACCACTACCACCACGATTTGTGCCACCTGCATAAAATGCAGAAATGGCGTCAATCTGGTAATCTCGTAGGATGAAAGGCTTTCCAGAGGATAGTTTTTTACGTAATTCAAATTTTAATGGAGCCCCTTCAACATATCCTGCAAGGTCTTCCGCTGGGAAACCTAATTTTACCAGAACACTTTTTAAGTGTCCCCGAAATTGTGTATTTACACGAACACGACGTGAATCCAATTTAGTTAGCCCGAACTCCTGCAAAGCCTTGTTGTAGAGCAACTCTGAAAGGAGCATTGCGTCGTCCGATTCAAGAATTAATTCCTGTTGTGGGCTTTTATATAATTTCAGCCTGCCATAACGGCGAACTGTATCGTTGATTTCATAGATTAAGTTCGAAGGGACATCATATCGGCTATATTTATGAAGCAGGTCAATAATTCGTGTTGCGGTATAACCTGCTGAAGCGGAATTCCATAGCGAAATCGGTGTAATCCGATAAGTATGAAAATGTTCAGGTGATTTTACCAATTCTGCAAAAGCAGATAGAGCATCCCGTGCCTCTTCGTATAATGGATTTTCAACTTCCAATAAAATGGTACGGTCCGATTGAACAATTAATGGTTTTTCTACCTTCTTTTTCATAAAAAGACTCTTATTTTTTATTTCTAAACTTTTTGAAGTAAATCAATAGAATATAGCATTCAAAATTAAATATACAATTTGTGTCACTTGCTACATATACTGAACTTTTTATTCTTTATCTTATAACATTCTAAAAAATTATTTTGATATACAAAATGAAAGACATAGGTTATTGAGATATTGGCAGATCAAGTGATAAAATCTATCAACAATTATTGTGTCCGTTGTTTGAAATATTTACCTTTTGTTTTGGGAACATATAGTATGGAGAATACCAAGACTTTTATTCCAATGCGGGTTGGTGTATTAATGGGCGGTGTAAGTTCGGAGCATGAAATATCGCTTTTATCAGGGGAGGGCGTAGTCCGTGCATTAAAAACAACAGAATATGAACCTATTCCAATTATTATTCATCGTGATTTTAATTGGGAGTTTCCTGAGAAGCGGATAATGAAAATTGAGGAAGCACTTGTAGAGTTAAAACGATTGGGAATACAAGTAGTTTTTAATGCATTACATGGTGCTTATGGTGAGGATGGACGCATTCAGGGACTATTAGATTGGCTTCATATCCCATATACGGGCTCTGATTGTTTGGCATGTGCTCTTGCAATGAATAAAGTGTGTTCTAAGGCAGTCGCAAAGATGGCAGGTATCCGTGTTGCTGACCATATTGTTTTTCGTAAAGAAACGTGGATTTGGGACAGGTCGGAGACTGTACATCGTGTGGAGAAGGAATTAGGCTTTCCAGTGGTGATAAAACCTTCATCTCAGGGGTCCAGTGTAGGAGTTACAATTGCAGGGGATGGAGAGACTGTCCTTGTGGGAATTGAGCAGGCAATGGAATTGGATAACGAGGTGCTGGTAGAAAAATTTATAAAAGGTCGCGAAGTTACATGTGGTGTATGGGATTGTGAAGAGGGGAAACCTCCATGTGCTTTGCCAGTTACAGAGATTTGCCCTAAAACAAGTTCATTCTTTGACTATACTGCGAAATATACACCAGGTGCTACTGAAGAAATTACACCTGCACCAATTGCCCCTGAACAAACTCGAAAGGTACAAGAAATGGCTGTGCGGGCACATCAGGTGATAGGCTGTTCTACATGGAGCCGAAGTGATTTTATTATCGACGAGGAGGGACCTGTCTGGATAGAAATAAACCCTATTCCTGGGCTCACACCAACATCTTTATACCCACAGGAAGCAAAATGTGCAGGTATTAGTTATGAGCAGATGGTACAAAAATTTGTTGAGCATGCTCTTAATAAGAGGGTTTAAACTATTTTACAATTCATAAGTTTTTTTATTTGAGTATTATTTTCTAATCTTGTGGATGTCTAATACTTTAAACTTTTCTGTTTTACATCATTAATTTATTGTTGCTAATAATCGTGAAAAGTTCTATAATATTTTAATGTTTTTGTTAAAGAGTAGAATTAGAGATATTTGTTTTATCTGCAACTAAATTTGTTTTTGGTTAATGACTCCTAATTAGATAAAAAGTAAGAAGGTAAATTTCACATGAGTCAACTTGTTTTTACAAAAATGCATGGATTGGGAAATGATTATTTATACATTGATGCTCGAGGTGGATTACCCACTGAGAATATCCCTGAATTATCGCGACGGATGAGTCATCGTCATCTGGGAGCAGGTGCAGATGGTATTATTCTTATTCTTGCTTCGGAAACGGCTGATTTTAAGATGCGTATTTTTAACGCAGATGGCAGTGAAGCAGAAACGTGTGGGAATGGTATCCGTTGTTTTGCAAAATACGTATATGAACGAGGACTCACACATAAAACGGATTTTGTTATTGAGACATTAGCTGGACCGAATCGAGTTGTTTTGAATATAGAAAATGGTAGGGTAAAGTCTGTACGTTCGTGTATGGGCAAACCAAGTTTTGAACGCTCCCGAATACCTATGATAGGCTCAGAAGGACAGGTTATTGAAGAGCCTATTGATGTGGAAGGTAAAGTTGTGAAAATCACAGCGGTTAATATCGGCAACCCACATGCAGTTATATTTGTTCCAGATGCCACACAAGCACCTGTTACAGAATTTGGACCAAAAATTGAACATCATCATTTGTTTCCTAAACGAACAAATGTAGAATTTGTTTCTATCATTGACCGTTCCAATATAGTTATGCGTATCTGGGAACGGGGTAGTGGGATTACTATGGCAAGTGGTAGTGGTTCTTGTGCCTCAGCCCTTGCTTCAATGATTACAAATCGCACCGACCATAAAGTAAATGTGCATCTTGTTTATGGTTCACTTACTATTGAATGGGCAGAAGACGGATATGTCTATCAAGAAGGTCCTGCAGAGGAAGTTTATACCGCTATATGGCAATTGCCAATACCGTAATTGATATTGATTAACCAGAATTAAAAGAGGATAAATCTAATTCTGTGTTTTGCGGAACACAATATTTTTGCTAAGGATAAAATTGAAGATGAGCCCCGCGAGGATTCCGACAAGTGCTGGAATTTGTGGGATACGCTCGAACATTGGGAAAAGGTGTAATAGCAGAAGTACCACGAGGTAATTGACAACTGCTCCCAATGAACAGGCACTTACAAATCCAATAAGTTGAGGTAACCACGGACTTTTAACTGCGTGGGGAAATGTTATCCAACGGTTTAAAACAAAGTTAGAAAGCATTGCGATTATAATTGCGAGAGCCACAGAGATTCGTATCGGAATACCCAGAAAAACCAGTATTGTTAATGCAATAAGATTTACAAGTGTCCCTGAGAAGCCAACAATTGCAAAATGAACAAAATAACTCAGGTTCTCGTATTTGAAAAAATAAAGTCGTCGTAAATGAATTAGGTATTTAATTTGTTCTTTTAAGGATAATTTACTTTTACCTTTTGCTCGCTGTGAGAAATAAATAGGTATTTCAACCGCTTTTTTCACGGGACATTTTACAAGGAGTTCTAAAGCAATTTTGTATCCAGTGGGGTTTAATGGTGCAGACTGCTCATAAATATTCCGAGGTAATGCAAAAAAACCACTCATAGGGTCTTTGACAGTCGTTAATGGTCTTGCTAATAATGTTGCAACCTGACTGTTTATCCAGCGGAATAAGCCCCATTCCTCATCTGTCTTTGCACCAGGTACATAACGTGAGCCGAGTACCATGTCAGCCCCTTGTTGTAATTGTTCCAGCATTTCAGGAATCTTCTCTGGCGGATGGCTTAAATCGGCATCCATCACAACAATAAATTTTCCATTTGCTTCTTTGAAACCTCTTAATACAGCGGAGCTTAATCCTTTCTCCCCTTTGCGAACGATAATTTTACACCATGCATATGCTAATGAATGAATATATTCTTCACTTCCATCCTGACTATCATCATCGATAATAATGAGTTCAAGAGACGGTAGGTTCTTTTCTTTTACCTGGCGTATACGTTCTACCAGTTCTGGGAGATTTTCCCGTTCTTTATAGGTTGGAACAATTACGGACACTTCTAATGGTAACATTACTTTATCTTTTCTATGAATATGAACCTATGTTTTTTTCAATAATACTTTAACATATTATAAAAGCAGGTTTCATAAATAGATTTGATGTGTGTCTAGATATACATTTTTGACAAATTATCTATTTATTACAACGTAGCACCCTTTTCTTCCACCAAAACAAGCCGATAATATCGAAAAGGGTTTTGAAAAGTCTTCCGCTTATATTATATTTTGATGTCCCATATTTTCGTGGATAATGGTTCACTGGCAATTCAGTTACATGGAAGCCAGCAGAATGTAATAGAAAAGCATAATACCGATGCGAGCCATTGAAAGGAATAATATAAGGGATACACTCTTTTTTCATAGCTTTCAAGGCACATCCTGTATCCTGGACAGGATTATCCAATATGAAACGGATAATCCTGTTCGCCTGTTTACTAATCCATGTTCTTAGCCATTCATCTTTCCGCTGTTTACGGTATCCTTGCACAAAATCTGCAGTTTTCAATTCATTGAGCAAATTTGGGATGTCGTTCGGGTCATTTTGTAAGTCGCCATCGAGGATGACGATGTGATTGCCCTTTGCATATTTTAATCCTTGCCATAAAGCAAAGGATTGTCCACAGTTTTTCTGTAAATGGAGTGGTCTTAACGCAGGATAGGAGTTGCGTAATGAATTTAAGACTTCTTGTGTGGAATCGGTGCTTCCGTCATCAACAAGAATACATTCATAATTTATATTGATTTTTTCCTTAAATACCTGGTCAATTCTCTCCACTAATAGTGGAATATTTTCTGCTTCGTTATAGCAAGGAATAATAACGGAAACAGGCATAACAGAATTTATTTCTGATTCATTCATTAGTGATATCTCTATTGTAAGCCCATAATTAAATGTCTACTACTTCCAGACCTGGAATACTCGATTCCAAAGGAACGGTCTCCAGCGAACGAGCACCTAATAGCATAAGTTCATAACGTACCTTTGCCAAAGGTGTTTCCTTATCATCAACACATAACTGAACACTAAATTCAGCAAAATTAGTCCCGCGATTGATTGTTGGTTCATCTGCAAATAAATGTTTTTCTTTCAGATATTGAGTTATCTTTTCCATTGCTTCGATTGGAGCATTAAAGAAAAGCAGAACTCTTCTTTCTGCATGCATCGCACCATATAGATTCAGCAGAAACATGCGAGCAATTTCATATTTGTCCTTATATTCCTTTAAATCTTCTCGGACATAGACAGCTGATTCTGAACGTAATACTTCTTCTCCTATTTCGAGGCTATAGTTGCGTATGGCAGAACCTGACTGGGTTATTTCTAACCCAAAATCTACTGAACTTTGATAAACTTTGGCTTCTGTTTTACCCCATGTTTCATAAATAACGATTCCCTGTTCAATTCGTGGTGGTGTCTTAAATTTCTGGATTGAAAAGTTTTTAAATTTGTTCTCAAATCCTAATGATTTACTTTTTTTCTGGAACCAATCTAAAGCTATATATGGCATTTCTGCAACCATGGTAACCAATTGTTCACGCTCTAATAAATCTTTGAACCACTCATCATAAGAAGTGGGCTGTGGTCTGTAAATAATGACCAGACGTACCGCGCCACGTCCCAAAGCTAAAACACGTTTCAATGGACAGGACTGGTTGTATTCTGTTTTCAGTTCCAATGTACGTTCTAAAATCCAATCATCACCAGCAATAGCAAGGTCAATCTCTCCAATGGATAATTGTGTTCCAAATTCTTGTGGTCTGCCGTCCCAGCCTACTAAAAAGGAATGCAAAGGAAATGAGGTCGGTCCCCCTTGGTCATAACCTTTTGTAGGGAAGCCTGAATATTTAAGCAAATTAACTAAATTGCCTCCACGATTCGGGTCTGCTAATGAGCCCGCTGGCATACCAATAATTAATTTGTCAATCATCTCTTTATTCCTAATACTATCTAAGTTTTTTGTGTTAATAATTATATTAAGTCCTTAATTTCAGGGGGTGGTACTGAAGGATTCCGTTCTTGTTTTAGGTAACCGATGGCGAAGGGATATAAAGCGACGCTGAAAAGTACACGACCATACTCCCATGCAAAATTAAACCATCGTGCATATAAGTGAAACCATGTTAGTATACTGAAACCTAATATAAGAATGAAACTTATTATCGTTAATCGTTTAATACCTGCATTCCAAGGTTTAAGTCCTGGTCGTGGTCTGCGAGATAAGAAAAAGCCCAGTCCGAACAAGATAAGTCCAACTAAAAATAAACCGAGTTCTCCACGGTTGAACCAATAAGCCCATTCCTCACTTTGTAGACGGTCTAAACCAAAAAACTGGTTAAGTACAATCCATTTTGCAATTGTTCCCAGAAACATTATCACTGCTCCCTCTAATTGCATTCGGGAAATGCGACCGCGAATCCAACGATACTCTTTTATCGCACCAATAATAAGAAGAATATAAACAATAAAAACGAGTAATGAAATGATAGCATCACCACCGTAAAAAAAGACGTAATATACCATCATATATTTTTCTCCTAAAAAATATAATAGATTTCAAAACCTTATTATATCTTACTTAATAATTTTGTAAAGAGTAAAACGAAAGTACTAAGAAATAAATTTAATTTCTAAGTATTCATTCTCAGTATATCTATTTTCTGTGGTTTCTATGTAACATTTTAATTTAGTGAACAGAAAGGATTTTGTCTCTTATTTGTTTTACGGTATATTGAATATTTTCTGCCTCTGTTACTGCGGTGACAACTGCAATGTGACGTGCTCCATATTTAAGAACCAAATCAATATTGTCTAATTTAATACCGCCCATACATGTAAAGGGTATTTTTAAGTAGGGTGCTATTTTCCCTATGGTATCAAGTCCCAATGGTGTGGCTGTGTCTGTTTTTGTTTGTGTAGGGAAAATAGGACCAATATTTACATATGAGGCTTTTTGTTCTTGTGCAGTAAGGGCTTGTTCTAAATTATGGGTTGATGCACCAATTATTAGTTCTGGTGCAAGTTCTCTTACTTTATAAATGGGTAAATCTTTTTGGCCTAAATGTACTCCATCCGCATTTACTGCCAATGCCAAATCAACTCGGTCATCAATAATTAATAAGGAACCATAATCGTTGGTGATATTCCGAAATTGAATGGCTTTTTCGTATTTTTCGCGATCATCTCCACCTTTCTCGCGGAATTGTACAATTTTAACTCCTGCTTTCATGCATTCTTCAAGCACATAGAGGGAAGAACGTCCTTTACATAGTTTTTCGGTTATAACGATATATAAATCTGTTTGTTGAAATTTTTCCATTCGTTCTTTTAAGGTCATCTTAACCGCCTCCTACAATCCGAACAATTTCAATTTGGTCGCCTTCTTTTAGGTAGGTTATGTCATATTTTGTATGTTCCACAATCTCATCATTTATTACAACAACGACCGTTTTCCCTTCAAGATTTTTTTCTTTCAATAATGTACTTATATTGGCTCCATCAGGGAGTAACGTCTCTTCATCGTTAACAATGACACGGATCATATATGTTTACTCCTATCAAGAGGGTTATTTGGGAATGGATTTGAAGAGGTTATTCAATATGAATGGTTTGCCTGGTGCAAAACATGTTTTCATCTGAATTTCACTTACAGCAATACCTAATTGACGTTTATCACTTGATGATGGGTCTTGTTGTTGAGGAGACCATGTATTTGAGCAGATACTAAGTATAATAAAATCCATTGGTTGGGCAGGTATTTTTGCTGTTACTTTTTGAAAACCTTCTATATCTGCTAAAGATATAATCTTCTCATCATTTAATAAGATAGCATTATCAGGATGTTTTGCTGGTGATGGAATATACAAATCAATAGTGAGGGTGTATTCCTTGTTAGGTATGACAGGTATACGAATAATAGATTGTTTTTTTGACCAACGTTTTGTAGTCCCAACTTTTTTCCATTCGGAGCCATTTTCTGAACCGTGCCAGTTGTCAACAAAAGTTTGGTCTCCTACACTGCCAATTTTCAGGATATAATTCTTCAAACAACTTTTTTTGGGTGGGCTTGGTGGCGGTTCATTCATAGCCATCTGTGTTTTCTCACCTGCATGATTGATAACAAATAACCCACCTTCTGCCTGATTTCCAGTGATAATAGCAGATGTGCAGTATTTGCTGACTATCACATGTAGCAACCCCAAAGCAAAGGTGTTCCCTTGAATAATGGCTTTTCCACGGTCAACCTGAATTGCAGGGTGTCCTTTACCATTAATATCCCATTCCCAAAAATTAGTACCGATGGCTGTCAGCTGTGTTTTAGCACTTCGATGCCAGATACATCGGTCTAAAGGTCCCCAAAAGGCACAATTGATAAGGCTAATTTTTCCATTCCCTGCCTCTGGAACTATTTCAATACCAGCAGAATCACTACTTTCCCATCTGCCTACAAACTCACCATTAGTTATTAGCAAACCGAAAGGTTGTAAGTCCTCGACCAATACCGCACGACGACAACAATCCGCTCCTATCCCTAAAAAACTGCCATTACAGGCACCATTTTTCGTTTTTGAGAATTTATATCCTACACCATAACCGAAACAAAAAGTATGAGTGACATATTGCCAATCCGTTCGGGCAAATTCAAAAGCAGTACCATTCTCATTTATCCAGAGGCAATACGGGTCATTCGGTTGGTAGGTAACACCAAAGGGCCAGAAATGGCAGTTTTCAACACGGGAAATATCATAGCATGCGTCAATGTATAATCCGCGAAATGATGGGTAGCCAAAAACATTCCGAATCATCATTCGGGCAGAGTCTTGAAAGTGAATCGCTTCATAGGGATTTATAATACAGCAATCATAAACTGCTACATCTGTTGTCCCTTTTGAATAAACTGCAGGTGGATAAGGGATAGGAGGAACCGTATCTTTCGACCATTCGGGGTAGGATATGATAAATCCCGCTAATGTAGCATTATTACCAGCAAGGGTAATAAAAGGTTCTGCCTCTGGTTGATTTTTTCCTGCATACGCATGGAGAACAGACCCTACCAAATTCGGTTTGTTGGGATAATGAGAAGTGGGAGGTGTCCGAAATGTTCCCTGTAATGTTACACCTGCTGGAATTTTTAAATTGCCCAAAATTTTATATGTTCCCGCAGGAACAAGAACCATGCCACCCCCAATTTCACTGGCTTTATCTAATGCCTGTTGAAATACCTGTGTCGCATCCGCTGAACCATCATTTTTTGCCCCCATGTCAATTACATTAATAGCGTATGGAACCTGATTTTCCGCTATTATATTTTCTCCAAAAAGAAGAATAAAGGTACATATTAAAAATCGCATAGCTTTTTATCCTTATAACTTTATAATTTTTAAGTTATGTTATGCTTTTATCTTTATAAATTACAGGTCTGATGGAAGGTATTTCAAATTTGGTGGTGAATGTTCATAGTAAAGGGAATAAAAAGACTACGCCCTGCTAAAAAAAGGCAGGGCGTAGTCTTTCATTAAAAGGCTTTAACAGACTATTTGACAGGAATAGGTATATTTGGGGAATTAATGGCTGACAACATATTTTGTGCAGTAACTACAAATTTCCCATTACCGCCTTTTACTAATGGGACAGGAAATTCTTGTAAGTTACAACGAGAAATCGTCAGAACGATATACGCGGGCTGTGCAAAAGTCCCAACAGGTAGTTGTTGGAGTAAATCTTTTGAAATTACATGGGACCCATCATCATTGAGGGTACATTCAATGACTACTACATTAACTACCTCCCCTTGTTCATTGAAAGTATAACTTTTTCCAGAGAGAGACACCTCGATAAAACTTCCGGGAACAGGTGTTACGGGGGCGTTCCATGTTATGTTCAAATCTTGACTGGGGTCGAAATCAAAAGTTGAGCCATAAACAGAACTCTGTTTTATTTCTGGAGAAGTAACTTCTAACGGGGGCGGAATTTGCCCGTTCACTGAAAATTCCTCTATATCAAAACCACCGGGCCAGGATGCAGTAAAATTAGGTTGTGTACTTGTTGTAGAAATTGTTTGCGTATAATCCAGAACAAAAATAGAATACATCCATGGCTGGACCATCTCAGTTTCTTGCACATGTGTATCTGACATTCTCACCATATCAACCGATTTACCTGCAGACTGGAACAAGCCGGGGGCGCCGGGGTCAAGCCCTGACCAATTAATCTGCGGAAGGCCCTGAGACAAATCCTGTTGTTCTTGTGAAATTTCATATTGGAAGGTTTGAACAGAACACAGGTCATTTATTGGGGGTACCAGATTTGCCCCAAATGAAGCAAAGACTGCTGAGGACGAAATTAAGTACTGGGTTACTTTTGTTTGTGAGTTTTGTTTATTTTTTAAAGTTGTGTTCATAATTCCGACATAAGAACCATCTTTGGGATATTCTACCTTTATGTCTGCGACCACACAATCACCTGCAGGACAAGAAGTATTTGTTCGCGAAACAACAGTTACCGGAGGACGACTAATTACATATACTGTAATGGGCATATCCCCAATCGCCTCAAGGCAATAATGCCCTGCCCCGTCTGTAATGGTTTCTGTTCCTGAGGAAGAACGAACGGTCACATTTTCTAAGGGATTCCCATCGCTATCCGTAACTGTTCCCTGAATGCAACTATTAAATCCTGCAGTAATGTCATCCAGTTCAATACAGTTATCTGTTTCACATGAATTTCCACTTGTATTTGCATCAATTTCTTTTTGATATACAGGAATTTGAGAACCGACCAAATATACTTCAATGATGACTCTGGAATTCCCCTTGACATCAACACAGAAGAAACCGGTAACGTCAGAGTAGACGACAGTGACACCATTATAGGAAACCCCAATTGCTTTAACTACTGCACCCATTACAGGTTTTCCTTCCTTATCTTTGATATAGCCCTGGATACAGGTTTTTTCCGTAATAGGAGCATCACAATTCCACCATGACAAGTGCTGGATGGATGCTTTATAATATTTATTTCCTTCTTTATCATAAACGGTTCCTTTGCCAGACTCTATCCAGACCCCTTTTTCTTCATCAAAATACCATAAGGGTACTTCCTCTCCGGCATTCAGGGGCGAATCATCGGGAAGGTCAAGCGTTATCTCCGCTGGTTCATTTGCTTTTGCAGAAGTGTCTAATTTCATCTCTTTACCGTCCTGTTTCAATGTAAAGTCTGCTAATCCATATGATTCTAAATCAACTTGTTCTCCTTGCTTGCTGGTAGAAACCCCCTGAAAACCTCCTGGGAAGGCTAAAATATCATTGGGTTGAGTGAAATCCAGAGGAGTAATATATACCTCAACAGGACCTGTTACGGGATTCCCAACTTCATCAAACACTGAATTAGGTGGAATTGTTATGGCATTTCCTTTTGAGTCTGTAACAGTGGCACCACTTTCTATATTAGGGATATCCTGAACTTTTACTTGTTTTACGAGAATAACATTTACTGTCACTGGAAGTATGTCCCCGACTTCAACTTCAGCACTATAAGGGGCATACCCTTCTTTATTAACAGAAAGCACATAAGTACCTTTGGGGACATCTTCTATTATGTATAATCCAGTTTGGTCGGAATATACCTTAAAACTTGTATTTACTAATTCAACAGTTGCGTATGCTACAGGATTTGTATCTGTATCATTTATCCAACCCGTTATGGATATATTGGACTCCGGTTGCCCTTCGATTTCTCCCTCTTGAGTTCCTTCCTGGGTTCCCTCCTGAGTTCCCTCTTGAGTTCCTTCTTTGCTTCCCTCTTTGCTTCCTTCTCCTTCTGATGGCTGGGGAGTTCCAACGGTCATTTTTACTTCAACAGTTTTAGAACCACCTCGTGACGATTTTGCTGTTATTGTTCCTGTATATTGACCGCTTTGTAGCCCATCTCGGGACACCTGAACTGTGATTATCTTTCTATCTGATGGTCCATTACTGGAACCAGATTCAGGATTAATTGTAATCCATGTTTGGTCTTTTGAAATCTGAAAATTCATAGTAGTGTTTACACTACCATTCCATACCTCAAATGTTTTTGTTGTTCGGAGCTACCAAAATCCAAAGTGGATGGCTCCAAGAAAAGAGTTGGTCTACATCCTGAGGCTGTAATTAGAATGAATACAGCAAGACCCATGAGTAATAACTTTGTGCTTTTCATAACCTTCCTCCTAACGTTTCTTATTTTTTGGTTATATATGTTGTTTATGTGATAATAACATATTATCATATATTTGTCAATTTTGCAAGTATTTTACATTTTTTTTCATTATGATTAAGAACCAGTTTTTGTCATTTTAAAAATTTTGAATAAATGCAAGATATTATGAAAAAACAAACGAAAAATAATATATGTGGGTGATAATATTTCTATTATTCTTATGGGAATTAGTAGGTGGAGTAATTGTTTTGAGGTGTGTTTTTTGATGTTGTTAGCCAATTAAGTTTTTGGCTACTTCGTCTAATTGTCGTTTAATCACATCATTGACAGAGCGGACACCTTCGCATGGGGCAATATATACGACTCCTGCGGATTTGCAATTCATGAATTCGACCATGTTGTTGAAAGCAATTCCTAAAAGTTCTGCATTGTTTTTTATTTCACCGCCTGCGGTTACAATGAGTGCCATCGTTTTGCCTTCTAATAAGGATTTGCTTTCGGTACTGCCTTCTTCCCATGAGATTAAACAGAACATACGGTCAAGGAGTGCTTTCATTTGTGCAGGAAAACCCCAGCAAAAAGTCGGTGCTGAGAAGATAATAGCATCTGCTTCAATCATATCATTTAATAAAGGAATAGCGTCATCGTTATTACAGCATAGAAAAGAATCTTCTTTTTTACACCAATAACATTCTCTACATCCTTCAATGGATAAATTTGAGACGTGGATGTGTTTAATTTCGTGTTTTTGTTGTTTGAGTTGTTCTTCAATATAGCTTAATACATGTGCTGTATTCCCATTTTTTCTGGGACTACCTAATATGGATAGAATTTTCATTTTTTATTCCTGATGGTATGTTAAGGTATAAGAGTTTTTTATTTGTAGTTTAGTGCTCGGTTGAATTGTTTTTTTCGTCTATTACGGTAAATGCCCAAAGGGAATGATGTTCTTTTGCCCATATATCACTTACTTTTCCTCCAAAAATAGCCCGTAGACTATGAGGTACAACGAAGGCAGCTAAGTAAATGTGAGCAATAAGTACCAGAATCATAACAAGTGCGGATATATCATGGATGGTATAGTATATCTCTTGATTCAGGAAGTGGGTACCGCGATTAAGTCCCATAACAACGCCTGTTACTCCACAGGTGCCTGATGCAAGTATTGCTAACCAGAACAGGATTTTTTGACCAGCGTTGAATTTTCCTGCTGGGACGTGTCCTTTAACACCGCCTAAATAACCACCCGCTTTCAATAGCCAGCGGAGATCTCCCTTAGCAGGGAACATAAATGCTACCCAGGAGAGGAAGATAAAGATGACGCCAGCACAGGCTACATATCCGAACCATGTATGCCATACCCTTGCCCAGGGACCTAAAGGATCGTGTTGTCCCATAAGGAAGCAGAATCCTGTAATAGCCAGAAATGTAACGCTAATCATAGCAATTGCATGAGCTATCCGTTCATAGCCACGGAAACGTAAGACATTTGGTTTACCAACGGGGGTTCCTTCTTTTCTCCCGATAAGGACATAATGTATAAGGATAAGTAATAATTGAATCAGGACAATCCATGGGGCATACTTTTTCAATACACCTTCGCGCCATGCCCCTAATTTTAAGTTAGAAATATTATAGCCCAAAACACTCCATAATGTAACGTATTTTGGTGTGCCATCTTCTGAGAATGGGTCTACGAGCATACTACCCATGAAAAATGAAGAATTTTCAGAGTGGCAATCTGTGCAACCTTTGGCACCATACGCACGGGTTGCGGGTTCTACACCATGGGAGACAGTCCATTCTAATGGCTTTGCCATAGCCATGATAGATGGGTATGCCTTTGGTTCAATCTGGACAATTTCTACTTCATAAGGTGAGCAAAGTCGCATTTCGACAGGAGACCAGACTTGTTTAGGTTTGTCCCAACTAAACTCACCAGGTTCTTCTTTTTGTTCATATCTTGTAATTGCAATGAAAGGTTTATTTTCACCGATACGTTCCATATCCAGAAATTCGAACTCATAAGGATTATCCCCACCTCTTACGGTTACACGAAAAACAGTAGTTCCTCTCAAATAGTACAAATCTTTATCTTTGAGATATGGAACAGTCTGTTTTAATGCCCATGCAAATAGCCCGATTTCTTCTTGTGTGTTTACTTCTGGGAAGGTATCGTTATTATCATCATAAATTTTTAATGGTTTTGCGTCAGATGCTGAGTATACTTTTATTTTTTCCTGTATAGCTACTTTTAAGTTTTCTTCCATTTCTGTTTGTTGACGGATTTCTTCTGCTGTTTTTTTGCGAGTTGTATTTTCTTCTGGGTTAGGTACTTGTGCTTGTAAAGCACCTGTATTTTCTGATGTTGCTGGTTGTTGTGCCTGTTTTAATGGATTCTCAGGAAGTGGCGGAGCGGTCTGTCCATTCTTAGGTTGTGATGGATAAAGTCGGAACGTATATTCTGGTAATGTTAACCAATCATAAGCCTTTTTCATATCTTTTAGTAAAACTGGTCGGACTTCTTCTTTATCGATATAGACCCAGTATGTAGAGACCTGGGTGTTTTGTGCATATATCTTTCCATCCTGTTTGTTTCTGCCCAAATCAAATGAAGATTCTATGATGGTTGCCCCTGGCCGTTTTGGTTGTGGTGTAGCCTTTAATTCCCTGATTTGTCCTGTATCATAAGAATATGCCTGATTTTGGAAAACAACAACTGGATAGGCTTCTCTAGCAGGTCGAACTAATTGGGATAATACAATTAACATTAATCCACGTGATTCTGGACTTTCGAGTTCATTATTTTGCTGAATAAAATCGGAAACTTTTATTGCTCCTTCTGGCAAGTCTTTTAAGAGAGCGTCTTTAAATAATTTGCGGATATTGTCATCGTTTGAGATAGTATATTCTTTGGCTTGCTGTAATTGCTCTTTAGTATATGGGAAAATGAGGTTTGCATCGTCTCGACTACGTATCCATCCCCAAAAACCACCAAATTCAGATGCACCCAAATAACTCATGTCTTGAATTTCAGGTAAGGTCATGGCTTTCCCAGTTAATGGGTCGATAATAGATACAGGGAGGAAAGGACGATGCGTAATATGACAAGCAGTGCAGTCAATCCGTTCCAGATGCAGAGGAGGTAATCCTTTATGTTCTGGATACGGGGCACCTTTCTCTTGTTGGTCATGGCATTGTTTGCATGATAATGTTGTGTTATCTAAATCATCACGAATAGTTTGTATAGAGGAACTACCCTTTGCGAAGTTATGGCGAATGTCGCCATGATGACAGTCGATGCATTTTAAACCTTGTTCTGTGTGAACGTCTTGCATATATGGAGAATGCCATGAAATCCCTCGTTTTTGGACGCTGGACATATCATGGCAGAACATGCATTGGCGGTCGGTAGGACGGCGAATATGGAGGTGAACGGTTCCATCTGCTCGGAAAAGACTTTTGTTATAATAAACTTTGGGTTGTTGTCCATCGATGGTAGAACCCCAAACATAACCGAAGCCTGCGGCGGCAGTCGATGCATATTCAAAATTCCATTTTTTAATCTGTTGGGCACGGATAGAATATTCATAATCTTCAAGATGGCAAATAAAACAATCTGCTTCGACAACTCCAGTTTTTTCCCATGGGGATTCGTAGTAATCGCCGTCCCCAAATGTGCCTACCAGAGGATTTGCTTTTTTGAATTTTTCATAATTTTTTCCAGAACGGTCATATTCTGCAGGTCCACCACCAGGGTGACACACTCCACAATCTACAATCCAATTGAAAGGAGTCATATCTATCTGGTCAGGATTTTCAAAATTTTTTCCAACCAGTTCACGTTGGTATAAGGATAACCATTTTCCGAAAAAGCCAGGACTTTTATCCTTTGGAATTCCACCTGTCGGGTCTGTAGGCGGATAGAGTTCATCACGACCCATCTGGAAATGATAGCCATGAGTGATTCTGTCATAAGGATGACATGCACCACAGGTTTGTTTGGTACTAACTGCTCGTGGGATGCCTTGCTGTTGAACTGGCAAGTTAGGGTCAACTGGTGTCCCATCTGGATTCTTTGTTGGGTCAATAATGTCACCATTTTTATCTCTTAAATGGAATGGTGGACAGGAAAGAGGAAGTGTCCGTATAACTTTTGCATTTGGGGCTCGATTATTTATGACAAGGTCTCTACCAATATATTTATCATAATTTTCGATAATATTTTGTAATGGTTCTGAGATATCTTTTGCGGGAATAGAGATGATTGGTAGGAGAACTAGGGTAAATACTAAACATGGGATGTAACTTTTCCACGATTTACTCATGGCATCACTTTCTCTTTCTTTATGTTAATAATTTTGTTTCGTTAATTTATATGTGTAAATATATAGAATTAACTAACCATTGATGGGTCAGGTGTCGGAAAATCGAAGGTATATAGAGCTGGGTCAATTTCAACCATTCGCCTTTCCTCAATTGCTTGATAACCTGAAAGAGCCATAACGGTAGCCCGTAGACCGACCATTTGGTTTGCTTTTGGTACGCCACCTTCTTTTATATCTTTTGCGAACCGCATAAATTGGAGTTGGTCAACAGAACGTGTATTATCTACAACAATCGGTTTGCCTTCTTGAAGTGCTTTGTTGCTGAGCTTCAATGTTCCGCCAGAGGTGATAACCGTTGCAGTTTGTTCAGCACTTCCAGATTCACCCCATGAAATTTTGGCTGTGGCTTCTGGATAGAACGTTCCACCTTCTTCACTTAATTCAATGGTGCCCTCATCTCCTTGGATGAGTTCGTTGCATCCTTTTTTCGCATTGGCGGTAATACTGGAATACATCAATTGAACTGTATAAGGCTGATTAATTGCCATCTTATCCTGATAACTGCTTCGAGCATTTATAGCACGATAACCACGGTTTTCAGGTGTAATATCAAATTCATAAATGACATTGATACTGTCGTGAATTTCGCGTCCATCTCTCCAATAGTCTAAACTACCACAACCGTAAACGCGTTTGGGCACGGCATCAAGGAACCAAGAAACGATATCTAATTGATGGGTTGCTAATTCTGTTAATAAGCCTCTGGATGACTCTTTGTATAGACGCCAGTTCATATAGCGTTCCAAATCTTTAATGAAGCGGGCTTCTTGAGAGTTAAGTTTATGGTCTTTGTTAATTGGACGTCGCCAATCGTTGTTGCGATGCCATTGAGCGTCAATATGTACGATTCGTCCAATAGTTCCTTCTTCCCAAATCATCATTAAGGCTTTATTATATAAAGGATTATACCTCCGTTGATGTCCTACCTGAACCCATTTACCTGTTTCGTGGCATTTCTTTACGACATCTCGAGCTTGTTCAATTTCGTAACACATAGTCTTTTCACAGAATACATATTTGCCAGCACTTAAACTATCCATAGTGATTTGATAATGAGTATGGAGTGGTGTCGCAATGACGACTGCATCCAATTCTTCTTTCTCTAACATTTCCCGATAGTCATAATAACTCTTTGGTTTGAATGCTGCGATTGCTTTTTGCCGTTGTTCTTCTGTCAATCCTTGTCCAGGTTCAAGTGCAATGCCTGCATTTGAAATTTGAGCTAATTGTACTGCTAACCGTTGGTGAGGACCATAGGCATCACATACCGCAGTGATGACAATGTCGGATGTGCCCATCAAGCCGTCTTTAATATGGAAACTTCCCTGTCCTCCACAGCCAACACAACCGACCTTTACTTTGTCATTAAGTGCATAGGAAAACGGGGCTTTCCCTGCCATAATAATCAGTCCTGTGGCAGTACTTGCTGTTTTGATAAAGTTTCTACGAGATACATTACGAGAGGTATTGGATTTCATGGCTATTCCTCGCTTTGTTTAAGGTTAATATATTGTTTATCTAATTTATTATTATGTTCCGACACAAGGAAAACTTTCACATCAGGAAATTTTTTGCAATACTCTTTTGTTTTATCGATACCAAGCACAAAGAACGATGTGCTTAAAGCATCACTTTCTGTCGCTGTTTTACAAATAACTGTTGAACTCACAATATTGGTATCTACAGGACGACCTGTTTTTGGGTTAAATATATGACCATACTTTTTACCTTTTCGTTCCAAAAATTGTTCGGAAACGGAAGAGGTAGAAAGAGATTCATCATTAATTAAAAATTCTTCAATCGTTTCATCTTTATTATAAGGGGAACGGATGCCAATTTTCCAACCTGCCTGGTTAGGTGGTGTACCTATTGCAACAATAGAACTTGTGCCTGCATGTAAAATACCCGATTTTATCCCTTGTTCTTTTAATATTGCCTTTGCCCGATCCAAAGCTAACCCTTTCCCTATACCACCAAAATCAAGACGCATTTCGGGGACTGTAAGTCCAACAGATTGTTCATCAACATTGATGATTACTTTATCCATGCCTACCTTTTTTAATGCTTCAGAGATTTCATTATCCGATGGAATGTCCTGTTTGTTCTTCCTATAAAATCCCCAGAGGTCTAATAAAGGACCTACACTTGGGTCAAATGCACCATCAGTGCGTTCCCAGTATCGTTTGGACCAGCGGATAACTTCAAAAAGGTCGCTGTTTACTTTAAGAACGCCTGAACCTGCGGATTGATTTAGTCGTGCAAGGTCATTATCTGGTAAGTAATGACTGATATGTTTTTCAAGGTTATTGACAGCAGTGATAGCAGGTTCACATAAATTACGAACATCTTCTTCAAGCATACCATCAAAGGGAGGATAAATAATAAAAACGAACTCTGTTCCCATAGCAAAGAAACGGACAGTCACTGATTGGGTTGCTTCCCCGTGTCCTCCAATAGAGAGAATAATAAAGAATAAATATATGACTATTTTATATAAAGATTTTTTCAAGTAAAAACCTTTTTATTATAGAGATAAAAACATGGTTATTATAAAATAGCAAAGGGAATCAATAAAACGTCATATAAAACTATAAATTCAGTTTATATAATATTACTACGAATTATGCTTCCATTGCAAAAAGAATTAATTTATCAAACTATGAATGTAATTGGTGACAGCATGGGTTCTGTCATCACCTTGTAGTATCACAAGCCTTTTGCTTTTGGCATAGAGAAGCTGTCACTGTTTCGCTGGTGGAATGGGGTAAATGGAACACGTAGGACATGGAAGAAGAAAGAATGAAGTTATTTAACAGTAATACTAATGTTTAATCTGATGGAATTAATTTTTTATTTTCCTTTTTTTATAGTATAGTAATATAAATAAAAAGTATTTAACTTCTAAAGAAATGTATTGAGGAGAATGAATATGACACATAGGGAAAGGGCTCTTGCAGTTTTGAGGTATGAACCATATGACCGTTTACCGATAGTTCATTTTGGTTTTTGGAACGAGACGTTAAAGAAATGGGCAGATGAAGGATATATTACTAAAGAAGAAGCAGAAGAATGGATAGATGGGAATCCTGTAGATGCTGTATTAAGTGAGAAGTTAGGTTTTGATTTTAATTATTATTCGGTATTTAAACCTAATGCCCATTTAGACCCATTATTTGAACGAAAAGTTATTGAAGAATTACCCGATGGCTCCAAAAAAGTTCAGAATGAAGATGGTGTTATAGTTCTCGAAAAATTGGGAGCGGTTTCTATTCCGTCAGAGTTTGACCATCTTTTAAAAACTCGAAAGGATTGGGAAGAACATTATCTGCCACGGCTTCAATATAATGAAAATAGAATGTTAAAAACACTTGTTCGTGTAAATGATAAAATGATACCTTTTGGAGAGGGAGGAGAAGAATTTCTCAAAAAGGATGAACGTGATTATCTGTATGGGTTGCATTGCGGTAGTTTATTAGGTTCTCTAAGAAATATTATAGGCGTAGTGGGATTAAGTTATATTTATGCTGATGACCCTGATTTGTTTAAGGAAATGATTGATACTTATGGAGAACTTTGTTATCAGAATACGAAACGAGCCTTACAAAATGGTGCTAAGTATGATTTTGCTCATTTTTGGGAAGATATCTGTTTTAAGAATGGACCTCTGGTAATCCCCTCAGTATTTGATGAATTGGTCGGACCTCATTATAAAAGGATTATAGAGTTATGTAATAGTTATGGATTGGATATTGTTTCGTTAGATTGTGATGGCTGTATTGATGCCCTTATTCCCACATGGTTTTATAATGGTGTGAACACCATGTTCCCAATAGAAGTTGGTACATGGAACGCAAGTATTGCCCCATGGAGAGAAAAATATGGCAAAGGTTTGCGTGGTGTCGGAGGAATGAACAAAGTAGTATTCCTTCATGATAGAGATGCTGTTGACCGTGAGATAGAAAGGCTAAAGCCTTTGGTTGATTTGGGTGGATTTATTCCTTGTCCCGACCATCGTATCCCCCCTGATGCAAAATGGGATAATATTCGTTATTATTGCGACCGCATGAGGCAGGTTTTTGGTTAGTTGTAAATAAAAGTTGAATTAAGACACATAAAATCAATACAGTATGGTCATAATACAGTTTCACAATTCCGTTAAATCAAAAAAGATTTGTAAAGGAAGGAATATAATATTCAAATAGTGAGAGGACTATAATTTTAATCGGGAAATGATAGGTAAATATGTCTAATGATGATTGAGGTTAATAAAATAACAAAGTATTATGGTTTATTTTGTGCGTTGAAGGAAATTTCATTTTCTATTCAGGAAGGGGAGAGTGTTGGTCTTTTAGGTCCAAATGGAGCTGGGAAAAGTACGATGATGCGTATTCTTACTGGATTTATGCCAGCGAGTTATGGAACAGCAAAGATTGGAAAATATGAAATTCATGAGTATCCATTAGAAGTAAAAAGACTCATTGGTTACTTACCAGAAAGGGTGCCTTTATATGATGAGATGACAGTAAAGTCATTTTTATTGTTTGTTGCACAAATTAAAAATATTCCGAGAACCAGTCTCAAATCTTCGGTTAATCAGGTTGTCGAAACCTGTGGGTTAAAAGATGTATATGAGCGGGTTGTAGGAACATTATCTAAAGGTTATCGTCAAAGATTAGGTCTTGCTCAAGCACTTATTGGCTCTCCACCAGTTATTATTTTAGACGAACCGACAGTAGGTTTAGACCCACATCAAATTGTCGAGATTCGCGAGTTAATTAGAAGTTTTAGAGTAAATCATACTGTTTTATTAAGCACGCATATATTGTCTGAAGTTTCACAACTTTGTTCACGGGCATTAATTCTGAATGACGGTAGGATTGTATCGGAGATTGCTATTGACCCTGAGAAATCGGTAGTTGAAATCGAGCAAGCATTTTTAAATGCAATTTCTCGAGATGAGATGGTGCAGGAGGGAAAGTAATGAAATCTATTTGGAATATAGCAAAACGTGAGTTTATAAGTTTTTTTGTTACTCCATCAGGGTATGTGATTTTGGGGTTGATAGCTACGTTAACAGGGGTGGCATTTATCTTGTCATTTTTAACGTATGTGCAAATATCTCAATCGCCATTTCAGTATGGCTATACCACAGTGCCAGATTTTGAGGAGACATTTTTAAGTCCGTATTTTGTTTTTTGTGGCATTATGATTATGTTTTTATCTCCGATAATTTCCATGCGTCTGTTATCAGAAGAGTACCATCGAGGGACAATGGAGTTATTATTAACATACCCACTGAGGGATAGGGATATTATATTGGGTAAATTTAGTTCTGCGTTAGCCATGCTTGCTTTGGCGGTTATTTTAATTGCTCTTAATGTTTTTCTTTTACTTCCCTTTACAGAAGTAGAATGGAGCGTTTTGTTGTTTGGGTTATGTTCTGTTTTTCTGATGGGGATGGCTGTATTAAGCATAGGGCTTTTTATTTCTTCATTAATAAAATATCCGATTACAGCTGGACTGGTAAGTTTTGGAATCTATTTATTAATGTTTATTATTGGCAATGTGGCTGAAAAATTACCAGCAACAGCACCTTTACCAAATACATTTCCAGCAGTAATGAAAAATGCAGTCGAAAAAATCTACGGATTATTTCATTCTTTGTTGTTAGAATTACCGCTGGATAATCATGCAAAGAATATGGCATTAGGGATATTCGAACCTAAAGATATTGCATTTTATTTACTCTGTACTGCGTTTTTTGTGTTTTTGACATTCAGGTCGCTGGAGTCGCGAAATTGGCGAAAATAAGGAGAATTTAGATTATAATGAAATGGTCATTGAAGAGACTTTGTGGTGTTATATCTGTAATCAGTCTATTAGGCGTTTTAAATTTTTTAGTGTGGAAGCAAGAGATTTTTAATGTGTGGGCTCTTTTAGTAGGTGGTGTTTTTTTAATTACAGGCATTTTGTGGTTAGGTTTTGTAATTCGGGGTATTATAGTAGAATCGGGCTGGTCAGGTAGGGCAGGTTCGGGTTTGAGTGCATTGATTTCATCCTTGTCTTTTTTAGGGATATGTATCGTTATCTATGCTTTTGTTTTGCGGTGGGATATTTCTGTGGACTTGACAAAGGAAGGTCGTAGAACGTTATCTCCTCAAACAGTCAAAGTTTTAGAGACTATGAACAAAGAAGTAAAGGTATTATGCTTTTTTATTAATACTGATGAAGAGTCTGTAGTAATTGCAAAAGATAAAACATTACGGTTTCTTGAACAATGTAAAAGGCATACACCCTTTTTGAATGTTGAACTATTAGACCCACAGATTGACCGAGCACGTTTAGAGGCATTGTCCATTACCCATGCTTCGACCCAGGGAACGGTAGTGCTAAAATGTGGAAATCGTCAACGTGTTATTATGTTAAGCGGTGCCAATCCACGGATGGAAGAACGGGATTTTACGCAGGCTCTTATTAGTGTTCTAAAAGAAACGGAAACAAAAATAGGTTATCTTACTGGACATGATGAAACGCCCCTTGATGATTCGAATCCGAATGGTATTTCTATGGCAAGGGCTATTATTGAAGGAGAATCTTATAAGATAGAACCTTTTCAGATTCGGATTGACCTGCCAGAAGTTCCCAAAAGTTATGAGGTTGTTATAATACATAATCCGAAAGGGGATTTAAGTCGTGAAGAATTAAAGGCAATTCAGGATTTCCTTGATAATGGTGGACGACTTATTGTGTTTTTTGAGCCGTGGGTAGATGTTCGTTTAGGTAGGAGTGGTGTAGAATATCTTCGTCCATGGTTGAAAGAAAAATTAGGAGTAGATGTTGGTTCAAACATTGCATTTACGACGCAGAAAAAAAATCCATGGGAGATTGAATTACGTTCTGACCCAAAGCCGTTTGAAAATGTAGAAGAAGGGTTATTTGAGTATCGGGGTTCCTTTCGTTCTGACCATCCTATTACACAGCGAATGGACCAGCCATTGTTGTTAAGGGCCGTACGGACAATAGAACCAATAGAAAATTTGCCAGAGAATGCCAATGTAGTTCCTATATTGAGAACACCACCAGAATATTGGGCAGAGACGGATTTGTCAAGGCTTGCGGAAGGGGGTGCTGTTAAGTATGAACCTGAAGAGAAGCAAGGTCCTTTGTTTATTGCTGTGGCTGGAACATGTAGTAAAGAACTATCTGATGGTTCAAAAAAAAGGAGCCGATTTGTAGTGGTTGGGGATGCTGATTTTATAACAAATGAACGTATTAGTATTGGTGGTCATATCAATTTCCTTCTAAATAGTCTTGCATGGCTTACAGAACATGATGAACTAATTTCAATTCGTCCTTCAATAAAAGAAGATAAGCCTATTGTTTTGTCTGATATGCAAAAGCGATGGCTTATTTGGTGTTCTGTAATGTTAACACCGCAATTAGTTTTAATTGCAGGTTTGATTGCGTATTTTGTTAGGAGAAGGGTAAAGTGAAGTGGCGTAATACAATAATTTTAGTTTTAATTTTATCCGTGTTAATCCTCCTATATTGGTTTTCAAATTGGTGGAAGGAAGAGCAGAAGGTTGTTTATGAAGAAGCAAAGAAGATATTTTCATTTGCACCAGAATCGGTACGGGAACTTCATCTCCAACAGGCAGGAGGACCTTTGTGTGTGGGGAAAAAAGATATTGACGGAAAATGGAGTTTTGAAAAACCTTCACCAGATATACCAGCATTTCAATTAATGTGGGACCGTATAGCAAAACATTTATCAGAGTTAAAAAATCAGCGGACGATAATTGAAAAAGTGGATGATAAATCAGCTTATGGTTTGGACAAGCCAACATTAAAATTGAAAGCGGTAGTAGATGAAATGAACGAACCAATAGAACTTGATTTCGGCTTTTTAGATCCAACTAATACATATCGATATGCTATGGGATTAAAAGGTAAGGTTTTTCTTGTTGACGATAAACAGTTTTTTGAGTTAAATCGCTCATTGGAGGATTTGCGATTTCGGTTTCTTGTTGCGGTGAGGGAAGTTCCACTTGTGCGAATTGAGTTTGCAAGAATATGGACGGAAGACGATGAAATGCAAAACTCAGAATATATGCCTAAGGTAGGAGAGGAATCAGTAATTGTGATAATGGAGCGAAAAAATGAAAATGAACCATGGTTTCTTGTATCTCCTTCTCAGGGACTTGCAGACCAGGAAGCAGTTAATGCATTATCATCAGAAATACAATTTGGAATTGGTAGAGACTTTATTGACAAACCCGAGAGTTTATCCGATTACGGATTGGAACCTCCAAGATGCCGACTAACGTATTATGATGCAAAAGAAAAGAGACCACAGACTTTATTTTTAGGAGGTTTGCAAACCGCAGGGCAGAGTACACAGGAGAAGGATAAAGAGAAAAGGAAACGATTAAAGCTTTCTGATTGCACAGGTGTCTTTGCAAAACTTTCAGGGCAGAATTCTGTATTTTTATTAGACCCTCATATTTTGGAATTGTTACCACATTCACCTGAAAGTTTTCGGAATCGCCATATTTTTACAAAAGATCTTACGAATATAGTAAAAATTGAACGGTTAGATGAAAATACTATTGTATTCTCACTTGAAAAGAACACAGAGAAAGGCTGGATGATGACACAGCCATCGATAGATGATATTGATTCATTAAAAATAAATGATTATATTAGCAGGTTAAAAATCCTTGAACTACAAAGTTTCCCAGGTGGAACGGTGGAATCTCGTGGATTGGATAAGTGTAAAGATGTTTTAAAATTTACAATGGCAAATCAGGATACAATCGAAATCCGTTATATGCCTATTCCAGATGATAATCTCCATAGTTATATAAACCAGGACACAGGAGAGATTGGGATTGTTTCAAATGATATTGTTTCTCAATTATGGGTATTGCCAGAGAATTTCCGAAGTTTAATTTTGTATCGTTTCTCGCCCTCCGAAATAACAGAATTCCATTTAAATTATGAATCAAATGAATATGTTTTCCAGCAAATAGATAAAAATTGGACTGTAAAACAACCTGAAAATAAGGTGTTAAAAAATCAGGGGGATTTATTACGACTATTACGATATTTATCATCAATGAGTGCAGTTGAAGTTCAACATCAAGAAGCGGAAAATAAAATTACAGAACCGATTGCAAAACTTTCAGTTATACAGAATAATGAGGGGAAAGGTGTACCTATGATAACAGGTGCATTAATTATTGGTTTGCCTGATGAAAAAGACTCTCGTTATCGATGGGCTAAAAAAGAGGGCAAAGACGGGGTGTATCTCATTAAGCAAGAGGTATTGGATTTGATTAAAGACCTCATGAAGTCTATTCAACATGTAGAAGAAAGATAGAGTTGTAAATACTTTGGAAAAAACACTCTATTTATTTTTTTATGCCTAATCATTTTATTTTGTGAAATATAAAATATGTTGACTTTTAATCAAAAAAATTGTAGTATAAATTATACTGAATTTGTCAGAGGTTTTTTCTTGACAAATAGGTGTTAAATATGCTGTAAAGTAAATTTATTTAAAAAAGTAGAATAAAAAAAGAAATAGACTTGAAAATGAAATGAATTCTTGACATAATTATAAAGAAATAGTTATGATGATAAGAAAGATTTTTTTTAGGAGAAAAAATTGTATATTGCTTACTCAAACATGATAAACTATTTTAGAAAAAAATATTTAAGAAGGAAAGGTTTTATATAGACAGTAAGAATTTGATAACATATAAAATAAATTTTATTTTTGGAAATAGAAGTGTTGTAATGTATAGTATTGATAAAAGAAGGAGAACATTACTGTGAAACGGATAAGTATATTTTCCCTGCCGATGTTGTTTTTTATAGTTTTGATTTTATTTATTGCATTAGACATAAGCTACGATTTTTTTGTAGAGAAATATACAAGGGCAGATGATTTTAGACAGAACTTATCAGTAACGGTAAATACGAATGCAGAAACCAAGGGTATTGAGAACAGAATACAAGTTGCATCGTCAGCTCCGACAGATGCATTAGTGAAAATCCTCCCCTCATTAACACAGAGCCAGATAGGAAATCCTGTATTTGCTAATTGTGGCCAGATAGACCTTAATTTTATTGGGGAACCGACAGATGGTGCGGCACCTTTGGCTGTGGGGTTTAAATTGGTTTATAGACTTGACCCATCGTTTGGTCCTAATGATGTCCCTAACATTACGAATATTACATGGTACATTAGCACGAATGTTGGAGGTGTGCCTCCTACTACAAATTATACAGAGGCGTGGTGGGAATTTCGGGTAAATCAATCGTATCAACCATTAGTGACCCCTGAAAATCAAGTATTTCTTATAGGTGGGCAAAATACTCCCTATTTTCAATCCGGGGGAAGATATACGATAGGTATGCGTGTTCGGATTAAAGACCCCAATGACCCTACAGGGAATACATATGTTGATTGCCCTCCAGTTGGCCAGCCACCTATTTATAAGTCGGATTATATAATTGTTCGAGAAGGTGAACAAGTTCCTTCTGCTTCGTTTGAGGCAAAAGATTTAATTCCAAATGGACAAGGTGTTGTTCCTCTAAATGATTGGCTTCCCCTTTTCAGGTTTAATATGAAATACAATCCTGACCAGCCTGCACCGAGAGCATTAACTCAACTTTATTATAAGTTGGAAGGGACTTTAGAACCGGAAGACATTTTAGAGTTTGGTTTGTTTGTTGATTGGGGACCTGAAAATAAGCCTGATGATGAGTTTGACCTGATGTATGATGGTAGGCTGGTTTATGTTCGAGGGACTGCAAATGCATTTCGAGTAGACCCTGGAACGCCTATGTTAACGTGGGATAGGTATGGGTATCCTTATGAAATGCCTAATTCATATGGTCAGTTTTTAGAAGACTTAACTTATAACCTTAATTTTACTATGAATCCTCAAAGTTCATTGTATGACCCAATTGACCCATTTGCAGCCGTAAATCCACGGAATAGTCCACCCACAGAGTTATTCCCATTTGTAAAGATTAATAATACGGATGGCAGTGTTGATTTCGCTGGTGGATATGCTTCAAAACAATGGGTAACCGCTGGTCCTGACCCTGGGTTGAGTTACATTGTAGCGGTGCGGATGAGTTTTAAGTGGAATAATGAAAATACAATGAGAACGTCTCTTTTGATGGCGAGAATGCAACCATATAGCGGTCCTAACTTATCATCTATTGTGGATTCAATCCCATTCCCGTATTGGCAATATGGGGTTGGGGGTTTTCTAACTCAAAGTACGGGTGAGCCTGTGGATTCATATAGTCCGAACTTTTATCAGGGTGAAGTGATGAATGAGAATAACCAATATACAGGGCATTTTAATGTTTATGATTTGACAGGTGATACTATTTTTGGTTACCGTCCTGGAACAGAACGGAATATATCATCTTGGCCCTTCTTTATGTATACTCCTGTGCCTGAGCATACAAGACCAAGGTGGGATATTTCCGACACATTTATAGAAGCAGTTACGGGGGAAATATTGGATTTAAGACATGTTTTACCTGTAGATTCATGGATACCGGTGTTAGGTATTAATGCTCATGGAGACCCTTCAGCACAAATTTGGGAACTAAATCTAATATTGACCGATATAGGTGGAGACCCATTTGGTCCACCAGGAAATGGAGGATTTAATCCCAATTATGCTTTGGAGCCAATAACAACTTCATCTGCAGGAGATTGTTCTATAGCTGTTCAGAACGATTATGCATTTAGTGGTGTGTGGCTCTATCACGATACTCATGAAAAATCGGAAGGAGGAAACGGAATATTTGACCCTCCGGTGCCACTTGATAGTTCTGGTAGCACATATGGTGTTTCGTTTCTTGATTGTCCAATGTACCCTGCCACTTATGAGCAGGGAGGTTTAGTTGATACAAAGATTTATTGGGAATACGAACCTTTCCCACCAGGTGGTGGTGACCCGTGGTGGAAAGTGCGGTTAAGATTTTCAGGAGGTAGAAGGAGATGTCCAGACGATGATCCCACAGGATATTTTGAACCTGTTGCAGATTATTATAAACCTGGTGTGCCTAATACCGCTATAGAGAAACCTGACTACTTTGTAGTGTTAAGAACAAATAGTGGTAAGAAGGACATATCGGGTAGGACTTCAGGTCCGGGGGCTACCTTTGGAGGTGATTTCCGTGCGTTTATTGAGCCACGTCGTTGGAATCCGAGAGATGGGGGGCACTGGGATGGAGGAATTTGGTTCTCAAATATGTATTTAGCCAAGACAAAGAAATATGTACAGGATACGCCGTGGATAGATGATACATATCCTATTGGTTCTACGTCGGAAGTGAATCGCAAGATAAATCGGCCGTGGTGGCATGAACGAGAACATATACAGGATAACGTAAAGCCACAAAGAATTGGATTTGAAGTCCATGACCTTGTCATGACCTACAGCACCGATAATACATTTGGAAGGGAAACATATATACATCCAACACAACCGCTTCCTATTGGTGTTGGCAATCATTATGTCCTTCAGAATTATGCAAATTTTCTTTGGTATGATTGGAGGGGGACAAGGGGGATGACGTATCTCGGATTATGGATAGATCCACCTATGAATTTAAATACTGGTTTTGATGTGTTTGGTATTTTTAACCAAAGATTCCTTCTTGGTCTTGCACCTCCTGGAGACTTCGTTTTAGATACTACAGATAATCCTTTGTTACGTCCAACTAATGCGGTAAAGTATATATACAATCCTGGATTCTTGCCTGATTATTCGGAAGGTGTTTTCTGGACAGGTTATCAGATACCGAATCTTGATGAGTTAACGTCATTTCAATATTCGTTTGAAACCGTGCCATTTGAACCGACATTTGATGACACATTATTACCACGAGCACTTGTTCCTCGGAGTATATATTATCCGAAGCCGTTTATCCAACCGACACTTCCAGATTATACAACATGGCCTATAAGGTTGGATTTAACTAATTTTGGAACACGGTGCATTATTTATGCTGATGAGGGGAGTTTAACAGATAACCTTGAGTATTACCATTTTGACCCTAACGAGGACCCAAATGATATTGAAACATGGAGCGAAGTATGGGACACTTACAAGAATGATATTTACTATGCGGAGTTATTAGATGGCAATTTTGGTGGAGTCGACCTTTCAGGTTGGTGGTTTATTGATAATAATGGTGGAAGATATTATATCGTTAGTAATAATGGAAATGTCTTAACTCTTGAAAATGCTCATTCGGCATATGTTGCACCATATTTAACAAATGGGAATCAATTAGTTGTATCTCAGTATCCTTATGGTGTAAAGGGTGGTAAAGTTAATGCAGTAGAGAGGGGACCGTGGTTAGTAACGAAGAACGCTATGTCTCGAAATCGATATCCGCAAATGGCAGATTGGCCTTTGGGTTGGGGTAGCAATACGGTGATTTCGGGTGCTAATGGAGAAGCAAGGGCGGCACGAATTTTACGACAAAAAGTGGAATATAAGTCCCAGCCAGTAGCGGTGTTAGGACTAAATCTTGCCGGTGCAGATGACCCAGTTGTTAATAAATTAGGACCGGTAGCATTAAATAGTATGTATATAGCGTTTTGGGGGCCGGAGTTTGACCCATCTGATTTAACACCTCTGGATAGCACTGGAGGCACATTGCCCTCATCTGGTGTCCTGCTTTATGAGGATACGAACAATGATGGTGTTTTTACAGGACCGCTTTTCTTTGATAAAGCCCCAATCCCTACATTTATAGATAAAATTGTGCCATTAGTTCCGGGGTCATTAGAATGGGGAATTGCTCCAGAACCTGTGGATTTAGATGGTGATAATATCCCGGATGATTTGAGTGGTGATGGAATTGTAACGGATGGTGTTGTCGATTTATCAGATCCGGAACGTCCACAATTATCATCAGCACAAAGGAAAGTCTGGGATGGATTGAAGGACCTTGCATGGGTATTGCAGTTAACTCCAGCAAAGCCATGGACAGTCCCACAATCAGATTTTCGTGCTGGTGGAGCCAATCCGCCAAGTAGTGCTAAGAGTTTAGATTCAGGTGCTAATGAAGAAACCGTATCACCTATACCTTTAGAACTTGTGAAAGACATAAAAGAAACTGAAAAACTTGCGTTTTCTAAAAAGAAATCTCTACTTTTGGATATTTTAAATGCTGATTTTAACGATAACGGTGTTGCAAATGTTGTTCCGTATGAGAAGAGTGCCAAAGCCCTTACTGAAGGTGGTCACCGAGGTGATGATTTATTTGTTGTTATTCGCACATCAGATACGGTAAGTGCTTTTGAAGAGTTTCGTTGTGTTATTCCGGCACGATTGCCCGACAGATCTCCAACGTCGTCTCAATTTGCTGGAATCATTTTATCACAAGGTGGTTTAACGTCCCGTGGTGGAGCATGGAAGACGAATCCCGAAGAAGGCGGATTGCAGGATTTTTATGGTCATGATATGCTTCAAGTGAGTGTTCCTGCACGAGTTGTAGATTTAACAGATGCGTTACTTCCCCCGTCAACCAGTGGTATTACAACACCAGTGATAACCCCAGGTGGACAGCCTATTTCCATATTAGGTATCGATGCTTCGATGAACCGAGTTAACAATTTAATTGCTTATGGAAATGGAACTGGTGCTGCTGGTGGAGATAAATCATTTGCACCGGATACAAATGATATAGTTATTCCTAATGTAGGTGATACAACGTATTTCTCTAATGGTGCATGGACGAAAAATGTAACCGGTTTATGGCTGGTTGCGTACGGCAATACTGAGAGAGACGTCGATAAACGTGTGGAAGCCTTTGAAATAACTGGTGCCCAAAGTAGGACATTGAGTCTTCGAGCAGGAACACCAAGGAATGGAAGTCCGTGGTATATTGTAAAGGACCCGACGTTTTTAGAACAGGTTATCGTTGAGTTTTATTCTGTAGATTTACAAGCGAATCAAAGTTTTGACCCGTATACAGATTTGTTGCCTTTGAATGAAGAAGACCCTGCTAATGATAAATTGAGCGGTGTTTCTATATGGCGTGATAATGATTGGAACCCAAAGAATACAAATGGTGTATTTGACCCGCCTATAATAGGTTCAAACGGTGAAATTGAATATATTGACTTGCCTTTACGACTGGATTCAGCTCCGGTATGGTATTCACGTCCTGGTGACCCGAGATATCAGGTACGATTTGTATTCTCTTCTCCGGGGACAGATAATAGTACTGGTCGGGATTCATCTCAAGGTGGAACGCCTTACGTATCTCAACCCCGTCTTCGTCAGCCGATTCCAGTATGTTTTGGAGATTGTCCAAGTGAGAATGGATATGGACCGGACTTCTTTGTAGTGATTCGGACTTCACCGTCAATTAGTCCAGGCGATTCATTCCAATCAGCAATTGTATCCTTTGGTCCTGATACACCGACAGAGCCGGACCCTGACAATTTTGTTCGCGTTTATCCTCCGTCTGCAGATTTATCTGATGGATTATTTATGTTATATTCCGAATTTCCATGGGGTAATCGTGCCTTAGGATTTATTAGTTTCTTTAAAGAGCCGTTAATTTATCGCTACTGGGCATATAACGACCGATTACGGAAATGGACAGCCAGAGCAGAGCCGGATGTAAGTCAAGCACAATCCGATAGGTTGGGCTTAAATTGGGTACGTACCAATCCTGTGGCATCCGGTAGAACCAAGCCAATAGTCGCATTACAAGTACCAACAGTTGATTTTACGTCTGATAGACAAAGACAGGTTCCAGGAGGGCAAATTAAATTTACATTAAAACCAGGAAGTGGGATTACTGTCTCCAGTGTGCTTTGGAAATTTGGAGATGGAAGTCAGTCCACTGATAAAAATCCAACTCATACTTATGGTACTCCTGGAAAATATACTGTGAGTGTGGAAATTGTTGATAAAAATGGATTAACCGCTTCAAAGATAAAACGTGATTATATTGAGATTCTTAATGCCCCATTTGTGAGTTTTATAGCACAACCTACATCAGGATATATAACCCCTGATGCTACAGGTGAGTTAGACCCAGGTTTGGATGTTGCTTTTAAGGATATGTCTATTGGAACAGATGCATGGAAGGCTATTGCCTGGTCATGGACCTTTGGAGATAATGTACCAGCACCAGAATCTACACAGCAGAATCCAACACATAGATACACCAAAGAAGGATTTTATTCAGTTACATTGGAAGTCACATTTAAGAATGTAAATACCAATGAAACAATGAAATTATGTTATCAAATACCAAATTATATTACTGTCGGACCTTGTGTTGGATGTCCATCAACAACAGAAGGGGAAGGACAGACAGAAGGGACTACTGAAGGGGAAACACAAGAAGAGCCAAGTGCCAGTTTCTCTGTAGAGTCGATTATTAAAGATAAAGAAGCATTATTGCCTTTGATAGACTGGGTACCTCTATTTAAGTTTACCATGTCTTATGACCCTGAAAACCCTGCTCCAAGGGTGTTAAAATCTCTTACGTATCGGGTTCGACCCGATAGCAGAAGAGATGAGGGTTATGGAAACCTTGCTGGACCGGATGTAACTGACCTGTTGGAATTTGGTTTATTTAAAGAGAATTATTCAAGGAAGGAAGAATATGATAATACATTAGACCCATACTATGATGATTTGTTGTTTAAATGGGGTGCTGATGGCTCTCCGTTAGGCACATTAATTAAACAGAATCCATTTTCAAAAGATGGGCTTACGTATCGACTAAATTTCCTTGGTAGTGGAACAGCACAAAATCCGGATTATCCAGTGGTTACAGGACCAACACAAGATGAAGGTTTTGAAGGTAACTCATATATTGTTGCGGTTCGGACCTCGGCAACATGGCGTAGTCAATTAACGTTAGCATGTGATGTATTACGAGCAGAAATGGTGAAGTTGAACGGTATCTTTCCAAGAAATAATGATGGCGAACCTATTGATGAATATAATCCGAATTTCTATAATAAAGATAAACCGGAACGAATGATTTCTGATACTGCATATTCCTCAAGCTTTGCAGTTTGGGATTTAAATAATTTGAGCTCAGTTGAGAATTGGGATTTTGCAAGTTTTGATGCTTGGAACTATCCAACACGATTGTATACACCGTTAGCAGAGCACACACGTCCGAAATGGTCACAAGTAGATCAGCTTCTTTATATGTATGCAGGAGAATTACTATCTTTCCGTAGACTTCTTCTAATGGATGTATGGAGACCTGTAATAGGTATTAATGTTCATTCAACTAAATCTGTGCATGCTGACCAGTATGACCCATTAGTAGGTCCACGAGTTGTTTTAAACAGAAAAATATGGCCTCAACTCCGAGAGGTAAATGTTATTTTTACGGATATAGGTGCTGACCCTTATGGTCCACCTGGGAATGGTGGGTTTGACCCAAGAGAGGCTTTGGATAAAACATCAACACAAATCAATAGTTATTTGATAGATAGTGATTCGGTAGTATTTCAAGATATAGTTTTTAATGGTGTTTGGGTTTGGCATGATACTAATAATAATGGCAAATTTGACCCACCTATTCCTCGTGCCGATGGTCAGGGAGTGCAACTTAATGGTGATTATCCAATGCTTCCTGAAGATTTAATAGGTTATAGTTTGTCAGAAGGATTGGCATTACCAACGGGACGATTGTTAAATTGGGAATATATTCCGTTCCCACCTGGAGGTGGAGACCCATGGTGGAAGATAAATCTACGTTTCTTCTATGGAAAGAGACAGTATCCTAATCCTGAATCTTCAGATGTAGTTGATGGATATGTAGAACCCATTCCAGATAATTTTGTTGGTCCCTCTACAGGAAGTGAATATTCCTATGACTACTTTGTTGTTGTTCGAACGGATAGCGGTTTTAAGGATATTTCACAGACTATCCCGGATAGAAATGGTGTGATGATGGGAGCAGATTTTAAAGTATTTATTGAACCACGACGGATTGATAGTAATGGAAATGCAACAGGTGGAATCTATGTAGATTCACAAATTCCACCCTTAGGTGGGTTGTTAGATGGTGGTGGTCCGCCATGGCAATCGGACCCAAGATGGGGTGAGCAGGAACCATGGTGGCCTCAGAGAACAGTAAATGCCAAAGCCACAAAACCGATAAAAGTCGGTGTAGATGTTCATGACCTTGTTTTAACCTATATTTCAGATTCTTCTTATAAGTTTGAATCAGATATCTTCTTTGGTTCAGGTTCTACAAATTCGAGTAATTGTTTAGGTTATACAACAGGACTTGTTGATTATCCCAAAGATTTCGATAAATGGATGGACCCAGACGGTAAAGTACGAAGTCAATTTTTAAATAGACATTCTGTTGGTGTTACCAGATGGAGAGAATTCGGTGGTTTTACCTATCCTATTTCTGATACAGCCTCTCTATCTGTAAATTTTGACTATACTCATAGTGGGGGGCAGTTTGCTTATGAAACGGTGCCATTTGACCATGTAGATGTGGTGGGACCTGATAATCGTTCTTCTGCTTATGTCAATCCATTAGACCAACCTATACTTCCGACATATCAAACATGGTCAAAAAACATAGGACCTAATGAATATCCGAGGGCAAGCCAATGGGCACCTGAATTTAGTAAGGCAAGGCTGTTAACACAAAAGGCAGATATAAACTCTGAACATACAGCTCTCTTAGGTATTAATCTTGTAGGTTCAGGTGATGTTGTAGCAAACTCCGAAATGCAAGAACCACCTTCAGTTGCTAAGATAGTAGTGGCTTTCTGGGGTCCAGAGTTTACTCCAGATATATTGATGCCACTGGACCCAGATGGTAAAAATTATGACTCGGGAGTTTTATTATGGGAGGATACAGACAAGAATGGGGTTTTCTTTGAACCTAAATTACTTGCTGGTTATTGGGATTTACCAATGCCAAATATTGGAGATAAGGTTGTTCCAGTAAATAACTTGCAATGGAGTTCAAAACCTGAACCTATTGATATTGATGGAGATGGTTTGCCAGATGATATGAATGGCGATGGATTAGTAGACCAGCGGGATTATGCGTGGATATTAACACTATATCCTAAACAAAAATGGAATTTGCCAACAGATGATTATATGCCATCCTTATTAAAACCTATAGCTACTTTGTGTTCAAATATATTAATTGAAGATGTTGATTTAGAAAAGAACCTTAACCAGGATAGTAAAGAGGTAAGTTCTATTGAAAGCACTTTGGAAAAACAAGTAATAGGAGGAGAAGGTACAACAGTAGAACAAGGAACTACGGAATCGGAAGGAAATAACCCGGGTGATGATTTATTCATTACAGTTCGTATGAATAATCAAGGGAAACGGTTCCAGGTATTTCGTGCAGTTATTCCAGCAACTCTTCCGGCACGGAGTGATTTAGACCGTAAAGCAGGAATTCAGTTCTATCCACAGGTTAATACAAGTGGTTCTGCTTACATTAAGTCCAGTCCGGAAGAGGACCCTGTACAAGATTTTTATGGACATGATATGCTTGAATTGAATGTTCCCGTGCAAATTTATGATTTTACAAGCCAACAGCAAGCAATAATCCCTGGAGGACCTGCTTTTGCTTTTATGGGCTTTGATATATCTACCAATCGTCCTGAAGACAGTATATATCAGGGTAATGATGGAGTAGGTTCTGACAGAGCATTTACTGTCAGCGGAGTTACATTTGAGCCCAATTCTTTGGTTGGGGATTTTCTAATAGATTCTGCTTATGAATCATACGAGATTGTTGGAAATACCACTAACCAATTATATTTGTTGAGTGGTGCACCACGAAGCGGTTCGTGGCGGATTGAACGGAATCCCAGTTTCTTAGAAGAAATAACGTTAGAAATTTACAATGAAGGAGCGAATTCAGATTTTAATCCGTTAAATGATTTGTTACCATTAAATATAGACCCACAAATAAGTGGAATTGCCTTGTATCGAGATAATGATAATAATCCAGCGAATAGAAATGGTATATATGACCCAGATATTGATATTCCAATACCTTTGGATGTCCCACCATTTTATATTGGACAGACAGGCGAGGCTACACAGGTGAAATTTGTATTTTCTACTCCAGGTACGGATAATGTTCCTATTCCAAAAGACCAACAGACAAGAAATCGTCAGTGGATTCCAACAAGTCTTGGTTCGGATAATAAAAATCCATTCTATGGTCCCGATTTCTTTGTAGTTATTCGCGCATCAGATAAGATGAAAGTAGGTGTGAATTTCAGAATAGGAATTGTAAACTGGGGTCCTAATACACCGACAGAGCCTGATCCGGATACTTGGGCTCGGTTGACGGGTGAACAACGGAATGATTTTACTAAATTCCGTGAGTTCCCATGGGCTGTAAGAGGATTAGGTTTCATTACATACTTCAAAAACCCACAGATTCGGTATTATTTGGATGGAAAGCAAGCAGGTGCAAAAGAAGATAATTCAGGAGTTAATTGGGTTCGTTCTCATTGCACAAAGAAGAAGAGAACAGGTGTTATAAATGCTATTAAGAGGTCGGTAGGTCCAAGCACATTAGTTATCGAATCGACCTCTATTTCTGAATTACCAGTTCAAACACTTGATGGACAAGAAGTTTCACTTGTAATATATGGACGCAATTTTGGAACAAATCCAATAGTTCGAATCTCTGGTTATCAAGTACGTATTTTACAGGCGACAGATACAGCCATCTCAGTAGCAGTAAGTACTTTGCCAGGGGTTACCCCTACAGAACCAATAGTATTATTAGTGCGAAATACAGCGACTGGTGATGAGGCAACGCGGACTGATTTATTAAGACTAACATCGAAACCTCTTGGAAAGATACCGATTATTGATTTTATATCGCCAAATAAAGGAACGTCAAAAGAATTTCCTGTAACAATCCAGGGTTCTAATTTCTCATCTATCGGCAATATTGAGGTTTATTTTGCACAAACACTAATGCCTGTAATATCAGTGTCTGCGGATGGAACAACTATTTTAGTAGGTTTCCCATTAGGAGGAATCCCTACGGTAGGTCCGTTAGACGTAACCGTTAAGAATATAGATCAACGAACAGAGAAAACAGTGGTAAATGGCTTCGAATATATTAATGACGCTCAGAAGAAAAAGAGAAGATTTTTATTCTTTGTATGTGGTCCAGATCCGAGTGTAGATAAACCATCTGGTTATATATTAGATGTTGGCGTAATTTTATCTGTTGCTATATTTTTGATGGTTCATAATAGGAAGAAAGAAAAAGTTAAAATTAGATAAAAATAAAAACTAAATTCGGTAATTAAATTTTCCGGACGAAAGAAAGGAGTTCGGATGGTGAACAAAAGATATTTAATTAGATTTTTGTTGATGATAAGTTTCATTTCTATTTTTCAAATGAGTTATGCTTTTTTCCCGAGTGGAGGATTTGACGCTTTTAATGTCCTACGCTTAGCACGTTGGCCCTTTTATGAATTTGACACGAACAATGATGGTAAAATACTTACAGGTGAGGGAATAGGCATATATATTGAAGAAGGGAAGCGAGGTTTTACAGATGAAGAAATTGAAAAAGTTAAGGAAGCATTAAAAGTATGGGAAGATGTCCCGACCTCTTATGCTTGCTTTAGAATAGCAGGCTATTATCAAGACCCATTGTCATTGACCACACCGGATGCCTTGCCTACAATATCGTTGTATGTGACGTCCGCAGATGATACAGGTGAAGATGTGGAACCTGATGAAGAAACGGTGGATGTCGGTGGTGGAATTTTATCAGTCACTTTAACTCTTTTTTCAGCAACGGATACTGTTTATGAACACAATGGACAGGTTTTCCCAATTTCTGCAGGAACGATTATTGACCGCGATATCGTTGTTTCTGCTACAGCGCATCGTTATAACCCACAATCTGGCGAGGAGCCATTAGCAGATTTAAAAGGAACATTAGTCCACGAAATTGGACATTTTCTTGGATTAGATCATACACCATTGAATAATTTGAGGGCTATTTATTTAAATGACACAGATGAACTGCCATCATATCTTATTGAGAATCCAGTGGTGTGGATGACAATGCCTAATGGAAGAGCACAATTTGTTGGTGCAACCCCAACTATGTTCCCTATTTATTTTGAAGTGGAAACGATAAATGGAGAAAGAGAAGATGGAGCAAAAGATTTAGCCCCTGATGATATATCCGGAATCTCGTGGTTATATCCACGCGGTGCACAGGAAAACTTTTTTGATATAAACCATGAAGCGAGAAGTAAAACTCGACGGGGAACCGGGATTCCATCTATTCCTTTACCAGGAGGACATGTGGTAGCCTGGGCAGATGTGGATAATAGCCCTGATACCCCGCGGGTGCCTTTATTTAGCACAATGGTAGGATTGTATGAGCCGTTAATTAACAAACAACTTCAAGGTAAGTTTAGTCTAATTGGATTATGGAAAACATTAGAAGTTCCGGGTAGAGATGGGGAATTGTTTACGCCGAGTTACACATTAACCCTTTCTGCACTTAATGGTACAGGTTTAAACCGTCAAGCACCGGAAGGAATAACTCCGTCAGATATAGATAGCCTCCAAGGTCCAAATAGCTATTCTACAACGACACGTACTGATACTGACTATCAAACCTCATTTATATCAGAGGTGTTTCATGAAGAGGAAAATGTATTGGATGTGAGTAATAACAATATAGGAACGCCATTAGTTTGGAGTTTTACAAAAAACACAGTAATAAGTTCGACCACAGGAAAAACTCTTTCACGAATGAGAACACATCGTAAACCTATGTTTGGTGACCCTAATGATGTTTGTCCATTAAATGTTATAGAGGTTAATACAGGTGGTGCCCAGACAACTACAACTACGCCAACAGGTACAGAAGGTGGAGGCACGACTACGGGAACAACTACAGGGAGTATCTCTTTACTAAAAGATGTAAGGAGTTTTAGGGACCATTATTTAATGAATTCAGAGGCAGGGGTAGCAGTTGTGGATATCTACTATTCATTGGCGCCTGCAATTTCAAAGGTTTTAATAAACTCAGAATTAGCGAGACGTATTTTCACAAAAACGGTATATAGTATCTTTGGTGTATTTTATTATGGGATATGGAGATATGTTTTAGGTTTGTTAGTAATTGCGATATTACTAAGAAGGATTAGATTTATGCGGGTAAAAAGAGCGAACACAAAGACCATAATTGTCATATTACTTTCATTATCAATAGGTCTTGCTTTAAATGCTCATGGTCGAATTGCTTTTATGAACACCGCCGAACTTGTTGAAAAGTCTGATGCTGTTGTCGCTGGTAAGATTGTGTCAATGAATAGTTATATGACAGGAAATTTGCGAATTTATACTGATGTCGAACTAAAAATCAGTGAATCTATAAAAGGGTCGCTTAACATAGATAGTTCAGTTATATTTACAATTCCTGGTGGAAAAGTAAATGGGTATGTTATGACATGTTCAGAGATGCCAGAATTTAAGGTAGATGAAGAAGTTGTAGTGTATTTGCGAGAATTGCCAAAAAGTAAAAAATGGACATTATATGCAGGGACAAGAAGTGTAACAACAGTTAGTGAAAATCCAATAACAGGAAAATTATATGTAAAACCATACTCGGAATATGATGGTGTTTTTTATATTGAAGATAAGACGGCTATTAATAAATCTAAATCATCAACACAGTCTCCAGACGAATCAAATCAGTATATCCTCTTTGATGATTACATAAGTTATTTAAAAGATTTGGCTAATCGAGGAAAATAATCATATAGGATGATTTAGTTAGAATCTGTACCTGTTGGGATATTCAGATAAAATGGAGATAATAAAGTACGTTTTTATGTTGTTGATGTTTTGCGAAAACTATGGGGTTTTGTTTAAACTTAACTTTATTAGTAAGTAATGAAGTAAAGTCAACTAACTATCCTTAAATTCCGTTCAAATCATGATTTATAGTAAGGAGACACGGACAGCATGAAAGGGCAATATGGTTCGGACAATAGAAATTAAGAGGCTTTTTTTTCTTATACATATAACATTGGTTTTTTTGATAATTATTGCCCTTGGTTTTTCTTTGTATAAGATTTATACCTACAATCCTGAAAAAAAGTTGTCCAAAGGTAGTGCAGGGGTAAATGTCAGTGAAATTTCCTCGCAGAACGAGATTGTAAATATTGATGCAAAATCTTTATCGTCAAAACTTTTAAGTTCTGGGTTATTTGGCAATGCTGGTAAATGGTCAGAAGAAGATGCAGAAAAGAAAGCAGAAGAAAAGGTTGAGGAACCTCCTCCCAGTGATACTCTTGAAGATACACAACTCAATTTAAAATTAATAGGGACTATTGCGTTATCACCGAAGGACCGATTTGCAGCTGCATTTATTGAAAATTCGGAGAAGCGAGTTACTGCAGCATTTGGTATAGGGCAGGAAGTTATTGAACAAGTTTTTTTAGAAGAAGTTTATCCTAAAGAGGTGATTTTGCTTAATAAAAAAAATAATCCGCCGAAAAAGGAGAGATTAAGATTAGAGGATAATTCATTGGCTCTTCTAAAAGGAGCCACAGACGAAAATAAAGAACAGTCTGGTCAAGATAAACCGAAAACTCCGGAAGAACCCTCTTCTAAACAGATAGAGTTAAATCGGGATGAGATTGTTCAGGATTTCTTTGCAAGTTATGCAGATTTAGTGACTCGTATAAAGCCTGAATTATATAGAGACCAAGAAGGTAAAATTATAGGGGTTACTGCCAAAAATATTAGTGAAATTCCGATTGCATCAAAGTTAGGTTTTAAAGAAGGAGATGTGCTAACCGCAGTAAATGATGAGCCTATAAATAGTGAAGATAGTATTACAGAATTAATAAGAAAGTATACAGATGTTACACTCCCTGCAGTTAAAGTTACAATATTAAGAAATGGAAACCCAATGGATATAATATATAAAATACAAGATTAGTTTTAGTAGTGTGATTATAATTAATAAAAAATTTTAATATAGAATATTAGGAGCTGAGCCTTGCAAAACTTAAAGATTTTCCCCTTAAATAAGAAAAAAAGAGACGTGTTTTTTGTTATTGTCAGAAATATAAATCTATTAATCTTTATTCTGTCACTATGTTATATGGGATATATTTATGGGCAGGATACAGAGCAGGTTGCTCCTGAATTGCCCCAAAATATAGAAATTCCACAAATTGTCGATGCTCCGTCAGTTCAAGAGAATCCACCGGAACCGCCTACACCACCTCCAGAGGCAGTAAGACCACCGATAAATACTCCGGAACCGATAAGACCGCCTTCTTCTTCTCGCTCTATACCTTCATTCCCGACAATGAGGCGCGGACCAGTTCCTCCACCACCTTCCCCAAGAACCTCCGGACAATCGTCTGGCGATGCAGGAGCCAAATCCCAAATAGGTCTTGCAACAGAAACAGGACCAAAAACGGGAGAAACACCATCGGAACCAATTTCATTTGATTTTCATGATGCCCCACTATACGATGTTATTACAGCAATTGCACGGTTGACGGGAAAAAATTTTGATGTAGACCCAAATATCGGAGCAACCACTGTAACAGTCATAACTCACGATAAGATTCCTCCTGAGATGGCATACCAAGTGTTAGAATCTATTTTATCCTCACGTGGATTCTCAATGGTGGAAACCTTAGACGGCAAATTAATAAAGATTATAGCTACACCGGATGCGGTTCAATCAGATAAAACGCCTTTAATTAAAGGGACGGAAAAGTTAGCAGAAGGATATGATAAATTTGCGACTCATATAATTACATTAAAATATGCAGATGTATCTGAAGTTTCTACTGCGTTACAGGTATTAGGTTCCAAGTCATGTCGTATTTCTGCCTATGCCCCTACCAATACGTTGATAATTACAGATACAGCAGATGGATTAAGACGTATCTTTTCATTTCTTACAGAAATTGATGTATCTGGAAATGAAACTGAGATGGAAATATTTATGTTAGAGTATACGAGGGCAGAAGCATTAGCCCAGCAAATAGAACAGGTTCTGTCAGAGACGAAAACTACCGGCACAGCAGGTAGGCCAGTTATGCCTTCAGCGCCCCAACCTATAGTTCGTCCACCGACACGTTCTGTACCAGGTGCACCATCAATGCAGATTATCGGGTCACGTCAAGAAGTGTTGCGCATGGTCCCTGATACGCGACTTAATGCATTAATAGTTGTTGCCACAGAGGGGATGATGGAGAAAGTTCGTGACCTTATAAAGAGGTTGGATTGCCCAACACCGTATGAAGCAAATAACCTTCATATTTATGAATTACTGAATGCAGATGCAGAAAAAGTAGAGCAAGCATTACAACCGCTAATAGGCGGTTCAGGTTCGGTGCGGAGGTCTACCACAGGTGGTGCTACACCTGGGGGAAGTGCTGTTCCTGGGGCAGGTGGAGGCGCTGTTTCTGCAATGTCAACAGGAGCGCCTGGCGAAGTCCAGCCCTTCGAACAACGAGTACAGATTACGAGATATGACCAAACAAATTCATTACTAATAGTTGCCTCACCACAAGATTATAAAGTATTAGAAGCCTTTATAGCCCGACTCGATGTCCCGCAGAGGCAGGTTTTAGTCGATGCAGTAGTAATGGATGTTAAATTGAACAATGATTATGGGGTGAAGGTAGATGCGGCAAGTGTGTCTGGTAATTCAGGTTTTGGTGTAACAGGGACATCAAATATTTTGAAAGTTGTGAATTCTTTGCAACCAGCAGCAGAAGCGGCAAATAAAATTACAAATCCAAGTCGACTTAATATGATGTTAGGAGTGTTAAATTTGGGGTCAGGTGGAGGCTTGACCACAGGTATCTATGACGATATTGTTATTCCTATTAGTAGTACTCAACGTTTGCGAATACCATTCGTTCCATTATTATTGCAGGCGATTGAAACAGTATCTGATTTAGAAGTCTTATCTCAACCGAGTTTGGTTACAGTGGATAATGAAGAAGCATCTATCGTTGTTGGTCAAGAAGTCCCATTTATTACGAGTACAGCCAGCCCTCAACGTTCTGCTCAAGGAGAGCCAATATATAATACCTGGGGCGGATATACCCGTGTAGAGCGACACGAGGTCGGCATAAAATTGACAGTAACACCACAGATAAGTGAAGGGGATAATGTATTGATGAAAATTGAAATTGAAGTATCTGCTGTTGCAGGAGGTAGTCAGGCTGTTGGTGACGTCAATATATTGGGTCCTACAACTAATAAATCTTTATTTAAGAATCAAGTACTTGTTAAGGATGGTTCAACAGCAGTTCTGGCTGGTCTAATTAGGGATACAGCAGACCGAACACGAACCCAAGTGCCCATAGCAGGTGATATCCCATTGTTGGGATTTTTATTCCGTAACAAATCGGTTACAAGGGAAAAGAGGAATATGGTCGTCCTTGTAACCCCGCATATCGTTAAAGAATCCAGTGATATGGAACGAATTACACAATACAAAGTCACGGAATATCAAGATGTAAATGTTCAGGAATTGTTTAAGGCGGGTTTCTTTAAGAAGATAAAGACGAAGGCAAATATGCGTAAAAATTATCGTCCCACTTTGGATAGAACAGAAGCGTTAACAGGACAGGTAGAACAAGAAACATTTAACCGAGGTACAATTTACAGAAAATAATGGATAAGTTACTTGCGGAAATGCAGTTAGGCGAAATTCTGCTTCAGAAAGGATATGCCCATCCGGAGCAGATAAAGGAGGCTTTGGAATTACAAAAAATTAAACCACGTCGTTTAGGGGAGATCCTATTAGACCTTGGTTATGTGGAGGAAGAACATATTTTAGAGGCGTTAAGCGAGCAATTTGGAATACCGTTAGAGTTAGAATTGTCCCAAAAAGTTGATATGAACCTCATTACAAAGGTTCCGATTAACTTTATTCGTGAATATTTTATGGTGCCATATAAACAAAACGGGGCAGGTTTTTTTGTAGCATTAAATGACCCGATTAATCTATTGCCTTTGGATGATTTGCGGGTACTATTAGGTGGACCTGTTCAGCCTTTTCTATGTCGTAGGGTTGATATACAAAGAATAATAGACTCATATTTTGACAGCCAGACCCAAAACACAGCAGAAATGATAGATAGTATTGCATTGGCGGAAGAGGATGGAGGAACAACAGTTCATACATTAGATGGGGCGGAAAGTGAAAAGGATTTGCTTGACCTTGCTAATGAAGCGCCGATAATAAAATTAATAAATTTATTGATAACAGGGGCAGTAAAAGAAAGGGCTTCGGATATACATATTGAACCTTTCGAACGGGAAGTTCGTGTGCGGTATCGTATTGATGGTGTGTTGTATGAGAAGTTTACAATTCCGAAGTCACAGCAGGCGGCTGTTATTTCCCGTATCAAAATTATGGCAAACTTAAATATTGCGGAACACAGACTTCCACAGGATGGTCGTATAAAGATAAGGCTAAGTGGCAAAGAAATAGATATTCGTGTTTCGGTATTGCCTACCGCTTTTGGCGAACGGATTGTATTACGTATCCTTGAAAAAGGGAACTTCCTGTTTAGCCTTGAAGATTTAGGAATGGATGAACGAGACCATAAGATGTTTGACCGACTGATAACTGTTTCTCATGGGATTATCCTCGTTACGGGGCCGACAGGTTCAGGAAAGTCAACAACATTGTATGCCTCATTACAACGGGTCAATTCACCAGACAAAAATATAATTACCCTTGAGGATCCAATTGAATATTTAATAGCTGGGATTGGGCAGATACAAGTTCGACCTAAAATAGGATTAACGTTTGCCGCTGGATTGCGTAGTATTTTACGTCAAGACCCTGATATTATTCTTGTCGGCGAAATTCGTGATTTAGAAACGGCAGAAATGGCAGTTCAGGCATCGTTAACTGGTCATCTGGTGTTTGCCACTCTACATACAAATGACAGTGCAGGTGCCATTACACGATTGACCAATATGGGTATTGAGCCATTTCTTGTTACATCATCCTGTATAGCAATACAAGCCCAACGATTAGTTAGAAAGATATGTAGCCAATGTAAAGAACCTTATAAGCCAGAACGTAATCCATTAGAAGAATTGGGTATCAGGACACAAGACTCACGGGCTGAAGTGATTTGGCGAGGGAAAGGCTGTTCAAAATGTATGGAACGGGGATATTATGGTCGTACAGGTATTTTTGAATTACTTGTGATGAGCCCAAGAATTCAGGAGTTAGTATTAGAGGGAGCTGATTCAAATGCTATTAAACGGGAGGCACATAAAGAAGGGATGCGAACCCTGCGTGAAGACGGAGCTGAAAAAATGTTGAGGGGTGTTACGACCTTAGAAGAGGTTCTCCGTGTTACAAGAGATGACATATTTGAAGATACCTTTGCCCAATAAGTGGGTAGCAATAAATACTAAAGAGAGACTAATCGAATGCCAGTATATCAATATAAAGCGTTAGCCAAAGGGACGGGAAAAACAACCCGAGGTGTGATTGATGCGGATTCACCTGCATTAGCACGGATGAAACTGCGTGAGTTGGATTTATACCCAACGGAATTAAAAGAGGCAACGGACGGTGTCAGTGCAAAAGACTCGGGAGGTAAACAACTGCGTTCTTTTTCATTAGGGAGTGGAGTGTCAACAAGAGATATTGCACTCATGACCCGTCAATTTGCTGTTTTACTTCGGGCAGGTATGCCATTAGTGGAAGCCTTGAATGCCTTGATAACACAAACATCAAGACAAAAACTCAAAACCGCTATCTTAGATGTTCGTGATAAGGTAAACGCGGGGAAGAATCTTGCAGATGCTTTGTCGGAGCATCCTCGTATTTTTAGTTCTCTTTATGTAAATATGGTTCGTGCCGGAGAGGCAAGTGGTACCTTGGAACAGGTTTTAACACGATTAGCTGATGTGTTAGACCGACAGGCAAAAATAAAAGCACAAATTCTCTCATCGATTGCATATCCAGCTTTTATGACCGTTTTTGCGGTAGCAGTTATTACATTTATGATGACGGTTATTGTTCCTCGAATTACTACGATATTTAAGAAACAGCAGACAGAATTGCCTTTTATCACGGATGCCCTTATTGCGGTTAGTTCTTTTTTAGGAAAATATGGAATATTCTTTGTTGGTTTTATTTTCCTTCTTATTATACTATGGCGAGTTTGGATTAGCCGTGAAGAAGGTAGAAAGAAATGGGACCGTTGGAAATTTAGGATACCCCTTTACGGTACTTTACTACAAAAACTTTTATGTGCTCGATTTTCAAGGACATTAGGAACAATGTTGCAAAGTGGATTAACAATGTTGCCTGCGCTCGATGTTGTTTATAGTATTATGGATAATCGGTTTATTCAGATGCATTTAGATGATATTAAAGCGGGGGTTCGACGTGGACGCGATTTAGCACAGCCATTAAAAGATTCGGGTATATTCCCACCAATGATGATACACATGGTAGAGTTGGGACAACGAAGTGGAGAACTTGAAAACATGCTTTTACAAATTGCCGATACCTACGATGAAGATGTTCGGTTGACTGTTGATGCTATCGTTGGACTGATTGAACCCGTTATAATAGTAGTAATGGGAATATTCGTCGGTTTTTTAGTTCTGGCGATACTCCTACCTATACTAAAGATGAGTACACATGTTGGAGGATGAAAACATGACAAAACAACAAAAGACGGAAAAGAAAACAAGACAGCTATTAGGTTTTACGTTAGTAGAATTAATGGTAGTGATAGCTATCATTGCTATTCTTGCTACTACGGTGGGTATTTATGTGTTCGGTGCACTTGATGATGCAGATCAGGCAAAGGCAAAGGCAGAGATTAGTAATCTTAAGACTGCGGTGCAAATGTATCGGATAAAAAATAAACGATTGCCGAATACTTTGGATGAAGCGGCTCAATTTTTGGACCCACCTAAGGTTCCATTAGACCCTTGGGGTAATCCTTACATATATCAAAAAGAAGGAAACTCCAGTTTTAAAATTATGTCGTATGGTGCTGATGGGAGTGCCGGTGGTAGTGGTGCAAATGCAGATATATCGAGTGATGATTAATTTTTTTTGATTTTTAATTAATATGAGGTTTATGTTCTTTGTATGCATTCGCCCCGGGGGATGAAAGGTTTTACATTACTTGAATTAGGTATTGTTATCTTTATAATCGCTTTAATGGCAACGATAGCAGTGCCGTATCTCCTACCACTTGCGTTATCTTCTGAATTGGAAAGTGAAGCGAGAAAATTAGCCTATTTTGGAAGAGCAGTGATGTCTTTATCAGCACTTCAGGGGGATGAATTTTATGTTGAGATTGATTTGGCGGAACAACGTTATTATTGTTTACGCATTACGTACCCTGAAGTGACGGAAGGGGAGACTGACCAATTAGGGCTTCTGGAAGAAATGAAACAGCAAGGCTTATCGTCTGAGGAGTTAGCAGAGATGTTGATGAGTGGAGGGAATAATGTGGCTGGGACTGCTACAAACACTAATAAGAATTTGCCGGGTGGTTTTGACCCTACAGCAGCAAGCCAGCAGATTAATCAAAAATTTGATAAGATGGTAAGGAAAAAACTTATAGAGCAGGCTAAGAATGTCAAACAGGAGGATAGCATGTTAGATGAGATAGGTTCTTTGTTCGATGAAAAAAATGAGGTTGATTTATTTGGGAGCGAACCAATTGTAGAAGAAGTGAATGAACCTGGATTATCTCCTATGCGTTTGTCTGAAAATGTATGGATAGAAAGCGTTTTTATAAGTGGTAAAAAGTTTTCAAAAGAAGTTGTCGAAATACAAGTGACCCCTTTGGGTTTAACAGAGCCAGTTGTTTTTTATCTTACCAATAATAATGGTGAGTATTATACAGTAGTATGGGACCCTGTATCGTCAGGTTCTTTTGTCATGGAAGGAATGCAATGAAAAGATATTGGTTAAGAAACAAGCGTTATTTAGGTTTCACTTTAATGGAAATCCTGACAGCATTAGCCATATTAGGAGGTGCTGCATTTATTTTATTTAATGTCCATTATAATGCGATGAAATTGCATGAGGCGACTATTACTCAGACAGATGAAAATCAATTGATTTATGCGGCATGTTCACGAGCAGAGGTTGGAGTTTTAACAGGGACATTAGAAGAAAGTGGTGATTTTGGTCCAGCATACGAAGGATATTCATGGAATTATATTGCGACAGCTATTGGTTCTGACCCATCTATCCCTTTATACACTGTAAATGTAAATTTGATGACTCCATCAAATGAAAATAAAACAATAACGTTCCTCTGTTATGATTTGAGTGTTGAAGGACAGACGAATAATCTTACTGGGGGAACAACACAATCAAATTCTAATCGAATGTCGAATTCTGTAAACCGTACTTCAGGAAGAAGCAACACAATGTATGGTAGGTGATATGTCAAACGTGTTTTTAAAAAATAAACAGTATTACTCAAATCACATACATGGATTTACTCTATTAGAATTACTTATAGCTTTTACAATTATGTCTGTGATTGTAATAATTGTTTATTTAGGACTTGATTCTATTTCAAAAGGTACAGATCTGGCTCGGTTATCAGCAGAGAAGATGCGGATACAACGATTTTTAGTAAATCATTTTATTAACACGTTTAATGCACTATATATTGACCCTTCTTTTTCTACGACGGGTTACGAATTCTTTGGTAAAAATGAATCAGGTCCGTATGGTCCTGCAGATTCTATTCGGTTTTGTACTTCGCTACCCATGCCAGGACCTGTGGCTTTACCCGGAATTCGTAGGGTTGTAACGTATTCTTTTGAAGATGAAGGTGCTCCCGAAGGTGTATCTGGTTTTGCTACGGATATGTACGGTATTTCGAATAATGCCCCTCAGTATCTTGTAATAACAGAATCGCCGTTAGTTCTTGATGAGGAGTCGGGAATTTCAGATGATATGAATAACCTACCTATGAATATTATTCGTGTTCCTCTTGCTACTTTGGATATTTGGTACTATGACCCAGCCACCCAAGACTGGGTAGAGGAATGGGATTCGCAATCTATTCAGCAAATGCCGTGGGCAGTTCATATTATTGCAAATCTTTTTAATGAATATGGTGAGGTAAATAATATGGGTGACGCACAAAGTGGAGATATCGATTTAGTTATTGTTCTGCCAACGACAGTCGGAACAGTGCAACCCATGGATGACCCGAATCATTTTCGTGATACAGGTTCATTATTTAAGATGGATGGTAATAAGACAGAAGGAAAAACAGGTTCTTCGGGTAAAAATCCTATTCGAGGTAGAAAATGAAAACACACATTCGAAAAATAAAGGAAATATTCCAATTCCATCCTCGTCAAAGAGGTGTGGCTATTATTTTATCATTAGTGTTTATAGCTTTATTGTCTATTCTTGTTGTCGAGTTTCTATATGAATCTGAAGTAGAAGCGTCCCTTGCTTATAGCCAGCAAGGCGAATTAGAAGCGTATCTTGCGGCAAAATCTGCCGTCGCTAAAGGGATTGCCTTTCTTGCGGAGGATACTCTCAATACCATGATGAGTGGTGCTCCACCGATAGACAGTGATTTTGATTTGATGACGTTTAATATGGGTGCATCAATGGAACCTTTAAATAATGCTTTGATGCATGCATATATATCTGACGAATATGGGAAAATAAATTTGAATGCTCTTTTAATGCCTCAATCAGGTGGTGAACCTCAAGAACGTACACCTCTGGTCAATGCTCTTCGTGAATTTTTTATGCTAAGAGATACTGGTGAAGGGGCAGCCCCTGATATCATTGTAGACTCTATTCTGGATTGGTTGGATTATAATGATGGAGATTCCGAAAGACCCCAAGGTGCAGAAAATGATTATTATATGGGTTTGGAAAATCCTTATCCCTGTAAAAATGGTCCTATGGATTCAATAGAAGAACTACTTCTTATCAAAGGGATAACCCCTAAAATATATTTTGGAGATCCAGAAAAGGAACAACTTCCTTTATCTGAATATCTAACAGTTCATGGAGATTGGTTAGGACGAGTAAATATTAATTCTGCAAGACCGGAAGTTATTTCGGCGATTGTTGCAGGTTATACTGGGAATCCTGCCGATTTAGGTATCGGACAAAGGATTTACGATGATGCACATATTCAACCATTTACAGATTTAAATCAGTTGAGTTCTTATGGTATTTCTCCGAGAGGTCCAGTTCAGCAAACAAATAAAACCAATAATAGTAAGCAGGCACAACGGCAGGTGACACCAAATATAATGCCTTCTCAACCCAATAACCGTTTAGCTCAACAGTATGCCATGGGTGGTCAATACTTTACTTTGAAGAGTGATATTTTTCGTATTTATGGCGATGGATTGTATCAAAATCGTATGGTTCGAATAGAGGCGTATGTGTTTAGAAATCCTATGGGATATGAAGAAGGAATTTCCCCTGGGACTAATATGAATCCTGTTAATCAGAGAACAAATCAAAAACAAAATGTAAAAACGAATACACAAGGGAATAGGTCGTCAAGCTCGGTAGTTTCTCAAAATCAAACAGGTTTACCTGCTGAACCATTCCGCATTTTAGATTGGAAAATTATAAAATAATAGGAATTTATATAAAATAACTGAAATAGAAAGAAAGATACATGAAGAATATTGTAACATCAGTTGAGATTAATGAAGATTGTGTGCGTCTTGCAACAGTACGTACAAAAGGAAAAAATCTGGATTTATTACAAGGGATTGAAGTCCCTATTGGTATTTCTGAGGAGGTGGAAAATCACAGTGAAGGAAAGGGAGAATACGTACTAAATGCACTCGAAGAGGCATTTAAGAAAATGAAGTATCGTCCTTCATGCTTTACTCTTTCAGTTCCATGTTCTTTGAGTATTGTTCGAACGTTGAAGGTTCCTTTCCGTGGGATGAAAAAGGTTGTTTCAGCACTTCGATTTGAACTTGAACCTCATATCCCCTTCCCGATAGAAGAATTGCTTTTAGATTTTACAATCGTAAGTGAGGATAAAAAAGAAACAGAGGTGTTAGCAATTGGTGTAAGAAAACAGCATATCCAAGACCATATTCAATATTTATCAGAATTTTCTGCGAAGCCTGAAGCAGTAATTGTAAATTCTCTTGGATTGGTTTATCTTTGGAAGAAGGTTAGTGCTTCTACCAACAAATTAAAATCGGCTTTGTTGGTTGACAAAAACTTTTCTACTATTGCAGTACTTTATAATGAAAAACTTGTTTTTATTCGTCATCTTGTTCTTGGTGTTCAAGATTACTATAATGCCCCGGAATCATTTGCAAGAGAAGTTCAGAATAGCTTACGTGCCTTTTTAGCCCGCTGGAAAGGCGAAGAGGGTATTGAAAAGATTGAAGTAGCAGGGCTTCCTTTGACAGAAGAGGAAACGAGTATATTTTCACGATTAATAAAAACAGATGTAGAAATAATTACTCTTTCAAAGGCAGTTCATTATTCAGATGTATCAAAATTAAATGAAAATGAACCATTAGCCAGATGGGATTCTTTAATAGGTATTGCGGGAATTACACTCGACCCTTATTTTTCATTTAATCTCCTAAAGGAAGAACAAAGCCTTTCTGCTTATTTGGCTCCTTTATCAAAACATCTTATTTTTACAAATTGTTTAGTTTTAACGGGGCTTGTTTGTGGAGCCTTTTTCCTTCAGCAATTAACGTTAAGTAATTTAGTGCATGCAAATTTAAATAAGGTAAATGCTGACCAGCTTACTCAGGAAATAGAGAGAATAAATCAAGAGAAAGGGCTTGATGCTAATATAGATTTAACTCCATTTTTTGACCCTCCACTTTTGGAAATACTTAATATAATTGCGGAAAAATTACCCTCGGATAAGGTGAACATAAATGAAATACGAATGAGTTCCCCAGATGTTCAGAGCTGGTGGATTCGTATCCAGGGAACAACGAGTGATTCCGCATTTATAAATCAAGCAATTGAAGAGTTGAGGAAAGTGAAGTATTTTAATATAACCGATGACCCCGAGTTAAGTGCTCAGGGAAATATGACCAGTTTTGCTATACGAATTCAAAAGCCAGAAAAGATGTCTATGCCAATTACGGAACAGACACCAGAAGAAAAACCAAGTAAGAACCAATAAGGAGTTTTATTTAATGACACATTCAGTAGTTGACCGCATTTATTTTATTACAATGATTGTTAGTTTTATTGCGGTGATAGGTATGGCTATTTATCTACAAAGGGGACCTTATCGAAAATTTTTACAATCTCGAAGTGAACTAAATCAGGCTTACCATAATTTACAGATGGTCGAAAAATTAAAAAAAGAGCAGGAAGAAAGTTTAAAAACTCAAGAGATGCTTTTCCAGATAATAGAGAAACGACCTCAGAATTTTGATTTCTTCTCTTACATCAACCAGGTGCTAAAAGAGACGAAATTAACAGAGAAAGCAAAATTAGATAACTATCGGGCACGTTCAGGAAGTCCACGACAGCCAATGGTTCAAGTCAAATTGGAAGGTGTATCTTTAAAAAGATTTTCAGAATTTTTGCAAAGAATATATTCCGATTCTTATCTGGTTGCAGTTTATAAATTAGATAAGTTTAAGTCAAATCAAAGTGGCAAGGGAATAGATTGTGAGTTAACACTTGTGACGTTGAAATAATTTTGATTTATATTTTGTATTAAATTTGGAATTGTTTCATATAGATATGTGGTATAATGTATTAAAGATAAATGGGAGAAACGGAAAGATAATTATTGACAAAATTGGATATTTTTTTATGAATTATGACTAAAATCGCATTTTTAACATTGATTTTTTAATTTAATTATGATAGAGTATATAATATAGAAGATTTTTAGGAAATATGTTATGAGCACCTATAAGTTATTTGGGCAAATACTTCTTGAAAAGAAGATAATAACGGAGGAACATCTACGAGAGGCAATACATCGTCAGCAAACGACGATGTCACATCGAAAGATAGGTGAGATTTTAGTTCGTCTTGGGTATATAAGTAAAAGTCATATTATAGAAACACTCTCTACTCAGTTGGGACTTCCTATTATTAAATTAAGTGACCGCGAGATACCCGAGCGAGTTCGCAGTGTAATGGATGGAAGTATAGCGACATTATATCGAGTGGTACCAGTAGAGATACGAGGTGATAAAGTTATAATTGCCACATCTGACCCGACGAATGTCAATAACCTTGATAACATTTCCCGTTTGTTGGATCGACCTGTTGAACCAGTGTTGGCATCTCCTGAAGAAATTTCGATGGCGTTAAGTAAGTATTATGGGACGCAAGAAACGACAGTAGAAAGTTTATTGAGTTCAGCAAGTAGTGCAAGTAGTGTTAGTTCGTTGACATCGATGTCCAACATGAGTGGTTTGGATAGTTCCATCAGTTCTGCTGCGAGCTTTAGTGCGAGTGATATTTCTCTAAGTAGTATAAGTATGGATGAAGCAAACATGCCTTCTTCCACAATCACTACGGAAGGTATGGACGAAGGTGATGCAGATAACCCTGTTGTTAAATATGTTCATCAAATGATATTAGAAGCATTTCGGTTGCGTGCAAGTGATATTCATGTAGAACCAGGTAAGACGGATGTAAAGGTCAGATATCGAATTGATGGTGTGATGCATTTGATGCCATTACCGCCAAAGCGTGCTCAGGCAGCCATTATTTCACGACTTAAAATTATGGCAGGGATGGATATCTCTGAGAAACGTGTACCACAAGATGGTCGTATAAAAATGACCTTAGGAAATAAGGTGATAGACCTGCGTGTTAGTGCTCTTCCTGCTGTTTTTGGCGAAAGTGTAGTTATGCGTATTCTTGATAAAAGTGGTTTGATGTTAGGGTTAGGGCAGTTGGGATTTAGTCCACAGATGCAGAAGGCATGGGAACGGACAATTGAACATTCAACAGGTGTTGTCCTTGTAACAGGTCCTACTGGTTCAGGAAAGACAACAACACTTTATGCGTCGTTACATACATTAAATCAGCCAGATGTGAAAATTATCACTTTGGAGGATCCAGTTGAATATCAGATAACAGGGATTAATCAGGTACAAATTAACCATGAGATTGGTTGGGATTTTGCACGTGCATTACGTGCCATATTCCGTCAAGACCCTGATATCGTTATGGTCGGTGAAATCCGTGACCTTGAAACCGCTGAAATTGCGATTAAAGCGGCTCTTACAGGACATTTGGTTTTCTCCACATTACACACTAACGATACTGCGACTGCATTTACTCGTTTAATTGATATAGGTGTAAAACCATTCCTTGTAGCATCTGGTATCCGTTGTGTACTTGCTCAACGTTTGGTGAGAACTATTTGTACTGCTTGCAAAGAGCCTTATACTCCACCTGAATTTGAAATTCGCCGATTAGGTTTTCCTGTAGACCTATCCAAAGTTGAACTATTCCATGGAGCTGGATGTGATAATTGTAATCAGACAGGTTATCAAGGTCGGTTAGGTGTGTATGAGTTATTACAAACAACAGACCGTATTCGTGATATGGTAATGCGTGGAGAATCAGCTACTGCTATCCGCCGTGAAGCACGTTTATCAGGCATGTTGACGATGCGTGAAGATGCCTGGCGTAAGGCGACAATGGGAATAACTACCGTTGAAGAGGTAAATAAACGAACAAGAATTGATGAACCCCTTCGCAAGCCCTCTGTGGCTGTATAAAACACATAAGGAGATTAATTATGGCTTATGAAATGGTAAGTTTATTGAGGATGCTTATTGACCGTGAAGGTTCGGACTTGCACCTTGCCGTCGATAATCCACCAGTGGGCAGAGTCCACGGGAGGCTAATTTATTTTGGTGAAGACCCTCTGACAGCAGAGGATACAGAACGGCTAATGAAAAGTATTGCTTCGGTTGATAATCAACAAGAGTTACAAGAGGTAGGTGGTTCTGACTTCGGTTTTGCATTTGAAGATATTGCACGTTTTCGTGTGTCTATTTTTAAGCAAAAAGGTTATGTGGGGATTGTTCTCCGTTTAATCCCTCGCAAAATATTGACTTTTGAAGAATTAGGTCTGCCCAGACATATCGAAAATCTGTTACGGCAACCACGTGGTTTGGTATTGGTAACAGGTCCTACAGGTTCAGGAAAATCAACAACACTTGCGACAATGATTGATTGGATAAATACGAATCTTGATGCTCATATTATCACAATAGAAGACCCAATAGAATATTTTCATACACATAAAAAAAGCGTAGTAACACAACGAGAAGTTGGTGTTGATGTGCCAACGTTCGCAGAGGCTTTACGTCGAGCCTTACGTATGGACCCTGACGTAATTCTTGTTGGTGAAATGCGTGACTTGGAGACAATAGAAGCGGCAATCACCGCCGCAGAAACGGGGCACTTAGTGTTTGCAACACTTCACACCACAGGTGCAGTGAGAACCGTAGACCGTATTGTAGACGCTTTCCCCTCGAACCAACAAGAGCAAATACGAACCCAGTTAGCAGGAAACTTAAAGGCGGTTATCTCGCAAACGCTTATCCCACGGAAGAGTGGTTTTGGTCGTGTTGCTGCATTTGAAATAATGTATTCTACACCAGCTATCCAAAATCTTATTCGTGAAAATAAGACCTATCGTATCACATCAGCTATCCAAACAGGTCATAAGTATGGTATGAACCTTCTGGATGAGCATTTACTTGCTTTGTTCCGTAAAGGGATATGTAAATATGAAGATTGCTTAGCCAAAGCACAGATGCCGGATGAATTTGAGGCGGCAGCCCGTGCATTGGGTATTGAAGGTGGTCCCGCTCCAAAGAAAGAAGGAGAAGTTGCATAACAGTATAAGGAGATAAAATAAGTCAATGGCAAGTGCTATTGTAAAACAAAATCAGTTAAATACCAATCAAATTAACCAGCGACGGTTGGGCGATATTTTAGTGGAGCAGGGGGTAATAACGCCTTTACAATTGGATGAGGCTTTACAGAGACAGAGGATAACAGGAGACTTTTTGGGGCGTGTTTTAGTGGCGATGGGGTACTGTGATGAGCAGGCTATCGTGGAAGCACTTGGTGTCCAATTAGGGATGGAGCGGGTAGATGTCACAAAATTAAAGATTCCCGAAGAAATTGTTCGGAAAATTTCACCGGACGTGGCACGATTTTATAATGTCATCCCTATTAGGGAAGTTGATGGTGTTCTTATTGTTGCAATGGCAGACCCGTTAAATTTGCAAATATTGGATGATTTACATCATATCGTGGGTCAGTCTGTTAAAGGGGCAATTAGTAACCCGCAAGATATAGCGATAGCATGGAAAAATAATTATTCATTTGAAACCGATTCCATCCACGAAATGATTGTGGAATTGCAGGAGAAAGTTGGCTCCAGTGAATTGACGTTAGAAGAGTTAGGAACTCAGGAAATTATTAAAGATACGGAAAACCTGGTTGAGTTAGCACAGCTTCCAGAAGTTATTAAGATTGTTAATCTTGTATTTTTAGAGGCAGTTAAGAAAAGGGCATCGGATATTCATTTTGAGGTTTATGAAGACCGATTCCGTATTCGAATTCGGATTGACGGTGTTCTTCATGAGATAGTTAATCCACCAAAATCATTAGCAATAGCGTTGGTTTCCCGTGTGAAAATTATGTGCAATATGGATATCAGTGAACGGAGATTGCCTCAAGATTCACGTGTGGAATTGAAAGTTGGAGATAGTATTATTGATATCCGTGTTGCGACTCTCCCAACACTATATGGAGAAGGTGTCGTTTTACGTATTTTAGACCGTACCGCTGTAAAAATAGATTTGGATCGATTGGGTTTAAGTGATTATGTAAAAGCAAAATTAGATGATGTTTTAGCGAGACCAAATGGTATTTTATTAGTGACAGGACCAACAGGTTCAGGGAAAACAACGACACTTTATGGATGTATTGCAAAGCTTAACAGTGAAGAAGTAAAAATTATTACGATGGAGGATCCGGTCGAACTTCAGATTGACCGAGTAATGCAGTGTCAAGTAAATGAAGAAGTAGGACTTACCTTCGCAGCAGGGTTACGGTCTATTTTGCGTCAAGACCCAGATATTGTGATGGTCGGAGAAATCCGTGACCTTGAAACGGCACAAATTGCAGTAGAAGCATCATTGACAGGTCACCTCGTATTGAGTACCCTTCATACGAATAGTGCCCCTGAAACTATTACTCGTTTGTTAGATATGGATGTTGAACCATACCTCATAACTGCCTCATTAGAGGCAGTATTGGCTCAACGATTAGTCCGTTGTCTATGTAGACATTGTAGAGAGCGGTATCGCCCTTCCTCAGAGGAGATGGATGAGTTAGGCTTACCTAAAAACTGGCGAGATGACCCAAAATTACAATTGTTTCGTCCTAAAGGTTGTCCTGCATGTGATTATATCGGATATATGGGTAGAACAGGTTTATTTGAAATTCTACAGGTCGATGAGACTATTTGTGAGATGATTTTAGACCGTGCGATGGCGTATGATATTCGTAGATATGCAAGGAAAAAGTTAGGTATGAGAACATTACGCGAGGAAGGTATTATTAAATGTGTCCAAGGTATAACCTCTGCAAAAGAAGTTATTATTCATACAGATAAATATGATGATTAAAAGGAGCCTGACCAATGCCAAAATATGCATATCGAGCAATTAATCGAGAAGGTAAAGAGGTCTTCGGGATTATCCAGGCAGATAGTGTGGCTCTGGCGATAAATGATGTGCGAAGTTTAGGACTTTTCCCAACGCATGTTCGTGAGGCACGGCGAAGTGATGAACGTAGGGCTCGCGGTGAAAAGAGGGGGCTCAGCGAACTTTATTTTGGTGGTGTAAAGACAAAACAATTGGTAGTAATGACCCGTCAGTTATCCACACTTATTGATGCTGGGTTGCCGTTATTGCGTAGTCTGAATGTGCTAATTGCACAGATGAAACCGTGCAAATTGAAAGATATTTTGCGTGAGATAGCCACCGATATTCAATCAGGAAGTACCTTTTCTGAAGCATTGGCTAAACATCCGAAACAGTTCGACCGCTTATTTGTAAATATGGTAAAAGCAGGTGAAGTCGGTGGTATGCTTGAAACGGTGTTAAACCGTATTGCCCAATTTATGGAACGGCGTGAGGCACTTAAACGGAGAGTAAAATCTGCGATGATTTATCCTATTGCGGTGCTTATAATTGCTTCCGCTATTGTAATGTTCCTTTTGATTAAAGTTGTTCCAGTATTCGCAGATATTTTTAAAGAATTCGGTGGGCAACTACCCTGGCCAACTCAGTTCTTAATGAAAGCTGGGGATTTTATGATTTACAACTGGTGGATGGTTATCGCAATTATTTCATGGACTATTATTTTTATAAAAATTCTTTTTAAGTTCCATGTTGTTCGTAGGTTTCGAGATAGAGTTGTTTTAAAAGTCCCATTAATTGGCGATTTAGTTACTAAAGTAGCAGTTGCACGTTTTGCAAGAACGTTGGGCACATTGATTACTTCCGGTGTTCCTATTTTACAGGCGTTAAAAATTACAAAAGAAACTATTGGTAATGAAATTATTCAAGATGCTATCGATAAGGTGCATGATAGTGTAAAAGAAGGAGATACAATTGCAGCTCCATTAGACCAGACGAAAGTTTTTCCTGCAATGGTTGTTAATATGATTGATGTTGGTGAAGAGACAGGAAGTCTGGATGCGATGTTGCATAAAGTTGCAGATATATATGATGCAGAGGTGGAGGCGGCTGTTGATGCTATGTTGGCGTTGATGGAGCCTGCTATTATTGTGGTTTTAGGTGGAATAATTGGATTTATTGTAGTATCTCTATATCTACCAATATTCACACTTGGCGATACAATTAGTGGAACATAATCAAAAAAATATGGCACGGAATACTATATTTATGGTATAAATATAGTAGAACAACAATTTAATAAATGAATTTATAACCCAAAGGGCGGACAAAAAGTTCGTTCTTACAACTTGAGTGGAGGAAGACAGTATGAAAAACAAAAACAAAGACAAAGGATTCACCTTAGTAGAACTGTTGGTTGTGATGGCAATTATATCTATACTTGCCGCTATTTTAGTTCCCAATGTAGTTCGGTATATTGCGAGGGGCAGAGCAACGCGAGCACTCGGAGATATTAAAGGAATTGAATTAGCATTAACTAAAATGGTTACCGATGCTAATGTCCAGAATTTGAATTTCTTATTTACTCCGGATGCAGTTCGTGAAAAATTAGGCTTAACTCCAGGGCAAATGACTGCGGGACAGTTCCAACAAGCTATAGAACTTTATACGCGTACGTTATATGCGTTATTAAGAGAGGGACGAAGGGTACTTGATGGCAGGGCAGATGTTGAAACTGGGCTTGTCTATTCCAGTATATTGGATAGAGATGTGGTTATGCGTTTAGGTGTTGGTTATCTCGAAGATTTGGCAACGGACCCATGGGGCAATTTATATAACATATATCCTGGACCATGGACCCCGAGAAATGGTCCTATTCCGTTTAGAATATATATGTTAGGAGAAAAGGATAAAAACTTACCGGGAGTTAGTGCAGGAGGTAGAATAGATTCACTAACTATATTAAAAGATAGGTATCATATTGTAGACCCTGAGACGAATCAGGAAATTGATTTTGGCTATCCTGCGGATAAGGGAAAAATAGCATATATTTGGTCTAATGGTTCAAATCTTGTATCAGGACAGGCTATTTATAGTGCTCAAAAAGCCTTACCATTACCTGAGGGTAGTTATAGTGGACCTGCAGATTATCCTTCGAACCAGGATGAAGAATACAAAGGTGGAGGAGATGATATTAATAATTGGGACCCTGGCCAAAGCTGGATGAGATTTTATAGTTAATGTTTATTACAGCTGACAATTGAATCATCGGGTAATGTGTTTTAGAAATTAACACATTACCCGATTAAAATAAGTTATTTTGAAATGATGAAAAAACATGGTTTTACATTAACGGAACTTTTGGTAGTATTGGTGATAATAGCCTTATTGGGGCTGATTTTTATTCCCTCCTTTGTTCGTTTTTATTTGAACTCGAGTGACCCATTACGGCGTACAGCCAGAGAACTGGCACAGATTCTTCAGGTCGCTCGAATGTATGCAATTACATATCGCGTAAATACAGCAGTTGTTTATCAAGATGTTGAAATCCCATTAAATATGACTAATGTTGAAACAGAAAATAGTGGAATTATTGTTGGTACTCAACCCAGTTTGCATATTTTAAAGTCTGCTGCGATTATGTATGAAATTAGTTCAAAAAATAATCCTAATTTTGAGACGATACGTGATAGGTTAGGAGTTCCGGAGGATTGGGATAATTTTTATGTTCCGATTCGGGATGAAAATGAGTCCGGAGTGTTGAAGGAATTTGGTGAAGGTATTGTTGTGTGTAGTGTGAAGTTTATGACAGATGTGGTAATGCCCGATATGCTTATACCGGTACCGGGTCCTATTTTGTCATGGGATAGGTCAGCAGATTCCTATGCATTTCAGTTATTAGGTCTGCAGTTTGTTAAGGTTCCATTCCTTGATGTGGCGGAAACAGAACATGCCAGTGAGGCGTATATAGATGAACAAAATACTTACTTATGGGTGGCTCATGTTTTTAATAGCTTTGGAAAATTGAGTGTAAGTTCTGCTGTAAACACAAAAGAACGATTCATCATACCGTTGTTGGATATTTCTTTTACTCCGTCAACGTTAGTAGAAGTAATACCTGGTGGTGAAAGTATGCCGGTAGAGAAACAGTGGGTTAATCATCGAATTGCAACTATTGAACTATTCCGGTCTACAGGTAGGATAAAAATTAATTTATGATAAAGACACAGTATCCTATGAATTCAAATTTAAGAAAATATGGATTTACTCTTTTAGAGATTGTCATAGCGTTGGCAATTATTGCAGGAGGATTGGTCGCTGTCTTTGCATTATTTCCTTCAGCTCTAAAGTTATTGACAGATTCTGCTGCCGATGCAAATATTTCAAATTTAGCTCGAACAGAACTGAGTCGCGTTCGTGTCAGTGGAGCATTATCGACAGGGCTCAATTTATGGCTTAAAGACACTGCTTTTCAGATGATAGAGACGACTGCAAGTGCGTATGAGTTATATCAACATTATGGTGCATCTGCTTCTCGTGTTCCATCAGGGAAGGATTTGTATCGCGTTACATTCAAAGTGCGTTTAAATGATGGACGTGAAGAAAGGTTCGTTACCTATGTTACAGAACAGTAAGGGATATACATCAATACGAAGAAGGATGCCGAGATTCTTAAAGTATAACATCGGTGTGACCCTTATTGAATTATTGGTGGCGATGGCTATTTTATCTATTCTTCTTGCAGGTTTAGTGATGATGTTTACTTCAGCAATTGAAAGCACCCTTCAAGGTTATATGATTAAAGATAATTATGATAATGCACGTACAGCTATGGAGGTTTTATCTCGTGATTTGCAGAGAGCATGTGCCTTAGCAAATCGTGGAGAAAATATTCAATTCTACGGAACCCCCACTTCATTCACATTTCTTACACTGTTAGATAATGGAATGATTGGGAGAGTTACTTACTTCTTTGCACCAAGCCCATTTATTCCTCCTTTTGAGACGTGGGGAGCTATTTCTCCAGATGAAATAAAAAAAAGGAATAGTCAGGGTAGAACGAGGTTGGAAGATATTATTTATATGAAAAAGTTAATAAATAAAATTCCGAATGTAAATTTTGAAAAGATTATAGGTGATATCCCGGATGTGGTGGTAGATTCACTCCCTTCTTCATGTAATATTACAGATATTATAAATAAATTAGACACCCTTTCTAACGCAGGAAATTTATTCTCAGAGGTTAACATGAACCCAGTATTTGATGGTGATGAACAAGCATATCGAGTACTAGTTCAGCCGTTAGCTTTGTTTAGAATAGAAGAAAAGGGACAATCAAATATTATTGATGTAAACACACATATTTTCCCTCAACCGCAGATAAACACTGTAGATAATCCATTTGCAGTAGAAGGTTATACTGAAATGGACTCTTTGCTCCATGCATTTTTAGTAGAAAATCTCGGCTCTCAAAGTAACATAAACGTATTAAGCCGGGTGGATTTACAGGTACCTAATATTCAGATAGCAAAAGATTTAAGAAATTATGTTGACAATCCCAATTATCAGACCATAGATAAAGAGTTTATAAAAAATTTGATAGATATGAGGAAAGTAGAACTCCGTTTGTTATTAATGCAGGTATATAACCCCTCTAAATATTGTGTTGATTGGTATAATTTACTCTTGAACCCTATTAACAGGTCTGTTATATCTGGGGGAGAGGGGACTCTCAATTTAGGACCTTATATTTGGTGTTACGACCTATCTATTTCACGTAAGGACCAGGCATATTTATACCTATTGTTTACCGGTGGAACAGGAAATATAACAACACAAAGTCGTCTACTTAATTTCTGGGAAGCCTCTAATTTAAATCCAGAAGATTATGTGTTGGCAGATGGTTTTGGAGCCCGTGCATTTTGGATTGATGAAGCAAATACTTTTACTACTGCAACAGATTTATTATATCCAGGTGCCATTTTCTCATATCAATCAGAAGAGAATATAACAGCCATGTATTTTAATGATGTAAGGAATATCCCGTTGTATATGAATTATTTATCCTCACCTCCGGAATCAATATCAGAAGAAGAGATAGGATGTGCTACTGCTTTTTTGGATAGGATATGGACAGAAATGAGAGGAACAGACCCAAGTAAAACAGCGCCATTTGCATCTATTTTCTTTGACCGTCTACCTGTTCGAATAACCATTAGTGCCTGGATAATGTCTGAGAAGCCGCGGCCCGGAATTTCTGATTTCAGGCGCTGGTTTAGTCAATCAATTGACATTCCGTGCGGACTTAGAACCCCACAACAAAGGAGGATGCCCGCAGGAATGTAATGAAACGTAGTGTAAAAATTGAAATACTCGTAAAAATTTAATAAACTTTATCGAGAATGTTATTATCCTTCATGAAGGAGTAATTAGTTTATGCAAAAAAAGAATACGGGCGCGGCATTAGTATTAGCAATTGGAATAATTGCTATTCTTCTTGCGATAGGCTTTACTTTCTATTTTGTTACACGTGGGGAATTATATGTAGCGGATTTATCACTCCGTCAGGCTCAATCAGACGAGCTGTTACGCGGGGCGATGAATATCGCCATGTCTTACTTAAATAATGATTTAAATCAGCATCCTTTTGCATCTTCAACAGACCATTCGTGGCGTTCCTTTTTTAATGGTTCCTGGGTTGCAGGTAAACCATGGGCAATTCGTAATGTAGGATTAGGCCCAGCAGGTTTGGTTCTACGAAGTTCACTCCAGTCAAAACAGGGCATCCCCTATATTGATGTGTCACGACCTTGGGTGCATTTCCCAAATTTGCAAGGTTATATGTTAAATCTTCCTCTTAATCGACGATTTCTATATGTCCGTTTTGCTGATGGATATTATGAGTTACTCTATAATGGACCACGGAGTCGCAATTGGCTTTTTTACCCACGAATAGAGAATCTAAATGCGCCTGTTATTTATGATTTGAATGCAGAATTAGTTGTTCCGGATGCTGACCCTTCTAAGTGGGTGGTTCTACCACAGAAAGAAGGAAATAATTATCTCTATTATCGGGTCAATATAAATGCCAAGAGTTTTAATGAGATAACAAGAGACGGTGATATACCGTCTAATGTGGCGCCATTTTTGTTGCCTGCTATGTATGGCAGGGTTCAATATCCGGATGGTTCTCCTGTGTTTACAGGAGCGGATAGAAATGGGGTATCTTATGCTAACGGACAACTTTATACTCGTGAATGGGTTAATGCCTGGGCTGATGTAGATTTAGACGGGGATGGATATAAAGACGCAATATGGATGCCAATGTCCGCAGACCGTTTATTTAGCGGTTTAATAACAGATTCCGCAGGAGATATAAGAGAAATTCGTGATGATGGTTTAGATAACAATTTAAATGGTCTTGTGGATGAAAAGCCAGATAATGATATTAATGAAGAAGGTCCCGTTTTTGGTGCAGATGATTTGTATGACCCAACAGACCAGTTCTGTGAACAGGTAGGAGATAAAAAAGTATGTACTCCGGACCCGGAAGAAGTATTTGAGATAGGTGCTTTTGTATATTGGGGTGGGAATGATGGTTTAGACAATGATTGTAACGGTCTTATCGATGATGATGATAAAGATGATAATGGAAACCCACGAGAACAATTATTTTTAACCGCACCTCTGCCTGGATTACGAATCAAGGTGGACTGGAATGCGGATGGGGTTATTAATCAATATGATATGGTTCCGGATGAAAATGGCAACTTGGTATATCTTCAAATTATTATGCCGTCATCAATAGAAATAGTTAATCCTATTTCAGGGAAAGTATGCACTTTAACAGCGGAGAATGTCGACTGTCTTGATAATGACTATGATATGCTTGTAAATAATTTTGAAACCTATGCTTATATAGGACCTAATAATTTAGAGAGATTTTTTAAAATAACCGATACGAGCAGGATAGGAAGTGAAGTCCTTGAATTAGCAGGACCGCCATTTGTTTTGAAAGGATTCGTAACCTCTGGTCCAAATCGGGGTGCTCCCATATATGATATTTACAAAAATAATCAAGCAGATGTGGAGGTTTATGATTATATGTATGCCAAATTTGCTATGCCGGGAAACTGGAATCTGGAAGATACCTATCGATTTCGTTCTGCAAAAAGTGCATCTTTCATAGAAATCAATCATTTTCTTGATGCTAATGGTAATGTCTTTTTACCGGGAATCCAAATATATCCAACACGAGGGAAATATAAAGATATTGCTGGAGGAGTTACAAGGGATATCAATTATGAGAGTTTAATTCCCTTTATTCATATTACTCATACAGGTGAGCCTATATGTGATTTATATGGTAGAATGGCGGTATATATAGAAGATGAGAGTAGTAAAATCAACTTGAATGCTACGGGAGGGCACTATCCTATAGACTTTAATTTTACCGTTCCGGAGACGAGCCTTGCAGACAAACTACGTCGAACATATTTTGTTCCAGGAATGTCGTCCCCATGGTTGTTGGGTTATGGAATGGAAACGCGATTTTTACCTACCAGTGGAAGAAATATAGCCCGAAAGTTTTGGAATTTGTTAACAGGAGCATCTCATGGACAGATTGATAGTTCTGTGTCGGACTATTCTTTAGGTGTAGGTTCTTCGCCGTTATATTATGATATGGCATTTCCGGGGTATGGTGTTGCTGATGATAATGCTAATGCTTTCCTTTTGTTAACAAATGGATTAGATGATGATGGCGATGGGATTGTTGATAATGGTGTAAATAATTGGTTAGGAATTCTTGAAGGGATTGATGAACCAGGTGAATTTCAAAAAGCAAGACCTTATTTGAATAAAATTGCTGAACGAGATTTTGCAGATGATAATCAAAATGGTGTTACAGATGAACTTGGGGAATTGGGTGACAGAATTATTAGCACGACAGACCAAATCTCCGAACTATTAGAATATGGTGAGCCGGGGTCAAAAAATATTAGTCAGATAATGTCAGTGTTAACTTCTTTTGGATTATCAAAAAACGTACAAACAAAAAAATTTGGAGCGTCTCTCCGTGGAATTAATCCTGTAAATATTAATTATGCGTCTGCTAACCAAATTGCCTCAACTCTTATGATGTTTGTAAAGCCTGCCTCGACCCTTAATACTATTTCATGGAAATTACCGACTGCCTATGACGCCTTTTATTTTGCTGAAGGATTAAGAAGTTATGAGGATGACTGGTCTACATGGTTTCAAGAGGATAACAATGAACCTGGTTTCTTTTTCTATAACTATGATAATGTAAGTGGTATTCCAGTCTCTGCAATGAATCCCAATTCTGAAACCCAATGTTTCAATTTTCCTGTGGACCCATTGTTAAAGACAATTCAATTTGCTGTAAATTTAGTAGATATGAGAGATAGTGATGTAGTTCAAACGAGGTTAACAACAGAAAAAGTGCCGAGTTCTTTAAGTTCATCAGAGGAAAAGGTATATAACCCGAGTACAAATAAGAACACGCTATCTGTTTTTGAAAAGGGACATAATCCAGAGAACTTCCCTTTGAAAGAAATAGAAAATTATATGAAGGAGACATTAGAAGAGAGAAATATTTTCTTTGCAATTAACGATTACTGGTGGGCAAATCGAGTTGATAATGGCATAAGTACAGATGGAACCATATTGAAAGATTTACGTTCAATAAGTTATACAGTTGCTGGGGTGGAATCAATACGAATAACGGAACTCATGGTACGACCAGTGCGTAGGCTTGAACTGGAAGTGCCGGTGTATCAAAACTACTATAACTACTATCGAACTAATTATTCGCCAGGTATCCCCTTGTTCCTTGCAGATGTTGAAGCATTAAGTAACCGATTTGTTGATGATGATGAACACGATATAGTGCCAGCTGTCCCATGGGTGTTGAGTGCTAATGTTTTAGGAAAAGAGAATTATTATGAGACTACGGAAGAAACGTTTAGATATATTGACAATACAACATCACCTTCTCAAGAGTTTGATTTCCCGAATGTGATTGAGTTTCGGATTCGAGCCACGAAACAATTGCCCCCAGGGAGATATTATTTAGTATTGAATACAAATAATTTAACAGACCACACATTAAAGAGAGGTAGCACTCAACATCTCAAATATGCTGTTAAATATTGTGCTGTAAATGTCAATGCCCCGGACGTATTAGATGATGACACTTTAATAGAACCATCTGTGCTGGATGACGTCAGAAACGAACCGAATCTTGTAAATGACGATGCGGTATTTCAACGAGTACAAGATGCTTGGATTGGTGTTAATGCCCGTGGCGAAGAAACAGGGAAAGTGTTTTTACCCGGACAATTGGAGTCACAAACATTACCTCCTCCTAACTACTGGTTAGATGGAATTTTACCAGAAGAACGACCCGTGAATGGAAAAACCTTTACTGTTACAGTTCCTCCGTATACACCCGATGATGGAGATAATACCAATGATTTTGTATTATGTATTGCGTTTTGGGCAGAAAATGTCAATTCGGGTAGTCCTATCGCATTGAATTATCTGGAGTTTAGCCAGGAACCAGACCATGAATATATAGAATTGACTAATATTTCAAATAAGCATATTGATTTGACAGGTTATACCCTCGAGATAGGTATTCCCAGAGATAAAAACGGTTTTAGAATCGACCCATATAAAGTTGTTGCAAAAATTGGTGACCCTAACAATCCAAACGATAGATACACCATCGCTCCTAAAGGTCGTTTATTATTGACTTTTGATTCGTCAACGGATTTACCCAATGATAAGTATGACCATTATAAAGATGTAAATTATAATCCCGATTCTATTATTAAAAAGAACGGAATTGGAGTTTGTAACATTATCCCTGATGTTGCTCCTCCTGCTGAATTGGAGTTTTTGACCTATATTACCACTCCTTTTGTAGGTTTAGAGGAAGTGGAAAATGTGTTTAACAGAAGGTATACAAATGCAAGTTTAGAGGAGGACCTTGTCGATTATAATAGTGATGGTGTTTTAAATGATAATGTATTCGATAATGAAATTGAAAGCACACCATCGAATTTGAATATTAATGTGGCAGGTCCAAGAAAAGCATGGGACCGCATTGTACCCCTGTCATCTGTAGAGTTTCCATTGATTGATGTAGATATTTCTGGAACAGATAAAGTAGATAGAACGGAACGGAGAAAGATCGACCAAATCGTTAGTGTGAATGATATTGCAAAATTAATTTTACAGGGGGGAATTTTACCCAATGAGCCTGAAAATGATGGTTATGATAATGATGGCGATGGGAGGGTATTATTGACAGGAGGAAAGACTCAGTTAGGTATCCTTGAAAAAGATGGTGTTGATAATAATCTTAACGGTTTTGTAGACGATAGACCAACGGACGAAAGTAACCCTCTAAATATTTTATATAATGAAGGTGTAGACGAAGGACGTATTGGTCCTTATAGCAACAATAGGGTCTATGGTTATGGTAGTTATGAGAGTGGAATGCTACCTGTTTTCCATTTAAAGTCAATGACATATTTTACCGGCAACATAGAGGTTGATTTTATTAGCGACCCTTATGATGGGAATAATCCGCCAAATAAAACGACAGGTCTTAATTATTCTGGAAACCCAGATCTAATTGCACCATATTTAGGTACAGATGATGACCCGCCACAATGGAAGGCATTTGTGGAAAAACGATGGAATCCAGGAGATTGCGTTGTTGTTTGTTTGTATGACCAGAAAGGCGGGTTAGTTGATGGAGTTTCATATAACGAACTTGACGTAACTAACCGTGCAATAGATGATATTTTACCTGCACCGAATGAATTGCAACTGAATCCAGATTTTGCGTCGTGGTGGATTCCTGATTGTATGCTTTGGGATTTTTATCGCTCGTTGAATCGAAAACATCCGGAGTATGCAGGTGATAAGCATGGTTTAAGTAATAGGTGGGAAGCCACAGATGGCTATTATGACGATTGGGAGGAATCGCCTCATTACTTAGAACAGATTGTTAATGTAATGATAAATAATGAAGAACCAAATAATTTCCCACTGTTTGGCTATACAAACGAAAATCCATATAGGCTAAAGACAGATATTGATTTTGTTGTGAGAACATATAATAGCACACCGTTAGCTAAATCATATACAGAAATTGCATTAGAAAGTAAAGACTTTTCCACACCTGAAGGTTCATTGCCAGATGCACCGGTAATTAATGGTAGAACACTGACTTTGTCATATCCATTTTGGAATCTTGAACAGAATAGAGATTTAGGGGTTGCTTATACGGGAGTTATTGACCGAATAAAAATCCCTATACAGAATCAGTTTTTAACCTCTGCTTATCGTCAGAAATCCCTATTTATAAATCCGGAAAACAGATATCTTTTTGATTTATCTCGTCAAAATTTGGTTCTTTATCGTCCTGGTTCTGATGAGTTTTTCTGGCGTCAGGTTTGGACTGGGGGTGAAGTAACAGCATCACAGTTGAAAAACAAAGTGGAGTTAGGCCAGACATTAAAGGATGCTCCTTTAATGTTTTCTACGGAAGGTAAGGTGTTGACGGTTGGAACTGCTGAATTTATACCCATCCGCCCGAATCCAAATGAGACAGACGTGTTCCCGTCAGGTGGCAATTTCCAAACAATGATAACTTACGACTTAAATAATAATATTTATCCTGAGGCATGGGTTCCTTTGTTCTTGTTTATGTTCCCAGGTGAATCCTATACCTATCCTAAATTTGTTGATGGTTCAACATGGGCTGGTCAATATCCGACACCACTTCCGACTTTATTTAATGCAGAGCCAGGGGATAGTTGGCTTGTTGATGGTTCACGAGTTTTTGGTAGACCTCAAGTGGATATTAATGATGTTGCTCAACGGTGGCAAATACCAAAGCGAGTTTTTGCTTATGCGAGCAGTTATAGGACGATTTATCCCGAACGTAATAGGCCAGAAGCATTATTTATCTGGGATGTAGAAGATGGTGTTGAAAATGGAGACTATTGCGTTTATATTAATGTTGTTAGTGAAGAGCAAATGCGTAGACTTCAATATTACGATGAGAAACTACATGCTGGTGGAACGCCAACATATGAATTGTTTAGTGAAGATTTTGGTAAATTATGGATTAATCAAGATTATGACCCCACTCAGGTTCGTTTGGCTATCGAAGTAATTACAGACCCTGCACAAGCGAAAGGGTTAAAACCGAGAGGTTCTACTATACCAACAGGTTTGACCCATCCTGATGATTGGTATCGGACAGATAATACTATAATTCCTGAAGATGTTGTTGTCTATCAACCCGATAGAAATGGTATAATTATATATGGGAAGCAAGCCGCAGCCGGCTGGCGACCCCAGATGATTAAAGTTACACAAAAATTTATCGCATTGCGAGTTAGGAATGTGGGTGATGCTCCATGTTTCCTAACAAATATTGTATTGAGTCCCTCAAAATCCACATCTTATAAAATCAATGTAAATACAATAGAGCCTTATATCTATACAAGGGGGAGAAGTAAGAGGGTGTTCATTTCTTCCATGTGCTTACCAGGAATGTTTTACCGCCAAAGCCCACTACCCAAAGATGCAGATTTGAGTAACCCAACTTATGGAATAAATCCCATTCCTGTCACAGATGCTACTTATACAGACAACTTATCTGATACCGCTCTTTCTGCTTTCCAACTTTCATATTTGTTAACAACGAATAGACCGGAGCATGAAGACGGTAGATATTATTCTTCTCCTATGGAATTAGCGGATATAAATTCTGGTAAATATTTAACTCCACTTAGTGTAAAAGGTAACTATATAGAAAGAATAAATGATGTATTGTCGAGATACGAAGCCGTTGCTGACCACATTAGTTTTAGGTCAGATGTGTTTCAAATCATCGCTTTAGTTCAGTTAGGTCAGGCTGTTGATATTAATAAAGATGGGTGTTTCAATTATCGAACAAATGATGAATTTGTGGTCCGAGCAGAGTCGAAAGGACGAATGATATATGAACGGAGCGTGCCCGCAGCCCGATATGAGGAGGATTAAAATGAATGCCATTATGTTAAAGAAGGTACCTTTAAAATATATGATTTATGCTAATAAATTATTGGGTACTGCTTTATTAACATTTTGCTTTTCTCTCTTAATATCTACGTTTTCATCAGGAGAACGAATTGTGACTCCTGGTGAAGATTTAGTTCAGGTTATACAAGATGAAACAGATGAATCTATTTTCCTTATGCAAACAGGTCCCAGTAAACCCACAGTATATGAAATTAACCAGCCCATTATAGTAGACCGCCCTATTAGTCTTGTAGGTGTTGATAATACAGCGACTCCGTCTACAAATCGATTGCCTACTGAAGTTGTTATTAAAGGAAACAATATTTTCCAGGGGGTTATAAAGGGAGGGGATTTTGAACCTCCTGATAGTTCAGTATGGAATGTAGACATAAATCCTCCAGACCTATATGACCCAAGCTACTCTATTATTGAAGAAAATACACGTGCATTAAGTCCAACTCATTTAGCGTTGTTCAAAGGAATAAGTGAACCATTAGTACCGGACCAAATTAGCCAGGATTTTAAGTTTCCTTTTAATCCAATAAATACAGGTCCCATAAGTGTAATTGATGACCCTGAAGTTTATCAGGATATCCTTTTAGCAAAAGTTGGATTGGTTATCGATATTCTTGAAACACAACCAATTATGTTTCCAAAGGGAACAGAACCAACAAAATTATCGTATGCAGAAAATACTGGATTGTCTCTTTTGAACCCGCTACCAATTGATTTATCTGGTCTTGTAGATGCTAAGCTTCAATTTAAAATTATGAGGGATAATGGACCTATAAACCCAGATGATATAATAGAAATTTCAATTAAAATGGGCACTCTTGATAGCGTGGTATTATCAATCCCTATAGCTACCATTCTAAATCCTATGGCTTGGGAACCATGGGAATTTGATATATTATCTCTAATACAACAGTTTAGTGGGGGTGAAAATCCAATTATAACACTGAATATTAAGAAATTAGGGGCAGGAGATAACACAGTCTATTTTGATGATTTTGTGCTATTTTTAGATTTTAATCTTTTACCTGATGTGCCAATACCGATTGTATGTGGTGGTTTTGACGGTGGGCTTTGTGCGCCATGGATTGGCGTAGGGAATTGGGCGATTGTTAATGACCCTGTAGAAGGTGACCAATGTTTAATGTTAGGCCCTTCACCAGAGCAGGTAAGACAGGTTTGGCTTGAATTTTATGTAAAGACAGATGTATTCAGTGGAAAATCAACTGACCAATTAAAAATTCTTTTTGATGGAGTTATGCCACCGTTACAATTGCTTGCTGAATTGAGTCCTGGAAATTGGACACCGCTGATAGAATACAGACCCAATGCATTTCCTAATACAGACCAATACACACGTATTTTGGCTGAAATACCATCCGGTCTAACTAATGATAATAGTCCACATAGAGTTTCATTTATTAGCCAGGTGGCTCCTTCTGCGGTATCACCTGATAGTCTTGACCCTAATACGACTGTTTTCTTGTTAGATGATGTAAATTTTCTTGTAGGTTCTATAACTGATTTAAGACCACCTGAACCGGGCTATATCATCCCTAATGGAAATTTTGAATCGGGTGTTGATGGGTCTTGGATATTAACAACCACACCTGTCATCCCCGAAAGAGATATTAATGATGTAATTGTTCCAGAAGGTGGATATACAGCCCCTTGGTGTGCACACTTGGGTGATGTTCCACCAGCAAAAATCTCATTTTTTGTAAAACCAGTTAATATAGTTGCTCCAACAGATTATTTTGTAGTTTGGTTAGGTGACAATGAAAATATAACAGCAAAAGTAATTTATGATTCTCGTGTAAATGGGATGCCAGCCTTAGGAGTATGGACAAAGATAGAACGTTGGCTTACACCACCTTTGCTTGGTGAAGGTGATAGTAGTTTTGAACTTCATGTAAAGGCTCATATTATTTCTATTTCACCAGGAAACTATATTTTATTTGATGATTTTTGTGTTAGTCCTTATGGCGGTTTAGGTAGTGTCGTTAGTCCCAATGATGTTTGTTACCAGAACGCTATCCAGAATCCATCTTTTGAAATAGACCCAGATACGTATTGGAACAAGAATGCAATTGCATTGGCTATGGGTCCTATCCATTGTTATGACCTAAATTCTTCAGATTGTACCCTTCCCGAACCTCCTATTACAGGCATGAGAGCTTTGCGATTTTCAGGGATTGATATGAAGCCATCATTAATGTTCTGGCTTAAAATTGTAGATGCAACGGATGACTCAGAATCGGAATTAGAAATTTTGATTGATGGTCAAGTTATAAAGGCAATAAGAGCAAACGATAATACGTTATGGAATGGTTATCAACCTATCACAATTTGTGATGAATTAATTCCATTTTTAGATATGGCACAGCATCGTTTAACAATTCGAATAAAGCCGGAATGTTTGAAAGAACCTGTAAAATATTTGATAGATGATTTTTGTTTCGGATACAAGGTGTTTTTAATGCAGAATGCATTGGTATGTTATCCCAACCTTCTTTTGGACCCGAGTTTTGAAGCAGGCTATTCTACACCATGGGAAGTATTACCCGACAACAGCATTATAAAAGGTGGTCCAACTGGTTTCCCCGAGGCGCATACCGGTGTGTGGTATGTAGAACTAAAACAGAAACAACCAGATATCCGAGTTTTATGGCAAGAAGAAATTAATATCCCAACATCAGCCGATAACCTCCAATTCATTATACGAGTTTCAAAAGGCGACTTCCCGGAAAATAGTAAGATTAGTGTTTATTGGGATACTCTTAATGGTACACCGGTATGGTCTGCCACTGCAGATGATTTTCCTGATGGTCAATGGATTCTCGAAGAAATCCCATTACCTTATACAACTAACCCCCATATTTTATACTTTGTTTACGAGAATTGTCGGACTGCACATCCTTCAATTTTCATGATTGATGATGTTGCTGTTGTTCGTAGTAGATTCCCATTAATCGAGGTGAGACCTGGTGGAGATTTATGTATCGAAAGTATTTCCTTAATGAAAGGCTCCACTGGAATTTTAAATTCAGGTGGAGTATCAAAGATTTATAGGTGTTTCATAGGTCCTTTCCTTGATGATGGCATCACAGTTATATCTGATAGTGTAGCAAGTATCTCTCAGACAGTTATTCATGGAAATAACATAGATGGGGTCGTAAATCAAGGAACAGCCGTTATTTTACAAAGTACAATTCGAGCAAATGGAGGGAAAGGTGTTGTAAGTAAGGGCAACGGCGATACAAGTGTAATAGCATCGTTAATCTGGGAGAATCGGAGCGGAGGGCTTATTGCTGAGTCTGGTGCTACGTTGAGAAGTGGGTGGAACTTGGTACATCCAGATGTTACAAGTGGTGTTACTCTTATTGGTTCGCCAATCGGGGTTTTTCCGTCTACGGTTTTGTTTGTTGATTATCCCTGGACAGGTAAATTAAGGACTCCTATTCCAGCCATGGTATCACTTGATACAATAATCAAGAATTATTTGCCATCATCAATGCGAACATACATTGTAAATTCTGGCTGTGGCGAAACAGCCAATCTATATCCTTTTGTAGATTTTGAAAGTGATATGAGAAGTCTTATTAATGTTCAAGTAAGTGCTGATGAAGTGCCTATTGTAGGAACAATTTTATTCTGGACAATGTGCAAAGTTAGTCCTGTCTTGCCCCGTCAAATAACAGGAAGAGAGAGAGACATTGGAATAGGTAATGATTTTAATGTTGATATAAAAGTTGTTGGAGATATAACATTATCTGATTCCATGTTGTACCTCGTCCCTGAAGAATATGTGCCTTATGTCGTAGGAGCAGTTGACCAACTTGTTCAGATAAATAAATTACCTGCGGAGTTAAAAAAGCCTGTTGAGATAACAGATATTTCGGGGAAAATAGGAAGAGCAGAATTTGTTATTAATAATTTGTTTTTATCTGATGATGACGGAATTCAATTTACAACCAATGGTAGGGCACGACTCTTCTTGAGAGTTGGACAAATCCTTATAGGAATTTATTCTGAATATGGAACTTTAATGCGTCTGCCCCCAGCTGATACTGAATTTATTATAGATACCATACAGCCTCGTTTGAGGGAAGATTTGTTAAGTTATACAGCAGGAGGATTCGTTTTCCAGAATAATGATATAGTTTCACCGCCTTCAGGTTTTACATATCCACCCAATTGGTGTCCTGATATATTAAAACCAATGGCGTATAGTAGTGGAACGTTAGGACAGGTAGCACATATATTCTTCAATAACAGAGAACCTCTTTCATTCGCTCTGCAATGTGCATTTTATGACCCTTACCCTGTGGATATTGCAGGAAACGTAAGAAGTGTTGAAGTTTCAGGTTTTAATAATAACAGAACGGATGTAAATGTAACAGGAAGTAGTCCAATTTTTGATTTAATTGCAAATGGGCCTATTTATGAAGGTTTTGAACCTTATCCGCCGGGATTAGGTTGTGCATATATTGTTTTATTGAATGATGTAGATAGTGTCTTGTCTTATTCAACCCAACCTTCATTGATTTACTCTATGACATACGATACGGCGCAAACAGGATATACCCAGCCATGGCAAACAGCAAGAACCGTCTGGCAGTGGTTGAATTTGTTATTTGGTATAGATTGGCATATACGTGTTAAATTTGGGGTTCGAGACCTGTCAGGTAATGTTTTATATGAGCCGGCTAACTTAACACAAGGTGAACTTAATATATGGTGGATGATAGACCCTGACTTTGAGATAACTACCGCTCCAAAATTTGGTGAGTGGACAAATAATCCACAAATAATGTATAAATTAACACGTAGTGTTTCGCAGAAACCAACTAATGCAGACCCGTGTTTGTCTATAGTTGGGATTCGTGTTTGGACAGCCCTTGACCCGTTTAACTACGAAACAACGCAATGGATACCTGTGGATGTATTTAATAATAGATGGGGCTGGATAATTGATAGAGAAAGTTTAGATAAAAATACACCTATTGTATTCTCGAATGGAAGTATAACAACTCTCGGCAGTGTTATAAGTGATAGAAAATATTGTGGTGCTTTGTTAATGGCTACAATGACAGGAGCTGATGAGGCTGGAAATGTACGACCTTTACCTACTGTATTATTAGGCAATAAAGTAGATGCAATAGGGACATTAACGGCAAATGCTGTTCCATTAGCAGTATGGCGAAATCCATGTGATTTTGATATTGATACGAATTTGCAAGTAGATACATGGTGGAATCGTTGTACCGCAGATTATCCAACATGGAGAGAGGTCAATTATAACTTTGGCGAACGAGATTTTGGGGCAGTCCAACGTGTCCCACTTCCTCTATATGAAGATGCATGTAATTATAGAGTCGAAATGAAACTGAAAATGTCTATTGTTATACCTACTCAGGGTTATGCAATTAGTCAATATGGTTTTGATGTGCAAATATTTGAAGATTCCAATTTGGTGGCGGGAGGAACTGTATATATGCTTCAGGGGGCTACAACAGCAGAAATTTATATCCCGACAGATTTTATGAACCCACCTAATGATAATCCAACATTCAATCTGAATTGGTATACCAGTGTTAGTAATTTTTTGAATGCCCCACCGACAAAATGCGAAGGATTACCTGCAGATAGATTGGGTGATGAAGGTTCACCAGAAAAAGGCTACAGAAAACGTGATGTAAAGTATGATATTGTAGTGCGTGCTTTTGCTCAAGATATCACTACAGGTGCTTTAATAACTGACTCAACACCAACAAAAGTATCAGTAACAATATATCCACCTGTAGGAGATACAGAAAGAGCAATAACAGCACCCTCACAGCCGAAAGATGAACAGAAAATAAAGTTATTCATACATGAATAAAATTTGCAATAAAACCAAGGTAAATATATAATATAAAAGTAATAAGTAAAGAAGTAAAAAGAAGTTTAACTCTGGCTGCTGTAAAAGATGATTGCCTATATGACTCGGGTTATTTTGTGGGGTTGCTTAGGTATTTTTATCATTATATCCTGTTTAACTTCATGTTCATCAGAAAAAAAACAAGTTGAATTAAGTAGTGTTACTATTGAAAGTTCTCCAGAACAGGAAGCGATTGTTGTTATTCACGGTGAAGAAAAAGGTGTAACACCTCTTACATTAACTAATATTCCACCAGGTCCTCTTGAAGTTATTCTTAAAAAGGAAAAATACCAAAGAACGGTAGAAACGTTGATACTCCCTCCGGGGGAACATTCTCATTTTACTATTGAGTTGAAGCCATTACAAGGCTATGTGACTTTTGAGACAGAACCAGCTGGTGCAGAAGTATTTCTTGAAGGGGTAAAGATTGGTAAAACACCTATTTTACGACATCCTGTTGAAATTGGTCATAGAAGATATAAAATCGAACTGGTTAACTATTATCCAGTAGAAGGAGACCTTGAAGTTCGTGAAGATTTTCAGTATCCCATAAAATATATTTTAAAACCAATGGAGGGAACCCTAAATATTCTTTCACGACCAACCAGTGGGATTATAAGAATAAATAATGTTCCCCAAACACAAAAAACACCAGCCCAATTTCAACTTGCACCAGGAGAATATTTAATCAGCGTTACTGCACCAGGTTTTTTAGAAGAACATACAAAATTAGTTTTGGGACCTAATGAGGAAAAGTCGATAACACTTGTACTGAAAGTAGGAGAAACCCCGCCTGGGATGGTTCTTGTTCCAGCAGGTGAATTTGTTATGGGCGAAAATGAACGTTCTCCAGATGAATCGCCAAGAAGAAAAATATTTGTTCCTGCATTTTATATCGATAAATATGAAGTAACGAATGAGGAATTTAAAAAAGTTTTTCCAGACCATAATTTTGCAAAAGGGCAAGAAAGACATCCTGTTACCGGTGTGTCATGGGACCAGGCAACGTCGTATGCTACAAGAGTAGGAAAACGTTTACCTACGGAAGTAGAATGGGAAAAAGCTGCCCGTGGCGAAGATGGCAGAGAATACCCATGGGGTAACGACTTCTCTTCAAGCCTATGCAATTCGAAAGAATCAAACCTTGATGCGCCAGCCATTGTAGGAAGCTATATTGGTGGAGTTTCTCCTTATGGATGTTTCGATATGGCTGGAAATGTTTATGAGTGGGTCTCTGATTGGTATCAACGTTATGAAGGGAATCAATCAGTTAAAAAAGAATACGGACAGATTTATCGAGTATTGAGAGGTGGCTCTTTTATGACAGATAAATTCGATGTTAGATGTGCACGTAGACATTTTGACCGAATGGATGCTACACGAGCAGATTATGGTTTTAGGTGTGTGAAAGATGTCCCATCTGTTCTTAGTGAAGAGGGAAAAAAGTAATCTTTAAAATTTGTATACGGGGTAAAAAATTATTAGAATAATATGCTAAAAGAACTCATAAATAAATATAAAAAAATAAATAATTTTTGTCAATAATTTTCTTGACTTTTAAACTCATTTGTTATACAATTATTAACAAGGATATTATAAGTGAAAAAAATGAAACCTTGGAAAGAATTTACTTTATGGTAAAAAATATATTACAATAATATGATAGAAAAAGGATTAAATAGTTAAAGAAAAGTTATGTCAATATATTCGACACGAAGAGGTAAAAAAAGAGTTGTTCTTGAAATAGGAACATCTGCAGTTAGGCTTTGTGAATTTGTAAAAACAAAGAATGGCTTGCAGATAGTAAAGTATTTTGAGAAACCAGTCCCGAATGATTTTAGAATGAATGAAGAAGAGAGAAGAGATGTAAGAAAGAAGGCAGTAAGTGATTTATTAAAACAGGCTAAAATTAGGTCTAAAAAGCTAATTATTGCTGTTCCTGGGCAATCTGTATTTGTTCGTGTTCGTTCGCTACCACCTGTATCAGAAAGGAAAGTAGACCAAATTGTTCGTTATGAAATACAGCAACAAATTCCATTTGATTTAAAACAAATTGCAATTGATTATCAAATATTAGACCATCCGGAAGGCGGTGGTTATGAAGTATTAATGGTTGCAATAAAGACTGATGTTGTTGATAAATTTTTATCGGTTCTTGATGGATTAAAACTTCAGCCAGAAATTGTAGATGTTATTCCTTTTGCCTCATATAGCTGGCTTAAATATGTGGGCGAAATCCATGCTCATTCAGAAAGTGTTGCTATTATAGATTTAGGTGCTTCTACAACAAATATTGTGGTAGAGCGAGATGGTATTTTCCGTAATACTCGAACCCTCAACTTGGGTGGTAACGATATTACGCAAGCCATTGCAGATACTTTTAATATTCCATTTGAAGAGGCAGAAAGAATTAAGTGTGAAAAAGGTTTTGCTCCTACTGGAAATCCACAAATTGATGGTAAGGGAGGCGAAGCCATTGGTAGGGTGTTGAATCGGTTAGTAAGTGAAATACAACGTTCATTTTCATATTTTCGTTCTTTGCCAGGTGGAAGTCAAGTTATGCGAGTGTATCTTTGTGGTGGCAGTTGTGCACTCCGTAATATAGTCCCATACTTACAACGTGCTCTCGGAATTGATGTGCGTATTGCTCAACCACTTAGCGGTATTACTATTGGTCCCGATGCACAATCTATTGTCCAGCATCCAGAAAGAAGTTGTGTTGTTCTCGGTTTGGCTCTAAGGAACTGGGAGTCCACCGCTTTAGAAATTAATTTAATACCTCCGCGAATTTTAGAGATGCGACGGAGAAAAGAACAAGCCATATATTGGGCTTTGTCCATGGTAACACTTGCTTTGATTATGGCGTCTGTCATTCCTGTGCATGCGGCACAGAATAAATTGGTTAAACAACGGATAGAAGAACTTCGTCGCTATGTGCAAATGTATGACCCGGAAGTGGCACAAAACCCAACAATTACATCTCCATTAAAACAAAAATTAGCAGAAGCAAAAACAGAGATAGAAGTATTGAAAAAGAAAGTTGATACTCTTGATAGGGGTGTAAAAACCAGACGATTTTGGTTAGATGAATTATCATTGGTTCTTTCTGCAAGGCCACCCCGAACAGATAAAGATGGTTTGTGGTTCAGTTCTGTAGAAACTGTATTGATACAAGAACCACAAGGTGGACAGATGCCAGCCCAGATGAGGAACGTCCCCGGAATGGGAGTGCATCAACAAACGCAACAACCACAATTTAATATAACCGGTTTCCCGGGAATTGGGGCGAAAGGTGCAGTTGTTGGTGGTTTTGGGTCGGGAAGAGGAGGTATCTTTGGTAGAGGAGCAGAACCAGTAACTCCAACACCTCAACCGCAAGGACAACAACAGCAACAACCTTTACCTCGCGCTAATGGTTTCCGAATTGCGGGGTTAGCCACTTCAGACATAATAATAAAGAACTTTGTTGAAAATTTGAAGAAGGTAAATCAAACCCTTCCTGATGGTATGATCTTATCTTGTAAAAATGTTATTTTTTCAGAAGCCAGTGTACAGGTTACCACATGGGATTCCCTTTATAATGCACAGACTGCTTTTCAAGGAAGTTCGGGTATATCAGGTCCAGGTGGACAACAGCGTGGATTAGGTATGTATTCCCAACAAACAGGTCAAACAACCGCCTTCTCACCTACAGGACAAAATCTCTTTACATTTGTGGTTACCATTCAGTTTCAAAAAGCTATGGCTACTGATGCAACACAACAAGGTGGAGGAGGGGCACGATAATGAACATAACTATTTCACGAGGAACCATTATCTATATTACTGTATTGCTATTATCTTTTCTTCTTTTCGCTGGCATCTACTATTTCTTTTTACAAAAGCAATTGGCAGAATATAAAAAAGATGAAAATTTAAAAAAGAATTATGAAGCGGCGTTAATGGATTTGGAACAGACCTTTTCTCAGACCGATCCCGAAGTGTTAATTAGAGAATGGCGAGCCCAGGTTGTTCCATGGGAAGAAACAGTAAAACAAAGATCTGCATTTTTTAATTTAAGTAATTGGACAGAACATGAAGTCCCACCAAAAGAAGGAGTAATACTAAAATTCTGGTACGAAGAGCAAGCCCAAAAAATGATAAAACAGTTATATGAAAAAGTAGGCGAAAAAATGGGACGGTATGACTTATTCCCTCAGGATATTCGTAAATCTCTTGGCGTCCCTACACTTGATGAGATATCAAGACAAGATGTTACAGAGCAGGTAGTGAACAGAGCATTAGCAAAACTTGCCTTCGGAATTAAGATGTGTGAGTTCTTACTGGATTCAAAGATGGCAAGTATCGATGATATTGTTTTTTGGCAACCTATTAATCAAGCACCCGAATTTGAAAAATTACTTTCTTTTTATTTGTTCGGTATCCGATGCACAATGAATATGAAAGACTTTGTAAATTTTGTTGAAGAAAAATTAAGGTTATCAAACAGGTATTTTAATATCAATTGTATTAGAATTCAATATCCCTATATCGCTTATAATGTAGAGCCTCTACTTCAAATAGAGATGATTATATCTCAGGCAAATTATAATCCTCCGAAGGAAGTGGGGGCTGATATTCGCCTCCAATATCAAGCTCAAATGGGAGCTGGAGCACCCGGCCGAAAAGGAGCAACAGCAACGACGACTACAGAAGAGCCAGGTTTTTTTGGAAAAGCATGGAAATGGTTTAAACGTAATATATTGGTTATGAACTGAATATGTTAGATAGAATACAAAAAATAGGAATATGGTTTTGGTGGAACAAAGAAAAATTTGTATTATTGGTTTTAGTTGGGATATTAGGATATCGTGTGTATATCATTGCCTATCCACCACCACCACCAGTAGAAAAAACTTATTCTCCACCACGGAAGGAGGTGCCGGATGAACTTAGACCTCCTGTGCCACCATTACCACCTTCATTATCTATTCCTGGGACCTATGCTTCACTATGGCGTGAAAATCCTTTCTGGTATTTTGCAGGTGAAACCGCAGGCAAAAAAGGAGAACAAGCAGTCACAGCAAAAGACCTCGGAATCACATTACTTAATATACGACAAGTTGGCGAAAAATGGAGAGCACAACTTCGTACTCGTTCTACAACAAAATGGTATGATGAAGGCGAAGAGTTCGAACAATTTATTTTGGAACAAGTCAATCCGGATGAAAAAACTGTTATTATATATTCTGAACAATATGGAAGAAGATTTACACTTGAAATGAGAAAATAAAAGGAAAAAAAATGAAAATGGTGTTTAATTTATTAGATAATTGTATATATAATAATAACTTCCAAACGGTTATCAACAAAAAACCACCGGAGGAAAAATTACGAATGTTTACAACAAAACATTTTCATTATCGAGTAGTTAAGTTTTTATTATTGTTTGTGTCAATCCTTTTGATAATGTCGAGCGGGGCTCGTGCACAAACAGAATCAAATGCCTCAGAAGAGGTATCTGCAGTTGCACCTCTTGAAGTTCAGGATGCAACATCAGCAGAAAATATAGATTCAGGACAAAATCCTTCAGCGGAAGAAAATGCAGAAACGTATTTCCGTAGAGGGGTTGGACTATATAAAAAAGAATTGTATCGTGAAGCGTTAACTGAGTTCAATCGTGCTCTTGCCTTAAATCCAAATCATCAAGAAGCTCAGGTGTACCAACAAAAATGTAATGCACAATTACAACTTTCAATAGGTGAAAAGCCAGAAGCAACTGCACCGCCTGCTTTTGAGACATTTCAACCTGCAGTACCAACTGAAGTCCCTGAAAAAACAGCAGATGAATTAAAAAAGGAAAGAGTACAAAAGTTACTTTCTGATGCTCAACGTTATATGGAAGCGCAAAAATTTGATATCGCAGTAGAGATATATAACAATATACTTTTAATTGACCCTAAAAATGATATAGCTCGTGAAGGACTTCATCAGGCGACAATCAAACTGCATCAACAATCTGTTAAAGAATCTGAAAGAAAAGTTGCAGAAGATAGAGCCAAGATTAGAGATTTTATTGAGAAGCAAAAACAGCTTCCAGAAGGTGCTGACGCAAGAGGTATAAAACCTTATAAATTTACAGTCCCAGAAATTGAAGAAGAAGTTGCACCAGTAACGAAAGTGAGCGAGATAGAGAAATCATTAGATTCAGTAGTAAGTATTGAATTTGAAGATATACATATAAGTGAAATTACGCAATTTATTTCTGATAGTTACGGAGTAAACATTGTTATTGATAATCGAGCTGTAGAACCACCAGCAAAACAACAAGCTCAGCAAGCAACGGGCCAACCTGCTCAGCCCGGAGCATTGGGAATGCCCGGTGGCCCTCCAGGAGCACCTGCATTTGGTGGTGCTCCAGGTGGACTTCGTCCGCCTGGAGGCGCTGCTCCTACAACAGGGGGTGTTGGACTAAGACCAGGACCTGGTGGGTTCCAAGGTGGCGGGATTGGAACGACACCGTATGGTACACCAGGAACACCCGGAGTAGGTTTAGCTCAAGCAGATGTCTATTATGGTACGAAATCGGATGGTATTGTTCCGTATATAAGTCTTAAAGATGTTACATTAAGAGAAGCATTAAAGGCTTTATTACGACCTCTTGGCTTAGATTTTTCTGTTCAGCCAGGTTTTGTGTGGATAAGTAAACCTGAAATTATTCGTCAAGAAACATTCGAGCCTTTAGAGACCAGATTCTATGAATTGAGAAATGTCGGGGCGGATATACTATTTAAATTAGTACTTCGTAATCCTTTCGGTGGAGTAGGAGGAGGAGGAGGATACGGAGGCGGAATGGGCGGAATGTATGGAGGCGGAATGTATGGTGGAAGAGGGATGTATGGGGGCGGAATGGGTGGAATGTATGGAGGAGGGATGTATGGAGGCGGAATGGGTGGAATGTATGGAGGAGGGATGTATGGAGGCGGAATGGGCGGAATGTATGGAGGCGGTGGTTATGGTGGAGGCTATAGAGGTGGGGTAGGTGGATATGGCGGTGGTATGTATGGAGGCGGAATGGGCGGAATGTATGGAGGCGGAATGGGCGGTATGTATGGCGGAGGTATGTATGGTGGTTACAGAGGTGGTATGGGCGGATATGGTGGAGGTATGTACGGAGGTATGGGTGGTTATGGAAGAGATGTTACCACATTAAGTAATATTTCAGATATGTTTTCATCAATCAGTGACCAGGTTGTAGGTGAATTAGGTCCAGTAGGTATAGTACAAGCAGGAACAGGTGCTACAGCAGGTTTAGGTGGTAGAGGAGCATTAGCAACAGGTACAACTACTACAGGATATGGAGGTGCGGCTGGTACAGCCCAATTGGGTGCTCGTGCCGGTTTTGAAGAATCTCAAATGTCAGGCTTACAAATTCTTGCTGATGCTATACCTTCTATTAAGGAACCATACACGGGTGAAGTCCTTTCCAAGATAGCGTATAATGAAGCAACAAACATGCTTATTGTAACGAACACCCCTACAAATTTAGACAAGTTCGAACAAGTTTTAGGGCAAATTGATGTTACACCTAAACAGGTAAGTATCGAAGCAAAATTCTTAACCGTTCGTGTATCTGATTTAAAGAAAATAGGATTTAACTGGTCAGGCGATTTAAGTGACCAAAACAATAGACCCCGACAAAATGAATATTTATCACAGCAGACTTATAGTTATGATATAAATGGTGATGGTGTGGATGAAGAAGTACCATTTTATGTCCGGCCTGATGGGAGCCAGGTTATTCGTAATTCTGTTACACAGGGGACAATTTCAGGGTTGGTTGACCCAGCATTATCTGCAGCGAATCCAACTTTTAGTATCATGACAAAAATTATAGATAATGCAGATGGGGACAAATTAAGTGTGTCATTTGACTATCTGAATAGTTTATCAGAGTCAGAATTACTTAGTGCTCCTCGTGTAACAACGATGAACCGTAAGCCAGCAGTAGTTGCAGATTTCCAGACTGAATATTATTTAACCCAGGTTTATAATGAAGTTTGGACCACAGAAGGTGGATTTGGTGGCACCCCAACACAATCCGTTATTACTCAGCCAACGTTCAGTCCATTTAATTTCGGTATAGCCTTATCTGTTACACCTCAAATTCGCGATAACGACCAGATACGTCTTTGGTTAAATCCTGAAGTGCGTGCTCGTATCGGTGAAAAGAGATTTGAACAGAAGAATATTGTGGGCACTAATGAAACAGTCACAGAGATTGTATTGCCGACAACATCGTGGCAGGCAGCATGGACCAACGTAATTGTGCATGATGGTGATACTCTCGTTCTTGGTGGTTTGGTACAGGATAAAACTATCCATAATAATCAAAAGATGCCATACCTTGCTGATATTCCCTTAATTGGTTTCTTCTTCCGTGGAAAATCTAAAGAAGTATCGCAGTCCAGTCTATTGATTTTTGTTACACCGGATATCATAGATACAACCGGTGCACGATTCTTCAGCGTTGGAAAAGAAGCCTCATAAAAAAGAAAATATAGATAGGGGTTTTATAGTTAATCAGAATATATGTGGGTGTTTGTTTATAACTTACTCTGGAAAATATTAGCTCCGGGAATAAAACTTTATCTAAGATTTAGTCGGAAATATTTTCTATTATTAAATCGTTTTTTCCCTCCAATACCACCACTAACAAATCCTGTGTGGATACATGCGTGCAGTGTCGGCGAAGTAAATCAAATTGAACCTTTTATTAAGCAGTGGCATGAAATATTTCCAAATATTTCACTCATGTTAACTGTAAGCACCATTAGCGGTTTTCAGCAAGCAGAAAGAAAATATAAAGAGTATTCAATTAATATTACATGGTGCCCATTTGACCATCCTGAAGTTGTGGAGTCGTTTTTAAAACAGATAGCCCCTCGCTTATTGGTTATCGTTGAAACTGAACTTTGGCCTAATCTTATTCGATTAACAAATAAATATCACATTCCGATAGCAATCATAAATGGTAGGATAAGTGATAAGTTCTTCCGATTATATCGGCGTTGGAAGAAGGTATACAAGGACCTTATCCAGAAAATAAATATAATTATGACACCAACCGAAGAATATGCAGAACGTTTTACAGAACTTGGTGCAGATACTCAAAAGATATGTGTTGTAGGAAATATTAAATATGATTCTGTTGCAACAGGAATAAATATAAATATCCGTAATAGATTGCGTATGTCATTAGATATTCCTAAAGACGCTAAAGTTATTGTTTTCGGTAGTTTGCGGGATGGCGATGAAATAGTTGCAAAAAGAGTTTGGGAGGAACTGCATACAAAATTTCCAAATTTATTTCTTATTCTTGCACCGAGACATCCCGAAAAGAAAAATCAAATAATGGCATACTTTGGTTCAGAACCTATTATATTACGTACGGATAATCTAAAAGGTAAGAGGAGACAAGAAGAGAAAATAATTGTTATAGATACCATAGGAGAATTAAATCAATTTTATTCAATAGCAGACGTGGCTATCATTGGTGGAAGTTGGTTTCCAGGAGTAGATGGGCATAATCCACTCGAGCCCGCTGGATTGGGTGTTGTTCCTATTTTTGGACCATATATGCGAAATTTCCAAGAACCAGCAGAAAAACTTACTAAAGATGATGGGGCAATTCAATTACAAAATTATGAAGAACTCCCCAGTGTTATAGAAAAACTTTTTCAGTCCCCTTACGAGTCTATTAATTATGGGACACGTGCTCGTAAAATCGTGTTACAAAATCAAGGTGCTGTGCAGAAAACATTTTCACTTTTAAGTAATCTTATTGAGTTTTAATTTGTCGTATCCTTGATTTTTATTTGGGTGTCTATTTTTATAGAATAGTAGCAATATACAAGGGGAATTTATCGTTGAAATATTTAAAATATAAAAAGAAATATTATGAATTATTTACAGCATTAATGTTCCTGTTTCCTTCTCTTTTAATTTTATTTCCTTTTTTTATCTTTCCTATATTTTATGCTCTTCAGTTGAGTTTATGGGGAGGTAAAAGAAATATGGGAACGTTTGTAGGTTTAAAAAATTATATATTTGCTTTTCAAAATCCTATGTTCTGGCAAAGCTTACAAGTAACACTTTACTACGCTATGATAACTATCCCTGCTACATTATTATTAGGGTTTACATTTGCATATTTCTTAGCAAAAATCATTAGAGCAAGAACATTTTTGCGAATCCTATTTTTCGTTCCTTATGTAACTTCGACAGTTGCGGTAGCAATGGTATGGCGTATTTTCTATAATCCTCAATTAGGTTTGTTTAACTATATACTTAAAACGTTAGGGCTTCCAGTTCAACAGTGGTTATTAGAACCTCGGGGTGTTTTGAATATTATTACTGGAGGTGCTATCGACCCTCATTATGGACCGAGTCTTGCCTTGGTTTGTATATCACTTTTTGATATATGGCATACCTTTGGTTTTGCAGTGGTTGTTTTTCTTGCTGGAATGAGTACTCTTCCACAAGAATATTATGAATCTGCAAAAATAGATGGTGCTAATCCATGGAAAATACTATTGCATATAGAATTGCCATTGTTAAGTCCTACATGGCTTTTTTTAATTACAGTACAATCCATTCGTTCATTGCAATCATTTAGTAGCTTTTATGCACTTAGCCCTGCAAGTGGAAGGACATTAGGTACGACAGAAAATCTAATGCTCCATATCTATTCTCAATTCTATGAGTATGGTTATTGGGGATATGGTTCTGCAGTCGCCATTTTATTAAGTATTTTTATTATGCTATTAACATATATTCAATGGCAATGGGCAAGAAGATATGTTTTTTATCAATAGCACTTTAGAAAAAAAAGGATATAATATTCATTATGATTTAAGTAGATATGTGTGGAAAGGGGTTATTTACTTTATTCTGTTTGTTTTTGGTTTCTTTGTAAGTTTTCCCTTTTTATGGATGGTGACATCATCCTTGAAAACATTAGAAGAAGCAACGACCCCATCTTTGTGGCTTTTTCCAAAGCAATGGCAGTGGGAAAATTGGATCTATATTTTCAAATTTGCTCCATTCGGGAAATATTTCTTTAACTCTTTTTTCGTTGCAGGGACAGTTACTTTTTTTGTTTGTATCAATTCATTATTAGCTGGATATGCATTTGCACGATTAAGATTTTTTGGTAAAAATGTTATTTTTGCGTTGGTGATGGCAACCATGATGGTTCCTTTTGAGGCTGTGTTAATCCCAAATTTCATTTTGATCAGTAGGTTAGGTTGGTATAATACCTATTTCGCTTTGATTTTCCCTTGGTGTGCAAATGCATTTTCTATACTTATGCTTCGTCAAGCCTTTATGACGATACCGAATGATTATTATGAATCTGCACAGATTGATGGTTGTAGTCATATTTCGTTTTTAATTCATCTTGCAATACCCTTTGTTAAGCCTGCCTTAATTACGGTAGCTCTCTTTTCTTTTTTAAATAGTTATAATTCTTTATTATGGCCCCTTATTGTTACCGCTGATGAAACAAAACGTGTAGTGCAAGTTGGCTTGACTGTTTTCTCTGGAGATGCAGGTGTTCGTGTTAACCTTCTGATGACAGCTTCCACTTTAGTAGCACTGCCTACAATAATTATTTACCTTATAGCACAGAGATATTTTTTTCAAGAATCGATACGGGTAGGATTAAAAGGTTAGAGATGAAAGACCCAAATACAATAAGAGATATTATTTTTATTCCACTTGCTTTATGTATATTCTCTTCATGTACCCAGGTTGGTAATCACTTTGTACCTATTAATCAAGAGCATGTTGTATTTTGGGATAGACAGACAGCAGAGAGTGCCATGTTTATCAAGAATAAAGCAAATGAATTTAATACTGGGTTTCCAGAGTTGCCAATAAAAGTAGAGCGAGCAGGAGGATACTCAGAAATATTTCGAAAAGTATCAGCCAGTATTCAAGCTCGTAAACTGCCGGATTTGGCTGTTTCGTATGAAAGTATGACAAGTGAGTATATTCCAACAGGAGCAGTTGTATCGATTGATGAATTTATAAATGACCCTGAAATAGGTCTTCCTGCAAATGAACTGGCTGATTTCTTTCCAGCGGTAATAGAAGCAAATCGTTACCCTGATTTCGGAAACAAACTTTATTCTTTCCCATTAGCGAAAAGTGTTCTTGTTTTATATTACAATATTGATGTGTTGAAGCAATCAGGAATTAACTCTCCACCGCAGACGTGGGATGATTTTTATAACTTTTTAAAAATTGTCAAATCACAAACAGGGAAGGCAGGCTACGCTATATCTATTGATTGTTCTACAATTGATGCAATGATATATAGTTTTGGTGGAGATATTGTTCAGGGGAGGAAAACGCTTTTTAATTCCCCTGAGACACTACGTGTTTTCTCATTTTTACGCCAACTTGTGAAAGAAAACCTTGCCTTTGTTATTACACCGGGAACATTCGATGACCAGGTCTCATTTGCCAAAGGCGATATAGCCTTTATGATTCGTTCCAGTTCTGTTAGAATATCCCTTGAAATGTTAGAAAAAGAAAAATCTTTTAATTGGGGAATTGCCCCTCTACCTCATGATAGGAATGTGCCTCTCGTAACTGTGTTATTTGGTCCAAATATAACCATATTTAATACAACGCCTGAACATCAAAGAAGGGCATGGCAATTTGTTCGCTTTATGACATCAACAGAAAATGTAGTCCAATGGGCAATAGAGACAGGATATGTGCCAATTCGAAAATCAGCAGAACGTAATCCCCTTTTACAAAATTTCTGGCGTAATAAACCATTTGCACGTATTCCCTATGAATGCTTGAAATTTGCTCGACCTGAACCTAATTTGTCCGGTTGGCAACAAATTCGTGATATGGTAGAAAGTGCTGAATTAGAAGTGCTTACTATGATGGACACACCTGAAAATGTTTGCAATAAATTAAAAAGGCAAGCAGATAAAATATTAAGCCTCCCTTGAAAAATAAGAAATAAACAGTAAGGCTCTTTTTGTTTTGTTTTAGTGAGGAGGATTATTGTTTATGAAGACACTTAAAGAACAAATTGATATTTATGCAGGTTATCATAAAAATCCTTATAATAAACTTACCCATTATTTTGGTATTCCAATTATTATTTTCTCCCTCCTGTTATTCTTGTCATGGCTGAAATATCCTGGTTTCCCGGTATATATAAATGGGGCTACTATATTTTTAGTTTGTGTATTTTTCTATTATTTTATACTTGACAAAACAATATCCTTTATTATGGCTTTGCTTATATCTCCATTGTTTGCTTTAACCTTTTTATTCCAAAAAGTTGAGTGGAGAGTAAATCTAATGGTTTTCCTCGTTTTATTTGTTGGGGGATGGATTTTACAGTTTATAGGTCATACAGTATTTGAGAAGAAAAAGCCTGCTTTTACGGATAACTTAATTCAATTACTTATCGGCCCACTCTTTTTCGTGATTGAAATACTTCGGAAAGTTGGAGTACAGAGATTTTAATTGTTCTTTTTTATATGTGTTGGGCATTATGAAATAAGTAGAACAGATAAGGCAATCAGTAAGATTCATATCAGATACCACCTTAACCCTTGCCTTATCTTCTCGTTTAATGTGTCTAAATACCAGTATCTTTTGTTCTAATCTTCCACCTATTCTACCTCGCCTGAAAACTTTTATACCCCTCCTCCTATCTGCTTAACTGCCCAGATTCCATGATATCCCATCGTGTAGAATCCGATATATCCTATTTACTGTGTTATATTCAATCTGTAACTTCCTGCTTGTCCAAGGTGCAGATATCTTTAACTAAAACAGCTCTTAGCCAACATTAACAACGTACCGTAATCAATCTGTGTTTTCTCTAAAACACAACCTCCCCTCGGTGCTATTTATGATTTCAGGTTTAACATTCACAGATACATCTTAGGACCTATTCCCTTGGATTTTCAGAATAAACATGGTATGCCTTAAACAAGTACTTCCTTTCTCTGCGGGTATTTTGGCTACTTCCATTATCTTTATTGTATGCTTTCTACATGTCAAATCTTCGAAACTTAAAATATTTTATAGAGATGAAAAAAGAGGGCAAGTTAATCAAAACTTGCCCTCTTAAAATATCTTTTATTTTTATCTTTGAGTTTATGCTGGGCCGGGGCAATATCCGTCTTCAGTTCCTTCATCACAACGGTGATAACTTCCGGTATTGAAGAACTGTATTAGCCGAAGTAGTTCTGGTAGAGAAATCTTCCAATCTCTTGGATTGTAATCGGAAGCATGGGGTCTACATGTTTTATCACCATCAAAATAGGGAGCATAACCGTCTTCTGTTCCTTCTTCACAATGGAATCCTCCTGCGTTAAAGAATTGGATAATACGGAGTAGTTCTCCTAAACTGATTTTTCCATCGCTATCCTGGTCAGCGGAATGGATAGGTAATATTTCCCATTCACCTTCAGTTGCACCTTCAACCGAACCTTCGGTTGAGCCTTCTATCGAACCTTC
>ERZ795060.93-NODE-93-length-121729-cov-13.725841_pt1 | contig 121729 bp, 97 predicted proteins | sample MGYA00375144_ERZ795060 | MGnify/ENA primary metagenome ERZ795060 (study PRJEB30189, sample SAMN05720157) | activated sludge metagenome | isolation source: anaerobic digester from wastewater treatment plant | place: Japan | collected 2015-05-15 ...
TGAAGAGTGAAAAGTGAAGAGTGAAAAGTGAAGAGTGAAAAGTGAAGAGTGAAAACGAGAATAACCTCACCCCTAACCCTCTCCTTAAAAGGCGAGGGGAATTTGTGGTAAAAGTGAGAAATGAATAGTGAAGAGTTTTTAAAAAATGGATAAAAAATGCGTGAGGGATGCGGAGGGCGGCGAAGCCGGCACTGCCCCGAGCGAAGCGAGGGGATTGCCGAAGCGAAAGCGAAGCCCGTAGCAGCCCGACCCGAGCGTTGGCGAGGGGCACGCCCAAATAATAATAAAATAAATTATACATAAAAAATTAAATGTTAGATTGTCTATGGAACTCATAAAAGAAATTGATGTAATTGAAAGTCCTTCAAAAGAATATTTTCTCAAAAATTATTTTTATCCACAGAAGCCTTGCATCATCAAAGGTTTAATTAAAAATACTGGTGCAGAAAAATGGGATTTTGAATACATGAAAAAAGAGTTAGGGAATGTAATTGTGAATGTCTTTGATAATCAAATACAAAAAGATGCGGCTTATGTTCAGGGAGATAAAAAGATGAAGTTTTCTGAATTTTTAGATGAAATACAAAAGCCGTATGATGTTTGTCCTTACCGATTATTTTTATTCAATGGTTTTAAGCATTCTGAACAATTAAGAAAAGATTTTCCATGTCCAGATATTTTTAAAGGAATTTTAGATGATGTGGGGTTTATGTTTTTTGGTGGAAAAAATACTGTTGTAAGAATGCATTTTGATATAGATATGAGTGCAGTTTTGCATACTCATTTTTTTGGAAGGAAAAGGGTATTGCTTGTACCTTATGAATATTCAAAATTTATGTATAAACCTTCGTTGAATACTTACAGTATTGCAGATTTTGGCTTTATTGATAATATTGACTACAACAAATATCCTGCACTTAAAAAAGTAAAAGGATATGATATTTATTTAGAACATGGAGATTCATTATTTATGCCATGTGGATATTGGCATTATATGATATATTTAGAACCTTCATTCTCTGTGGCATATAGGAAATTTCCTTATGGTTTATCAAATATGATAAATGGGGCATTGAATCTTACAACAAGATTATGGACAGATAAGTTGTTAACAAAAGCATTAGGCAAAAAATGGTCAAACTGGAAATATCAAAGAACAATAGAAAAAACTAATGCCTTGATATAAAATATTCCCAAACAAACTGATTTCCGAAGATTTTTATAATAATATTTTTTCTCATACTTTTTTTAGAAAAAAGTAAGCAAAAAATCTGCTTTTAGAAGGCAATCTGCCTTTGGCAGACCGCCATTGGAACCTGCCCCCATTCCTTCACTTCGCGCGGAATGGGAGACTCCAACGCAAGCTTCCAATGACTTTGCTGATTAAAAGCATTAAATCGGAATTTTTTTGGAAATTAAAGTGCCTTTGATATAGATAAAAATTTAAATGAAAATAAATAAACTTTTTAATTTTGTGATAAAAAATGATAATAATCATTTTTATAAAAAATTTGCATAATTAAATTTAAATTACATACATTTGCGGCTCAAAATTAAAAAACACAAAAACATGAAAAAGACAATGTACTTAGTAGTGGCTACCATTGCAGGTATTGCCATCGTATCTTGCGGACCATCAAAAGAAGAAATTGAAGCAAGAGAAAAAGCAAAAGCTGACTCAATTGCAGCTGTTGAAAAAGCAAAAGCTGACTCAATCGCAGCTGCAGAAGCTGCTGAAAAAGCAAAAGCTGATTCTATTGCAAAAGCAGATTCAGCAAGAAAAGCTGACTCTATTGCAAAAGCAGAAGAAGCTGCTAAAAAAGGTGGTAAGAAAAAATAATTCTTGCCCGCAAGAAAATTCAAAAAACCCGTTCGTTACTGAACGGGTTTTTTGTTTTAAATCGTTATTATTTTTACTTTTCAAATGATATCAAAGCGATATTAGTTGTTTTAGAAGTTTCATTTCTGTTACTATTCAAGCAGAATTCAAAGTGATTTAAAAAGATACATTTCACGCAAAGAAAGCGAAAGATATACCAAAAAAACTCTTTTTTCCAAAGGTATTAGAATAATAATATTTTTTTCTCTTACTTTTTTTAGAAAAAAGTAAGCAAAAAATCTCATCCTGCGAGCTAACTCCCCGCTCTGTTTTTTGTAAGAATTTCAGGCAAGGTATGGATAATGCTGTCATCTTTGTTGAAAGAGTTCCATTTGTTTAACCGCTTTTCTACACTTTTAGAATATCAAAAGTTTATTCAGCATTATCAACGCAAGCGCTCTTGCCAAAATTCTAAACAAAAAACATTCACACCCTCCCACTGACGCAGGATGTAATAAGCGGAATTTTTGGTTTTTTTATTTTATTAAACAATAGCTTGTTTATCTCTTATTATGTTCCTGCCCGTAATTTTTTCGTGAATTAAAATAAGTTTGGTATAATAACACCAAAATGCAAAGATTTTTAATAGTTTTTAGTTTTGAGTGTTTAGTTTTTAGTTTAGTCGTCATTGCGAGGACGATAGTCCGAAGCAATCTCAAATGAGAAGTAAAATATACTTTTGAGATTACTTCGCTTCGCTCGTAATGACGGTAAAACTAACAACTCAAAACTAATTAAGTTTTATGTTCTTTGCGTAAAATTATATCTACACTGAATAATAACAATTTTTACTTCAAAATTTTTAAACTTAAATCTAAACTACTGATATGATGTGTGAGAGCTCCTATTGAAATTAAATCTACTCCTGTTTGTGCATATTGCCGAAGAGTATGTTCATTTATACCTCCTGAAATTTCTGTTTGGACTTTTCCATTAATTAATTGAATGGCTTTATGAGCATCATTTACTGAGAAATTATCTAACATAATTCTATCAGGAAGATATTTTAATGCGATATTAACTTCATCTAGGTTTCTTGTTTCTACTTCAATGGGTAATTGTAAATTATTTTTTTTCAAGTAATCTCTGCATGCTAATATGGCTTTATCAATACCACCTGCGGCATCAATGTGATTATCTTTTATCAAAACCATATCGTATAATCCCCATCTATGATTGTAACCACCACCTATGTGCACTGCCCATTTTTCAAAGAATCTAAATAATGGCGTAGTTTTTCTTGTATCTGTAACTTTTGCTTTTGTTCCATTGCACAATGATTGAAAATAAGCGGTTTTTGTAGCAATTCCGCTCATTCTTTGCATTATGTTTAATATCAATCTTTCATAAGAGAGTAAAAGTTGCGTATTGCCTGATAATAAAAAAACTACATCGCCTTTTTTTACTTCTTTGCCATCGTTGATGAAGATATTTAATTGTGCTTCTGGATAAATAATTTCCAAAATTCTCTTTATGGCTTCTACACCTGCAATTATTCCATCTTGCTTAACTAATAATTGCATTGTGCATTCTGCATTTGAAGGAATAGTGCTTAATGAGGTTACATCACCACCTTTTATATCTTCCTCTAATGCTGATTGAGCAAATTTTCTTAAATCAAAATGATGTTTATTTATTTCAAAAAAATTACTCATAAAAATTTTTCCCTGCAAATTTGATGAAAAATATAAAGTTTATGGTAAAAAAATAAAAATAATCTGTATAAAAAGGATTAAATTTATGCCTTAATGAAATCATCATTTAAAATAATTCTAACTTGCTTCTTATTGTGGATTGCTGTTTTTGTATTGGATAAATGGAATGTAAATTCTAAAGATTATGCTTTGAAGGTTGTTAATAATGAGTTTAATAATTTATTTGAAAACATTGATGAATGTGCTAAAAAATATGGTGATGAAATTTTAGTGATTGAAAAAACAGATATTGATGTAATCAATTCACTGACTAATTGGGGGATAAATAATATCAAAGAAATTTTTGAAAAAAAATTTATAGTCAATAATACAGGATGGTATTGGATTGTAAAAAAGAATCATAAACTTTTTGTTATTAAATTAAAATCAATATATCCTGTAAATAATCAATATCTAAAAGAAAGATACATAAGTTGCTTAAAAATTTCTGATGATTATAAATTGGATTACAATATAAACTCAAAGCAGATATTTATTGATAATGCTTACATACCGCTTTCATTATCACAATTTCCTAAATATAAAAGTATAGAATTAAGTAATATCAATGCATTGCTTTATATTGCAGGATGGATTGCATTATTGTATTTGATAATTATTAAAGAAAGAAAATTATGGATTAAGATTTTGTTTTTCATTGGTTTATTTGTAGTAAGATGGCTATTGTATAAATTTAATTTAATAACATTATTGAATGAATCTGTTTTATTTGATGTTCAAATTTTTGCTTTTCCAAAGATATATTTTCTACAAAGTTTTGGCGATGTGATGATAACAAGTGTAATGTGTATTATTTTTTCTAATCATTTATTCAAGCAATTTTCAAGTAATAAATTTTTAATTTATGTAAATGTTTTGATTTTAATAGCACTGCTAATTATTTGCGTTTATTTATTTACACATCACGCAAGTTTTTCATTAAATTTATTAGATGTTTTAGTATATGATTATCAAAATATCTTATTTACAATATTAAGTGTTATTTTATTACTAACACAAATAATGTTTTTAGGTTTTGCAATTTCAAAGTATATTTTTCAGAAGGATTCATTATATTATTTTGGATTAATTAGTAGTTTGTTTTTATTATTTATATCCTACTTAATATTTTATTTTCAAAAAATTGATATTCAAAAAAAGGTTGATTATGTATTTGAATGGTTTGAAAATGAAGAACAATTAGCAATGTTTGAACAAATTCAACTAATCGAAAATAATTTAAGTAAAATTAAAGATTTGAATGATAGTGTATATTTTAATGCAATTGCTCAAATTGAAAATAATTCAATTTTTCTGCAGTTATCAAAAAGATATTTATTTGAAGACACTTTGAGTTTAGTTGAGTTTTTGAAAAATAAAAAAATGCTTTTCAAAAATGTATTTTTAAATGATAATAAAGTAACAAATGCAGATGCAAAATTTTCAATGATAGATAATATTTATTATTTAAATGTTATTGATAAAAAATATCTATTAAGTGTATTTGATTATATTTTTCCATTAACTAATCAATCTTATTATTCTTTTTTAAACAATAAAATTTTTCAAAGACCAACAGGATTCAAAGATTTTAATGTTGCAAGTTATCAAAATAATATCTTGCATTACAAATTAGGAGACATTCAATTTCCTTATCAATATTCAAGTATTATTTCTATAAAAGAAATTTATTCAGATTATGCTTTTTATCAAAGAGAAAATTTACAACAAAAAATTATAGTAGCGGTGTATAAGCCAAATATCAATACATTTCTGTCTTTATTTTCTACATACTTCATCATTTTTATCACTTTTATTTTAATTGGATTTTATTTTCATTATGCTTTAAAATTCAAACAGATATTACCTTTCAAAAACATTTTATATTCATACAAAATAACAGGATTAGTGTTGTTTATATTAGTTGTTTCTTTTTACATGTTATTTATTTTTTCATTCAAATACATTGACAAATTATTAAATGTTGAAATTAAAAATATATTATTGAAAGAAATGCAGGATTTCAATGAAAACAAACAAAACAATAATGTTTTAATATACAATAAAAATGGACAAATTCATTCATCAAGTGTTAGTAATATATTGATTAGATTTAAATTACTTCCAAATCAATTATCAAAAAGTATTTTAAGTGAATTAAAGAATAATGATTTTGTATTTTCAAAAAGACAAATTGGAAAATATGCTTACACAAGTTTGTTTGCTAATATTCAATTTAATAATGAAAAAGTAATTGTAGAATTTCCTTTTTATGATGAAATAAATTTTTACAGAAAAAATTTGAGTAATTTATTATCACCATTATTTAATATCTATGCTTTACTATTCTTTATTTCAATAATACTTGGCGTATTGCTTTCAAATTATATTGTATTACCTATTCAAAGAATTTCACTATATCTAAAACAAAGCAAAATACCAGATGAGTTAAATACTATTAACTATTTTGCAAATGATGAGTTAGGCGAGTTAGTGAATAGTTACAATCATCTAATATTAAGTTTAAAAGAAACCTTACAACAATTAAAAAAAGAACAACAAGAAAAAGCATGGAAATTGATGGCTCAACAAATTGCACACGATATAAAAAATTCATTAACACCATTACAATTAAACATTGAATACCTTCAAATGCAATCTGAATTAACAGACAAACAGAAAAAAATTCTGGATGCTATTTTATTTCAAACAAAACTGCTTTCAAAAACAGCAGATGATTTTTCACAATTTGCACAAGATATTGAACCAAATTTTAATAAAGTCAATTTAATTACTCTCATTCATACTTTATTGGATAATTATTCAAATTACATTAATGTTCAGATAAACTTTAACTACAATCAATCCGTTGATTTTTTAGTAATGACAGATGAACATTTACTTTCAAGAGTAATTGTCAATTTATTAAATAACGCTATTGAATCCATTCAACATTCAGGAAAAATTGATATTACATTATCATTAAAAGAGAATAAAATTATTTTATCAATTCAGGATAATGGAGAAGGCATTCCTGTTGAAATTCAAGACAAAATTTTTGAACCAAAATTTTCTACCAAATCTTCTGGTAAAGGTTTAGGTTTATCAATAGTAAAAAATATTTGTGAAAAGTTGGGTATAACAATATCCTTTGAATCTGCGGAAGGGAAAGGAACAATTTTTTATTTAGTTTTCAATTAGAATGTTCAATGTTCAATGTGCCGGGGCTTGCGGTCGGCGTGCTGATAAACTGCGAGGCAGTTTCGTCAGCATTCAATATTCAATGTTCAATAAAATGTAACGGCTAATAGCAATATGCCACATCCTGTAAGGGCTTATGGCTATACGCCCCTACTAAACATTAAAAACTAAAAACTCAAAACTATTCACTTTTCACTTCTTTTGACCTTGTTTAAAAAATGCCTGTGCTTTAGGATTATTATGGTCTAAATCTTTTATGATTGTATAATACTCTGTTGCTTTTTCTTTATTTTTTTGAGCCATATAATAATATCCTAAATACTCACATGCCTCTATTATATTTGATTTTTTAGAAGGAGTATTTCTTTCTTCTGGTTTTACTAATTGAAAATATCTATCATAGTATGGAAATGCCAACCATTTTTCATTTTTAGGGTCTAAATTTGCTTTTGTTCTGCCCTTCCACACATAAGTAACATCAAAGTTTGGTAATTTAGCAATAACATTTCCAAATGCAGTATCTGCTTTATCAAATTGTTTTGCATAGTAATATGCTCTACCCGCTTCAAACCAATCTTGTGCAGTCATTGCAGATGGATTAACTTTATCAAAATAAGACGCGGCTTGTTCATATTTTTTATTTTTCAATGCAGTTTTTCCAATTTCTTTATATAAATCATTAGCAATAGATGAATCCATCTTAATTGCTTTTTCTACTTCAATCATTCCTAATGAATCATTATTATTTTTAATCATCAATAAACCTTTGTATTTAAAATCAGATGGTAAGTATTTGAAATTATTACCAGCATTTTCAAAAAAGTTTTGAATATATCTAAATCCCTTACTATAAGCATCTTTATCTTTTTTATCACCTAATTCATAGTATGAATATGCTAAAATTCTATAAACATAAGGATTTTTCCATCCCTGATTTAATAATGTTTCCATTTCTTTGATTGCATCTTCGTAAGATTTTTTTTCAAACAAAAATGATGCATATCTGTATCTTGCTTCGGGCGTGTTATTTAATTGCAGATATTTCTCATACATTTCAATGGCTTTGTTATCTTGATTGGCTTTATGATACAATTCTGCCAACTCACGATAAGCAGGTGCATAATTAGGTTCAATTTCTATGGCTTTTTTGTAATTTTCTAATGCTAAATTATAATTTCTTGCTCTTTCGTATAACTTACCAATTCTCAATGTTCCTGTTGCAGATTTAGGATTTAGTTTAATGGCTTCATTGTATTCTTTAATAGCAGGGCTTCCATCGGTAGGATTTTTTTCTAATAATGCATCGCCTAACAAAATATGATTCTCTGGATTTTTAGGTTCTAATTTTATGGCTTTTTGTATTAAACCAATGGCTTCATCAAAACTTTTTTGAGGAGCATAAATATATACCTTCGCAATTTCTCTAAACACTTGTGCATTCTTATTTTGAGAAATACTTGTGGCTTTGAAAAACTGGGCTTTTGCATCATCAATTTTTCCCTGATACCAAAGAATTTTCCCATAACCCACATAATTCAATGGATAAGTAGGATTTTTTTCAATACCTTTTTTGTAAAAATATTCTGCACTATCTGATTTATCTTTTTGAAAATAATTTTCACCAAGATAAAAATAAATTTCTCCTTTATCAGGAGAAGATTTTTGAAGTGCTAATAATTCAGAAATAGCGGCATCCAATTGTTCATTATTAGATTTTTGAATAGCACTTTCTAATGTTTGAGCAATAGAAGTTATGGATTGAAATAAAATTATTAATCCAACAAGTGAAAACTTTTTCATAAGATAAATTTTAATTTTTAATACTAAATACCAAAATTGTTCCAAATGTAAATGGAACCTACAAATTTATGTTAAATCAACTTATCAAAGAGATAAGTTAATTTCTAAATTATTTTGCTTGAATTTCTGCAACAGCATCTTGCAGAGCTGATAAGAACTTATCAAAATCTTCTGGATATAAAAAGATTTTGTGTTTTTCAAACTTGAAGTTTCCTAAATCATCCATTATTTTTTTCTTTTCAGTAATGGTAATGTAGGATTGATTAGTAGTTCTTGTTTCTTTAATGTCAATGTAATAAGTGCGTTTTCCTGCCTTAATTACTCTGCCATTGTTGTTTTCAAATTCTTGATTTTGAGAATAGTCATTCATAAACACTTTACTTTTGGGGCAAGTATAAACAATTGTATAACAAAATACAAATTGAGTTTTGTGTTTAGTGTTTAGTTTTTAGTTTTTAATTTTGAGTTTTGAGTTTTACCGTCATTACGAGCGAAGCGAAGTAATCTCACAAGTATTATCTATATAACAATTACGAGATTGCTTCGGACTGTCGTCCTCGCAATGACGATATAACTAAAAACTAACCACTAAAAACTAATTAAGCTGCTTATTCCTTTTTCAAAGAAAATGTGCGTGAAATGCAAAAACTAAATTTGATTTGTGATTTTGACCATTTATCTACACTTCCTATAAAGAAATTATTTTCTACAATAGCAGGATTATTAGCAAAAAATAATGTAAATACATGACCACCTGTTTCTACTTCAAAACCAATAGAAAGAGGCATACCATAATCAGGATTATTTTGAAAGAACTTATCAAAGTTGTAAAAATAATCAGCAAAGAAAGTAACTCTGTTAGATAACTTAATTCTTGCGGCAGCTCCTAAAATAAAATTATCATTTTTATTATCAATGCCATTATTAGGATTAAATTTTTGAACAATAAAATTTCTGTGAAACCATGTTGGCAAAATCTCTACTGACAACCATCTGCTTACTTTACTTCCAATAATTACTTGAGTAACATAATTAAAACGATGAGCTTCATTAGTAGAAAAATTTTTAATAGTAACTTCTGAATACATTCTATCTGGTGTCATGGTTGTATATCCAACACTTTCAAAAATTGCAATACTTACAGGGGATTTGAAATCAGTAGTTTGTTTGAGTATTCTCCATTTACCTGATAAATCAACAAGTTCATTTGCTCTGCTTCTGCCAAGGCCTATTGTAATATCATTAGTAATTCCATATTCTAATGACATTCTGATATCAGAAGGATTATCAATTCCAAAAGCTGTGTGAGCAATTTGATTTAAAGTTTTGTTGTTATCTGCTATATTTCCAAAACGATGTAAAATACGATATTCTAAATGATTTTTTTTAACCGTTTCAGTAGTTTGTACATTACCCAATCTATATGCTTTCCATGTTGCAAAAACATATTGTTTTTCGGGCTTAGCATCAGTTAAACTCAATAAGTCATCTTGAGATTTTACACTATTAAATTGAAAGAATGTGAGTAAACTAGTTAATGTGTAAATTGAAATTTTTTTCATATAAAATTATTTTTTTACATAAGGAATTAAAGTTGAATTAAAAGTAACTTTTACTTCTTCTGCTATTTTTTCAGTAAGCATTGTAGGAATTTTAATGTTGAAATCAGTGGGTTTTAATAAAAATGTAGAATTAAATTTTAATTCATTCCCAATTTTAGTAATAGTGCCTTTTACTTTGATTTCTTTTGTAACTCCATGTAGATCCATTTTTCCAGTCATTGAAACTGGTACTTCTTTATTATCTTGAAATTGATAAGTAGAATCTAATTTTCCTTTGAATGTGCAATAAGGATATTTATCACTTTCCACATAGTTTTCATTAAAATGTTCTTTCATTAAGTCGTTTTTAAATTGAAATGCCTGCATTGGAACTCTAATTTGAAATTCACCAGTTGAATGATTAAATACCGGATATGCAGTATAATTTTTAGCTTCAATTTTTTCAAGTGGAGCATCAGAATAAAAAGTGATTGTAGTGCCTTTTTCCTTTGAAACATAAAGGTTTTGACTAAAAATTTGATTTGAAATGACAGCTGAAAGTAAGATGATTTTTTTCATGTTATTTATTTTTAAATGTTCAATATTCAATGCTCAATTTTAATGAGTTTTTAGTTATGAATTTTTTTTAATTTTGAGTAAATAATTTTAATCGAAAAATAACTAAATACTAAAAATTCAAAACTAAAAATTTTTCACTATTCACTTAATTTGGTTTTCCAGAATTAATCCATTTTTGAATTTTTGCGATATTACAATCACTCAATTTAGATCCACCTTGAGGCATTGCAGAATAACCACTCATCCATTGAACAGCACCTAATAATCTACCGCTATTAGCACACATTACACAATTCATATAAGTGTCTAATGCATATCCACCACCGGGATTAGAAGCATTATGACATCCTGTACAATAAGTATCAAAAATTGTTTTAATAGAATTCGTATATGTAACATTTGTAGTATCACAAGAAGTTGAATTAGAAACACATTCGCCTCTGCCATATCCAGATGCTGCCCATCGTGCTAAAATCTTTTTTTCATTAACAGTAAGAGTTCCATTTGGTGGCATTTTCCCCTTGTTTATTTGTTCCATAATTTCTCCTTTTTCAGAATGTGCTTGTATTGCATCATAAGAAGATAAATCCCATCCACCTGCTTTATCAATTGAATTATGGCATCCGCTCATGGCACATTTGTTATTTAATATGGGTAAAACATCTGTATCAAAGCATACAGGTTCTACATATTTATCTTTTTTACAACTATCTATAAAAACAATAATTACAAATAATACAAAAATTGTATTGCTTATTTTGAGTGAATTTAATTTCATACAGTTTTCTATTGAACAAAATTATTTTTGAATAATAATCATTTTTTTCAATGATATATTTTCAGCAGAAGTATGTAAAATATACAATCCATTAGAGATGTTTTCGGGAATAGAAAATTGAATATTATTTAAGCCAGTTGCAACAGATGTCATCTTTTTTTCAAACACTGTTTTACCATTTAAATCAATAATAGAAAAAGAAACATTATTTAATGAAGTGCTTGCGGAAAATTGAACATTTACATAATCTTTAATTGGATTAGGGAATACTACAAGATTTTGAATATGGCTTTCGTTTAATGCTACGCCTGTTACATCAGGAACAAGTGAAAGCGAGTAAGTAGAAGATACTTTATCACCTGAAGTACTACCATTTCCATTTACGGCATTACCTATAGCATACAAAACTGCATTGCCAGTTGATGGAGCGGTCCACACAAAAGAAAATGAAGCAGAACCTGTACCAGATTTAGGAGTTGAATGTACTGCATTTTTTCTACCATTACCTGCTGTTTTAAATGTTACCCCTGTTCCTGCAGAAGGCATTGTGCCAATATTTGCATTTGTTGATACATTTAAAATTTCACAGCCAAAACCAAACTTTGAATAAGCATTATTAGATACAGTTACCGTTACTGTATAGGTTTGATTGGGTGTATAAGAACCTGAAGGAATGGCAGGATTAAAAGAAACATTCACCATAGTAGTGCCAGATCCTCCGCCATGACAAGCCGTACAAGTTGATTCAGAAGGACTTCCTGTGTAACCTGCTCTACCATTAGAATCTTTAATAATAAATGCAGAGCTTGCTAATGTAGCAACAGCAATTGTTCCAACAACGATAATTTTTTTTTCATTTTTTAAGTTTTAAAATTTAGGGCAAATGTATAGGATTTATTTTTGATATATATTAAAATTTACACAAATTATTTTTTTTTAATGATAATTGGTAAATAAAATTGATAAATGGAATAAACGCTAAAATTTTAATTACATTCAAATTATCAATATCTTTGCTGGCAAAAAATATGAACCGAACATGATTGCGAACAAACACAAAGATATATTAAATTCCTTCGGTAGTTCGCAATTATGGAGTACCATCTATCCTAAAAATTAAAAACAATTTCAGATGAAAACAGTATTGATTACAGGAAGTACAAGTGGCATTGGGCTTGGTATAGCCAGAGAATTTGCAAAAACTAAAAACTATAATATCGTGTTTAACGGTTTAGAACCCGATGGCCCACAAATTGCTGAAAACATTGGAAAAGAATTTGGTATTCAAACTTTCTTCCATGGAGCCAATTTAATGTATCCAGAACAAATCAGGGATTTAGCCAGCAAAGCACTAGAAAAATTTGGAAGTGTAGATGTGCTAATAAACAATGCAGGTATTCAGCACGTTTCACCCATTGAAGATTTTCCTGATGAAAAGTGGGAAGCCATTATTCGTATCAATTTGTCATCTGCATTTTATTTGACAAAAGCATTGTGGAAGCCAATGAAAGAAAGAAAGTTTGGAAGGATTATCAATATTGCCTCTGCACATGGATTAGTAGCATCAGAATTTAAATCGGCTTACATTGCAAGCAAACACGGCATTGTAGGATTTACTAAAACTATTGCACTGGAAGGGGCACCATATAATATCACGGCTAATGCTATTTGTCCCGGATATGTAAAAACTCCATTAGTAGAAAAACAAATAGATGATCAGGCAAAATCACATGGTATTTCAAAAGAAGAAGTAATCAGTAAAGTAATGTTATACAAACAAGCAGTAAAGGAATTTGTTCCCGTAGAAGTATTAGGACAATTAGCCGTATTTTTAGCATCAGAAAATGCTACTACTATTACAGGTACTGCAATTCCAGTAGATGGCGGATGGAATGCTCAGTAAGTGAAAAACGAAGAGTGAAAAGTGAAAAGTGAAAAGTGAATATTTTTTAATTTTGAATTTTTAGTTTTTAGTGTTTAGTATTCTTTCAATTCAAATTATTAACTCAAAATTAAAAACTCATAACTCAAAACTAAAAAAATTATTTTCTATATTTACGGCAAAAAATTATTTGTGAGTAATTTTAAATTTATACTTTTTATTTTTGTTTTTATTAAAGGTTTCACACATTGCTTATACTCTCAAAATGTTATCAAACCAAAAGAATTATACAAACCAACACAGGAGGAAGTAGTAGATCCTGAATATGGAATAATTATTTATAACAAATTAGTGCCTTGTTTAGGCGGGGATTCTATAAGATATAATAAAGCCGGTTACAATGCTCAAAGTTGGCAAGAAGATTATTATGCAAGTGGTAAATTATTGCATCGTGGATTTTATATTGATGGTCAAATTAAAGTTTTCAAAAATTATTGGGAGAATGGTAATTTAGAAAGAGAATTGATTGCAATAGATAATTTAAGATGCAAAATGATAACCTATTACCCAAGTGGACAAATGCGTTCAGAAGTAACTTATTATGAAGGAAGTGAAATTAAAGAAAAAGATTATTTTGAAAATGGGTCAATTGAATTAGAAGAAGAAATTGATAAAAAAGATGGCCACATCATAAAAAGAATTATTAACTATCCAGATTCAAAACCAAAGGTAATAATGGAATTAACAGATAAAAAATTGAAAGTTTATTCTTACAAAGAATTTTATGAGAATGGAAACATTAAAGAAGAAGGGGCTCTTAATTTCAGAAAAGATATGAACGATTATGTGAAAAATGGTGACTGGAAATTTTATGATGAGTCAGGAAAATTAGTGAAAACGGCTAATTTTGTGAATAATGAAGAGCAGAAAAATTAATAGTAATCATAATAATTAAGTTTAAATTTTGTGGAAAATATTTTGGACAAATCAACTAAAATATCATTAGTAGAAAGTGGAGATTATTTGCCAGTAATGGAAGAATTTTATTCACTTCAGGGAGAGGGCTATAATACTGGAAAAGCAGCGTATTTTATTCGCATTGGCGGATGTGATATTGGTTGTCATTGGTGTGATGTAAAAGAAAGCTGGGATGCAGAAATTCATCCTGTTAAAAACATTAATGAAGTTGTAAAAAATGTCATTGCACACAATGCAAATGCAGTAGTAATTACAGGTGGAGAACCCACTCAATATAATTTAGAAAAACTTACAAAAGCATTATCAGAATACAAAATTGAAATATATTTAGAAACTTCGGGTGCTTATAAGTTATTTGGAAAATTTGATTGGATTTGTATTTCACCCAAAAAAAGACAATTGCCATTAGATGAAAATTTACTCAAAGCTAATGAATTGAAAGTAATTATTTACAATCATCACGATTTTATTTTTGCAGAAGAAATGAAGAAAAAAGTAAGTAACGAATGTCATCTATTTTTGCAACCAGAATGGAGTAAGAGAGATGAATACTTGCCATTAATTATTGATTATATTCAAAAGCACACAGAATGGCGACTTTCCTTGCAAACACACAAATATATTCACATCCCATAATTTGCTAAATTAAAAATCATTACTTAAATTTGTCAAAAAAATAGTAAAAAAAGATGGAAAGCCAGAGTAAAGAATGTCCCCGAAGTTGTAGCTTAAATTTGTTTTCAAAGTATATTTTTATCTATTCCCTTAAAAAAAATCACACTGTATGTTAGGTGGTATATTATTGACTTTATTATTTGTTTTATTAAATGCTTTATTTGTAGCGGCAGAATTTGCATTTGTAAAAGTGCGGTCTACTCAATTAGAAGTGCTTGCCAATAAAGGCAGTTATTTAGCCAATATCGCTAAAAAAATCACAGAAAAATTAGATGCCTATCTTTCGGCAACTCAAGTAGGTATTACACTTGCAAGTTTAGGATTAGGTTGGATTGGAGAACAAGTGGTTTCAAAAATTATTCTTGAAAACTTTTCATTTTTATCTATCAGTGGAATTACTCTGCATAGTATTTCATCAATAGTTGCATTTTTATTTATAACATTTATGCACATTACATTTGGAGAACAAATTCCTAAAATGATGAGTATTCATTATGCTGTAAATGCCGCATTATTATTAGCGGTTCCATTAAATGTGTTTTATTTGTTATTTAAACCATTTATTTGGATTCTGAATGGTTTTTCAAATTTTGTATTAAATGCTTTAAAGATTAAAAATTTAAATGATGAAGCACATAGCGAAGAAGAAATTAAAGCCATTCTAACAGAAAGCGAAGAAAGTGGAAGTATTCAACCATCTGAATATGAGTTAATACAAAATGTTTTTGAATTTGATGATAGAGTAGTTAAACAAATAATGTTACCAATAGATAGAGTTTCTGCATTTGATATTAACTGGTCAAAGGATGAAATACTTAAAAAAATTTTAGAAGATGGTTTTTCAAGAATGCCCGTATATTCAGGAAATATCTCTAATATCATCGGTATTATTCACACAAAAGATTTTTTAAAGTTTGTAATTGAAAATAAATTAAATATTCAAAAAGCAGACATTCAAAAACTTATGCGAACACCATTGTTAGTCCCAGAGAATGCAAAGATTAACAAAGTGCTAAAAGAATTACAAAAAAGACATACTGAAATTGCAATAGTCATTGATGAATTTGGAAATACTAGTGGAATTATCACTATGGAAGATATAATTGAAGAGTTAGTAGGAGATATTCAGGATGAGCACGACGACGAAAAACCAATGATTGAAAAGAAAAATGACAAAGAATTTATCATCAACGCAATGATAAATATCAGCGAAATAAATGATGCTCTACCCTACCCTATTCCTGAAAATCCACTTTATGATACTGTTGCAGGATATTTAAACTATTTATTTGGCCATATTCCAAATACCAATGAAAGTATTGAAACAGAACATTATACAATTACAGTATTAAAAAGCAGTCCTAAAAAAGCTGAATTAGTGAAGTTTTTTGTGAAAGAGTGAAAATAAATGTATTAAAATGAAAAAAATTTTATTTTTATTTACTAAACAATTCCCTTATGGAAATCAAGAAACTTATATTGAATATGAATTACCATATATGGAAAGATTTTTTGAAAAAGTTTATGTTATTCCTCATGATGAATTTCAATATATTGAAAATAACAGATTATCAGAAGATGAAACATTCCAGATTATTAAAATAAATAAAGAACTTAAAAAACTTCAATTTAATCAAATAATTAAACGAGAAATCGTAGCATTGAAAATATTACTTGGTGAGATATTTTGGGGAAGAGAAAAATGGAATCACATAAAATATTTTTTCAAATTACTTGGACAATTAAGACATCTTTATTCATCTGCATTTTATTTAGATTATTTCATTAAAACTCAAAAACAAAATGAAAATGAAATAATTTTTTACACATACTGGCTTCACAGAGGGAGTATAATAAGTGGAATATTAAAAAATGAATTTAAATATAACAGTTTGTTAATTTCAAGGGCACATTCTGTTGATTTGTTTCATAAAGATTGGGGGATTAAAGTAGATGGTAAAAAGATTTTTTTACCTTTTGAATTTTATAAAATAAAAGTAAGCGATAAAATTTATTCTATTTCAAATTTAGGTTATAAACATTTTATTAAAAATTTTCCAAAATATAAGCATAAATTTTACACATCATATTTAGGAGTTTTTAAACCAAATGAGAACAAGAATAAAATTATTAACAATCAGTTTATAGTTTTATCATGCTCAAATGTTACTAAAAATAAAAGAATTGAATTTATTCCTGATATTATATCGGAATTAAAAGGAAATTTTATTTGGTATCATATTGGAGATGGAGATAAAAACATTATTGATGAAATAAATAATAAAATAAAAAAATACAATTTGCAGGAAAAATGTTTTTTGCTAGGATATAAAACTAAAGATGAAGTGAAAAACTTTTATGAAACACATTCTGTAAATTTATTTATAAACTTAAGTTTAGTTGAAGGAATTCCCGTAAGTTTAATGGAAGTCGCATCTTATGGAGTTCCGATGATTGCAACAGATGTCGGCGGAAATAATGAAATAGTAAATAACGACAATGGTCTTTTAATACCTAAAAATTTCAATATTAAAGATATTGCAAATTGGATAAATAATTTAATGAAAGATCAAGATAAATGGAAAAAACTGAGTGAAAATGCTTACATAATTTTTGAGGAAAAATTTAATGCAGATAAAAATTTTTTAGAGTTTTATCTATCATTGCAATCATAAAACTTCATATAAATATATTTTCCAATATAACCCATTGAATATCTTTACTAATTTTATTTTATCTTTTGGTTCAATAATTTCTACTGCCGAGAAAATAAATTTACCATTTATTTGTTTGAATAATTCAAAATTTATATCCAATTTATGATTTTCATAATCAAAAGGAACATAAACTTTATTATTGATATTGCCACGGTATTTGATTAACTCTAAAAATTTTTCTTTGTATTTCTTGGGGTAATAAACACAATATCCATCTAAATTATAAAAACCATTTGCAAAAGGTACCATACAAGAAAAAACAGGATAATTTGAATTACTATCATTAATAGAAATAATTCTGTATTGATTAGTTTTTAAGTTATAAGTTTCTAAAATAAATTTTTTAATATTATCAAATAAATCATAATCAAAGTATTCTCTATATGTTGGATGTGGCTTTTTGATATTGTTTGATAAAGTTGATTCTAATCCGTTGCTATTACTATAACAATAAGTTGTTCCCGTAGTGAAAAGCAGAAAAAATACATTTAATACAATTATTAAAGAAGAAAAAATAAATGCTTTAGAATTTTTATACACATAATATATTGTCAGTATGCTTCCTGAATATAAAAGACCCCATAAAAAAGGATTGATTACATAAAATCTTAAATTTAAACCTGATAATAGTTTTTGAACACTTGGTTCAAATGATAATAATGCAACAAAATATAATTTCAAATAATTAGAATAAGAAAATAAAAGGACTATTGTAAATAGTAAAAACAAACTCCAAAATATCTTTCTTAATTCTGATAAATAGGTTACTATAATTGAAAATAAAACTGTAGTAAGTACAAACGGAAAAGCTTTTACAGGCGCATCCTGATAAGATTTAATAACTAAATCAAAGTTAGAAAATAATTTTATTAAAGACATTGGTTTAGTAGAAATTTCATCTAAACTACGATGCGATTCAAATTTTTGAATCACACTTAAAAATAATCTATATTCTAACAAGCCAGATATAATAGCAAAAACAAATAATACAGCCCAAAAATTTAAATTTATTTTCTTCTCTTTTAATAACTGTACTAATCCAATTATGAACAAAAAAATTATTACAAATAAGTTTGAAAATACAAAATCTGAATAAAATGGGAACAAAATAATACATAACCAGTCCTTATAGGTATTTTTGTATTTAATAAAATTCAAAAAAGAATTAACCAACAATGGCATTCCTGCAATACTTAAACCACCTAATGGCCAATGTGGTAATAACGCAAAATATAATGCAGAAAAATCAACTAAGAAATTATATTTCATTTTATCTTCATTATTTTCTAAAACAAAACTCAAAATATGATTTTTAATAAATATTCGCATGCCTAAAAATGCTACAATATGAATAATAATTATAGTCAAACTATAAGCATAAAAAGGTTCAAAAAAATAAAACAACCATACTGTTACATTCCACTCTGTGGGAAAACTAACTCGTGGCAACCCATTCATAAGGTGGGGTAGAATTATATTATTATCTGCAAATAAATATCCGCTTTTGGCAATATATTCATACATAGAAATATACTCCAATCCATCCCATATTGTAAAATAAACATCTTTACCTAAAATAAATATCGGTGACAATTGTATTATCACAATAATTAAACCCAAATAAAAACTATATCTATTTAATAAATTTATCCATTTATTCATAAAATCAATTTATCAAATTATGATAGGATAACTCATTTGTAATCTTTCCTTTTTCTAATTTCAATATCCTGTTACAAAATTTAAGTGATGAATATCTATGGGCAATAATGATAACTGTTATATTCTTTTCTTTTCGGATATTATTAATGGCTTGTATCACTTCTAATTGAGTTTCTTCATCTAATGCACTTGTGGCTTCATCTAATAGTAAAACATCTGCTTCTCTATACAATGATCTTGCAATTGCTAATCTTTGTTTTTGACCACCCGATAAAAAAGAGCCATTCTCTCCAAGCATTTCATATAATTGATGTGGCAATTGCTTTACATAATTTTCCAATTGCACTAATCTTAAACATTCCCATATTTTATTCTCATCAATTTCCTGGCCTCCAAAAGCGATATTATCTATCCAGTTTCCATCAATAATATATGGTTCCTGAAATACAATACTAATATGTTTATGCCATGATAATACATTATTCTTATTAATTTTTTCACCATCAACTTCAACAAAACCTTCATCAGGAAAAATCAATCCCGCAATAATATACATTAAAGTGGTTTTACCTGAACCAGATTCTCCAATGATTCCAAGCACTTCGGACTTTTTAATTTCTAAATTTATAGCATTTAATACTTTTTTCTGCTTATCTTCACTATAAGATAAAGTCACATTTTTAACTTCTATCTTTTCATTAAACCTTAATAAACTATCATCACTTATGTTTTCACCCTTAAAAATTTGATAAACATTCATTTTCTCTTTAATATCTTTAAATACATCTACAATAAATTCATATTGTTTCATTAACATTAAAGAAGCATTTACTCTGTTTATAGATGGCATAATTCTGTATGCTGAAGCAAAATATACTGTTACTGCCATTACAATTTCATCATAAGATGCTTTTATAATCAAAAAAAACACAAATAATACAAAAACACTTAAAATAGCTATCCATTCAATTAATCTTGGAAATGCTTGCTGAATGGTTTGTATTTTAAGATTAATTCCATTATACCATTGCATTTTTTTCAGTAATCTGTTTATAAAATATTCTTGTTTATGCAACAAATATATATCTGTATACCCTCTGATATTATTTTTACTAACATTATTTAATTGAACAGATGCTTCATATATTTCTTTACCATATTTTGAAATTCTATTTTTCACAATAATATACAAACTAAAAGCAGGAATAAATACACAAACTACTAACACCAAAAACAATAGCGAATTAAAATAAATTAATCCACTAATTAAAAAAGAAAATACAAAAAATTCTGTAATTAAAGAAGCCAATGGGAACAAATACAAATAAGATAATTGATAAGGTATTGTTCTTGAATTTTGGTCAATCTCACCATAACTCAACTTTTTAAAATCAATAATATTCTGATAAAAAATTTTTCTATTAGCTATATTAAAGAAAATATCCCCTATCTGATAACTCCATTTTAAATGTTTATGATTAATATATATTGCCATCAATGCACGAAAGGCAAATAAACAACTCATCAAAATAAATAAAAATATTATGAAACTAGTATCACTATTAAAATTTAGATATTCATAAACCCAATGAACATACTTATTTTGAAAAATTAATTCTCTGTGTGTAATTAAATACATAATAGGAAACAAAGAGGATAAAATACTTATATCTATAATACTATTAAGCAAAGCAAATAAAACAATTGATAAAAACTTTCGCTTTCCCTCCTTAGGTAGTAAATCAAATAATACAAGAACTTTTTTATAATTCAACTTTTTTGTGGCAAATATAAGAAACTTAATAAATACATATAACAAAAATTACTTAAAAACCAGATGCTCATTAAAATCAATTTAATTATATTTGCCATTTCATAAATTTATTTTTAATGTCTAAAAAAATAATAATTACTCAATCTAATTATATTCCATGGAAAGGTTATTTTGACAGTATCGCATTAGTTGATGAATTTATTTTATATGATGATGTCCAATATACCCGCAGAGATTGGCGTAACAGAAATTTAATTAAAACTCATCAGGGCTTGCAGTGGCTTACAATTCCAGTAGAAGTAAAAGGAAAATATTTTCAAAAGATTAAAGAAACCAAAATTAGTAACAAAAACTGGGCAAACGATCATCTTAAAGCAATAAAATTAAATTATGCCAAAGCAAGACATTTCAAAGAAGTTTTTCCTTTTTTAGAAAGCATTTATCAAAATGCAAAAAATTTTGAATATCTGTCTGAAATAAATTATTTATTTTTGTCTGAAATTTGTAAATACCTTGATATTCATACACCATTGAAATTTTCATACGAATATCCTTATCAAAGTGATGATAGAAATTTACGCTTAATTGAAATATGCCAACTTGCAAAAGCCACCGATTATTATTCGGGACCAGCCGCTCAATCTTATGTGGATATTCCTCTTTTTGAAAAACATAATATTAAAGTGCATTGGTTAGATTACAGCGGCTATAAAGAATATACGCAATTACATCCGCCTTTTGAACATGGAGTAAGTATTATTGACTTACTCTTAAATGAAGGAAAAAATAGTAAGTACTTCTTAAAATATACTACTAAATAATTTATGAAATTAAGCATTGTTATACCTGTATATAAATCTCAAGAAACTATTGAGCTTCTAACACTAAAGTTAATTGATGAATTAAATAAAATTACTAATGATTATGAAATTATTTATGTAAATGATGACTCTCCTGATAATAGTTGGGATATTATCCAAAAATTATGCAAAGAAAATCCCAAAATAATAGGTATTAGTTTAAGCAGAAATTTTGGACAACATCCTGCTATCTTATGCGGAATAAAACATGCAAGCGGAGATGCAATAGTTGTAATGGATTGCGACCTTCAAGAAGATCCCAAATATATCCCCGAACTTGTAAGAAAACTACAAGAAGGGAATGATATTGTTTTTACAGTTAGAAAAAGTAGAAAATATCCATGGTGGAAAAATTTTTTAGCCAATGCTTTTGTTTATTTTTACAATTATATGATTGATAATAAAAGATTAAAGTATAATAAATATATTAGCGTTTATAGTATAATCAATAGAAAAGTTGCAAACGCGTTTATTCAATTTGGTGATTATCAATTTTCATATTTATTTGTTTTAAAATGGTTGGGGTTTAATCAATCTTTTATTGAAATAGAGCATTATGACAGATATTTTGGAAAAAGTTCGTATAACTTTAGAAGATTATTTGAGTTTTCACTTGTAATAATAACTTTTCACTCTGATAAATTATTAAGGTTAAATATTTATATTGGATTTTTTATTTCATTTTTTTCTTTACTTGGTATAGTTTATTTACTTATCAATTATTTTATTCATGGCTATGCTCAAGGGTGGCCAAGTTTGTTTATGCTTTTGTTATTTACACTCGGAGCAGTATTATTTTCATTAGGTATTATTGGGTTATACATTGGTAAAATGTTTGAACAAGTTAAAAATAGACCTAAGTTTATAATTAAAGATGTCATTAATTTAAATACATAATTAAGATGAAAGGAAAAAAATTAAGAGTTTGCTTTCTAGCTTCCAGCAATGGTGGAAACTTTAAATTTTTTCATCTTTCTATTAAACAAAACTTAATTAAAAATATTGAATTATTTTTAATTTCTAATAAAGATTGTAAAGCAAAAGAATATGCTATTAAAAATAACATATGGTATAAACAAATTAAATATGAAAGAAATTACAACAATGAATTATTGGAAAATTTAAATGAAATCAATCCTGATTTTATTATTACCACATGGTCAAAGATAATTGATGAAGAAACAGTAAAAAAATATAATGGAAAATTAATAAATTTGCATTATTCTTTATTACCTGCATTTGCTGGTCAAACAAATTTAAATCCAATTAAATCAGCAATTGAAAGAAATTGTCAATATTTGGGAGTTACTTGTCATTTTGTAGATGAAGATGTAGATACAGGTAAAATAATATCTCAATCAATTTTAAAGAATAATTTGTCTTTTGATGAAATTGTTAATGAAATATTTAAAAAAGGATGTTTGATTTTGCTTAATAGTGTTATTATTTTATCAAAAAGAAATGATATTATTGAAATATGTAATAATGATAAATGGGATTATGCTCCCAATTTATTTTTTAATGATAATTTATTCAAAGAAAATTTTTGGAATGAATTATCAACTCTTTAAAACCTAATTACAACATAATTAATGGTTATATGAATGCAATCAAAATCTCCTTTAATGCTCCCCACCTTACAGGCAAAGAAGTGCATTATATGTACGATGCTGTTTTTAATAAACACATTTCAGGTAATGGTAAATACACCAAACTTTGTCATCAGTTTTTTCAAGAAAAATATCATTTCAATAAAGTACTTCTTACTTCCTCTTGCACCGATGCTCTTGAAATGTCTGCTCTTCTTATTAACATCCAACCGGGAGATGAAGTCATTATGCCTTCTTATACTTTTGTTAGTACTGCCAATGCTTTTATTCTGCGTGGAGCAAATATTAAGTTTATAGATAGTTACCAGCGTCATCCCAATATGAATGCTGATTTGATTGAAGAGTGTATTACGCCAAAAACCAAAGCCATTGTTGTAATGCATTACGCAGGCGTTGCAAACGATATGAAAAAAATTTTATCTATTGCAAAAAAATACAATCTGTATGTCATTGAAGATGCCGCTCAATGCATTGATAGTTTTTATATTGATGAAAACAATCAAAAAATTCCATTAGGTTCAATTGGAGATTTATCTGCTTTCTCTTTTCACGAAACTAAAAATATTATTTCTGGAGAGGGAGGAATGTTGGTAGTCAATAATAAAGAATTTGAAAAAAGATCAGAAATAATTTGGGAAAAAGGAACAAACCGTTCTGCATTTTTTAGAGGAGAAGTAGATAAATATGGTTGGGTAGATGTAGGATCTTCTTTTTTACCATCGGACATTATTGCCGCTTTTTTGTATGCACAATTAGAAGAGTTAGAACGCATTCAGCAAAAAAGATTATGGATTTGGAACACTTATTACAAATTACTCAAACCCTTGGCAGACCAAGGTTTATTTGAATTACCCTACATACCTGATTATGCTACTAATAATGCCCACATGTTTTATTTAGTTTGTCGTTCGTTAGACGAAAGAACCAAACTTATTCAGCATTTAAAAAATAAAGGTATTCAAGCGGTCTTTCATTATTTATCTTTACATACTTCACCCTTTTACAAAGACAAACACGATGACAGAGTGTTACCCAACTCTGATAGATTTGCAGATTGTTTGGTAAGATTACCATTTTATTATGATTTGAGTGAAGGTGATTTAGAATATATTTGTGAGGAAATAAAAAATTTTTATCAAAAATGACTACACCTGTTGAAATAAAAGGATTTAAATGTTATGCCCCTGAACTTGCTTATGATAATGAGGGGTTTCCGCCCAATATGTTTGATATTCTTGCAGAACTGGAAGAAAATAATTTTTGGTTCAAAGCCAGAAATATCATCATTCAAAACATACTCAATAAGTATGTAGGAAAAAACAATAACTATAAATTTTTAGAAATTGGTTGTGGTAATGGTTATGTTCTTAAAGGTTTGTTAAATTATCAATATCAGCTTGTTGGTTCAGAAATATACATTGATGGACTTATCAATGTCAAAAAAAGATTACCTGATAATGTTGAACTTATACAACTTAATGCACTCAATATGCCATTTGAAAACACCTTTGATATAATAGGTGCATTTGATGTGATTGAACATATTGACGATGATGAAAAAGTTATGCAGGAGGTTTTCAAAGCACTTAAACCCAATGGCTATTTTTTAATCACTGTACCACAATATCAATGGATGTGGAGTTATTTAGACGATTATGCTAAACATAAAAGAAGATATACTCAAAAAGAGATTCATCAAAAAATAATAAAAAATGAATTTCAAATAATATATTCTTCTTCATTTGTTACTACACTTTTCCCATTTGTAGTTTTATCCAGATTTTTAAAGAAAAACAAACCACTTGAAAAAGTTACTTTAGATGATGTAATTGCAGAATTTAAAATTCCAAAGTGGTTGAATAACCTGTTTTATCGTTTAATGCTTATAGATGCAAAGTTAATTAAATATGGATTATCTCTTCCATTTGGAAACAGCATCGTTGTTCTTGCTAAGAAAAAATAAACCTCATTCAGTATTTAATTTTTAGTTTTGAGTTTTTAGTTAATTGATTGAAAGTTCTTTCTAACTCAATACTTAAAATTCATAACTATTTAAGCTTTGCGTATCTTGTGTCATTGCATTTATTAAATAATAGTTATTGAGTAGTAATAAAGATTGCTTATTTGAATATAACAAACTTTTTACTTCTCCTGCACTTCTTTGAATGTTACTTTCATTTCTACGCGTCTATTCTTTTGTCTGCCTTGTGGTGTGTTGTTATCTGCAATTGGTTTTGTATCTCCAAACCATTCTGTAATAATATTTTCTGGTTTTACTCCTCTCTTAACTAAATAATTTGCAACTGCTTTAGATCTTTTTTCTGATAAAACCATATTCTTTTGAGGGTCGCCTTGATTGTCTGTATGACCTGATAATGTAAGTACCCAGTCAGGATGTTGTTTGAGTAGTCCTGCTAATTCATTTAAGGATGGTAAAGAAACCGGCTTAATAATATCCTTACCTGTTGCAAATTCTAAATTACTAAATGCTTTTTGAATGATTTTTTCTTCTTTTGCAGTTAATTTGGGTTGTGGCGGACAACCTTTTAATTCAGGAACACCTGCTTTATCAGGACAAGCATCATCTTTATCAAGTATTCCATCTTTATCAGTATCTGGCCATGGACAACCTTTATTTTCTGCTACCCCGGGCTCATCTGGACATTGGTCATCTTTATCAATTATTTTATCGCCATCTTTATCGGGGCATCCTAAAAATTCTTTTAGTCCTGCCACATCTGGACAATTATCTAATTTGTCGATAATGCTATCTCCATCTCTATCTGGACATCCTTTGAATTCTGCTAATCCTGCTTCATCAGGACAATCATCTTCTTTATCAATTATTTTATCACCATCCTTATCGGGACATCCTTTGAATTCAGCTAAACCCGGATCATCGGGACAATTGTCTTCTGCATCTGTAATACCATCTTTATCTTTATCAGGACAACCCTGTAAAGTTTTTAATCCTGCTATATTTGGACACTTATCATCTTTATCTGGTATTGAATCATTATCTGAATCAGGACAACCCAAATAAATAGCCAATCCATAATTATCAGGACATACATCTTTTTTATCTGGAATACCATCTTTATCACGATCTTTTGGTTTAGACCCAAATGCCCAGTTACAACCTGTTCTGATATTGATATTTCTGCTTGAAGGAAACATTATACTTGTCTTGCTTTTAATATTACCCAATGAATCTCTTTCAGTATATTTAAAGTTAGCCCAATTTGTAAATCCAAATAAATTATCTGTCATTACATACCATTGCATAAAACCTAGATTTAATGCAAAGCCAAGTCCTAAATTTGCATAGTATCTATTGTAAATTTGATAAGCAAGTGATGCATTGAACCAACGGGTAGGTTTAAATACATATCCAATAGACCCTGCAATATGAGGTTTTTTATCATAAAAACTTGTTTGAATTATTCCTGATAAAGAATGTTTATCATTTATTTTGTAGATAGATTGTAAATTAATTTTTGTAGGCATCCATACGGTATAAGCATTATTTGATTGAGTAAAATGATATTTTTTTGATAATGAATCTGCAAGGTCTTGCAATGCTTTATCTAGATCACTGCTATCATTAAAAACTTTTTTAATATCAATGCCTGGAAAATAAAAATTGCCATTAAACGCCATATTTCTTGCAAATGTTTTGTAACGAATATAACCAAGATCTAATATCGCTCCGTTAAAACTCCATTTATCATTAAGAATATAATTTGCACCAATATCAATACCAAATCCTAAATTTTTGAATGCTTGCCCATATTTAATCTGATAAGTATTTGTATCATACACAGAGGCATAATTTATAAGTAAGTCAGATTGAGCTATATATTCATAAGCTGTATCTCCGGTAAGAAAAGTTGTTTTATTTCTTTTTGTTTGAAAATTGGCCAATCCATTATACATTTTAAGTGTTCCGCCAACAAACAATTTATCTTGTTTAATTTCTCTTGCAAAGTTAATGCCCGTCTCTATGTACGAATTATGGTTGGCTTTTAAACTAAAATCAAAATTTTTACCCACATTACTTCCACCATTTCCCTGAATTAAAAATTTAATGGCATCTTGTGTATAACCAAACCAAAAGTAGTTTTTTATAGATGAGTAAAAATTTATGTAATTAATATCTTTAAATCTAAACCCAAATGACAGAATACCAATTTCTAAATTGTAATTTGTATAATTGTATTTTTTGGCTTTACTAACTACATCATTATTAACTTCAACAGAATCACCTCTTTTCTGAACAAAATCTACTAAAGATGGTCCTAATGTACCTTTATTGAAATATAAAGAATTTGCAAGTGGAATGGGTGAAATAGCCAGTGGTACAAAAGTAGTTCCCCAGTAAAATTTATATTGTGGCATTAAAGCGGGATTCCATTGATAAGTTTGTGGAATCTGACGCAAATTGTAATGCACCATTTGATGTTGAGAATAAATTGATATTGAAGTTACACAAAAAATTGTACTTAAAAGAAAAAATTGTTTTTTCATATTCAAAATTTTAAGAATTGATTTGAATTTATTAATTACCAGAAAAATAAGGTTTTACATCTATACCCATTCTGATTTTTAATTTTTGGAAATCGTAAATTTTTACATTGGTAGGATAATTACTTGTATTGGCAAATGCTTTTATGAGAATTCGTTTTGATTGTTTCAATAGGCTCATAGCACTTTGAGGAATAACATAATCTTTCTTATAAATTTTAGGTGCAGAGGTATTGCCATTTGAATCTACATTAGCACCGGGAATCACAACTGTATTTGCAGGAATTAAAGTGTATAGCGTATTATACAATGTATCAGTAAAAACTATTGTAGTTCCTAAATCAACGGGAAATGTACTTTCAAAATAAGTTCGCAAAATAATTTGTTTAGTGTAAGGATTAATATTAGATAAATCTATTTTCACAGTATCTAAAAACACTAAATCTTTCATATTTCCCCATAGTGGCAATATAACATCTAAGTCAACTCGTATCCTTGAAGTATCAGTAAAAAAGTTTCTGATATAGGGAGAACTTCCGGGATTAATTGCACCATTTACCTCATAAATTACATTCTTTGGTCTTGAATTAAGAAAAGGAACAACTTGTGGTTCAACAGTTTTATTGATAGACAATGAAGATGTTTTTGGGGTACTAAAATCTACCGCAGAATTGATGATGATATTTTGAATAACCGGACTACCAGATAAGGAGTTTGGATTTAAATTATTTCCAAAAGCATCAGGAGTATAGGCATCTAATCTTGTAAAATCTAATTTAGCTGAAACGCCTATTTCGTTGTAAAATCTTACTTCAAATTGAGGATCAACCAAAGAAAAAATTGTATTTGTATAAGTTGGGTCAGAACTTTTAAATAAAGTAATAGGCACGGTGTCTTTGTATGGAGCAAAATTTGGATGCGTGTAATTGGCACCCAAATAACCAATAAACTTATTAAATGATATGTTGTTAATGGATGAACTAATTGAAATTTGCTCAACTCCAGATGCATTAGAAGTTTTTTGCATACTTGCATTATAAGTCAAACTTATCACACTTCTGGTTGAACCATTTCCTAATTTTAATAAATGATTTCCTAAATCATAAGAAACTAATGTAGAAGAACTAGCAGAAAGAGTAATGACTTTATTAAAAGTACTCATTGTAGATAAATCAATAATGGATGCAGAAGTAAGCGTGAGAGTAACATTAGCAGGCATAGAATTATTGATATTTAAATCTAATGATGTACCCGAATTGGTGTATAATGAATCAATAAGAGGAGGTGTTGGAGTAAATGTGGCTGTTAATGTTTGAGAGTATGGTCCAAAAGTTGTGCCATTACTGGCTGCATTAAATGTTATTAAAGTTGTGGTGTTTGAAAAATTATAGTTTAAATTACCCAAATTTTGATTTGAAATAAAAACAAAATCTTTTGCTCGAGAAGTAAATAATGTACCTCTAAAAATTAAAGTACAAAAGCCGTTATTATCAACAACAATATTGCTATCTTTATCTACTTTAGATAAAATATCACGCACTGTGAGATCTGATGCTACTAATGGTGCTGCATATTCACCATTGAAATTACTCATAGAAAACTTATCTAATTCATAAGTTTCTTTTTTACAAGAAGCTAGCATTAACACACAACCTGAAATACAAACAATTTTTAATAAACTTTTCATAAAAACAAATTTTCCGCAAGTATAAACATTTTTTTAATAAAAAAATCAAAAGAAAAATTAAAAATGAAACCGTTTATAGCTATTTATTGTCAATTTTAGATAAGATTAAATCAAAAAACATTACTTACTTTTGCCGCATTAAATTATGCAAGAGATACCTGAACATACAAAAGAAATGGGCTTTTTGGAGCATTTAGAAGAACTAAGAAAACATTTGGTAAGAAGTGCGATTGCAGTGGTCTTTTTTGCTATTGTTGTATTTATTTATGCCCCATGGATTTTTGATACTATTATCTTTGCACCACTTCGGCCTGACTTTTTCTCTTACAAAGCACTTTGTAAGTTATCTCAATTAACAAAAATCAAAGAACTGTGTTTTCAGGTAACTACACATCCTTTGCAAGCACTTTCTGCATCAGAACAATTCTTTAATCATATTTGGATTTCTATCGTCATCGGAATCATTTTAGCATCGCCATTTATTTTATTTGAATTATGGAAATTTATTCGTCCTGCACTTAAAGATAATGAAGCTAATCCAGTAAAGAGTTTTATTAGTATTTCTACATTTTTGTTTTTAATAGGTATTTTATTTGGTTATTTTATTTTGTTTCCAATGTCATACAACTTTTTAATAAACTATCAGATTTCAGAAATGGGATTAGTACAAACTCATAATACATTAGAAGATTACATTTCTCTTATAAGTACAATGGTATTAGTATCAGGGCTGATATTTGAACTGCCAGTACTTGTATTTTTATTATCAAAATTAGGATTGATAACAGCACAATTTATGAGAAAATACAGAAGGCACGCTGTTGTTTTAATTCTTATTGTAGCAGCAGTTATTACACCATCGCCAGATGTTGCATCTCAATTAATTGTAGCATTACCTATTTATGTATTGTATGAAATAAGCATATTTATTGCTAAAGCAGTTCAAAAGCATTAAGCATAATTTTTTGTTTTAATTGATTTAATGTTCGTTATTTTATCTAAATCACTAATTTATTCTTAATAATTGTTAAATATAGTATTTTGTATTGCATAATACCTTTTAATGTATGTATATTTGCACCGCATACTAAAATGTAAAACAAATGAGTGAAAAGAATGAAAACATACAATCGCAAATGAGAAAAGGAGTTTTAGAACTCTGCATTTTATCAATTTTAGAAAAAGGAGACGCCTACCCTACCGAGATTTTAGAAGAATTAAAAGACGCTAAACTATTAGTTGTGGAAGGTACAATTTATCCTTTATTAAATAGATTAAAAGATTCAGGTTATCTAACCTATCACTGGAAAGAATCTAATCAAGGACCACCCAGAAAATATTATCATCTTACATCAGATGGAAAAAAATTCCTCAAAGAACTCATTGAAAACTGGGATGAATTAGTAAAATCAGTTAATAAAATCATTAAAAAATAAAATCTAAAACTATGAAAAAAACGACAACAATTCATTTATCTGGCATTCTCTTTAATATAGAAGAAGATGCCTTCGAAAAATTATCAAATTATCTAAAGAGTATTGAAAATCATTTCAGCCAGCATTCAGGTAAAAAAGAAATTCTGGAAGACATTGAAACAAGAATAGCTGAAATTCTTTCAGAAAAACTAAGTATTTCAAAACAGGTTATTACAATAGAAGATATTGATGTGGTCATTTCAAAAATGGGTAGTGCTGAACAATTTGATGATGGGAATACAGAACAATCAAAAAATTATCAAGACAATACTACCATAAAAAGAAGAATTTACAGAAATCCAGATGATAAAATCATAGGTGGAGTATGCGGTGGCATTGCTGCATATTTTGATATAGACCCTTTATGGATAAGATTGATTTGGGCAATAGCATTTTTTGCTTTTGGAACAGGTTTATTTTTGTACATATTATTATGGATAATTATTCCAGAAGCTAAAACTCCATCACAAAAATTAGAAATGAAAGGTGAAAGTGTAAATATCTCTAATATAGGCAAAGAAATGGCAACAGATTTAAAACAATTTAGCGACAAGAGCCGTAAAGAATTTTCTAATCTATCTAGAAATAAGTTTGTTGCATTTTTTCAAGAACTTTTCTCTCAAATACTAATTTTTATTCTCAAAACTGGAAAGATAATCTTAAAAGTATTTTCAGTATTTGTTTTATTAATCTCTTTGATAATTGTTGTAGCATTATTAAGTTCTTTATTTACTGATTCAATAATTTCAATACATTCAAAAAACTTTGAATTATCTACTTTTCTATCTGATTTCTTTGTCACACCATTTAATTTTACTTTGTTTAATTTATCTGTGTTTTTACTTATTGGTATTCCATTTATTGCATTGATGATAGTTACTTTTAAGTTTTTATTTAATATCAAAAGAAAAATCAGATATTTAGGAATTACATTAATTATATTATGGATATTAGGATGGGGAATGTTTGTTTATAGTATCATACCAGTTGCTGAAAATTATTCTGAAAAATCTTTTTCGTCTTCACAAATCAGCCAATATATTTTACCTAATAAAACAATTTACATAAAAATGATTGAAAATGATGAAACAGAAAATGATGAAGAAAATTTCAAAATAAGCATCAACCATAAGATATTTTACTCAGAAACCAATAAAAAGAAAATATTGGGTTTTCCATCTGTAATAGTTCAAAAAAGTAAAGACGATAGTTTAAGAATAAAAGTAATTTCCAGTGCAGTTGCAGAAAATTCTAAAAAAGCAAGAGAATATGCTCAAAACATATTATATTCATACAACATTCAGGATTCAATTATTGAATTAAAACCATCTTATGATATACCTGCAAATGATAAATTTCACTTTCAAAAAGTAAAAGTAATTATTCAAGTCCCTGCCAATAGATATGTTTATTTTAGCAAAAACATGAAACTGTATTTAGATGATGCAGAAAATAATATTGATGCAGAAACTTATGAAATGGTTGGAAAAAAATGGTTAATAGGTATTGAACATTTACAATGCCTTGAAAATTGTAACCCTACTCAAAAATCCAAAAATAAAAATGAACATGAGGATGATAGTGAAGAGTGAAAAGCATTGACATTTATATCGTTTATTGAATATTAGAGACAATTCATGAATTGCCTGATAATGTGAAGGTGTATCACATTACACCTTTATATTTTTAGTTTTTAGTAAAATTAAAATAAAAAAAATTCAAAAACATTTGGAAATTTGAAACACTTTGCATTATCTTTGCCCCCGGAGAGATGGCAGAGTGGTTTAATGCGGCGGTCTTGAAAACCGTTGTACCCTAACGGGTACCGGGGGTTCGAATCCCTCTCTCTCCGCCAAGTTTTGTTTCGTTTTTGTATTATATTTTCCATCCAAGTACATAATAAATCAGATTAAATTATTTCCTTTTATACTTCCTCCATTTTTTTATTTTCACTAAAATTGCACTCCCATTTTTGGTCCCATAGTTCAACGGATAGAATAGAGGTTTCCTAAACCTTTGATCCAGGTTCGATTCCTGGTGGGACCACATAATTTTTATACCTTGTGGATTTTATCTCTGATGTTTTTCATATTAATAACGAATACGAATTTAATTCTCTTTGCCTGAAAGTTTTTCATTTTCAATACCAACATAATCCAGTTTATCAAAACTTTGTCAATCATTTATTTCAAAGAAAAAAAATTAAAATTGATAACATCACACATTACACACAAATACCATTTTTACCAATAGATTTCTTCAAATATCATCAAATCCTATTTGCCAATCAAAAACCTGAATTATTTTTTGAAAGCAGTGGCACTACACAATCAGTCAAATCTCGCCATTTCATTTATGATATAAGTATATATCAAAAATCTATTTTGTCTTCTTTTACAAAGTTTTACGGACATCCTGAAAATTATTTATTCATTTTTCTTTTGCCAAATGAAAAAGAAAGACCGCATTCTTCTCTCATCTATATGGCAAAATACTTACAATCATTTTCAAAATATCATGAAAGTGTTTTTTATTTGAATGATTTAAGAACAGCAAAAGATATTATTTCAAATTACCAAAATACTAACACAAAGATATTTATTCTGGGATTAAGTTACGCCTTAATTGATTTTAGTGAATATAAATTATCATTAAATGACAATAACATCATAGTAATGGAAACAGGCGGTATGAAAGGTAAGAGAGAAGAAATGCCAAAAAAAATTTTTCATAATTACCTAAAAAATAAATTAGGTTTATCTAAAATTCATAGCGAATATGGAATGACTGAATTATTATCTCAAGCATATTCACAAGAAAATGGCATCTTTGAAACACCACCTTGGATGAAAATTTTGGTTAGAGATACAGACGACCCATTTGCTATTTTTACTCAAAACAAACAAGGCATTGTAAATGTTATTGACCTTGCTAATGTCTACTCCTGCTCATTTATTGCTACTTCTGATGTAGGAAGAATTTATGACAATGGTAAATTTGAAATTTTAGGAAGAAGTGATTTTTCAGATTTAAGAGGATGTAATTTAATGTATTCTTGAATTATTCATCTAACAATAAATTGTCAATCAAACGAACATCTTCAAAATAAACAGCAATTAGAGCCACTGCTTTTTGATTTTTATTTTCAATTTTAGTCAAATTTTCAGCATCTCTAATTTCAAAATAATCTAATGTAAATCTCTTATCATTGTTAATTTCCTTGATAATTATATTTTCTATTTCAGATATTGCAAGGTTTTGTTTATACAATTCTTTTGCTTTTAAGAGCCATTGATAAATTTGCTGTGCTATATTTTTTCCGTCATCAGATAATCTCTTATTTCTTGAACTCATGGCAAGCCCGTTATTTTCTCTGATTGTATAGCATTCTACAATTTGTATCGGATAATTTTTTTCTTTTACTAATTGTTGAATAACTTTTACTTGCTGATAATCTTTTAATCCAAAATAAGCACGATGTGGCTGAATTATTTTAAATAAAATACTAACTACTTTCACTACACCATCAAAATGTCCTGGTCTTTTTATACCTTCTAAAATAGAATTATGATAACTTAAATCTATTGTATCATAAGAAATTCCTGAATGATAAACTTCATCATAAGTTGGTAAATACAAAGCGTTTGCACCTATCTTCACTAATGCTTCAATATCTTGTTCTATTGTAACCGGATAATTTTCAAAATCCTTTTTATCATTAAATTGCAAAGGATTTACAAATATACTCACATAAGTAAAATCGTTTTCTTTAATAGACCTTTTTACTAATTCTAAATGCCCTTGATGTAACGCTCCCATTGTGGGAACAAAGCCAATATTTAGATTCTGCTGATTTTTTCTAAACTCTAATAACTCATTTGTTTTCTTAAATACAAACATTTTTAATGCTTTAAAAATTTACCACAACCCAATAATTTTTTTTGATTAAAATTCACTTCTACACTTATATCTAATACATCTCCAGAAATGGCAGTGCATTTTTTTTGTTCTACTAAAAATGATATTTCTTTTGAAGTATATTTGATGGGCAATTGATGAACATTTATATTTAAATTTCCATTTAATGTATCTTCGCCATAATTTCCAACGAATTGAAATTTGTTTTCAAAAATAGTTAAGACCCAGCCCGGTTCAGTTCCTGATGCTATAAGCACAGCATCATTACTTACTTCATTTAATACAAACTTTCTTTGCTGCGATGCACTTATAGAATCAGATTTAGATTTTGTTGAATCAATAACAGATACTTTTGTAGTATCAGTATTTTCAATGTTTTGATTTGAACTTGTTTCATTATTTGAACAAGCCACCAATCCAATTGATGTAATCAAAATAAATTTTTTCATAATTAAATTGAGGTTTTAATACAATTTATGTATTAGTTTTACTAATTGTTTGATAGCAAAAACTTCTCTCATTTTTTCTTTTGCTGGTCCTGCTGGCGAACCAAAGTAAGTTTGTCCATCAGCAATATTTTCTCCTACTCCTGATTGTGCAAGAATTGTTACATCATTGCCAATATGCAAACCACTGGAAATACCTACCTGCCCCCACATTGTTACTCTATCTCCAATAATTGTTGCTCCTGCAATGCCTGTATGAGCGGCAATTAAACACCTTTTACCAATTTTTGTATCATGCCCAATATGCACATGATTATCAATTTTTGTATGTGATCCGATAGTTGTAGATGATGTAACACCCTTATCTATTGTGCAATTTGCACCTATATGCACATTATTTTCAATCACCACATTTCCGCATGTTTCTAATTGCTCAAATGAATCTGGATGTTTTTTGTAATAAAATGCATCGGCTCCAATAGTAGTATTAGCGTGAATTTTAACATGATTGCCAATGATACAATTATCATAAATGACCACATTAGGATAAATAATTGAATAATCGCCTATTACCACATTGTTGCCAATATAAACATTAGGAAAAATGATTGTGTTTTTACCAATTTTAGCAGTAGGGCTAATTGTTGTAACAGAAAATTGTAATGGCTGAAAATATCGGATAATTTGATTAAATGCCGAGAATGGTTTTTCGTGAATCAGCAAAACTTTTCCTTCTGGACATTCTACTTCTTGATTGATGATTACTGCTGTAGCTCTTGATTTGAGAGATTTTTCATAATACTTTGGATGATCAACAAATACAATATCACCTTCTCTTACACAATGTATTTCATTAACACCTGTAACCTGTATTGTTGTGTTTCCAATAATTTTTGCATTAATAATTTTTGCAATTTCTGTAATTGCAGTAGGTTTAATATCCATATACTTAAATTAAATTTTACAATTGAAAACTAAAATCATCTTCGTTATTTGAATCAGAAACAAAACCTAATCTTTTACCGGTTCGCATTGTTATCCAGCCCGTTCTTTCATTTATTTCATTCACTGAAATTTCTTTAATAGCATCAAATGGTGGTGTTGTCAAATCAAACTGCACAGCATAAATGATTAATTCCTGAATAATTTCCTGAATGGTATTATGGTTGATAGGTTCTAATGAAAAATTACTGAATTTACTTGCAAATGGTAATTTTGTTTCAATGAAAAAATGATTTTCTCTATTAATAAAAATGCGTGCTATCAATATACCAATATCATTTAAGCGATTAAACTTAAAAGAATCTGCCATAAAATTATACACATAAATAATTCCGCAATATGCATTCAAAGGATTTTGCTTGATGTATGGCGATTTATACAAAGGCGAAGATTTTTCTAATTCAAAAACATTAGTGTGCATAAAAAATTCCAGCAAATCTCCTGCAACTTTTAATTGATAGGCAAATTGATTCACTTCTGTGTATTGAATAGAAATCCTTTTATCAATGTTAGCAACAACATTCTTTAAATCATTAGAAATATCTTTACTTTTATCTTTAAATGTTTCAAATACCTTAATTGTATTACTAAATATATTCTGTTTCAATACTGATTTTTCCTTGATTAATTCTAAAATTTTTTCTCTTTGCCGGCGAAGTATTTCGGAATTTTCACTCATTTAAATACATAAATTTAATTGCTGAAATTTACAGAATATATTTTCAAATTATCAACTATTTTTTTATACGATATTTTACAACAATCTAAATAAAAATTTTATCTCAAAAAATTTGCAGAATACCATAAACTTCACCTACCTTTGCAGAAAAAGAAAAATTAAATGGAAATTAAAAAAGTAGAGTTTATAAAAAGTGCGGGTAAACAAGATGATTGCCCAAAACCTTTTTATCCTGAAATAGCATTTATTGGAAGAAGTAATGTTGGAAAGAGTTCTTTAATAAATTTTATATGCAACAATAATAAATTAGCAAAAGTATCTGATACACCCGGAAAAACAAGAACAATCAATCATTATCTTATCAACGGAAATTGGTATTTAGTAGATTTACCCGGTTATGGATTTGCGAAACTTCCTAAACAAGAAAGAGAAAAATTTCAAAAGTTAATTAATGATTTTATAACTCAAAGAAAAACACTAAAATGCACAATGGTATTGCTTGATAGCAGATTAGAACTTCAAAATTCAGATAAAGAATTTATTTTATGGTTAGCCAATCAAAAATTACCTTTTGCAATTGTGCTTACAAAAATTGACAAACTTTCTAATGCAGAACTACAAAAACAAAAAAATTACTTTGAAAAAATCTTTTCTAAAATATTTGAAGAGTTGCCAAATATATTTTTAACTTCATCAGAGAAAAAAATAGGAAAAGAAGAATTATTAGAGTTCTTTGATTTTGTTATCAACGAACAAGAATAAATAAAAATTATGAATGAATTGACGAATAAAGAAAAGTGGGAAATCCTTACATCAAAATTAAGTGAAAGATTTGGAATGCCTATTGATTATGCAGGAATTTTATTTGTAATTGGTTTGCAAGAATTAGGAAAACCTTACAAAAACTATAAAAAAGACGAAAAAATTGCCATCATGCATATAGCAGTTTGCACATTATTAGAACCTTACGGTATTTATGAATTCATTGGCAAAGATGCTGATGGATGGCCACACTGGAAATTAGTAGAAACTTTGCCACCACTCTCTGATGCCCAACAAAACAAACTCATCACAGAAGCCATTATTGATTATTTTGAAAAGCAAAATTTTTTTGATGAAAAATAGATTGAAAAAAATCATTTATATTATTGCAAAAATCTCAATTCAACTCGTGCATAAATATTAATAAACACTATGAACGCAATAATTTATTTACACCACTTATTTTCAAAAAAGTATAAAGCGTCTGTATTTATTACACTAACATTCTTAATATATCTAACATTATTACCCAAAAATCATTATGCACAAGATTCGGAAAAAAGATTTTTTATTGGAATATCTGCAGGTCCTACAGGTTGTCAAGTTCACGGAGATAATTATAGTGGTTACAACAAATTAGGATTTATGGGCGGATTATTCGTGCATTACAAATGGTTTCAAAATGTTATACCTCAAATTGGTATTGCTTATATTCAAAAAGGTTCAAGACATAACCCTGATTCTGCTAATCCTTCACAATATCTCTTACGCCTGCATTTTATTGAAATTCCTACCAATCTCAAATTTATTTTCTTAAAGAAAAAATTGTTTGTTACAATCGGGCACTCAGTAAGTTATTTATTTAATTACTATGAAGAAGTCAATTACTTAAACACTACAAATTTAGTAACCAATCAAAAATTTGAATTTTCAATTAATACAGGAATAGGGTTTCAATTAAATGATTATTTCAATATAGAATTAAGATCCAATAATGGATACACGCCTTTTAGAAAATTTGCATTTCCATCAAACATTTATTATAACAATCCTGTTGCAAGAATGTTTAATAAAGGGCTTTACAACAATATATTAGAATTAATTTTTACATATCACATATATGGAAAAGACAAAGAATAAAAAATTAGTAATTGCTATTACTGGGGCAAGTGGTAGTTTGTATGCAAAACTATTAATGGACGAGTTATTAAATCATCAAAATGAATTTAAAGAGATTTCAGTAGTAATGACTACTAATGCAAAAGAAGTATGGGAATACGAATTAAAAAATACTGATTACAAAAATTATCCTTTTCAGTATTGGGAACAAAATAATTTTTATGCTCCATTTGCTTCTGGTTCTGCGGGCTACACAGATATGATTATTTGCCCGTGCAGCACAGGTATGATGGGTAGGATAGCCCATGGTATAAGCAATGATTTGATAAGCCGTGCCGCAGATGTGATGCTTAAAGAAAGAAAAAAATTAGTGATGGTTGTTCGTGAAATGCCTTACAACTTGATTCATCTTCAAAATATGCAAATACTCACTCAAGCAGGTGCTATTATTTGTCCTGCCTCTCCATCATTGTATCATTTACCAAAAAATATAAATGAACTACTAATGTCAGTTATTCACAGAGTATTAAACTTAATAGATATTTACCCTCAAAAACAATATAAGTGGAATAGTGAAAGTGAGTAAAGGTATATATTTCAAAAAATAACTATAAAAAGATTAAAAAAAATATAACCACACCCTAAAAATCCCTACAAAATCAACATTGCATCGCCGTAGGAAAAGAATCTGTATTTTTCTTTTACGGCTTCTTTGTAGGCACGCATAATTAAATCATACCCTCCAAACGCTGCAGTTAAAATAAGTGGTGTTGATTCTGGTGTGTGAAAATTTGTAACCATTGCATTTGGAATACTAAATTGATAAGGTGGGAAAATAAATTTATTTGTCCAGCCAATACCTGGGTTCAATCTTCCAGTAGTAGATACAGATGATTCTACTGTTCTTACTACACTTGTCCCTACTGCCACTACCCTTCTTTTAGCATCTAATGCTTCATTGATGATTTTCGCTGAACTGGAAGGAATAATATACTCTTCACTTTCCATTTTGTGTTTGCTCAAATCTTCTACTTCAACAGGTCTGAATGTTCCTAATCCTACATGCAAAGTAATGGTAGCAAACTGAATGCCTTTTATTTCTAATCTTTTCAACAATTCTCTACTGAAATGTAATCCTGCTGTAGGTGCGGCTACTGCACCTTCATTTTTAGCATAGACAGTTTGGTACCTTTCTACATCTAATGGCTCAGGTTTTCTTTTAATATATTTTGGTAATGGCACTTCACCTAAATCATATAATTTTTTACGAAAAGATTCATAATCACCTTCAAACAAAAATCTTAATGTTCTACCTCTTGATGTGGTATTATCAATAACTTCTGCAACCAGTTCGTTATCTTTTCCAAAATAAATTTTATTTCCAATTCTGATTTTTCTAGCAGGGTCTACAAGCACATCCCAAATTTTCATTTCAGCATTGATTTCTCTCAACAAAAATACTTCGATTTTAGCACCTGTTTTTTCTTTATTACCATAAAGTCGGGCAGGAAATACTTTGGTATCATTAAGAATAATAACATCTCCTTCATCAAAATAGTTGATAATATCTTTGAATAATTTATGTTCTATTTTTCCGGAATTTCTATGAACAACCATTAAACGGCTTTCATCTCTTTCTTTTGCAGGATACTCTGCCAATAAATCTTTTGGCAGATTAAATTTAAACATTGATAATTTCATAATCTTACAGGATTATTAAGTTAATAGAAAAATTAGCCCTTTAATGCTTCTGCACCGGCAACAATTTCAAGTATTTCTTTGGTAATTGCAGCTTGACGGGCTTTGTTATAGTCAATTTTAAGTGTTCTGATAAGTTCTTTTGCATTATCAGTTGCTTTGTGCATAGCAGTCATTCTTGCTCCATGCTCAGAAGCGTTTGAATCTAATAATGCTTTGAATAATTGTATTCTCAAAGATTGAGGAATAAGTGTATCTACAATAAAATTTCTGTCTGGTTCAAAAATATATTCAACTCTTTTTGTGGTAACTTCCTGTGATTTGATAATTGGTAAAAAGTTTTCTACAACAGCGTACTGTACTGCTGCATTTTTAAATTGATTGTATAATAAATATACAGCATCAATCTTTTTGTTCTTAAACTCGTCAATAATAAAATCTACAAGAATAGATGCATTTTCTACTTTGGGCTTTTCTGATAATTCTAATAAATTAACCGATAAGTGTTCAGTATTCAAAACAGAAAATTTTCTTTTACGAGTAAATTCTGAAATTTTTTTGCCAATTGGAAGTACAGAAATAGTTGCAGAAGGATATTGATGAGTCAATTGATTGGTAATTTCAACTAATTTTTTATTGATGTTAGAATTAAATGCTCCTGCTAATCCTCTGTTGCTGGAAATTGGAATAACTAAAATATGAGATGGCTTTTCAGAAACGCGGGCAAAGATATTTTCAGAAATATCTAATCCTGCACTTACATTTTGAATAATGGCGGTAAGTTTTTGAGAATATGGACGAAGTTGTAAAATACTATCTTGTGCTTTTCTCAATTTTGCCGCACTTACCATTTTCATGGCATTAGTAATCTGCATTGTAGAATTAACAGATACTATTCTGTTTCTTACTTCTTTTAAATTCGCCATCTTTCTAAAATTTTAATCAGGATAATCTTATTTGCTATATTTTTCTGCTACTTGTTTTGCTACTTTTTCTAAAACATCAGTTACAGAATCATCAATTACTCCTTGTTTTAATTTATTTAATACATCTTTGTATTGAGCATCTAATACACTTAAATAATCTTTTTCAAATTCTCTCACTTTATTTACAGGAACAGTTCTTAATAAATTTTTTGTTCCCGCATAGATAATAGCAATTTGTTTTTCTACAGGAAGTGGAGAAAATAAATCTTGTTTTAAAATCTCAACATTTCTTGCTCCTTTATCAAGGATATTTTTAGTAGCGGCATCTAAATCAGAACCAAATTTAGCAAATGCTTCTAACTCTCTGTATTGTGCCTGATCTAATTTTAATGTTCCTGCTACTTTTTTCATTGATTTAATTTGTGCATTTCCACCCACACGAGATACAGAAATACCCACATTGATAGCAGGACGAACACCAGAGTTAAATAAATTTGATTCTAAGAAAATCTGACCATCAGTAATAGAAATCACATTTGTAGGAATATATGCAGAAACATCACCTGCCTGTGTTTCAATAATTGGCAATGCAGTAAGCGAACCACCACCTTTTACTTTATCTTTAATGCTTTCTGGCAAATCATTCATTTGTTTAGCAATGCTATCGTCAGCAATAATTTTAGCGGCTCTTTCTAATAATCTTGAGTGTAAGTAAAACACATCTCCCGGATATGCTTCTCTTCCTGGAGGACGACGAAGTAATAGAGAAACTTCACGGTAAGCAACAGCTTGTTTTGACAAATCATCATATACAATCAATGCTGGTCTTCCGGTATCTCTGAAAAACTCACCAATAGCAGCACCTGCAAATGGTGCATAGAATTGCATTGGTGCAGGGTCAGAAGCATTAGCAGCTACAATAATGGTGTAAGGCATTGCACCATTTTCTTCTAAAATTCTTGCAATTTGTGCAACGGTAGAACCTTTTTGTCCAATAGCCACATAGATACAATACACAGGATTTCCTGCTTCGTAAAATTCTTTTTGATTGATAATAGTATCTATACAAATAGATGTTTTACCTGTTTGTCTATCACCAATTACTAATTCTCTTTGTCCTCTTCCAATAGGAATCATTGCGTCAATGGCTTTAATACCAGTTTGCAGTGGTTCATTTACTGGTTGTCTGTAAATAACGCCTGGTGCTTTTCTTTCAATAGGCATTTCATACAATTCACCTTTGATAGGTCCTTTACCATCTATTGGTTGTCCTAATGTATTTACAATTCTTCCCAACATTCCTTCACCTACTTTAATAGAAGCAATGCGGTGAGTTCTTTTACAAGTGCTGCCTTCTTTAATTCCTTCGCTGGAACCGAATAACACAGCTCCTACATTATCTTCTTCAAGGTTTAATGCAACACCTTGAATGCCATTATCAAATTCAATTAATTCTCCTGATTGAACATTATTCAATCCATAAATTCTGGCAATACCATCGCCAACTTGCAGCACAGTTCCTATTTCTTGTAACTCTGCATCTGTTTTTAATCCTGATATTTGTTCTTTCAGGATGTTTGTAATTTCTGATGGTTTAATTTCTATCATAAAAATTTAGTTTTGAGTTATTAGTTTGGGGCAATTCATAAATTGCCAACATTTTGTAGCGTTTTATTAAACGCCAGTATATTTTTTAGTTCAATGAATTGGTTTGAATAAATTTCTGATATAATTTTTGAAGTTGAGTTTTGATGCTTGTATCTATTTGTTCATTATCAAATTTCAAAATAAATCCTCCAATAATGCTTTCATCAATAGTTTCATTAAGTTCTACCTGTGAAGAATGTTTATATGATTTTATTTTATCCAATACCTTTTTCCTCAACTCATCATCAAATTTAAAGGCAGTTATCAATTGAACTGATACGATATTATTTCTTCTTTTGTATTCGTTAATAATAGCTATCAAAATTTCAGGCAAAATAGATTCTCTTCTTCTTTTGCAAAGAATTTTAATAAATTGTAAAAGAATAGGATGTAAGTTTTTTTCAAATAATTGAAAAATAATTTTTTCTTTTTTATCTGATTTAATTAATGGACTTTTTAGAAAATTGTAAAACTCTCTATTGGACTTAATAATTGAAATAAGGTCTTGAGCATTTGTATAAACATCATTAACAGCATTTTTTTGCTGTGCTAAATCTAAAATGGCTTGTGCGTATCTATGTGCGGCAATCATACAATTAATTTAAAGAAACTTCTTCAAGCATTTGATTAACTAATTGTTTTTGTGTATCAGAATTTGATAATTCTTTTTTTAGAATTTTAGAAGCAATTTCAATAGATAATGAAGCAACCTGTTGTTTTATTTCTGCAATGGCTGCAGATTTTTGGGCATTGATAGTTTCTTGAGCGTTTTTCAAGATTTTTTGTGCTTCTTTTTGTGCCTCATCTTTTGCTTGTGCAATCATTTTTTCTTTAATTTCTCTTGCTTCTTTTACGATATTATCATATTCTAATCTTGCTTGTTGAAGTAATTTTTCATTATCAGATTTTAATTTTTGAATTTCTTCTTTTGCTTTTTGTGCTTCTTTTAGAGCATTTTCTATATTTTGCTCTCTGCTTTTAATAGCAGACAAAATGGGCTTCCACGCGTATTTGCTAAGCAAGAACAATAATAGGACAAAAATTACAGTTGTCCAGAAAATTAATCCAATGGACGGTGTCGCAAGGGAATTAAGAATAATAATCTTAATCATAGTTTTTAGTTTTGAGTGTTTAGTTTTTAGTTAGAGGTATATTGCTATACACCCATACATAATTGAACATTGAAAATTGAAAATTATATATTTTCTATTTTTAAATTCAACTTAATTTCCCGTACTCTTTAATCAACCATTAAAGAATACGGGATTAAGTATTATTTCATCAATGCAACAACGATTGCAAATAAAGCAACCCCTTCTACAAGAGCGGCTGCAATAAGCATTGTTGTTCTGATGTTGTTAGCGGCTTCTGGTTGACGAGCAATACCATCCATTGCTTTTCCGCCAATCAATCCGATTCCTAAGCCTGCGCCGATTACTGCTAATCCTGCGCCCACTACTGAGATACTTCCAGTCATAGTTGTTGGTTTTTATTGGTTTATATTGGTTTTTAGTTTTTAGTTTTTAATTTTTAGTTATGAGCATTGAATATTGAGCATTTAAATACTCAAAACTATCAATGGTGATGCTCTTCAATTGCTCCTCCAATGTATAATGATGCTAGTAATGTAAAAATATATGCCTGTAAAAATGCTACAAATGTTTCTAAAATATCTATAAATAAACCAAAAGCAACTGATAATGGAGCAATGTATAAACTTTTGAACATAAATATCAATCCTACCAAACTAATAATAATAATATGCCCAGCAGTAATGTTTGCAAAAAGACGAATCATTAAAGCAAATGGTTTGGTGAAAATACCAATTATTTCAATAGGGATTAATATAGGCCATAAAGCAACTGGTGCAGGGGGCATAAAAATATGTTTCCAATAATATTTGTTGGCTTTTAAATGAACAGTTATTAAAACTATTATAGCAAGCGTTAAAGTAAATGCTATGTTTCCAGTAACATTAGCACTGATTGGAATTAAGCCAAGTAAATTATTAAATAATATCAAAAAGAAAAGAGTTAAAAGAAAAGGAACATAGTTATCTGCTTTTGAAAGAGGGATATTTTGACGAGCTACTTCATCTCTGATAAAAATAATAACGGGCTCTAAAAGTGATTGTAATCCTTTTGGTGCAGAATTTACACCTGTGCTTCTGTATGCCTTAGCTACTGAAGACAATATCAATATCAACAATCCAGCAACTATAAATAACTGAACAACATTTTTTGTAATAGATAAATCGTATATTTTCTCATCAGGATTTTCTGATACGATTACATCTTCTTCTAATTTTAAGCCATTATATGATTTTGTGCCATGTTCAAAAACTGAAGCAGAAAAAAACATTAAACCTCTTTTATCAGAATATACAATACAAGGTAAAGGAATTGATACTGCATTGTGTCCTTCTCCCCAAAAATGCCAGTAGTGCGAATCTAATATATGTTCAAAAGCTATTTTTGAAATATCCACTTTTTCTTCGCTATTGCTTTCTGAATGGTGTTCAGATTCTTGTGCAAATACTGATAAAGAGATCAATAAAGATAAACCAAAAAATATCCTGTTAATCATTGCATTTTTTTAAAATCGGCGGCAAATATAGTGTTTAAAATCTCATTTGTCAATAAAAAAGTGTATGATAAAAATCATTTTTTGATTTTAGTTCCCATTTCTGTTAAAAAAATACTGAATTATTTCATCAAAAAAATTAATTTTTTTACAATTTAGTATGAAATTTTTTTCATAAATTTGCAGTGAAAATTTTTTATTAAAAATTAAATTTATGAAAAAATTATTATTGTATTTATCAACAGCGATTATCAGCACTCAATTAATTGCAAAAGAAGTCATTGAAACACCTGAAAATCCTTATTTTTCTTCGTTTCAAAAAGCATATTCTATTAATCCTTCTGTCCCCAAAGGTTTTTTAGAAGCCATCGCTTATACTCAAACAAGATTTTATCATTTAGATGGATCACAAAATAGTTGTGTTGGTTTACCCAAAGCCCTTACAGTAATGGGACTTATTAAAGATGGCAAAAATTATTTCAGAGAAAATTTACTAAAAGTTTCTTTACTCTCTGGTTTTTCAGTAGATGATATTATCAATAATCCAGAAACATCTATATTTGCTTATGCTGCTGCATTTCAAAAACTTCAACAACAATATAACATTTTTGGCGCTGAATATTTAGAACAATATAAAACCATTTTTATTGAATTAAGTGAATTACCGCTTAGTAATGACCTTATCAATGATTTTGCTATGCAATCTCATTTGTATCAAATCTATTGGTTTTTATCTCAACCAGAATTTCAAATTGCTTATCATTTTCCTGATTACAAAATTAACTTGAAAGAAATATTCAAAGATAACTATGCTGTTTTAAGTGCTAAACAAGTTAATATCACAGATGAAAGCATTTATACCAATGAAGGAGCAATGTATAAAAATTCATCTGTTCAGCAAGTTCAATCTGCCGACTATCCACCTGCAATTTGGAATCCAGCCGCCAGTTGTAATTACTCTTCAAGAGGTGGCACTGCTATTTCTGCTGTTACAATTCATGATACTGAAGGTAGTTATTCAGGTGCTATTTCTTGGTTTAAAAATTGTTCTGCCAGTGTTTCTGCACATTATGTTTTGCGTAGTAGTGATGGACAAGTTACTCAAATGGTATTAGAAGCAGATAAAGCATGGCATGTTGGCACCGAAAATCCTTATACCATTGGTATAGAACATGAAGGATATATGGCTACGGGGTACAATTGGTATACAACCGCTATGTATAATTCTTCCTCTGCATTAGTAAAAGATATTTGCAATAGTGGATATGGCATTAGCCCACTAAGAACAGGTTTCTGGCCATGGTTAGCAACTACCAATTACAATTCAGCAGGAATACCTGGTTCTTGTACAAAAATTAAAGGGCATCAACATTATCCTAATCAAACACATACAGACCCTGGACAATACTGGGATTGGAACAGATACTACAAACTTATAAATTCTCCTTATACCATTACTGCCACTTATACAACTTCATCTGGTACTTTTTATGATAGTGGCGGTTCATCAGGTAATTACTCTAATGATGAAAGAAAAATATATCTATTTACTCAATCTGGTGCTACAAATATCCAACTTACATTTACAAGTTTTGGTTTAGAAAACACTTGGGATTATCTGTATATTTACAATGGTGGATCTGTGTGGTCTCCGCAAGTGGGTGTTTATACAGGAACAAATTCACCAGGAACAATATCAGTGAATAACGACTCTCTTCTTGTAGAATTTAGAAGTGATTGTGCAACCACTGGTATAGGTTGGGCAGCCAATTACACAATTACTGCAACCGGCAGTGCTTCTGATAATATAGCACCTACCACTGCTGTAAGTGCTCCTACTTCATGGATAACATCTAACTTTACCACAACTATTACAGATACTGATAATTCTGGTGGTTCAGGTATTCAAAAAGGGTATTATCAAGTAATGGAATATAATGGTAACGAATGGAATGCTAATAGACAAAGAGGATTTTTTGCAGACAATTTTGATAGTACTGGTATAAGAACATACTGGAATGCAGTAGTGGGTACTTGGGCTCAATCTGGCGGTGCTCTTATTCAATCCGATGAAACTTCTTCTAACGCAGGAAATACTAATATCTATGCTTATTTAGATCAAACTTTGTCTAATCGCTATTTATATGAATTTGACATAAATTTAGATGGCACTGGAACAAATAGAAGAGGTGGATTTCACTTTTTTGCAGATAGCGGAAATGCTTCAAATAGAAATAATTCATACTTCGTTTGGTTTAGATTAGATAATCAAAAATTTCAGTTATATAAAGTAGTTAATGATGCTTTTGGATCGCCACTTGTGGATATTCCATTAACTATTAATGCTAATACATGGTATAATGTAAAAGTTATTTACGACAGAATTACTGGTGAAATATGGACTTATTGGAATAATCAATTAATCAATAAATATACCGATCCTTCTCCTCATCCATCAAATGGAGGAAAATATGTATCATTCAGAAGTGGTAATGCAGTGATGAGTATCAATCAATTAAAAGTTTATCGTTCAAGAGTTTCAGGAAATATCTCGGTTCTCGTTGGTTCAGGAAATACGGATATTCGTTTTCAAAATCCAAATCCTTCTACGCCATCAGGTCGCATAAAATCTATTGCTCAAGACAATGCTGATAATATCTCTACAATTGCCTATCAAGATGTCAATGTAGATTGGACACCACCATCTAATCCTACTCCTGTCAATGATGGCAAAACAACTGATATTAATATCGCTTGTACCAAAGATAGTTTAAGTGTTAATTGGGGAACTTCTGCTGATCCAAATTCTGGTTTAACTCAATATTGGTTTTCTGTTGGAACATCTGCTGGTAACACGAATATCATCAACTGGACTAATGCGTGGGCAAATACTTTAATCACAGTAAATATTCCGGGAATTACACACGGCACAACATATTACTTTAATGTAAAAGCAGAAAATGGTGCAGGTTTGATGAGTTCAGTAATTAGTAGTAATGGTCAAACAGTAGATACAACTTGTGTACCCACATCATTACAACAATTATCACATTCTCTCCAAAGCATTCTTTTGTATCCTACTCCTGCCAAAGAAAATATCAATATCGCTTCTCCCGAAAAATGTAAAATAGAAATATACAATACACTTGGTTCAAAAGTGTTTGAAGCCGCTACTGACGAAAATGTTTTATCTATTAACATTAGTAAATGGGCAAAGGGCATGTATTTTGTAGTAATTAAATCAGATAGTGGAAAAATAACATCAGGAAAATTCCTGAAAGATTAGAAATTTTTTAAACACATTTGAAAAAGTGTTTGTGTAAATTTAGGTTATTTATATTTTGCATATTTGCCGCTAAAAAATGTTTCCATTATACGACACAATTCCTTCATCAAGATTTCCTATTGTAAATTATATATTAATATTTTTGAATATTGTTATTTTCGTGTATCAATCACAACTAAATGAATCAGAATTACAATGGTTTGTATACCATTTTGGATTAGTTCCTGCACGATTTACAAATCCTGATTTTGAGTTAGAAACGGGTTTGTTATCTAATGATTATTCTCCATTCTTTACAAATATGTTTTTACATGGAAGTTTAGCACATTTGATAGGAAATATGTGGACATTGTATATTTTTGGTGATAATGTTGAAGATAAAATGGGACATTTTCGTTATTTGATATTTTATATTTTAACTGGGGTTCTGGCATCTGTATCACATTTTATGATAAATCCTAACTCAACTATGCCTGCAGTAGGTGCATCTGGTGCTATTTCTGGAATAATGGGAGCTTATTTTTTATTATTTCCACATAGTAAAATTGTAACAATGGTTATTCTCTTTATATTTGTAGATTTTATTCCTATTCCTGCATTTGTATTTTTATTATTTTGGTTTTTAGGGCAATTGTTTAGTGGTGTAATTTCAGAATTTGTAAAGACGTTTATGAGAGAATATGAAGTGGGTGGAATTGCTTTTTGGGCACATATAGGAGGGTTTTTGGCAGGAATGTTATTTTACAAATTTTTCTTACAAAAAAATAGAAATAAACGAGGTGATTATTACGATGATTACGAAGTAATTGGATAGTTATTATTCAGTGGGAAACAAAGTAAAATTCAAATTTATTAACTGTACCAAATGATTGGCATTTTTTTAGTAAAAAATATACTAAAAAACTTTATTTTCCGAAATATTTAAACACAAAGTTCACAAAGAAGATTATTAACACTGAGATCACAAAGGACTTAAAAAATTTATTAACCCTTTGCGTTCTTTGTGTAAAAGTTTTGGTGTTCTTGGTGTTTAATATATCATTTATTTTCGGATTTTAGAGTAACTTTGGTATATAACCAATTTGAATTGAATAAATGAATAATTTAAAACAAAAAACGGCTCCGATTTTCAGAGCCGTTTTTACACGATTGGTAATTAATTATTGAATTTCAATTCTCTTTTGGGCTTTTTTAATTACACTTTCTTTCTTTGGAATTACGATGTTCAAAATACCATCTTTGTAAGAAGCAGAGATTTTTTCTGTATCCACAATTTCAGGTAATTGGAAAGAACGGCTGAAAGAACTGTAATTAAATTCTCTGCGAGTGTAGTTGTCTTTTTCTTCTGTTTTTTCTTCTTTTTGTTCAGAAGAGATGGTAAGAACATCGTCTTCTAAATCGATCTTGATGTCTTCTTTTTTGATACCTGGAATTCCCAACTCTATTTGAAAATTTTCTTCGGTTTCTTTGATATTAGCAGATGGGATTGTGCTTCCGATGAATCTGCTAAATGTTGTTCCGAAAGTTGGAAATTCACTTTCAAAGAAGTTTTCAATTAAGTTTTTGAATGTTGGGATTGTGTTTTCTTTTTTTACTAAGTTTGCCATAGTTGTAAGTTTTTGGGGTTAATCTGATTAGCATTTTTCAATATTTGTGCCATAAATAAATTTAATCTCTAAAAAAGAATTTTTTTCAGAAAAATAATTTTTATTCAGTCAATTTGTCTAATTTTGTGCGGAATTAAAGCCAAAATTTCATTGAAAATGAATATATTAGATGTTATAGAGGTAAGTAAACAATACTATCAGCACAAAGCATTAGATAAAATTTCTATTAGCGTAAAAGAAGGAAGTATCTATGGATTATTAGGACCTAATGGAGCTGGGAAAACAACATTGATTAGAATAATCACAAAAATAATTTCTCCCGATGAAGGAAAAGTTTTATTGAATAATCAACCCATTTCAGATGATGATGTTACAAAAATTGGTTATTTACCAGAAGAAAGAGGATTATACAAAAATGTAAAAGTATTTGATCAGTTGCTATATCTATCTCAACTCAAAGGATTAGAAAAATTTTCTGCTATTGAAAGAATTAATTATTGGCTCAAAAAACTAAATATAAATGAATGGAAAAATAAAAAAGTTAGTGATTTAAGTAAAGGAATGCAGCAAAAAATTCAATTTATTGCAACTGTATTACATTCTCCAAAATTGATGATTTTAGATGAACCATTTAGTGGCTTTGATCCTATCAATGCTGAAATTATTAAGAACGAAATTATAAATCTCAAAAAAGAAGGCACTACTATTATTTTATCTACACATAATATGAACAGTGTAGAAGAACTCTGTGATGATATAGCACTCATACATCAAGCAAAAGTAGTTTTATCTGGCAATGTATTTGAACTCAAAAAACAATATTCGGATGCTGTTTATCAAATTATGTTCAAAGGAAATTTACAAGCATTTACACACGCATTGTGGGCATCAGCAGAGTTAATATCTACTAAGGAAATTCATAATAATATATTAGCAAGAATAAAATTAAAACCCAAAATAACTATCAATAAAATACTTCAACAAATTTTGCCTGTTTGTGAAATAATTTTTGTAAAAGAAGAATTATTATCAATGAATGATATTTTTATTAAAACTGTAGGACAATCCATAAATGTTTCTGAATCAATACTCACAGAATAATGATATTAAGGGATTTTATAGAGGTTTATGATTTTTTGTTATTTCCTATTTATATTATAGTTTTTTCATTGTTTGCGATTGCTTTTAAAAAGAAATATCTTTTACAAGGAAAAGATGAATACAGATATTTTGATTTAGGTATTATAATCAAAATGACTGGAGCATTTGCATTTGCAATAGTTTATGCATTTTACTATAAAGATGGAGATACAGGAAATTATTACAGAACAGGTAAGGCATTGATGGAATTATTATTTACTCGGCCTTCGGATTATTTTGAAATAATGATTGGGAACGCTCATCCTAACAGGTTTTATTACTTTTATAGCGATGATTATACTTTTCCCGTATTTTGGTCAAATGATAAATACGCATTCTTTGTATCAAGAATTACAAGCGTTGTAACCATCTTTGGAGCAGGAAGATTTATTCCAACGACTTTGACTTTTTCTATTATTGGATTTTGGGGAAACTGGAAGTTATATCAAATGATGTGTGAAATTTACCCTAAATTAAAAAGGCAATTGTTTATAGCCATATTTGCTGTGCCTTCTACTGCATTCTGGACATCTGGAATTATGAAAGATACAGTAACATTATCTGCAGTATGCTGGTATTTATATGGTTTTTACAATTTAATGATTAAAAGAAAATTCAACTGGTATTATTGGGTTGCCATCATTGCCGCCGTATATATTCACCTAAATGTAAAGCCCTATGTATTATATGCTTTATTGCCGGGTTCTTTAATCTGGTTGAGTACAAGTTTATTAGATAAATACAATGCAAGCTTTACAAGAAGTTTGCTTACTATGATATTAGTATCAATGGGCAGTGTTGCAGGTTTTTTTGCATTGAGTTTATTAAGTGATAAAATGGGCGATTATGCAGTAGACAGAGTATTAGAAAAATCTGAAGTTGTAAGAAGTGATTTAAAGCGTGAAGCATATCGTGGAAATTCTTTTGATATTGGAGAATATGATAAATCAATAACAGGAATGATTAGCATTGCTCCCAAAGCCATATTTGCAGGACTTTTCAGACCAAGTTTATTAGATGTAAGAAATGTAGTAATGTTCATTTCTGCTATTGAAAATACTGTATTGTTATACTTACTAATCAGATTATTTTGGAGATACAAATGGGGCATAATATTTAAGATTATTTATCAACAATCAATCGTAATGTTTATGATGATATTTTCATTGTTCTTTTCATTTTCAGTTGGTTTAAGCATATCAAATTTTGGTTCATTAGTTCGTTTGAAAACGCCTGCTTTGCCATTTTTTGTATTATCATTATTCATCATTGAATATTTTTGCGAACAAGAAAGAATTAAACAATTTCATTATATTGAATTTGAAAAAGAAAATAATCATTGACCAGATTCATAAATAATTTAGGATTTAAAATGCCTCCTCAATTTAATAAAAATAACAAAATAAAATGCCTACTAAATTAGAAAAATTTCAGGAATTTAAGCAATTCAAAAATGCTTTCACTTATTTGTTTGATAATTATATTTTGCAAGATAAAAATTTTGATTTATTTGGAAAATGGCATCAGGATTATTTCAAAAACAATAATCCTATTGTAATAGAAATTGGATGCGGAAGAGGAGAATACACAGTTGGTTTAGCAGAAAGATATATTCAAAAAAACTTTATTGGCATTGATTTTAAAAGTAACAGAATGTGGAAAGGGGCTAAATACGCCATTGAAAATGATTTGAATAATGTTGCTTTTATCCGAACACGAGTTGAATTTTTAGATAAGGTCTTTGCACCTAATGAAGTTGAAGAAATATGGATTACTTTTCCCGACCCGCAAATACAAAAATCTCGTATTAAAAAAAGATTAACTCATCCAAAATTTCTTGAATTATATAAAAAGTTTTTGAAACCTAATGGTATAGTTCATCTTAAAACTGATAATACTATTTTTTTTGAATATACTTTAGAGGTATTAAATAATCTTGGTATAAAACCACTATTAGTTTCTTTTGATTTACACAAAGAAAATATTCATCCTGAATTATTAGAAGTAAAAAGTATTCAAACTTATTATGAAAAACTTTTTTCTGAACAAGGGTATACTATTAAATACTGCAAATTTCAAATACAATAAGTTATGAGAATTAAAAAATTACCACATAAAAAATATTTTTTTAGTCAATTACAAAGAGCAAGTTTAATAACTATTGGAATTGTTGTTTTTTCCTTGTTATTAGGCACATTTGGTTATATGCTGTTTTTTAATATCCCATGGGATGATGCATTATACAATGCTTCTATGATTTTGACAGGTATGGGACCTGTTGCCCCAGCACCAAATACTGCCGCTAAATTATTCGGTTCATTTTATGCATTATACAGTGGAGTTGCGTTTTTAACTTCCATTTCTGTGATGATGACGCCCATATACAGACGCTATATTCATAAAGTTCATTTAAATATGTATGAGCATGACGAAGATTAAAGTTACTGTTTTTGCCATACATCGTCCAAACCGAGCCCCCAACGAAAGATACAGATGGATGCAATTTTACAATGTCCTTTCTGATAAAATTGATGTGCAATATCTTTATTTAGTCAATGAACAAAATGATAAAATACTTTTTCAATCTAATTCTAACTTCAAAAAGATATTAGTTTATTTTTTTACATTTATCAAAAGATTTTTTCAGATTCTAAAACTTAAAAACACAGATGTAATAATCATTTTCAGAGAACTTCATTGGTTTCATTTCCCTGTATGGATGTTGCTTTTATCTAAAAAAGCAAAAAAAATAATTTTTGATTTTGATGATGCTATTTTTTTACCCTCTCAAAATTTTCTAATCAATTTAATTCGTCAGCCAAAAAGAAAAACTATTCATTTTATTAAACATTCTAATCTTATCATTGCAGGAAATGAATATTTGAAAACATTTGCTATTAAGTATAATCAAAATTCTATTGTCATTCCAACTGTTGTTGATACAAATTATTATAAACCATTGCATCATTTAAGACATCAGGAAAACTCAATAACCATTGGATGGATGGGAAGCCATACAACTCTTCAACATTTACTAATGATTGCACCTGTTTTAAAAAAAATTCAGCAGATTTATCCTTTTGTAAAAATTAAAATTTTAGCAAGTAAAACTTACATTCCTGAATTATCAATATATTCAGAAGATTGGAAATTAGAAAATGAAATTGAAATATTAAATACTTTTGATATTGGCATAATGCCTATTCCTGATGATGAATGGAGCAAAGGAAAATGCGGTTTGAAATTGCTGACATACTTATCTTGCGAAATTCCTGCTATTGCAAGCAATGTTGGTGTTAATCCTGAAATTATTCAGAAAACAAATGGAGGTATTATAGTCAATAATACAGATGAAGAATGGATTGCTGCATTAAAGGAACTAATTGAAAACAAAGATAAAAGAATATCAATGGGCAAAAACGGCAGAAAAGGTGTAGAAGAATTTTATTCATTAAACAAATGGAAAGATACTTTTTTCCAATGCTTAATGCCTGCAAATAATTAATTTTATTATTATTCAAATAAAAATGAAAAATTATAAAACACAAAGAACGCCAAGATTTTTCTAACAAAGGACACAAAGGATATTTTTAGTTCTTTGTGCACCTATTTCTTTTCTTTGTGCAACTTTGTGGTTTAAAAATTATATTATTGAATAGTAACTAATTTTTCTAATAAAAATTATGAAAATCAATATCAATTTACACATACAAAATGAAATTGAATTTAAGTCAATCCAAGAATTATCAGATAGTTTGTTTCATCAATCTCACATTTTAATTATTTCTGAAAAAAATATATTTGAACTTTATCCATTTCTTTTTAATAACAATATCCCTAAAATCATTTTAGATATTCATGAAAAAAATAAAAACATAGAAACTGCAATTGAATTATGGAAAAAATTAATAGAACATAACATCACAAAACATCATCAAATATACATCATCGGCGGTGGCGTTTTAAATGACATTGCATTATTTACTTGTTCTGTATTCAAAAGAGGCGTCCATTGCATTTCTGTTCCCACTACTCTACTCTCTATGGTAGATGCTTCCATTGGCGGAAAAAATGGAGTCAACTTTGCAGAATTAAAAAATATTCTTGGCACAATTTATATTCCAGAAAAAAATATCATTGTTGAAGAATTTTTAAAAACACTTCCAAAAGAACAATTATTAAGCGGTTGGGCAGAGATATTAAAAATTGCTCTCGTTTTAGATAATGAGTTTTACAACGAATGCATACATTTTTTGAAATCAAATATAAACCCTGATAAATCAATCATTCAAAAAGCAATTGAATTAAAAATTTCTGTTATTCAAAATGATTTACAAGATAATCATCAAAGGCAATTATTAAATTTTGGACATACTATTGCACACGCTATTGAACAAACTTTTGAAAGCAAGAATATCTATATTCCTCACGGCATTGCAGTAGCAAATGGAATCATTATTGAATCATTTATTGCACAACAAATGAACATCTTATCAAACAATGATTATCAAACAATTAAAAACGATTTTCAAAACATCTTTCCTAAAATAAATCTTTCAGAACATGATATTGAACAAATCATTCAAAAAATCACACACGATAAAAAAAATACTCCAAACTCTATTAACTTTACTCTTATTGAAAAAATTGGTAAGGGAAAAATAAAAATACCTGTTACAACTCAAATAATTAAAACCGCATTACACAATTTTATTTTTTAGTTGTGAGTTTTACCGTCATTACGAACCTGTAAAAAATTCTGCACAAAAATATTATAGATAAATTTTACAGGTGAAATAATCTCAAATCTCACATCGTCATTACGAGCGAAGCGAAGTAATCTCAATCAATACCATCATTGCGAACAAAGTGAAGAAATCTCAAAAGTATTATCCTCATTACAATTATGAGATTGCTTCGGGCTAACGCCCTCGCAATGACGACAAAACTAAAAATGCTGACGATAAATGTCAGCATGCCGACCGCAATCGTCGGCACTCAAAACTAAATTAAATTTCATAACCAATATGATTTTTCTTATAATTGCAAGCCAAAAAATTAAAACTATGAAAATAAAAATTTTGACTTTAAGTTTAATGAGTAGTGTTGCGTTTGCTCAAAACAATGACCCAATAGTAATGAAAGTAGGTGGAAAACCTATTACAAAATCTGAATTTCAAGCATTATATACCAAAAACAATTCAAAATCTGTAGATAAAAAAAGTATTGAGGAATACGCTCAAATGTATGCTCTCTACAAAATGAAAGTATTTGAAGCAGAAGCAAATGGATTAGACACACTTCAACAATTTAAAAATGAATATAATAATTACAAAAAACAATTAGCCGCTCCTTATTTGAGTGATAAAAATGCAAGTGAAAAAGTTTTAGAAGAAGCATACGAAAGAATGAAAACAGAAGTTAAAGCCGCACATATTTTGGTTCGTTGCAATGAAGATGCTCTACCAAAAGACACATTAGAAGCATGGACAAGAATTAACCTTTACAGAAATGCCATTCTTGGAAAATTACCTACTCCAAAAGAAATTGCTGAATATGAAAAATTACTCAGACATTCAACTATGATTGAATCTGACCTTCGTAAAAAAGACAGTGCTTTATACAAAGTTAAATTAAATTCAATAAAAAATTTAAGCCAATACATCAAAGAAGCAGGTGATGATAAATTTACAGGCATTGCACCTAAAACCAGCGATGACCCATCTGCTCTTGAAAATAAAGGGATGTTAGGATATTTCTCTGCATTTGATATGGTTTATCCTTTTGAAAACGCAGCATACAATACAAAAGTAGGTGAAGTAAGCCCAATAGTTCGCACAAAATATGGTTATCATATTGTAAAAGTATACGACAAAAGACCTACTCGTGGCGAAATTCAGGTAGCACATGTAATGGTGAAATTCCCCAAAGACGCTACTCCACAAGATAAAGAAAATGCCCACAAAAAAATTCAGGAGATTTACGAAAAAATTAAAAAAGGCGAACTCTCTTTTAAAGATGCTGTAAAACAATATTCTGATGATGAACAAAGTAAAGTAAGAAATGGAATGCTTCCACCATTCAAATCTGGCCGTTATCCAGAATCATTTGAAAATGCGGCATTTGCTTTGAAAAATGATGGTGATATTTCTGAACCTGTTGAAACACCTTATGGCTGGCATATTATTAAAAGATTAGGATTAAAACTTGTGCCACCTTTTGATGCTATTAAAAACGATTTAAAAGCCAAAATTCAAAAAGACCAGAGAGGACTTGCAGGCAAACAAGCATTAATTGCTAAAATTAAAGCCGAATGTAACTTTACAGAAAATCTAAAAAACAGAGATAAAATTCTCCAATACCTTGACTCAACTTATCTTAAAGCCACATGGTCTACAGATAGAGTAAAACCAATTGAAAATTTAGAAGTTATTAAACTTTGCAACAAAACTTATACCATTAAAGATTTTGCAAAATATCTTGAATCACAAATGATTTTCAGAAGTCCTACTGAACTTAAAGGACTGATGGAAATAATGTATGCAAAATGGAGAGATAAAGTAGTAATTGATTTTGAAGAAGAAAGATTGCCAGAAAAATATCCTGAATACAAACATCTTTTGAATGAATACAGAGATGGCATATTACTATTTGATATTACAGACAGAGAAGTATGGAGCAAAGCCGTAAAAGACACAGCAGGACTAAAAGAATTTTATGAAAAAAATAAAAACAAATATCTCTGGAAAGAAAGAGCCAATGTAACTATTTACAAATGTGCCGATGAAAAAATTGCAAAACAAGTAAGAGATTTACTCAAAAAAAATAAATCAGAAAAAGAAATTTTAGACATTGTCAATAAAAAATCTCAACTCAATTTATCTACTTACTCTACAATGCTTTTCAAAGGTGAAAATCCACTTGTAGATAAATATTGGAAAGAAGGTATTATACCTGAAAATTATAAAAACACAAATGAAAACAAAGTAGAAGTGATAGTAGTTACAAAAGTTTTACCAGAAACGCCCAAAACACTATTAGAAGCTCGTGGACAAGTAACTGCCGACTATCAAAACTATTTAGAAAAAACATGGATTGAATACTTAAAAAACAAATATCCCGTAGAAATAAATAAAGAAGTATTAAAAACTATCCAGTAGCAATATCTGCAAAATGAGTATTTATAAAGGGGCTGAAAAAGCCCCTTTTTTGTTTTGGTTTTAATAGTGTTATCAATAAAGTTTGTAAATCTTATTTATGTAACTTCATTTCTACAAACAAACTATTCGCTCAGTGCCAAAGATGTAGAATTCTTTGATAACTAAGCCGACTTATTAATTTATGCCAATATCTCTAACTTACAAAAGTTTTCCATGGCCTCTCTTTAAGAAAATACCATATAACAATTCATCTATATTTCCATCATAAAAAATATATTCCATTTTATCTTTTGTTGGATATAAACCTCCAACTACATATCCACATAAATTCAAATTACTATCAATTGCTATTAGTTCTGCAAAAAAATCAGATGATAACCCCCAAACAACAAAATAGTAAATATCTTTATTTTTTGTTTCAACATAATCTATGCCTGTTACCTTAATTTTCACATCACTACTTCTAATACATTTTTCACTCTTATCAGTTATTTCGTTTCCAACAATATACTCCCAATTACAACTGTCTTTTAAAAGCAATTTTGAATTATTTATTTTTACATTAATTACAATACTATCTAAATTGCTAAATAATATATACCTTGTTTTTATTACTAAATCACATGTCTTATTTACTGTATCCTTATTTCTTAAAATAACTTGTTTTTCTATTTTCTCATTATCATTACTTATTTTAGTTTCACTATCAGTTATTTTTTTCTCACATCTAAAAAATAGCAATATAGTAAAAATAATAAAAAATCTTACTGACATATTTATATTTTTTTTATTACAAATTTAATCACTTTTATTTGATGTAAATATTTGATTTTTTACTCAATATAACTACAAACAAAAATACATATTTTATTTTTGAAAATAATTATTACTTTTTTATTTTACTTTTCACTCATATTGCCATAAATAATAAAAACTATTGTTCAAAAATTTTCTGAATTCATAGTTGTTTAGGTATTACTAACTTTCTATCTAATTTCCCACCTTCACTTCATACACCGCAGCACAATGCCCTGAGCGTCTTTTAAGGCATATTTGTTAACTTGAGTAAATATTTTTTTCATAATCCTTTTTAGTTTTTTTATAAACTAAATTGTGTAATAAAAAAATAATTTATCACAATTGGAATAAACACGTTAATCAAAAAAATAACTAAATTGAATATTAAATTCTGAATAATACTTTTTTTTCTTAAAAATAAATATAACCATATTACAGATGGAAATGGGATCCATGATGTAAAAAATAAAAAAAATAATAAACCCTTTAAATTATTAATAATATTATGAGAATTAAATGCATCGTTAATTACACAATAACTAATTAAAATAATATACCCAATATAAGTTAAAACTAACAAAAAACAAATAACAAAATTTATACTTTTGATTATAGAACCAATTATCTTCATTTTTTTGTTTGATTTTAATTTGTTTTATTAAAATTTATTGCCTTATTCAATTTATTTTGTCACTTTTCTAAGTTATTTATCTATTATTAAAATGTGGTTTATAAAAAACTTGACCACACATTAAGTTTTTGAATATATTTTCTTTTGCAAATTTAATCACTTTTATTTGATATAAATTTTGGATTTATTACTCAATACTAAAGCCAACAAAAATACATATTTTATTTTTGAAAATAAAATTGATTTATCACAAGTTAATTTGATTTTAAAATTGAAAATAATCATATCCTTCTTACTTTGTAATCTGGAAAAAAATCAGTAACTTTGTTCAAAATTTTTAATGTATGAAAACAAAATTTACATCAATTTGTTTTATATTATCATTCATTAGCAATGTGAATTTAATAGCCCAATTACCTGTAAGTACTTTGCCACAAAATAAAAAAGTTGTGTTAGAAGAATTTACTGGAATACATTGTGGTGCTTGTCCTTATGGGCATTTAATTTCAGAAAACATTTATAATTCTGACCCAAACAATGTAATACTAATCAATATCCATCATGGTTCAGTTGCAGTGCCATTCTATAATGAACCAGATTTTCAAACATCAGATGGTAATGCTATTGCCGCAATGCCCGGAATGGGAGTTTCTGGTTATCCTGAAGGTGCTATAAATAGAACTATATTTACTGGTTCTGTAATGGCCATGAATCCTAATGATTGGACCACTTATGCAAATGTAGTTAAAACTCAACCTGCCTATTGTAATGTTGCAATACAAGGCACATTAAATGCTCAAACTCGTGTATTAACTGTTCAAGCAGAAGTTTATTATACCGCTAATAGCCCTCAACCTACTAATTATCTTACTATTGCTTTATTAGAAAATGATATTCCTGGACCACAATCTGATTTTCCCGGCTATAATCCAACAAATTACTTTCCAGATGGTAATTACAAGCACAAACATGTTTTAAGAAAAATAATCACTCCAACATTTGGAACGCCTGTTTCTCCTACAACAGCAGGAAGTTTATATTCTTCAACTTTCACATATACAGTTCCAAATTTTTATCCATCTACAGGAACTAATACTACTACATGTTTATTAGGTAGATTAGAATTAGTTGCATTTGTTACTGAAACCAACTCAATTACAATCAATGCAGCAAGAGGACCAATTTTTATAAACAACATCACTTATCAAAGAGATATTGCCGTTAATAATCTTACAACAGAAGATGAAGTTTGTTTTGGAGGTATTAATCCAAAATTTTGGTTTATCAATTATGGCAGTGATACTGTTACAAATGTTACATTTACTTATTCAATAAATGGAAATACTACTTCAAATATTACATGGACTGGTACATGTATGCCATACGCACAAGATATTGTAGTAGCAAACAATATCAATTTCTCATCAAATCCAAATACAAATACCCTGCAAATTGGCGTATTAAATGTCAATAACAATCCTGATCAAAATGCGTCAAATAATACAACATCCAAAACCATACCTACTACAACATTAATTTCACCCGGAGTAAATATGCAAATGGATTTTTATCAAGATCAATTTGGATCAGAAATTAGGTGGAAAGTCATTGATGAAAGTAATGGAAATATTGTAGCACAAGATGGACCATGGAGTGATTTGCCATCAATAGGTACTTTATTACACACCAAAACTTTTACACTAACAAATAACAATTGTTACAAACTTATTATTACAGATGATTTTGGAGATGGTGCTTGTTGTTATTTTGGAAATGGAAGTTATGATCTTAAATGTAATGGAAATTCCATTTTTTCTGGACCTGCCAACTATGGTCAAGAATTAATCAAATGGTTTAAAACAGATATTAATGCTTCCGTTTCAAATAATATACAATTCACTGAAATCATTTCTATTTATCCCAATCCGGCTAATGAAAAAATTCATATATTATTAAATCCTCAACAAGATTCTAATTTCAAAATAAGTATAATCAACACATTAGGACAATTAGTTTATACATCTAATGAAAAAATTTCTGTAAAAAGAGTAATTGAAATAAACACTCAAAATTTTAATACTGGATTATACCACATATTAATTTCTAATGAAAACAATTCATTTAGTAAAACAATTAGTATTACAAGATAATTGAGTTTTACTTAAAGTTTTAAATTTTATTTTATATTAATTTAATTTGTTGATGTTGTATTTTTTGTTGATGTAATTTCATTCTTGAAATGTGATGATAAAACATACTTTTTAATATGGCGAAGGAGGTATGTATCCCTTTATCCATCTCTTTCCTTCCAATATTTCTTTTATTTCTTTTCTATTCAATATCCAATCCATTACTTCTTTAATAATGTACTTTACATAATCAAGTTCATTTTCATAAAAAAACAAACTTTGATAGTATTCTACTTCTGTGCCTCTATCAGCCTTAAACAAGTAAATATCTCTACCATTAAATAATTTGTAAAATAATTCTACATTGTTTCTATATAAATATTCAAGTATCCAAATTTCACAATCTAAGAATGAATTTATTCCGCTACTAATTTTAAATTCAATTTCATACATACCATTATAATCTGGTATTCTAAATTTTTTCCAATAGTCAATTGAAAAATCAATGCTTCTATCTTTTTCATCCGCTTCCCAAATTTCCGATTTAGGAATTTTAATTGTATAAAGACATGTGTATTTTGATTCCACAAATGAATCAAATAAATAATTACTTTCCTTGTTTATAATTTTAATCTTCTTTTTATTTAATGTTCTGATAGTAACTTTTTCCCAATAATCAACTAATTCATCCATTAATCTTAATTTATTTTGTGATATCCTCTTTTTAGCTTCTTCTCCGTCAAGCCAATTTTTATTAAACATATGATGTTGTATTTTTTTTGATATAAATTATCTTGCATATATCCTATTCGCTCTGTGCCGTAAATACTAAATTCCTTCACATACAAACTATCCTCCTATCCTCCTATTCTCTTATTATCACTACTTCTATTACTTAATTTCTTCTTTAATTCTGTTATATTTGTATATACTTCTACTAATCTCCATTCTCCAAGTTTATTCTTTTTGAATGTGAAGTCATCAATAAATTGAATATCTTGATTTTCTTTATATACTTTGTTTAGTGCATTTTTATCTAAAAAGAAATCCATATACATTATAGCTGTATCGTTTTTGTAGTCATCATAAAAATAGTCTAAAAAAATTTCTCTGACAAGAAAAATTCTTTCTCGACCGCTTATTTCAATTGCAGGATCATCATCATCATAACCACGAAAAATTACAGTAGAATCTAAACATTTATCTAGTTCAATTGTATCATTTTTCTCCATTGCTACTGACAATCTTCTACAAAATTCAAAAAAAATATTTTTTTCATCTAATGAATCTGTTTTAATTTCTATTTTATCTTCATTTCTATCTATTTTATTTTCCTCTATGAATATAATATCTTGTTTATTCTCTTTTGAAACTTTTTCTTCATCTCTTTTAAATTCTGAACCATAGTTACATGATAACATAAAAATAACTACAAAAGACAATGACATCGTTTTCATAATGATTAATTTTTATATTTTATTTTTATTGTTTATTTTGGCCAACGATACTCTTTAATTTGGTTAGGATAAATTGGATCTTTAAAACCTTTTATTGTTTTTTCTGAACCTGAAAGTGTAACTTTATGCCCCCAGTTTCCATGTAAAATTTGTATCGTTCCATCAGGATTTGTACCTACATAAAATCCAACGTGGTTTGTTATAAAAAAAACAGCAATAGCACCATATTTTGGTTTATCTAACTTAATACCCCACTTTAAATAACTCGCTCCACTTGCACCTGCTCCTTTTATACCATTCTGTCCCAAACACCAGTGTACAAATGCTGCACACCATTTATTAGGTGGTTTTACACCCGCATATTTTAAATATTCATCTATTCTCGGACCAGTATTAGAATCAGTTCCTTCTGGAATTTCTTTTACGCCCGCTTTTAACTCGTTAAAAGCAGTTGTCATCCATGGTTCTGATGATATATCTTTACTTGCATTTGCAAACTCTGGATTTGATACTTTTACTGTCTTCTTAAAAGCATTTGTGTTACTTTGAGTTGTTTCGGCATTAGCACCAGCATTCCCATTTGTATTTCCTCCATTTGTGTTCCCTCCATTTGTAATTCTCTCTGCTGTTACATAAACTTCATCAGCAACTCCACCCAAATTCACCCAACTATCACCATTCCACTGCCATGCAAAATTATTTTTGTTGTCTGAACCATTTATAAGTGCAGTCGATATTTGCCCTTTCTCTGTTCCTGCTTCATTTGGCTCTAATCCATCTAAATCAATGTATTTTGTTGGAATATTTCCAGCAAACTGATAACTACTCAACTCTGCATACTTCTGCTGCTTTACTATCAAAGGATCCGCACTGATAAACCTGCACAACAACTTATTATAATACCTTGCACCATAATCTTGAAAACTCTTGTCTATATCTTCTTTGCCGTTGAAACTGTATCTGTATTTCAAGTTTGCTGTGCTATGTGTGTGCTCAAAAATATCGCTGCCAAAAGCATAATAATCTCTTATACTTAATATTTCTGGTTTATAGTTTAGCACAGTTGTACCGCTAGTACTTTCTGGTACTTTTTTATCACTCACCACTACTCTCACATTCCCAAGCCAGTCGCTTAACTCATACCTCTTCTTACCATAATACACACTCACCAAACTACTTCCACTACCTCCTAAAATGCTTGTAAATGTTGGGCTTGTGAATGGTTGTGTTGGTGTTATGTTTGGTGTGTTTAAAAATGTTTTCATTGTGTTATTTGCTCCTATCGGATTATTCAGTGTTATTGTACTACACAAAGGGGTTGAATTTTGTAATCATTCAAATAATTTTTTAAACATTTTTCAAATAAATGAAATTTACCAACATCAATCATAAACCAGTACTTCTCTTATATATTCCTCAATATAGTTATTAAGAATGCTATTTAATAACCAATAGTAATATGCTCTATAATAAACTTTTTCAAAGAAAAAATCTGATAAATAGGATTCAATCTCCTCACCTTCATAAAAAATCTTTAAAATCCTTGTATTACCACAAGCTTGAATTTCTCTAATCAATGTATGTCCATTTTCATAAACTGTATCTATTAAAAGATTATCTAATTTTTTTATTTCTCTAAATAATGTGTCTTTTGAACTTCTAAGAAATTTAAATATCAGTTCAGCACTGCCTCTGGTCACCTTTTTATCTTTTAATACTTTTATTTTTTTGCCGTCTTTATACTTTATGTATCTAATTTTATAATCTCCAACTGTATCTTCTATTATAATAAAACATTCATAAATCTTGTATCCTAAACATCCATGACAATAAGTTGTCTTTAATACTATATTTTTACCCCCTTTTCTTTTTTCTTCCTCATATCTTTGACTTAAAAAATCGTTAAAATTTTGAGCAAATAAATTCATTACCAAATTCAAATAAATAAACATTATTGTTATTCTCATATTTTTAAATTTGATTTTCATTCTTTATGTTCTTGAACTGGCGACCCCTTATACCAATAAGTACCATTAATTTTATATATCTTTTGAATATCTCTCTGTAGTTGTTCTACCATTGTATTATGTGTTTTTTTATCTAACATCGGTTGAGTAATATTCAAGTACGCATGACCGGTTAGTTCATGTAATGTTACAATCCCTGAATATTCTGGCTTCTCGTTTTTTATTTTATTATTCTCTCCAATTGAAAATGGATTTCTAGCCACATAAGCATTTTGTTTTTGAATAACATCATCTAATTTTTCTGTTATTACTACACCATTTCTATTTTTAAATTTAAGTGATTCTCCGCCTAAATCATCTAATTTTTCATGTATATCAACTATCCTAAAATTGATATCAGTTTTATGTGTTATTAATGTATTAAATCTGTTTAATATGTCTTTTTGTAATTGATTATATTTATCTATATTTTCATTAAATATCTTTTCATCAAATGTTATAATCCCTTTTTCTGTATCATATCCTACTGGATTCGCTTTACCATCTAGTATTGAATTAAGCGCCATACTTATGTTATTTGCTCCCTCTTTATTTGTTCTTATTGTGTCTCCATTTGGATCAGCGTTTAATATGGGATTAGATCTTACTATAGCATAAGGCGAAACATCAATACTACTTTTTGTATCTAAATTCCATCTTATTACAACTTTACTATCATACTCCCAATACCTTGCTGTGTAGTGGTCTTTGTTGATTTCTAAAACTTTTTCTTGGGTATTAAACCCATACCTATACTTCGGCTTTATCGGCTCAAAGGTTCTCTCATTTATCTCACTACCAAACGCATAATAATCTCTTATACTTAATATCTCGGGTCTATAATTCAAAACAATATTCCCACCCGTGTTATCTGGAATTTTTTTATCACTTATTACAACTCTTACATTCCCAAGCCAGTCGGTGAGTTCGTAGCGTTTTTTGCCAAAATAAATATTTACCAAACTACTTCCACTGCCTCCTAAAAATGTTGTAAATGTTGGGGTTGTAAGTGGTTGGATTGGTGTTATGTTTGGTGTTGGTAGAAATGTTTTCATTGTGCTATTTGCTCCTATCGGATTATTCAGTGTTATTGTGCTACACAAAGGTGTGTTGCATTTCTTACTTATGTAATTTCTCTCTTGCATATATCCTATTCGCTCTGTGCCATAAATATTAAACTCCTTCACAAATAAACTATCTGCTACCGCTCCTACCATCACCTCATACACAGCAAGCGTATTTCCCTGTGCGTCTTTTATGTATATCTCCTTTCTCTTATTCTTCACATCATACTTTACTACTCTATCCCCATTCGCATCATAAGCAAACTCCAATCTCTTTCCAAAGCTCACACTATCTATGCTCTTCACTTTGTTGTAGTATGTCCATCTTATCAGCATATTCTCGCTCTTGTCCTTCACCAAATTTCCCGTTTTATCATACTAGTAATTATTCACATCCATCTGATTATCTATGTCCCAAATACAATTAAATTGATTACTATCCAAGTTATCATATATTTCAAGCAAAGGTATTAAAGGATTTCACAATTTTTGCAAAGATATTTTTACTTTTGATTAAATGGCTTTATTTTTATTCAGAAATTTCGAAAATAATTCTTTTGATTAGACTTGTAAACCATTAATTTTATAATTATTTCTTTTTATACTTTTCATCTCTATTAGTCCCTTTTGTAGTATCTTCTTTTTCTCTTTTAGTTTCCTGTTCTTTAACCCACTTTTTAATGTCTTGTTCAATATACCACTTATTTTTACGAATATGACTATATTTAGTTAGAAATTCATCTATTAAAGATAAATACATCTGTCCTTCGTCAAAATGATTTAAGTCTTTTATAATCTCCCAAAAACTACTTAAAACATTCTCGAATTTCTCTATTAATTTTTCAAACGCATCTTTTTTTAGTTCATACTCACAACATTTATTTTCAACTATCGTATCCTTGAATACAAATAAATAATATCTAGGATAATAAAGAAATGAATGCATATCTTCCAAATAAGTATAAGTATATTCAACAAAATATCCTTCCCCAAAATCTTTATGTTTTGCTTCTAATACAGTAAGTATCCAATAATATGCAATATTTTCTACAATACATTGTTTTTCCAAATCATTAATTTTTATCTTGTATAAATACTTTTCAAGATAGTATTTATCATAAAAATCTAAAAATTTCTCACCATATTTCTTTAAAATCAAATTTCTTAAATCTCTTCTCATTGATAAGTAATCAATTGTATCAGCAATAAAACTTAAACCCTTAAAATTTTTTCTTAAATCATTAATCTTTTCCTCTCTACTTTTATTCTGTGATAGACAACTTATGCTCAAAACTATACTTAACAACAAAAGAACATATTTTTTACTTTTTTCTTTATTCATAGATCCTTATTTTTTTACTATATTTTTCATTTCTTTTCTTCCACAACATTTTTTCCACTTTTATCTATTTCCTTATAAAATTCATACTCTTTTTGATCTGGCTTTATTTCTACTTTTTTACTTAATTGTTTTGTATCTTTTCTTAAACTCTCGTTCTTTACATACAAATATTGACTATTTGATTCTTTATCGGTAGCATGAACACTCTCATGTACTCCCACCGCTCCTATAAATTCCTCTTTACTAAACTCTGAAACAAATACTTTTGAATTTTGATCATTAAAATTCAAATAGCTTCCTTTTGTTCCCCTCTTTAAATCAATTGCTTTTTCATATACTGTAATCTCTACATCCGGTAATTCATCAAATTCAACAATTCTATCTATCTGTTGTTTTCTTATTTGCTCATTATCTTTACCAAATAATTTTGTTTTACCTAAATATGGTTTTCCTTCATTATTATATTCAATATTTTCTCTATCTACTTTAATGTATATCTTATTACATGAATTCACCATTGCCATCACTTGTTCCTGTCCTACTTTAGCTAACATCATCGCATTAACAACTGTTTTTATGTCTTCAGTTGCATATTCTGTAAATGTAATTTTTCCTTCCACAATCTCCACAGCCCTTCTACCTTGTGGATCTACAATTTCTCTCCCATCCCTATCTACAAATATTATCGGATTATCCCCCGCAAATACATACAGACTCATCATCGGATACTTGTAATACTTCGCATCTACGCCCCACCACACGCCTAATCTGCTATTGTATATCCTGTCTCCAAAATTTATTGCATTACCATTTCCATATATTTCATTATCATTTTCTTTATTATTAAACCCATACCTATACTTCGGCTTTATCGGCTCAAAGGTTCTCTCATTTATCTCACTACCAAACGCATAATAATCTCTTATACTCAATACCTCCGGCTTATAATTCAACACCACATTCCCACTCACATTATCCGGCACCTTCTTATCACTCACCACTACTCTCACATTTCCCAACCAATCGCTTAACTCATATCTTTTGTTGCCGAAGTAGAGTGGCGTTATCGTTGTTGTGCCTGGTAGTATAAATGGATTTGGAAATGTAATGTACGGAGTGCCTGGAATACCAACACTTCCACCAAGTGTTTTGCCGTAAGTTTTTCTTGCTATGTATTTCCTTTCCATTAAATATCCTAGTCTATTTCTATCAAATATATAGATACATATATCATAAATCAAAAAATTAATGAAATAAAACAATAAATTCCAAATAATATAAAAAATATCCCTAACCATAAAGGATTAAACCACCCTCCATAAAAGCCTTCCATTGCTTCTATTCCTTCTTTTCTATCATAATATGTTATTAAAATTAATACGATACCTAAAATCAATGAAATTATTCCACTCAATAAATACTGTAATTTTTCATTTTTATTGTAGTTATAATTTATAAGCAATGCAGCATTTAATAGCATTGCAACTATAAGTAATTTACGATTATTAATTTTATTACGCTTATTTAATATTTTTGATAACATAAATTTGTTTATTGTATTTTAATTATACATAGGTTTTGATATATTTTTCTTTGAATTATTTTTATTGTTTTTATCTTTTTTACTAATATTTTTATTTTGATTATTACTGGTTTGTTTTTTTGTTGTATTCTTTTGAGTTTCAGTGTTGTTTTGATTTTCTTCTTTGAATTTATTATAGATATACTCACTTGTTTTTACATATCCTTCTCCAATTACCTTCATTAATTCTTCTTCATGCTTAGATAATGTTACTTTTTTTACTAAATAATCTTTACCTTTACCTAATCCTATAAAAATAAATTTTTCAGCCGCAACTTTATTCCCTTCTACAAATCCTTTATTCAAAGTAATATCAACAACTTCGGTTATATCACTTGCTCTTGATAACACTTCTGATGTCGTTAACATTCCAACACCTAATTCCAATGCAGCAGCACTTTCAAATCCTATTCCAGCAATTAAAAAAGCCGCACCTCCAACAAACATGCCCAAACTCGCCCCACCAGCTATTGCTCCAAATGCCACTAAATAATTACTTTCTGGGGCTACCCCTATATGATAAGACCTCTTCATCATCTCCACTTCTTTTGCTGTTGGTTTATGTTGAAGATTATCTCCTGCTGTTATCCATAATCCTTGTTCATTTTTGTACGCTGGTTCTAATCCATCTCTATCAATCGCCCATATCGGCGTATTACTCGCAAACTGATAACTACTCAACCACGGATATTTTTTCTGCGACACAATGAGTGGGTCTGCACTGATGAATCTGCCCAATACTTTGTTATACCATCTTGCTCCATAGTCCTGCATAAAGCGTTGCTCACGTATGTCTTCCTTGCCGTTGAAAGAATAGCGATAATGTGTGTTTTGCGTGTAACTCCTCTCCGCTATTTCACTACCAAAACTATAATAATCACTCACACTCACCACCTCGGGCTTATAATTCAGCACTACCACACCACTCACATTATCCTGCACTTTCTTATCACTTACAACTACTCTCACATTGCCTAACCAATCTGAAAGTTCGTAACGTTTCTTGCCATAATACACACCCACCAAACTACTTCCACTGCCTCCTAAAAATGTTGTAAATGTTGGGGTTGTAGGCAATGGTGTAATAGACGGCGGTGTTGTAGGTAATGTTTTCATTGCAGTTGTTGGTGATAAATTTAGTGTTTTTCCTTTTGTCTTTTTACCTAAATAATTTCTATCCACCAAATACCCTATCCTTTCTGTGCCGTAAATATTAAATTCTCTTGTAAATAAACTATCTATCAAACTTCCTACTTTTATTTCATACACCGCAAGTGTATTGCCCTGTGCGTCTCGCACATACACTTCTTTTCGCTTATTCTTCACATCATACTTCACTACTCTGTCTCCATTCGCATCATATCCAAACTCTAACCTCTTCCCAAAGCCCACACTATCTATGCTTTTCACTTTGTTGTAATATGTCCATCTAATCAGCATATTCTCACTCTTGTCCTTCACCAAATTTCCCGTCTTGTCATACTCGTAATTATCCACATCCACCTGATTATCTATGTCCCAAGTATACATATTATTCAATAAAGAGATTAAACTATAATTCAAAATAAATAAAATTTATTTATTTTTATAAAAAATAATATAACTCAATGAGTAAAGTGTTTTTATTTTTCCATTTTATCCAACCATAATACTCTTTTTTTCCTTTTATCCAATTAATTTTCAACCACTCACCTTTTATTTCAACAGGAAAATAAAATTCTCCATCAACATTTTCAACTCTCTTTGAATTTTCTTCTGGTTTTTCCATTACTGGATTTTTATTTACATCAAAATCAATTGATGAAACATCATTTAATATATGCTCTTTCCAATTCCGAAAAGTAAAATAGTTATTTTTATTTATTTTTTTTATTAACCTTTGTTCTTCATTAACAATTACATAAAAACTTCCTGAATCCATCTTTACAACCCTCAATATCATAATAAAGTAATCAATATGATATGCATATGGTATAAATTTTTTCTCTAAATCATTTATTTCTATATCACATCCGTAACAGTATTTAAATCTATACCATACGCTATTATCTAAATTAAAAAAAGTTATCATCTCATTTTTATAATTTTCATTTAATTTTAATATGCCTATTGTATTTTCTATTGTATCAATAATTTTAGGCATATCTTTTTTTTCATCAATCTCAACAAAAGTTACCCCATTATTCGTCTTTATATTCTCTTCAAAGTTTAATTGATAATCATTACATGTTACAAAAAAAAATAAAAACAAATATAATATTTGTTTGAAAATGTTTTTCATTTTATATTTTTGGAATTTCATCAATTACTTTCCAATTTTAGAATATTGTAATCTAGGCCAAGATGTCCATGATCATTGTGCCCTGGATCTTTTTTCACTCCTTTTATATTCCCACTAGATCCTTGATAATTAAATCCAAATCCAAACTTTTTAGCGTTATCAAATATTATTTGATTGTTTTGTTGACTAAAAATTTTTTCTTCAAATGCATTTGATGATTGTATCCCTTTCTTACCTGTTACATCAAGATATCTAAAATCAACATCCAAACCTATCCTTTTTCCCAGATGTCCGTGACCTTTATGATGTCTTTGTCCTGGCTGCCACGGATCTGATCCATTTGAACTAGACATATCTCCTAAACTTATAACAAATCCATATTCTTTATTTAAATAATATGTTAGACCAAACAATGCTGCTGCTGTTTCAGGTTTTAAATAATGATCACCTTTACCAACAGTTTCATTTGGATTTATAGAAACTCCACCCTTATCTTCAATTCCATATCTATTAAAACCAACTCCTTCATTAGGAAATTTAACCAAATTATATTCATTTTTTTCTAAAGTTGCTAAAAGCTTAAATCCAGTTTCGCTGTCTTTATCTTCAACATAAAACCTATCAAAATTATCATTAGTTTTTATTCTTTCAATCTTTCCATCTTTTCTTATTTTGTAATCATCCAATGGTTTATCACCAAATACATCTATATTTATTATCGGATTATCATACAAAACACTATACATACTCCAATTTGCATCTGGTTTCGGATCTACATTCCACCTTCTACCCAACCTGCTATCATACTCCCAATATCTCGCAGTATAGTGGTCTTTATTTATTTCAAATACTTTTTCTTGTGTATTAAACCCATACCTATACTTCGGCTTTATCGGCTCAAAGGTTCTCTCATTTATCTCACTACCAAACGCATAATAATCTCTTATACTCAATACCTCCGGCTTATAATTCAACACCACATTCCCACTCACATTATCCGGCACCTTCTTATCACTCACCACTACTCTCACATTTCCCAACCAATCACTCAACTCATATCTCTTTTTGCCGTAATAAATATTCACTACACCACTTCCACTACCTCCTAAAAATGTTGTAAATGTTGGGGTTACAGGTAGTGGTGATATAGATGGTGGTGATGTAGGTAATGTCTTCATTGTACTGTTTGCTCCTATCGGATTATTCAGTGTTATTGTGCTACACAATGGCGTGTTGCATTTTTTGTTTATGTAATTTAGTTCTTGCATATAACCAATCCGTTCTGTGCCATAAATATTAAACTCCTTCACAAATAAACTATCTGCTACCGCTCCTAACTTCACTTCATATACAGCAAGTGTATTGCCTTGTAAGTTTCTCACATTTTTGTTTTTACTTTTTTTAAATTAGATTTAATTATAATTTATTTATTTTATTTGTAGCAAGTTTTTAAGTGTTACATTTTGTATTTATTTGTGAAAAACATACGTTCTTATCCAATTTACTAACTCAATTATACTAATTAATGTCAATATAGCACCCAAAAATATCATTGTGCCCCAATCATAAGGTCCTCGTCTTGTATCTCCTGCTTTTTGTCTCAAAATACCACCAATAATAAAAATTAAACTACAAAAAAATCCTAATATAATTAATACAATATCTTGTAATTTTTTATTTTCTATCCAAGTATCTATATTTTTAAGAACAATTAAAAGTATTATTGTTACTAAGAAAAAAATATTTAACAACAAATCATATATCTTCTTTACTCTTGTTTTCATAAAAGTTAATATAAATTCAAAATTTTTTCATTTATTTGTTATTCTCATTATTTTTGCTTTCCTTTGCTTTTTCATAAAATTTTTCTACTACATTGATTTTGATGTCATTGCCGACTTCTAATATCTTTTTCTCGTATTCTGTGATATTTAAATTTTCTACTAATTTACTTGATTGATAAGAAGCAAACCTAAAAAATCCTTTTTCAACTGCCTTAAAAAAAGCATTTTTATTACCCCCTTTTGATAACGTCCCTGTAACCTCTGCTGCTATATTTGTATATTCTGATATATTCGCCGCAATAAAAAGCATCTCTGCTCCCTCCATCGCTGCTGCTCCTCCCATTAGCAGATATCCATATCCGCCCGTCAATGCTACTAATCCCACTACCGATGTTACCTTCGCTGCATCCTCCGTAAAATTCTCAAATCCTTCCTTACCTGCATAATTCTTCTTCGGCATATTCTTATCCAAAAATCTGCCTAGCTGATTTACAAATCCATCTTGCGATCTTGCACTTACTTCTACCTCCGGCACATAATGATTTACTGCTACATGATTTTTACCCTCTTTATCTTGAACTATGTATGTCGTCAATATCCCTTTATCTCCATATTTACTAACATCTATTCCATAATGCTCTGACATCTTTTTTCTATTTAATTCATATTCATCTTTATCCTTGCTTAAACTTGTTATTATCTTTGTTCCATCTTTATTTTGAACATAAATGTTCCACATCTCTTCTCTTCCATCCAAATCTATAGCCACTATCGGCTTATTCCCCGCAAACTGATAACTACTCAACTCCGCATACTTCTGTTGCTTTACTATCAACGGATCTGCACTGATAAACCTTCCTAACAACTTATTGTAATACCTTGCACCATAATCTTGAAAACTTTTGTCTATATCTTCCTTGCCATTGAAACTGTATCTATACTTTGTTACCTCAAAATACCTTTCATTTATCGGCGAGCCAAAGGAATAATAATCTCTTATACTTAATACTTCGGGCTTATAATTCAAGACAATATTCCCACCCGTGTTATCTGGAATTTTTTTATCACTTATTACAACTCTTACATTCCCAAGCCAGTCGGTGAGTTCGTAGCGTTTTTTGCCAAAATAAATATTTACCAAACTACTTCCACTGCCTCCTAAAAATGTTGTAAATGTTGGGGTTGTAGGCAATGGTGTAATAGACGGCGGTGTTGTAGGTAATGTTTTCATTGCAGTTGTTGGTGATAAATTTAGTGTTTTTCCTTTTGTCTTTTTACCTAAATAATTTCTATCTTCTAAATACCCAATTCTCTCTGTTCCATATATATTAAATTCCTTTGTAAATAAACTATCTGTGAGTATGCCTATCTTAACCTCATACACGGCAACAACATTTCCTTGAGCATCGCGAACATATATTTCTTTACGCTTGTTCAGCAAATCATACTTCATTAACCTGTCTCCACTGGCATCATAAGAAAACTCCAACTTTCTCTGATAACTATTCACCCCAATAATACTATCTATACTTTTCACCTTATTGTAATATGTCCATCCTATACGCATACCAGCACTCTTGTCTATTGTAAGATTTCCAGTTTTGTCGTAAATATAATTCATATTTTCCACTTGATTGTCAATATCCCACGAAAAAGCACTCGCACTTACAGTGTCTGTAACTTTTCTCAATCTATTATTCCCCGCATAATACACATATTTCAATGAATCCATCACCCCATTCTTCGCCCATCTCAATACATTTGTTATGTTCCCATCTCTGTCATAATCAAACTTCTCTCCATATTCATTCACACTCACATACCCACTTCCCGCTTTCTTCCTATGCTCCACAATCCTCAACCTATTCAAGCCATCATATCTATATCTCCTTCCCATCTCCTGCAATGTATCCTCACTTATCACCACTCGCCCTATATTCCCATTATACAAACTCACAAAACTATCCACATTCAGCACCACTCCACTTACACAATTTTTTACTTTTCTATTTTATCTGGGCGTGCCCCTCGCTTTCGCTCGGGTCGGGCTGCTACGGGGTTCGCTCTCGCTCCCGTGCTCCGCTTCGCTCCGCACCGGCTTCGCCGCCCTCCGCATCCCTCACGCTGTTTTTCTATATTAAAATTTCTTATTCTTTAATTGTATAAGTTTAATCCTCATTAGAATTTTTTCTACTAATGTGTATTAACACTTTTATTATAAAAGAAGAAATTTCCGATGAAAAAATAATTAATAACATAAACACAATCCACCCATTCAATTGAAACTTCGGAATCAAATATTTACCTATTACGAACAAACATCCAAGCACAAGAAATGTGTATATTATAGATTTGATTATAGCATCTATAATTTTTTCTTTTTGGTAAATAGATAGTATTACTTGACCAGAAAAAATTCCAAAATAGAATCCCCAAGCAATACCTTCTAATCTACTTGAGTATATAATAGCAAACAAAACCCCAAAAAAATAAAAAGATATTGCTGTAAATATTATTAGAAGAAAATAAGAAAGTATTTTATTTTTTATTTTCATTATTTTTTCTTTTTTTCCTTTAATATTTTATCAGTTGCCCTTGTTGCTACATTTTTTGCTAAATCGTGGTATGTCATTTTTGTACCTTTAACCTTTTCTTTTCCTTGCAAGGATTTATTAGAATCTTTATTCATTCTATAATGAGTATTTTTATCATTTTCATCAAAATCTCCAAACAAACCAAAAAAATCAAATTTCTCATTCTTTTTCAAATCAAAATCTCCAGTTCTTAATTTAGGTTCTAAATACTTTTCTCTAAACTCTTTAATCTTAATTCCATCTTCAAATAATGGAATCATATCTGCTGAAAATTTTGACATATCTCCTCCCTGATCCTTGTAATACTGTACATACAACTCAACATAGTTTGAATGAGAATAAAAATCTTGAACTGTATGTAAGAGTATTCCTAAAGCGTAGTAATCATTCGTACGTTTTATTATACTTTTAACTTCATTTATGCTTTTCCAAGTAGATTGAATTTCTGAAAAGTTTTTCCTATTGTCAAAATGAAGATCTAATCCGAATCCCATATAATCAGCATTTTGTACTCCAATAGACAATGCTTTTATTTGAAACATGTTAAGTTTATTTTGTTTTGCAACATTTTCAGTTATTTCCTTATGTATAGGCACTTCAAAATTACCTTTTTTATCAACAAATAAATTTGGATTATCAGCACCAAATCTGTATGGTGTCCATTCTGGTGCTTCACTAAACATTTTGTCAACACTAAGAAAATAACCCAACCTGCTATTGTATATCCTGTCTCCAAAATTTAAAGCATTACCATTTCCATAAATTTCATTATCATTTTCCTTACTATTAAACCCATATCTATACTTCGGCTTTATCGGTTCAAAATTCCTCTCATTTATTTCGCTGCCAAAAGCGTAGTAATCTCTGATACTTAATACTTCCGGCTTGTAGTTCAGCACTACCACACCACTCACATTATCCTGCACTTTCTTATCACTTACAACTACTCTCACATTGCCTAACCAATCTGAAAGTTCGTAACGTTTCTTGCCATAATACACACCCACCAAACTACTTCCACTACCTCCTAAAAATGTTGTAAATGTTGGGGTTGTAGGCAATGGTGAAATGGATGGCGGTAAAGTAGGTAGCGTTTTCATTGTACTAATTGGTGATAAATTTACTGTTTTTCCTTTTGTCTTTTTACCTAAATAATTTCTATCCTCCAAATACCCTATCCTCTCCGTGCCGTAAATATTAAATTCTCTCGTAAATAAACTATCTATCAAACTACCAACTTTTATTTCATACACCGCAAGTGTATTACCTTGAGCATCTTTTATGTATATCTCCTTTCTCTTATTCTTCACATCATACTTTACTACTCTATCCCCATTCGCATCATAAGCAAACTCCAATCTCTTTCCAAAGCTCACACTATCTATGCTCTTCACTTTGTTGTAGTATGTCCATCTTATCAGCATATTCTCGCTCTTGTCCTTCACCAAATTTCCCGTTTTATCATATTCGTAATTATCCACATCTATCTGATTATCTATGTCCCAAGTATACAAATTATTCGGCACTCCATCAAGCACTCGCCTCAATCTGTTATTCCCCGCATAATACACATACTTCAATGAATCCATAACACTTCCCTTCGCCCACCTCAATACATTTGTTATGTTTCCATCTCTGTCATAATCAAATCTCTCTTCATATTCATTCACACTCACATACCCGCTTCCTGCATTCTTTCTGTGTTCTACAACCCTCAACCTATTCAACCCATCATATCTATACCTCCTTCCCATCTCTTGCAATGTATCTTCACTTATCACCACTCGCCCTATATTACCATTATACAAACTCACAAAACTATCCACACTCAGCATCACTCCACTCACACTCCTATAATCCCCGCCATAATACCCAATCTCATAACTCATCACATCCTTGCCCGTGTATTGATTTGTCCCTCCTACCTTACCATCTCCACCTGCATCCACATTCTCATCATTCCTAAATCCATTCATCCCCTTCATCCAACCATTTATCGTAAATATATTGTCCTGTCCTGCCACTCGCCGATCTCCATACTCCTTTCGCATCATCACCCTGTGCAAATAATACCTATACCTTCCATCCTCCTCCCAATTCCATCCATCCCTACTCGTCTTCACACTCACCAATCTATTCATACCATCATATCTATACTTATGCAGCCACTGCTCCCCTGCCACGCCCTCCTGATAATACACGCCCTTCACCTTCCCACTCACCACATCATACTCATACCTCAATCGCTTCCAACCAATATTCACACCAAATCCATCCAATTCCCTCACATAACTATACATCCTCTCCACATTCCCCAATACATCATAACTATACGCATACACTTGATCAACTACATTGTCGCCATCCTCATCCCGCCACCTCGCACTCACTCGGTTCTTCAAATGCTTCTGCACATATCCACTTGGCAAGCCGCTGTATCCCACATCATACAAGGTAACCACTCTCTCTCGCCTGCCACTTATCCAATTCTGCGGATGATTCCACGCACTCAAATCACTCATCGTCGGCACTGCGCTACTCTTGCCTATCCCTTGCTCTACTACCCTGCCCCTGTAATCATACTTAATATATCCATACAGCAAACTATCCTTCATCCGGCTATTTTGCATCGCCGCTAATCTAAACTTATTATCGTACATCATCGTATCTCGCCCGCCATCTGGCGTCTCCTGCACTACCTTCGCATTCAAACTGTTATACCTATACTCGCTTCGCTTATTGTGCAATGGATACAAGCCACCCGCTCCACTCAATCTATACGCCTGCACCTGCGCCACCTGCGTTGCACTCAACTTAACCACACCTTCCGGTGGCACCGTCTCCAACAAATTCCCAACATCATCATACAAATACAATGTGTAATACTCCTCTTGCTCCGGCAATGCTATCTCCATAAATTCCTTCAACTTCTTGCACTGCTTCACATACGCCTCCACAAAATAATTCTTCAACGAATCCATATACGCCTGATACTTCACACTCGCCACATTCGCCGCATTCGCCACCTGCGCCGCCAAACATCCATCCTCTAAACTATCCGCCTCCATCCCCTCCAAATTCGGCACATCCGCACATACCAATGTGTTTGTCTTTATTACTTCCTCGGGAATAGTAGTGTGATAATAACAAGCACCAGTATTTGCCTGTTCTGGACATTGCCCCTTATCTATTACTTTTATTTTCACTGTATCTGTTATTATTCCTGTATTCACATCCTTCAATACCAACCATAGTGTATCTGTACAATATGCAGTATTTCTGTAAGGTATAAATACAGATGTTATACTGTGCCCAAATATACTGCTAATTGGCTTTGAAAACAAAATTTTCAAATAATAATTTTGACAATTTACTGGAACTGTGTAACTACTATAAATTACTCCAACATTTGGATTATTAGCACTCACACTCCATGAATTTAAAGGACATCCTGCATAATAACAACATTGTGTAGAATAAACGAATCTATTGATACAAGTATCTAAAAAACAACTATCTGGCATAATTAAATTTAAAATTTGTGGTAACCTATCATTGCAATAACTACAATTAAATTCATTACAGGAATTATAATCTATACTCATAGTATCCTTCAAACAATCAATATCCAAACAAGTTTTACCATTAATAATTTCTTTTCTTAATGAATCATTAGCATCATAATACCATAAACTCATTGTAAAATAATGCACGCCGCTTGCACTTCCTGTATATTGCAAATTCTGTATGCCCACTATCTTATTATACCCAAATACTACCGTAGATGTATTGCTTATGGTCAATTCTACATTTGCTCCATACACATTATTCGGCAATACACAAGCATTGCCTATCTTCAACTCTAACTGCTTTCCCGGCGGTACTATCGTGCTTGTTACACTTGCCGGCATCCCTCCCGTTAATGCACTTAATCCTGCCACATTGTAAAACGAACAACTATCAATTCCCGCACTTAATCCCGTATTCAATGAATCGGTCATAAATAACATTTGTATCAAACTGTTCAATGCCTCTTGCTTGGTACATCTGCATTTTGCTACACTATCGCCATCTTTTCCCACCACCCCTTCATACCAGGCAGTATCTAATCCCATCAATTCATCCATTCTGCCCCATCTTTTATCTTTTTGAGATAAAACAAGGTATGATTGATAATTACTTATTTGTGTTAAATTAGAATGAGGGGAACTTCCGCTGCCACAACTTACATTGAACCACCAACTACTTGAAATATTTGGTAAATTGCCATTCACAGGTGTAAAACTGCTTGTGGTTGTATTTGTACTAATAGAAGTATAAGTTTTCACTGATCCAATCACGCCATTATACGCTTGTTTTAGCATCGCTCTCTTATGCAGATATTCCATCAGCACTTCATGCTTTAATGAGGTATACAATAGCACCGCCATCTCTGCCGCACTCGTATCAAGCACTACATTCGTAGCCGTTGGCACAGTTCCACAATTGCTCATCATATTAGCAATCTGAAATAATGATTTGCCGCTATTGTTGTAATTCGCTATCCTCTCCATCATCCTATCCTTTGCACTCTTTCCTCCCGAACAAAAACTGCTTGTTTGCGAGTTTGCCCAATCATACGGTCTCATCCATCTTACGCCCATCTTGGTCATTCCATAAGTACTATTAAAAAACGGATCATTGTGAATGATATTGCTATTAAATGTAGGTCCTCCACTACCAATTAATTTTTCAGGATGGGCTTGCAAACTATCATCAAATGCAAAAGTGTTTCCATACAGAGCCGTTGTCGGTGTTTTAATAGAATGATCACATTCCCACCAATAAATAAACTCGGGATGATAAATCACTAAACTCTTTGCCCACGATGGCTTAAACCTGTCAATAAATTCCTCCGGTTTCAAATACTTCGGATAGGTATAATACACACCATTTGCCCCTAACCACTTTTTGGTTGTATCTACTAAATACTGATTGCTCACTGCACTACTCACATCTAAATCTACCTTATCAATATTCCCATTCTCATCCAAATAATCTCCTACCCAACTCACACCATTAAAATAAATCGGATATTGATAGGGATATTTACCAGCAAATGACGATGGAAGTAATGGCGGTATTTGCGGACTTAAGTTATAAGATAAAATTCTATTCTTTGGTAAAAAGGTATGTGAAGATGAATTATTAAAAATAGAATAATCATCTCCATTCCATGTCATCGCTCCTGTTAATGTATCTCTTGTATAAGTAGCATACTGCCCTCCAGGACTAACATCTCCAAGCATTATCATATAAATGTTGCTGCACATATCCCCTAAACTGCTACTATCACATTCTGTATTACATAAACTCGTTCCGGGCGGCAATGCTTCATTCCCTCCTGTAAATAAACTATCTGCACATCCACTACAACCTGTATTACATAAACTGCTATCTATCTTCTGCAATTCCTCATTCAAAAAATCTTCATAACTCTTTATACAATGATTATTTGCTAACCAATGCTCATAATACTTCTTCAATGCATCTACATTCAAACTCAATTCTCTTACTATACTCACCTCTCCTTCTCCCCAATTCTGCACCACACTCACACTGTACTTCTTATTCACCGTATCACATACAAAATTCACACTATCTGGCACCACCACGCCTAACTGATTCGGCACATTATTCGGTGTATAATCATTCCCACAACTGCTTATCACTTTCAATTTCAAATCCCATACACAATCATAACAAGCATTTGAACATGTATCTACAAAACTATTTGCTTCTACACTGTATGTAAATCTTGCACTTCCTCCCGTTGTTACTATCGTCTTCATATACACATCTCCTAAACTATCAGCTGTCATTCCTGGCAATATCTCTCCATTCGCCCTGCTTATCAATACGCTCTTTATACTATCCTGAATCCCTGCAGTATCTACCGGCATTGTGTTGGGCGCACTTTTTACAAGTGAAGTAATCACCAACTTTCCCTGTGTATCTTTTATCTCGCTCCGCCATCCACCATTCGCATCTTTTACAAGCACCTTCACATAATGATTCGCATATCCCGCATTGTTTCCCAACAATCTATCCAACTCTTCTTGCAAAGGCGTCCCATAAAAATACAAAGTACTATGTTGCCCGCCTGCTTGCAAACTATCTCCTGCCAACCCACTCTCTCTTATCCTTGGCTCGGGCTCATTTGTATACCGCTTTACCACAAATGGATAGCCATTCGCATCTGGCACATAAGAATACCCCGGCACCGCATTACTCATATATCCATTCTGATTTGAATAATACTTTGCCGATCCACTGCTTTTATTCATCTGCCCCGGTAAATACTGCCCACATCCCGCTACCTGTGTAGAATCTAACATAAAATCTTTGTATGAATATTTTTGCGATGGATTTGCTGTATTCTTATTCAATGTCATATAATATTCTAACAACTTACCCACTCCATTCAACGACGAAGGATGCGTCTCCACCGATGGCAAAACTTCTACACCTTCCTTGCCATGCACATCATAAATCCACTCTTTTACCAATGCCACACTATCTCCATTCACCACACTCACTTCTTGCTTTTTCAAAAATAATCCATCATAATAACTCACTAAATGATGTCCATTGCCTTCTTCATCTACTACCAACTCATACACCCAGTTTCTATTCGGTTCCCAAACATTGGATGAATTTATTTGAACAATATCATCATTATAAGGTGGAACTAATAGTGACGCTACACTGCTTAACCCTTTTCTATTTACAGGATCATAATTATCTGGCATTGACCAAGGAAAATAAAAATAATCTCCACTCATCTGCTTCTGCACCGCCCGCACTCTGAATAATACATACCCCCTATCAAATATCGCCGGCAACTGATAACTCGTCCCCCCTTTCACCCTCACCCTCATCGCTTTGTCCCTGAAATAAGGATATAACTTATTTGATGGAATTATAGTGTTATTAGGCCCATAATCATCAATATACACCCACTCTAACTCATAAAACTCTGCACAACTTACAGGACTCCAATTTATGTTTATCACCTTCTTAACTGCATTCAAACTCGCCGATAAATTGTAATTACCCACAGCCGTATAACTCGGCATACATACATTCACTATCTCATCCGCACTTATATTAGCCATTATCTTTATCCTGCCATTCACATTCGTAAATGGAACCAACTGCCCACTCTTATCTTTTACCCTCAAAACATTGACTTCTATCTTATATACATTCGTCTTCCTCAATTCTTCTCTATCTAAACTCTCTCCATACTTTGTATAAAATATATGCAGCGTCTTAAATTCCGTTACCGGCAACAATGGACTACCCCCATACCACTTTACCTTCACATCTACAAAATACTCCATCGTGTCTGGCACTACCTCATGTTCATCATAATCTACATACAATATCACCTGCCCCTTACTCCCTGTATGTGCTACATTTGTTGATGTTATAATAGGAAAATGAATGTCTTGCACAAAAAGAAAATTATTTGGCGATGTAATAGTAGTATCAACAGTTTTAATCTGCAATGGTGAGGAAATATAATCTACCTGAGCAAAATGAAATTGAAAGATGGAAAATACAAAGATGAAAATGAAAATTAATTTGTTAATATTCAGCTTAAAATTAAACCGTAAAGTCGCAAAGCACTCAAAGGATAATATAAGTTTTAAGTTTTGAGTGCTGCCGCTTCTAGTCAGCTTGCTGATATTCATCGTCAGCATTTTTAATGCCGACGCTCTTGGTCGGCATCCTGACGACATTCGTGTCAGGACAAGTGCTGACATTTTGTAAAACAAAATCGTCAAGCATTTTGAGATATAAAAATGAAAAGAAGAAATTACAACTAAAAATGCAGACGACATAAGTGTCAGCATCCCGACATTTATTATCGTCGGGACTAAACACTCAAAACTCATAACTAATAAAACCTTTGCGTCTTTGCATCTCCGCAGTAAATAATTAAAAAAGAAGTAAATAAACAATAATTTCAATCTATTCAGCATACAAAAATTTCCAGGCACAAAGTACAAAAAATTTCTCATAAAATGTGAAAACATATTTTTGATTTTTTTTGGTTGGGGCAATTCATGAATTGCCCTTACAGGTTGGGGCGTATTGCCATACGCCCTTACAGGTTGGGGCGAATGGCAATTCGCCAAAGGATGTTGAACCCCGGAGGGGTTCAATGTAAATTAAACCGGAATTTTCGGTATCAATAAAGATACCGATCATCAAAGTATATATTATGCATCTTTAATAATTCCTTGTATTCTTCTATAAAAGAATGGTAAATATGATAATTCTCTTGTTCCTTAATATAATTTATCCAGTATTCCAACTTCTCGTCAGAAACAGAAAATGCTCCATATCCATCTTGCCATCCCTTAAAATGAGGAAATAACCACTTCTCCTTCATCATTTTGCTACTGGATAATTTCAAATCTTTTACAAGATCCGCCAGATTTACAGATGAATGTAAGGATAGCAATATATGAATATGGTTTTCTACACCATTAATACAATGTACATAGCAACCTTTTTTCTTAATTACACCTGCCATATATCTGAATAATCTCTTTCTTTCATCCTCTCCATTCAATGTGAGTTGTGCATTTTTGGTAGCAAACACAATATGGCAAATTATTTTCGTAAATGTGCTCATTTATTTTTTATTATTCTCTTTTAAGACCGATTTAATGTAAATTATATTCATTCTCATATTCCTTTATCTTTTTTGGGCAATTCGTGAATTGCCCCTACCATTTAATAAACGACATAAATGTCGTCCCTATTCACTTGCCGACGCTATTGGTCGGCATGCTGACCGCAAGCGTTAGCATTTCACTTCTATAATCCTGCCATCCCTTCGGGATTTTTTGGTGTTAATTTTTCACTCTTCACTCTTCACTCTTCACTTCTCTCATCTTTTCTCCATCTTCTTATACATCACAAATACATTTCCCTTTTCTGTTTCTTTTACTACCTCCTGCAATTCGTTTCTGTTATTATACACATATCTTGCTGCAAATCCATTTTCATCTAATACCGCTGCTAACAATTTTGTATATGGATAATACACAAAATTCTTAACCATCGCATCTTTTGGGTTGATTCTTACATCATCAACATACAATGGCAAATTACCTGCATTTTTAATCTTTATCTTTAATCTATCGCAAGCTACAGGATTTTGTAATGTCAACTCAAAACGATATTGCTTCCATCCTTCTATTTCAGGCGATTCATAAACTTTAGTTACATTTAATTTCGTCTGATTCAAATATATTTCCACATAATTACTATCCAACACACAATTAACCGGTGATGTCATACCTGCCATTACAATATTAAAATACTGTGATGATGGTGTTAATGGAATACACCTTGCCCACAAACTTATTTCATAAGTTCTGATGGTATCATAAGGTGCAAACTTATCTGAATAATACGAAGGATAAACATAAAATGGCGGTGGTGCAGAATAGGATGGAAAGAATTGTTTACTAAATCCTGAAATAACATTTGTATTATACACCAAACTATCATTAGGAACTAATTTAGCACTGTACAATCCTGTATGGGCAACTATTCCTGTTATTTTAGAGGAGTTAGCATAGATATTATCAAACCGGAAATGTGGTTTATAGGTGTTTGGAGTATCAACTGGCATGTAATTAAGTTCAAAACTTTCAAATGCAATTTCTTCACTTCTGGCATTATAGGCAATGGCTTCCTGCAATAAACCTTTCCATCCATATTGAGCAGAAGAGTATATACCACTTATATCATGTTCCTGAATAGGCACGCCATTGATGTTGCAATAATCCACCACACTAACCAATTTCCACTTAATTTCATTTGTCATCCATGTTCCAGTATATAACCAGAATCTATCAATTTTTTCATAATGTGATTGTTTAGGTAATTGCACAGAAGTGTTTATATTTTTCGGTATTCTGTTAGTATAATACACATAACTTTTATGAACTCTCCACGCGTTTCTTAAGTGATACACAAAAGGATTCACTTTCAAATTAGGAGGTAACATTCCATTAAACCCTCCCATAATTGGAACATCAATAACTGTATTTAATCCACCTTGATGACTTATTACTACATGATGAACATTTGGACATAAACCATTCATACTAAATGTTTGTATTGAACCAGGAGATAAATTAAGTGTCACTGTTTTTGTACAGCCCATAATGTCTTTTACTTGAATAGTATATGTTCCAGAACAAACATTAGGAATAACAAATGGATTTGATGATATAAAATAAGGTTGAACATTTGTATATGTTGTAATACTTCCAGATGGAGAACCTACTTTAACTGTATAACTACAAGGCGTTGAAGCTAAACACCACCCTCCACCTATTGCAAGAGATAAGTACCCATTACATCCACTACAAGATGGAATATAGTTTAATGCTGTTACATTTATTTGAGAAGGACCAACAACATAAGCAGAATTTGATATACTTAATACCACATTATTAGTATCTTTTAATATGACTTGATAAGGATTTCCACACGCACAAACATTATTAATGGTATAAGTTCCTGGTGTAGGCACCATTGTCAATGTTGGTAATGGAGAACATATAGAAGGCGACCAATCTAAAATATAAGGGCCAACGCATGCACTATTTATGTTTAATACTAATTTTCCATCACAAGTTCCTGCACAACTTACATCATATCCATTTAGTGTAACTGTAGCACAAGGTGCATTTAATAATGTACCACTAGAAGCACTTGTTTGTGTTACACTCTGTGATGTTGCTGAAAAACTTGTTGGTGAAACTGCAATGGCAGATTGATGTGGGCTTGCCACTGTTCCCGTAGATATTGTTGTAGAAGAATTATTCGTTATATTTAAGTTTGTGTATGATGGGGGACTAAAGGTTGCTGTATTAACAGTTTGAACACTTGCCGCCGCTGGTCCAGTTAAAGTATACGAAGAAGGTGAAACTGTACTTGTAGGATTTGTAGTGGGCGTAACAAAACTTAAATTTCCTTGACCAAGATAAATACTATCATTAGGAGTTAAACAAGCAGATACACTAATTGCACTTGAACAACTAGGGCAATGTCCAGTAATTCCACATTTATCTTGCACATTTACTGTCACTTGCACTACTGGCATATTACTACTTGCCATCGTTGGCCCCAGCATTCCATAAGTTGGATGATAAGTATAATTCTGTCCTGCAATTAAAGTACCAGTCCATGTACCAGATGTGTCTTTACAACTAATTTTACAACTATCACTTACAACAGAAAAATAATCTGTATATGTGCTTGCGCTCGCTGTCAAAATTTCTCTACTGGTATTTATCTGAATATTATTCACAGAAATCGGGCTTTTCTTCATCGTGTATTGCTCAACAAACTCTCCTAACTTATTTCTATTTCCTGATTCATACACCATCACATAACTCGTATAATTATTCACTGTATTACCACTCCTGTCTATCAAATAATTATTAGACCCTGCCTTGTATACCCACATAAAGTCAGCATTATTTGTTATACTCATTAATTTATCTCCATCTCTCAATTGAATTGTATTTGGAGTATAAGAAATAACCCCTGAATTATTTGTAATTATTTTCATAATAATTCCTGTATTCACAGAAGCACTACCCATATTCTTATAAACATGATAGGCAGGTAATGAAAAACTAAATCGTTCATTACCATACTTTTCCTTCACTGAATTTAATACATCTGCACCACTAACAGGATCAAATAAATAATGCTTCACACTTACATTGGCTCCCTTATCCATTATCTCTTCCTCCTTCAATACCCCATGCATATATACTGTTTTATTTACTACTGATGACCTGAAAACACTCTCAGAATAATTCACATTTGGCCACGCAGTTGGAATAGGTATAGGAAAGATACCAACTATTGAAAGATCCAGATTTAACTGAAGTTGAAAATTACTACTAATACTTTTTTCTTCTCTCCAATCTACAACCACATCCATATCAAGCCCACTGTAAGCACTTTCTATTGAATTATCATCTTTCAAATACTTAACAGGATCAAAAGTGTAATGGTATATCTTATGAGTAACAAGTGTATTCTTTCCATCATAAATTTTTACTTCTTTAGGTTTTCCCGGCATATCACTTAATACCGTACAAAATCCCTGTGATGCTACGGCATGTGTAAGTTTTACATAATTTAAATTTTTCACAACATGATCTTGATCCATTGGCGTACTCTTCATTTGAACAGGAAAATCATAATCAGTATAAAACCAATGCTCTTCATAGCCATTAGAAGAATATGGTGCTTGTACCTCTTCTTTTACAACCACTCTTCTATATCCAACAGAAGGACCAGGCATCTGTCCTTCATTGATAGGATTATAATAAGTATAATTGATATTTGGCGTCAATAATCTGGTCCATTTCATAATAGCAGGGAAACTTGTATTATTTTGATAACTAATTCCTCTCCTTAATGTATTTTCATCTGCTCCTACCATTGGCTCATTGGCTGCTACACCACTACTTGTTCCATTTTGCATTTCATAATAATATCTCTTTACATGTGTTATATCAGCATTACTCTCTCCTGTTTTTGACTGCCAGTTGTTCTTGTATATAACTCTTTTTACTCTGCTCGTTCCACTGTATTTTCTATCCCTTACACATAATCTAATCCAACTATATTGTGGGGCAATATTTTTTCCAAATCCCTTTAAATCCATATACTTAAAAGGACCGCTTAACAATGCCACTAATTGATTAGCAAAAAAAGATGGTGATTGAATGAACTCATTAACCACAAATTGCACTACACTTATTGGATCATCATAATAAGTTGGTGTTTTATCCTGATAAAAATGTTGAGCATTTGTAAATACCCATTGCATAGCCGCCATTTGAAATGGATGATAAGTAGAACCTTTATATGAAATGTTTTTCAACTTAATTGCTCCATAATACTTATTTGTAGAATTATCTTTAAATACATTTTTTGATTCAATCTCTGCAAAACCATAAACCATCTCATATCTGTTGCCAAAATTCCCACCCGGTTTTGTTACATTCATAGCAACCTTAAAATACATTTGTGAATTCACATCCTCTAAAAAATACTTATTAAACTCTGCTTGTGCCGTACTTAATGAAACACTTGAAGGTATATCTGTTTCAAATATCAACCAACTTCCAGTTGAAATATTAGTAATAGTACCAGGTAATCCTAATGAATTGGAACTGTTACTTATAGAATGTAATCTAAACATCTGCATAGCCCGTTTATCTTGCACATATACATAATCATCTGATTCATACTCTATTTCTATGCTACCTCCACCCGGTAATTCAATCTGTTTTAATCTCCATGCCTGTGCCGCTGAATCTGCTTGTGCTTTATCACTAGGTCTGTAAGGATACAATGTATTATTACTTCCTAAAATTGGATTCATATCATTACCATATCTGTCATTCCTGCCTAAATTATATAAAGGATTGTTTGAATTATATGTGAAAAAATATTTGCTGATTTGATCTTTCATACTATTACCATTCATAATAATAACAGATTTTAATGTCAACTTACCACCATTGTTAACAAGAGAATTTGGAACTCCTTGACATAGAGTATAATCATATACAAAGTATATTCTCTTCTTTGCTCTTAATGCTTGTAAAGTAGACTGTTTGTGTAACAAAAATTCTTGTAAATCATACAATACTATACTATCCAATTTATGTAAATATTGAGAACCCAATCCTCCATTTTCACCATTCGCCTCTCTAGCATCGCTTCTTTGACTGGTATAAAAAATGGCAATCTCAGTTTTACTCCTTACAGTATCTATATACCAAACATCTTTTACTCCATAACTGTATACCCCCATTCCATCATCATTTTTACTAAGAGCACCTGGCTGATATTGTGCAATATAATTTAAATTACTCATAGGACTTCTCCATTTGTAATCAGTAATTTTTCTATTGTAATGAAAAATCAAATAATCACCTGCATCATCTGGCGTTGGTCCATCGCCCTTGATATCACTGTATTCTGGTGAATATATTTCTGTTAAATGATAAGCATACACATAAGCCGGTATTTCTTGTGAATGATAATAATGTTGTAAACCTTTGCTATTTGAAGTTGAATTATCTCCAGGATTATAAGTAGTTGTTGGAACATTTAGAATATTGAAATTACTTCCATCAAAAGTCGCTTCTCCTCCAATATTAAAAGAAACTTCTTTCTGTAACTTATTGTATGCAGGACAGCCAAAAACAAATCTTTGTCCTTTTTCATTCAAAATCTCAATATGTGTAATATGATGGTCTTTACTTACTATATTTACACTATCATAATACTGCTTGTACAGTTTATTATATAGAGGATGTAATTTAATTTGCTTATATTTTATTGGCAGAAAAGTAGTAGATGATGCTGGATATTCTGGGCCATTATATTTATCTGCAAATACTCCCAATGCAGATCCACTTGATGAAGAACCTACTTGCAATGAATTTTGTAAATAGTAATTAAATTTATCTTTATGTAATTTATATGCTACTGCGTCTGTGTTGTACATTCCACCAAAATAAGTCGTAGATATACCTTTACCACCATCTTCAATTTTTCTAAAATAGATATTTGAAAATCCATTTGAAAATTTATTACTATTACTTGTGCTTCCAAATGCATTGTTCTGAATAATCCAATATCCTGAATTTTGAGTAGAAACTCCATAAGTTGGATTCAAAGCACCTTTAAATGCATTGCCTGCACCAAATTCAAAATCTACTTTTACATCATGCCCTTTATTAGCTACAAAATTATGATTACCTGTTAAAACTGCAGTATTTTTGAAAGCCCTATAAGTGCCTGAAAAACCCATCGTGTGCACATTAAACATATCTGGCTGAACTTGAGTTTGAGGTAAATAGGGCACTCCCGGCATATATGCTAAATCTTTTTCTCTATATACATCTGTCAATACATCTCCATCATAAGTAACATTATTCATGTATAAATACCCCATACCTTTATAATCTACCTGCTTTTTGAATAATTTTTGAGAACTATAAAATCCACTAAAACTTGTACCTGTTCCTACCCAAAAAGTTTCAATAGGCACTTTTACAGTTACTGCTCCCGAAAAATTTTTATACCTTAAATTACCAGATGGCGGAAATGATAAAGGCGAATAACTTATATTTCCCTCAAGAACATTAACATCAAAATCATTTTTGTACTGATTTTTATACAAATCTTTAATAGTACTTTTCATATTATATCCAAAATTTACCCCTTGAATACCCGAAGAACTACTAACATTAAAATTAAATCCTACATTTCCCACCAAGGTCGTAACATTATCTGAAAATTTTTCAGATAAAGATAATCCAGGACTTAAACTTATACCACCTGAACCAATGGTATAATTTAATGATAAATCAAAACTGTTGTCTATCTTACTTGTATGCTTACTTTTGCTACTAATGGGAAAATCTAAACTATATCCACCACTTAAATTCCAAATAAAACCATTGTAAGTATTGTATCCTAATTGAAAAGATTTTTTGATTGATATCTTGTCTACTAATTTTTTAATTTTTTTCGGTAAAAGAACTAAATTACCTTTAAGTTTATTTATGTCTGATCCTATTATTTCTGATTCCATACCAATCCCCAACATCACAGTTGTATTCGGTCTTGTATTATTTTCTTCTTTAATAATGTCTCCATCAAAATCATCTGGCAATCCTTTCATGTGCCTGTCTATTGCACCTATATCTAAATTCCATCCTAATCCTACCCAACTGGCTTCTTGTTCCATACTGATATTGCTATTGTATGTTAAATTAAATGGATAATCATTCATCGTAAATAATGGAATATTGTAACTGAAATCTCCACTATACAAACTTACATTTTCAGCAGGTGTAAGCGCACTAAAACCACTGGACTCCGGCGTTTTAGGTCCTTCCGATAATGCTTTTAATGAATATACATCACCAAATAAAATAACTGATACCATAAATCCACTCGTCACTTTTGAAATCTTACTTCTTCTTATCTTTTCTAGAAAAGTGATTTTATTAAAACTTGAATTCATATAACTATTTCTTTTACTTTTTATACTTAATAATGTTAATATACTTTTTGAAAAGAATTTTAATGCTTTCATATTTGTCAATTTTGTTTTATTTGAAAATATTTTTCAATTTTACTTCTTTTGTTTTTTATTCAAATAAAAATGTTGTTCCGGAAAACCTGTACCTTGAATTTTAAAATCATATACACCATCACTCAATTCACTTAAATTTAGTACAAACAAATTCAAACCATTTTTCAATTGTATCCTGTCTGCTATCTTGGAAACTTTTATTTCTTTCTTAGTTTCCAAATTAACTACTTTAATGACAGGTTTTTCTACATTACCAAAGTGTCTTATTGCTATAAATAATGTATCAGAATTTAATTCAAACCATTGATCTTTTACATTTTCATTCAATTCTATATACGAAAAAGATGGGTGTAATTCAATAACTTTACTTTTATTATTCCCTTTAATATAAAAAACATTTGGTGAAGATACGGCCAGAATTTCAGAATTTTCATTTGTTGCAACTACTTGCCAAACATATCTTTTATCATAATCCAGTTTTCTTGCTGATGATGGATAAATTAAATTAGTTGTACTTAAATTCTTCACCATTAAATATTCCATATTCAAATACAAATCTTGTTCTGGACTCTGTGTTGATTCAACCACTCTAATAGTGTATTTAATTCCATCTCTATAAGGTGCTAAAGGCAACCATAAAAAGTTTGGAAACAAATTGTTCAAAGTATCTCCATTCGCAGGATATACTAATTCTATGTTATTGAAATACTCTATTGTTAATTCAAAAATTCTCTTAATCAAAACTTCACCAGCCCAATTACACCCTGCTGTGGTCTTTAATAATGTGTATTCTACTTTATAGGTGCCTGGTAATAAAAATCCTCCGCTGCTTTTCACTTTTGTATAAAAGTAATTATCTATCCATTCACTTTCAAATGGCGATACATCTTTGTTTCTTCTGTATACTGAAAAATAATTTTCGTTTATCTGAAATGTTTGTGTTTTGCTTTTATACTTTACATCCCCTGCTTTATCCATTAATTTCAATGTGGCAAAATAATAAGATCCATCTGTAATTTGAGAGTAAATGTCAATATCCCATAATCGTTCTACTGGAAAATATGTTTCTACTTCTCCATAATTTTTTATAATATCATAATAATTTACCACGCCCTGTGCAGTTGCAAATTTAATCATCATTGCACTTAATAAAATACCTCCTATTTTTTTCAATTTTCTTTTCATATATTTTATTTTACCAATTAAATATTAATGCAAAATTGCTATAAAAATATTCATTATTTAAAATGTTTGAATTATTAATGCTTATTACATTCGCTTCATTCCAAATACTTCGGTTTTGTCCATATCCAGCAAGAAACCTTATATTAAAATTCTTTATGACCTGTATATTCCCTGACACATCAATTCCTCTGTTCCATAGCCCATCATATTTATAAAATAAAAATCCATTTAAATTGATTTCTAACCACTTATTATTGTATCCGATGCCAGATTGAAAGGTGTAATTTTCTTTATACTTTTGATCAAGTTTCAGATCTCTGAATTCTAAATATTGAACATTTGCAGTAAATCTCCATTTATTATTCCAATCAAAAAATCCTTGTAATATAGCATTTCTCACCATTGGTAATGTTTCACTCTCATACGAATTTAATTGTAGAAATAAATTCTTTAATCCATTCCTGTTACGAATGTATTCACCAGAGTACGAGATTTGATGTTGTTCTGTCAATTGATTTGACATTCTATTTATATATCTGTAATTGATATTCATTCTGAAATGTTCGTTTATTTTCCACCTTTGTCTAAATTGAATAGATTTCCAGTAAGTAGTAACCGTTTTCAAGCCCGATAAATTATCTTGTCTATAATAACCAGATAAATTAATTTCAATTTTTTTAGTAATATACATTTGATTTTTCAATTCAACATATTGCTGATCTTTCATTAAAAATGGTGCTGCAGATGAAAAATAAAACGGACTAATTTGTTCATATTGAATACCTGTTTCTTTCAATACTTTTTTGAATTTTAGTTTCATAGCAGAATGAAAAGCATAACCAGTTTGTGTTCCAAAATTATTTTTTTGTTGTAAAATATTTCCAATGATATTATCTGCTGAAAAATTTTCAATCACTGGTAATCCTTGATAATAGTAGTTAGTATTTATATTTTCTGTAAATGCCTGTGAACCTGCTGCATTTAATTCATATTCTAATTTTTCTCCTATGAATTTATAACTCACAGTACCTATTTGATTATTTCTTTTGAATAACTCTTTATCTTTTCCTGAAAAACTATAGCCACTAATTTTTACTAAATGATTTTTACTTCTCATCCCTATATTTCCCCCGTTGATAATTTGCATACTACCATTCCACCATCCACCAAATTGATTCCAAAAAATTACCGGAAACAATCTGCCACTTATGGCACCCGCTTCAAATTTTCCAAACTTTGTATTTACCTCTAATCCATCTACCGTAACTCCATTACTCACAAATCTTTCTTCTTTATTCCAAAAAAATCTACCAGTATTAAATCTTTCAATTTTTGACATAAAATTTTCAAACTTATTCAATGGTAAAATACTTTTTATTTCATTTATTTCCATTCTTTTATCTTTTAATTGATTATATGTATTAATCACACTATCATTGATTTTCATTGATGAATTTTCTTTGATAGCATTTTCTTTCAATTCTAAAAGTTTTTTTCTGAATGCCTTTTCCTTTTCATAATTATCTAATAATTCTTTTAAAGCCATTGTATCATTTTTATTAATCATTTGTAAAGCCGCATTTTTTTGAAATTCTAATTCATTACTATCAGGCATAGATTTTTGAATACTATCAATCAATTCTATCAACTTAGCATTTTCATTTTGTTTTTGCTTTGATAATAAGATGTTTTCATATTCTTTCTCTAATTTTTGCATTGCTTTTTTTTGCAAATTCTGTCTTAATTTTTCTTGATTATAACTTATTGAAATTAAATTGGGATAAAAATTTTTTGTAACAAAGGCAGCATTCAAATTAGTGAGTTGTAAATTAATATCAAATGGCACTGAAAAAATTTCTAACTTTTGATTACTACGAATATAGTAATAAGTGGCAGGATAGGGTGAATAAAGAGATACAATGCTATTATAATTCATTCCTGCTTCTACTCTTCCTGAATATTTCACATTTTGACAAAAAATACTTTGACCAAAAATTAATAATATCAAAAAATTAAATAATCTTTGTTTCATATAGATTGAAAATTTTTTACTTTAATTCATTTCTGTCTTTTTTACTTAATTGAAAATTCTTTATTTAAAAATTTCAATCTTTATCGTTCGTTTTTCACCATTTTCAAATTCTATTTCTATAATATAAACACCATTTTTCAATTCAGGTATTTGTGATTTTAAAATACTTACTTCACTACATTTTTCACTAGTTTTTTCTACAAACTCAAAATCTGATAATTCAGATATTTTTCTTCCAAATATATCTATTACATTGGCTTTTTTCACAACATTTTCTTCTGATGTCATTAAAAACAAATCTTTTTGCACAGGATTAGGATATATTTTTAATACTCTGTTTCCTTCAATTTCAATACTTACAGTATCACTGGAAATAACACATCCCACGCTATCCGTTATATGAACATAATAATCTCCGCTTTGATGAACAATGATTGAATTACTTGTATCAATAGGATTACCATTGAAATACCAAACCCCTGTGAAAGAATTATTTGCTATCTTTAATGAATCACACAAATGTTTTAATGAAATAGGATCTTTACTAATTTGAATTAATATACTATCTCTCACTAAACAACCATTATTATCTACTGTTTCAAAATAATACCACCCATTTTGAATGGCATTAATATAATTTGCATTACCTGATAAAACATTTCCATAATACCATTGATATTGATTAAAAGTATCTGTCACATACAAACTATCACATAACTGATGAATTTGAACATTTGTTCTCGGGTATTGTAAAACACTAATTCTTGCAGTATCTGAAACACATGCATTTTCATCTATCATTACTAACCAGTAATCTCCACCTTCTACTTGTATGGTGTCCTTATTTAATCCATTACTCCACAATGGTTGATAAAAAGATTGATAATCTGTCCATAATTCTGCTTGTTCATTGTAACATATTGTAACATCACCATATATTTTTGGTGCAGGTCTTTTACAACTTATTTTTCCTGCAAATCCTGATGTTGCATTTTTTCTTACCACACTTACAGGAAATTGATTTGTGTCAGCAGAAATACTTTTAATATAACTACCCGAAATAAAAAAATTACCTTTCTCATCTACATCACAACTACTTGAAATCATTCTTGCCTTTATTATACTCGCATCAATTGTATGAATATATCTAACAACAGTATCTGCACTAATTTTGAATATTCCTAAATAATTAGCACTATCATAACCGCTCCTTGTAATTAATTGATTCACAAACTTTAAAGTATCAACAAATTCTATAGTAAAATATATTCCTGAACTTTGATCTAAACTTAAATTTCTACCTATTGTGCTATCTCCTTTTTGCACAATCCAATACTTTTGAACTGTACTACTTGTATCAATTTTCCATAAAATGGCTTTGCTTTTCTGAACTAACACAGTATCTGTATTATTTATCCAGATATTTCTCAATGTTCCACCCACATAGATATTTTTATTGTGATATTTTACATCCCATATTAGAGTTTTCGTGGTTTCTCCTTCTGGAAATTGTTTCAAATAAATAATATTCCCGCTATTTGTATTCATTTTCAAAATAAATGCATGTTCTCCACCACCATTTAATATACCTGAATAACCTACAATTTTCAAACTATCTTTGTAATGACCAGTACAATAAATATTACCAGATTCATCAAAAACCAATTTAGAAACTTTGTAATTCTTTTGACGATCATAGTTATACCCTACTTTAAACCATTTTCTTTGTAGTTGATAATTATACCCTGCGAGTAAAAGATTATAAATACCCCTTGAAGTATATGTTGTATCACTAAAATTTATAATTTCACCTACATAAGCACTAATGAATATTCCATTATTATTTACAATCATATCCTCCGCTTCAATAAATTGTGACCAGCACAAATTACTTCCACTTACAAAATTTCCATTAGTATCTAATTTGATTAAATATAGATTACTCAATCCATAAATTCCAACAATACTATCATTTCCATAGTATACTTTATCACGAAATTTTCCATACAAATAAATGGTATCAGAATAAAAAGATAATTTTGAATGATTTAATAAATTGCTCTTTAATTTTTTTTTCCATATTACATTTCCCTGCTTATCAGAATACATTACAATCAAACCATCTGGTCCTATTCCTCCAATTGAATTAATAATAGTTGTATCCTGTCTGTAAACAATAGTATCTCCAAAATTTCCTGCTATTATTATTCTATTTTTATTCGGAACAACCACTATATCATTTCCAACATCTTTTAACCCTCTATGATTTTTGAGGTTTTCAAACCATTCCCAGTCTTGAGAAAAAACAAAATTAATAATCAATAAAAAAACATTTATAAAAAAGTAATTCTTTTTCATACTAATATTTTTTTTTTGCAAAATTAAGTTAAATTTTAAAATAAAACAAAGATTTTTATTTGGTAAAAAGTATTTTGTTACCAATTTTCTTCGCAATACTCATACACTTTATTCAATCATCTTTAGAAATTGGTATAAAAAACAAAACCCTGTGAATGTATTTTACTCACAGGGTTTTAAGATATCTATCCGTTGAATTTTTATTTAGATTCTGCTTCTACTTCTTGTTTGCTTGCTAATAATCTTTCGTATTCTTCTTTTGAACTTACAATTAATTTTTCGTATTTTCTTAATCCTGTTCCAGCAGGTATTAAGTGACCAACAATCACATTTTCTTTTAATCCTAATAAATGATCTTCTTTAGCACTTACTGCAGCTTCATTTAATACTTTTGTAGTTTCCTGGAATGATGCAGCAGAAATCCAACTTGATGTTTGCAATGAAGCTTTTGTAATACCTTGTAATATCGGTCTTGCAGTTGCAGTTTGAGCATCTCTTGCTTGTACAAGTGGTAAATCTTTTCTTTTTAATACAGAATTGATTTCTCTTAATTTTCTTGCTGTAATTATTTGTCCTCTTTTTACTTCTGTAGAACCACCTGGATCTAATACTACTTTGTTTCCGTAAATTCTATCATTTTCCTGCATAAATTCTAACTTGCTCACTACTTGTTGTTCAAGGAAATTGGTATCACCAGGTTCTACAATTTCAACTTTTCTCATCATTTGGCGAACAATTACTTCAAAGTGTTTGTCATTCAATCTTTGTCCTTGTCTTCTATACACTTCTTGAATCTCATTTACAATGTATTCTTGCACAGCAGTTGGTCCTTTGATATTTAAGATGTCGTTCAAACTTATTTGTCCATCACATAAAGGATCACCGGCTTTTACAAAATCATTTTCCTGAACAAGAATATGTTTAGTCAAAGGAATTAAGTAAGTTCTTCTTTCTCCGGTTTTTGATTCTACAATAATTTCTCTGCTACCTCTTTTTACTTTTCCAAAGCTTACAGAACCGTCAATTTCAGAAACCACAGCTGGTTCAGATGGATTGCGAGCTTCAAATAATTCAGTTACTCTTGGAAGACCACCTGTAATATCACCCGATTTTGCAGAAACTCTTGGTATTTTTACCAATGTTTTTCCTGCTTTAATTTTCTCATTATTATTTACAATGATATGGGCACCTACTGGAATATTATATCTTTTTAATTCATTTCCAGCACTGTCAACAATTTTAATAACAGGGTTAATAGATTTATCTTTACTATCAATAATTACTTTATCACGGAAGCCAGTGTTTTCATCTACTTCTTCATGATAAGTAACATTCTCAATGATATTTTCGTATTCTACTTTACCCGCAAATTCTGCTACAATCACAGCGTTGTATGGATCCCATTCACAAAGTAACTGGTCTTTTTTCACTTTTTGTCCATTCTTAACGCGTAAGATAGAACCATAAGGCACATTACCAGTGTATAAAACAATACCTGTGTTTGGATCTACAACTCTCAGTTCAGATGAACGACCTACAACAACATTTACTTTTTCACCATTTTGATCTTCTGTTTCAACTGTTTTTATATCATCAATTTCAACAACACCTTCATACTTTGCTCTTAATGTGTTTTCTGACATCACTACCGAAGCAGCACCACCTGCGTGGAAAGTACGAAGTGTTAATTGAGTACCAGGTTCTCCGATAGATTGAGCAGCAATAACACCTACTGCTTCACCTAACTGCACCATTCTACCATTACCTAAGTTTCTACCATAACATTTTGCACAAACTCCAATTTTTGATTCACAAGTTAAAACAGAACGAATTTCTACACTTTCAATTGGAGATTCAGCTATTTTTTGTGCCACTGCTTCTGTAATCAATTCACCTCCAGCTACAATTAACTCACCAGAATGCGGATGATAAACATCATTTAGAGCAAATCTTCCTAAAATTCTATCATATAAACTTTCAATCACTTCATCTTTCTCTTTTAATGCAGTCATTGTAATTCCTCTCAATGTACCACAATCTGATTCTGTAATAATAACATCTTGTGCAACATCAACTAAACGACGAGTTAAGTATCCAGCATCAGCAGTTTTCAATGCTGTATCTGCTAATCCTTTTCTAGCACCGTGTGTTGAAATAAAATATTCATGCACCGATAAACCTTCACGGAAGTTACTAATAATTGGGTTTTCAATAAATTCAGAACTTGTACTTCCAGATTTTTGTGGTTTTGCCATCAATCCTCTCCAACCGCTTAACTGTTTAATCTGTTCATTAGAACCACGGGCACCAGAATCCAACATCATATAAACAGGATTAAATCCTTGTCTGTCGTTTTTCAAAGCATCAATAACAGTTTTTGTAATTTTCACATTGGTATGTGTCCAAATATCAATAATCTGGTTATATCTTTCTTTGCTGGTAATAAAACCCATGTTGTAGTTAGCAATTACTTCTTCTACTTTCTTTCTGGCTTCTTCAATGATTTCTTTTTTCTTATCAGGAGTAGTAATATCACTTAAAGTAAATGAAAGTCCTCCGCGGAAAGCCGTCATAAATCCTAATTCCTTAATATCATCAAGGAACTGAGCAGTTCTGGCCATTCCGACTTTTTTCAATACATTTGAAATAATATCCCTTAATGATTTTTTAGTAAGAACCTCATTAATATATCCCACTTCTTTGGGTACTCTTTGGTTAAAGATAACTCTTCCAACTGTAGTATCAATTATTTTGCTTACAAGTTTATCACCATCCAGTACATTATCTATTTTAATTTTAATTTTAGCGTGTAAATCTACTTTTCCTTCATTATATGCTAATTCTACTTCTTCAGGGCTATAAAAGATTTTACCTTCACCTTTCACTTTTTCATCAGGAGTACTTACTTTTTCTTTTGTGATATAATAAAGTCCTAATACCATGTCTTGTGAAGGCACCGCAATAGGCGTTCCGTTAGATGGATTTAATATATTATGAGAAGAAAGCATGAGTAATTGTGCTTCAATAACAGCGGCATTACTTAATGGTACATGCACCGCCATTTGGTCTCCATCAAAATCAGCATTAAATGCAGTACATACTAATGGGTGAAGTTGGATGGCCTTACCTTCTACTAATTTTGGCTGAAATGCCTGAATACCTAAACGGTGTAAGGTTGGAGCACGGTTTAATAAAACCGGATGACCTTTTAATATATTTTCTAAAATATCCCAGATAACAGGGTCTTTTTTCTCAACAACTTTTTTAGCTGATTTTACAGTTTTTACTACTCCTCTTTCAATCAAACGACGAATAATAAATGGCTTGAATAATTCTGCGGCCATATCTTTTGGCAAGCCACATTCGTGTAATTTCAATTCAGGTCCAACCACAATTACTGAACGACCAGAATAATCTACACGTTTTCCTAATAAATTTTGTCTAAAACGACCTTGTTTTCCTTTAAGAGCATCAGATAATGATTTAAGAGGTCTGTTATTATCAGTTTTTACTGCTGTGCTTTTTCTTGAATTATCAAATAATGCATCTACTGCTTCTTGAAGCATTCTCTTTTCATTACGTAAAATAACTTCTGGTGCTTTAATTTCAATCAATCTTTTCAAACGGTTGTTACGAATAATAACTCTTCTATACAAATCATTAAGGTCAGCAGTAGCAAATCTACCTCCATCTAATGGAACAAGTGGTCTTAATTCTGGTGGGATAACAGGTAAAATTTTTATGACCATCCATTCTGGACGATTTTCAATACGTTGATTACCTTGACGAAAAGATTCAATAACTTGTAATCTTTTGAGATATTCTTGTTTTCTTTGTTGAGATGTTTCATTAGATGCTTTATCTCTAAGTTCAAAAGAAAGTTCATCTAAATCAATTCTTGCTAATAAATCATGAACGGCTTCTGCCCCCATTTTTGCAATAAATTTGTTAGGGTCTTTATCGTCTAATAACTGATTTTCTTTTGGCAATTGATCTAATACATAATAATACTCTTCTTCACTTAAAAAATCAAGATATTCAATTCCTGGTTTATCTGCAAGAGGGATATTAGCAGCTGCACCCGGTTGAATAACTACATATTTTTCATAGTAAATAATAGATTCTAATTTTTTAGAACTCAATCCGAGTAAATAACCAATTTTGTTGGGTAATGAACGAAAATACCAAATATGAACAACTGGAACAACAAGATTAATATGTCCCATTCTTTCTCTTCTTACCTTTTTTTCTGTTACTTCTACTCCACATCTATCACATACTATACCTTTGTAACGAATTCTTTTGTATTTTCCACAATGACACTCATAATCTTTGATGGGTCCAAAAATTCTTTCACAAAACAAACCATCTCTTTCAGGTTTATAAGTTCTATAATTAATTGTTTCTGGTTTTAAAACTTCTCCTGATGATCTTCTTAAAATAGTTTCAGGAGATGCTAAACTTATTATTACTTTAGAAAAGTTGGCTTTGGGTTTTAAATTTGATTTTAGTGCCATATTTGTTTTTTATTTTTGTTTTAATTAGTAATTAAATTGAATAAGAATTTATTCTAAATTTACATCTAACGCTAAACCTTTAAGTTCATGCATTAACACATTGAATGATTCAGGAATTCCAGGTGTTGGGATATTATCACCTTTTACAATTGCCTCATAAGTTTTAGCTCTACCTGTAACATCATCTGATTTGATGGTAAGAATTTCCTGAAGAACATTTGCAGCACCATACGCTTCAATAGCCCAAACTTCCATTTCCCCAAATCTCTGACCACCAAATTGTGCTTTACCTCCCAATGGTTGTTGAGTAATTAAAGAATATGGACCTACAGAACGAGCATGCATTTTATCATCAACAAGGTGGTGAAGTTTAAGCATATAAATTACTCCCACAGTTGCTGGTTGGCTAAATCTTTCACCCGTTCCTCCATCGTATAAGTATGTTCTACCATATCTTGGAAGTCCTGCTTTATCTGTCCATTCATTAATATCTTCAGGACTTGCACCATCAAAAATAGGAGTTGCAAATTTTACACCTAACTTTTTACCAGCCCATCCAAGAACAGTTTCATAAATTTGTCCAATGTTCATACGAGATGGCACACCTAATGGGTTTAATACAATGTCTACAGGAGTTCCATCTTCTAAGAAAGGCATATCTTCTTCTTTCACAATTTTAGCAACTACCCCTTTATTTCCGTGACGTCCTGCTAATTTATCACCAACTTTTAATTTTCTTTTTTCTGCAATATATACTTTTGCTAATTTAATAATTCCTGGGGGTAAATCATCTCCTGAACTAATTTGGTATCTTTCTCTCTTGTATGCGCCTAAGATTTCATTGTGTTTAATAGTATAATTATGAAGTAACTGCTCAATTAACTTATTGGTTTCTTTATCGTTTGTCCAATGATTTGAATTAACTTCTGTATAATCAATTCTTTCTAAAGTTTTTTGTAAAAACTTACCACCTTTTGGTATAATTTCTTCTCCTAAGATATTTGTAACGCCAGCAGATGTTTTGTCTTTTACTAATTGATAAAGTTTATCAACTAATTGAGCTTTCAATTGTTTTGTTTTTTCTGTATAGTCTGCTTCTAACTTATCTAAAATAAGTTTCTCTTCTGCCCTTGCTTTTTTGTCTTTAATAACTTTTGCAAATAGTTTTCTGTCTATTACAACCCCTTTAACTGAAGGTGGCACTCTTAATGAAGCATCTTTTACATCACCTGCTTTATCACCAAAAATAGCTCTTAAAAGTTTTTCTTCTGGTGTTGGGTCTGATTCACCTTTTGGAGTTATTTTTCCAACTAAAATATCGCCTTCTTTTACTTCAGTACCTATTCTGATAAGCCCTGTATCATCTAAGTTTTTAGTTGCTTCTTCATTTACATTAGGAATTTCAGGAGTTAATTCTTCTGCTCCTAATTTTGTTTCTCTTACTTCTAATGTGTATTCATCAATATGAATTGATGTAAATACATCTTCTCTAACAATTCTTTCAGAAATTACAATAGCATCCTCAAAGTTATACCCTTTCCATGGCATAAATGCAACTAGAAGGTTTTTACCAAGTGCTAATTCACCATTTTGAGTGGCATAACCTTCGCAAAGAACCTGTCCTTTTTTTACCTTTTGTCCTTTAGCAACAATTGGTTTAAGATTTACTGATGTACTTTGATTGGTTTTTCTGAATTTAGTAAGTTTATATACTTTAACATCACTTTCAAAACTTACGAGTTTTTCTTTTTCTGTTCTGTTATATCTAACATGAATTTCATTAGCATCTACATATTCAATTACACCATCACCCTCTGCGTTAATTAACACTCTTGAATCTCTAGCAACTTGTGCTTCAATACCAGTTCCTACAATAGGTGCTTCTGGTTGTAATAAAGGAACTGCTTGTCTTTGCATGTTTGAACCCATCAATGCACGGTTAGCATCGTCATGCTCAAGGAATGGAATTAACGATGCGGCTATAGATGCAATTTGATTTGAAGCAACATCCATGTATTGAACATCTTCTTTATTTACAATTGGGAAATCTCCTTCTTTGCGGGCAACTAACTGATCTTTTAAAATTTCACCTTTTTCATTAATTGGTTCTGTTGCTTGAGCAATTATTTTATTATCATCCTCTTCGGCAGATAAATATACGATATTATTTAAATCAACTTTACCATTTTTTACAGGTCGATATGGTGTTTCAATAAATCCTAATTTATTGATTTTTGCAAAAACTGTAAGCGATGAAATTAAACCGATATTTGGTCCTTCAGGTGTTTCAATTGGACATAAACGCCCATAATGAGTATAATGTACGTCACGAACTTCAAATCCTGCTCTTTCTCTTGTTAAACCTCCTGGCCCTAATGCAGATAATCTTCTTTTGTGTGTAATTTCAGACAATGGATTGGTTTGATCCATGAACTGAGATAACTGATTAGTACCAAAGAAAGTATTTATTACAGCAGATAGTGTTTTTGCATTAATTAGGTCGGTAGGTGTAAATACTTCATTGTCTCTTACATTCATTCTTTCACGAATGGTTCTAGACATTCTTGCCAAACCTACTCCAAATTGACCAGCTAATTGTTCGCCAACTGTTCTAATTCTTCTATTACTTAAATGGTCAATATCATCAACATCAGATTTAGAGTTAACTAAATCTATTAAATATTTAATAATAAGTACTATATCTTCTTTTGTAAGTACTCTAATATCAATAGGCGTATCAATGCCTAATTTTTTATTTAAACGATATCTTCCTACTTCACCTAAATCATATCTTTTATCAGAGAAAAATAACTTATCAATGGTTGAACGAGCAGTTTCTTCATCGGTTGGTTCACTGTTTCTTAATAATCTATAAATATGATAAATAGCGTCTTTTTCAGAATTTGTTGGATCTTTTTGAAGAGTATTATAAATAATAGAATATTGATTAGAATCAGCATCTTCTCTATGAACTACGATGCTTTTAACTTGTGATTCTAAAATAATTGGTATATGGTCTTCTTCAATGATAGTTTCTCTTTCAAGAAGCACTTCATTTCTTTCAATAGATACAACTTCACCTGTTCCTTCATCTACGAAATCTTCAAACCATGTTTTAAGAATTCTTGCAGCTAATTTTTTACCTACTGCTTTTTTAATATCATTTTTATTAACAGGAATTTCTTCTGCTAATTTGAAAATTTCTAAAATATCTTTATCTGTGCCAAATCCAATTGCTCTTAATAATGTTGTAACGGGTAACTTCTTTTTTCTATCAATGTATGCGTACATTGTATTATTTACATCAGTAGCAAATTCAATCCATGCCCCTTTGAAAGGGATTACACGGGCACTGTATAATCTTGCACCGCTTGCATGTCTGCTCAAACCAAAAAATACACCGGGTGCACGATGGATTTGAGAAACAACAACTCTTTCTGCACCATTGAATACAAAAGAACCACGAGGTGTCATATATGGGATATTTCCCAAATAGACATCTTGCATAATTGGTTCAAAATCTTCATGTTGTGGGTCAGTACAATATAAATATAATTTTGCTTTAAGTGGAACGCTATAAGTTAATCCTCTTTCTAAGCATTCTTCCACAGTATATCTTGGAGGATCAATATAATAATCCTTAAATTCCAAAACGAATGTTCCCCTTGCGTCCATGATGGGGAAATTTTCTTGAAAAACTTTATACAACCCTTCATTTTTTCTATTTTCTGGTGTGGTTTCTAATTGAAAAAGATCTTTGAAGGATTGTATTTGAATATCTAAAAAATCTGGGTATTCCAGATTTATTGGATTGGTAGAAAAATTAACTCTACCAGTGCTTGTGTATTTAATTTCTTTTTTATTTTCTGAATTTTGTTTTGGTGTTGCCAAGGCAGTAAGTTTTTAGATTATTGATAAGTTGAAAGTTTGTAAAAACAACAAATACCGGAAAGAACCATATTCAGTTCTTCCCGGTTTTGTATGAGTTCAATAGTGAAAAATTATTTAACTTCAACTTTTGCACCAGCTTCTTCAAGTGCTTTTTTAATTGATTCTGCTTCTTCTTTGGAAATACCTTGTTTTACTGGTTTTGGAGCTTGGTCTACAAGATCTTTTGCTTCTTTTAATCCAAGACCTGTAAGTTCTTTTACAACTTTTACAACTCCTAATTTTTGAGCGCCAGCATCAGCAAGTATTACATCAAAAGATGTTTTTGCTGCAGCAGCATCTCCGCCAGCGGCACCACCTGCTACAACAACAGCAGCAGCGGCTGGTTCTATACCATATTGATCTTTTAAGATTTGTGATAATTCTTGTACTTCTTTTACTGTTAGATTTACAAGTGTTTCTGCGATTGCTTTTACATCTGCCATAGTGTTTAGTTTTTAATTGTTAGTGTTTAGTTTTTAATTATTAATTTTTGGTTTTTTAGTTTTTAGTTTATGTTTTGTTTTAAGTTTTTAGTAAATTGAAATTCAATATAACTCAAAATTCACAAATCAAAACTAATTAAGCGGCGTTTTCTTCGCCTTTTGTTTTGTTTTCTAATGCAGAAATTACGCGGCGAATTGGTGATTGTAAGAGTCCGATAACATCTGCAATAAGTTCGTTTTTAGTTTTAAGTTGAGATAATGTTTCTACAGATTCATCTCCAACATAGAGTGTTTCTTCAACGAAAGCTGCTTTTAATATTGGTTTTCCATTGCATTTTTCTTTGAACTCTTTAATGATTTTAGCCGGAGCATTAGGAGCTTCGTATGCAAACATCAAAGCAGTTTCACCTTTTAGGTATGGAATTAAATCTTTCAATACATCTTTTCGGTTAGATTGTTCAATGGCTTTTTCAATGAGAGTATTTTTAGCCACTTTCATTGTTACTTTTTTCTCAAAGCAACTACGACGAATTAAATTTGTATTGATTCCGTTAATGGTTGAACAATCTACTAAATAGATTTTATCTGTAGAGTTAATTAAATCAACTAATTCACTAATAACTTGTGCTTTTTCTTGTTTGTTCATAAGATAATTTTTTAGATGATTGTTTTGGTATCTACTTTAATACCTGGTCCCATAGTGCTGCTTAATGTGATAGATTTAATGTATGTTCCTTTTGCAGCTGCAGGTTTATTTTTCAAAACGGTTTGAATTATTTCATTTGCATTTTCTGCAATTTGTTTAGGATCAAAAGACGCTTTACCTGCAACAGAATGAATAATACCAGTTTTATCTGTTTTTAATTCAACCTTACCTGCTTTTGCATCCTTAATTGCTTTTGCAACATCCATTGTAACAGTACCAGTTTTTGGATTAGGCATTAAACCACGAGGACCTAGAATTTTACCTAATGCACCTATTTTTCCCATAGCAGTAGGAGTAGTGATAATTACATCTACATCAGTCCAGCCACCTTTAATTTTTTCAATATATTCGTCCATACCTACATAATCAGCACCTGCCTTTTTGGCTTCGTCTTCTTTATCAGGTGGAACGATGGCGAGAACACGAACTGTTTTTCCTGTACCATGAGGAAGCATAGCAGTTGCTCTAACTAATTGATTCGATTTTTTTGGATCTATCCCTAATCTAATTGCAATATCAATAGTTGCATCAAATTTAGCCGTATTGGTTTCTTTTGCTAATTTTGCGGCTTCTTCAAGTGGGTAAACCTTTGTAATATCCACTTTTTTAAGTACTTCTTTTCTTTTTTTGGTTAGTTTTGCCATAAGTTTAAGTTTTTCCCTCCCGCGAAATTTTGCGGTAATAGTGGGTTAATGAATAATTAATTTTTAAAAGGGGCTTCGCCAGTAACATTTACACCCATACTCCTAGCGGTTCCTGCAACCATTTTCATAGCGCTTTCAATTGTAAAGCAGTTCATATCGGGTAATTTATCTTCTGCTATTTTTCTAACCTGTTCCCATGAAATACTGCCTACTTTTTTACGATTGCTTTGATCAGAACCTTTTTGAATTTTAGCATATTCTTTAATCTGAGCAGCAACAGGGGGTCTTTTAATAATGAAGTCAAAAGTTTTGTCAGAATAAACATTAATAATTACAGGTAATAGTTTATCCTTCATTTCTTGCGTACGAGCATTGAACTGCTTGCAAAACTCCATTATATTTACCCCTTTTGCACCTAATGCAGGTCCAATAGGAGGAGCTGGGTTAGCGGCACCACCCTTAATTTGTAATTTTACGATTGCGAATAATTGCTTTGCCATAGTTATTTGTTGTTTTAGTTAGAAGATTAAGATAAGATTTTAAGTTGGAAGCAGCAAGCGGACTTAAAACCATACTTAATCTTCATTATTTTTATTCTTTTTCAACCTCCCCAAAGTTTAATTCTACGGGAGTTTTTCTTCCAAATATTTTTACAGTTACTCTTAATTTCTTTTTTTCAGAATTTATTTCTTCTATAATCCCAACGAATCCATTAAAAGGTCCATTAATAATTTTTACAGATTCCCCTATTGTATAATTTGTTTCAACTGTTCCTTCAGATTCAGATAATTCATCAACTTTCCCTAATAATCTGTTTATTTCACTTTGTCTTAAAGGTACAGGTTCTCCACCTTTTGTTTCTGCTAAAAAACCTAATACTCCAGGTGTATTTCTAATAGTATGTTTTACTTCTCCATTTAAATTTGCTTCAATAAGAATATATCCAGGAAAATAATTTCTTTCTTTAGTTATTTTTTTTCCATTACGAATTTGTATAATTTTTTCAGTTGGGATAAGTACTTGAGAAACAAAGTTAGAAAGATTTAAACGAGCCAATTCTGATTCTATGTAAGATTTTACTTTTTTTTCTTGACCACTAATAGCTTTAATTACATACCACTTCATTTCGGTATGTGGTTTTACTGAGGTTTCCTGTATGTTGTTATTCTCTGTCATTTGATGGAAATTAAAATTTTACTACAAACTATTTACTAATTGATAGATGAGTTCCATTATTTTTGAAAAAGCACTATCCATTGCAAATACCAGCAGAGCAATGATAATAGAAGAAACAAGGACAATAACAGAACTTTCCTGAAGTTCTGACCATGTAGGCCAACTTACTTTGTTTACAAGTTCGTTGTATGATTCTTTAATAAAGGTGGAAAAAGATGACATTGATTAATTTTTGGGGGTGCAAATGTAAATAAAATTTCAATATCAAAAAAATATTTTTAAAATTATTTTTTTGATAAAATTTTTTAGCACGGGCAGAGAGATTCGAACTCCCATCAACGGTTTTGGAGACCGCTATTCTACCATTGAACTATGCCCGTATATTAACACAAAATCCCATTCTCCTGAAAGATTCAAAAGAATGGGTAATTTTGTGAAAAATGATTTTTAGTATTACTCTAAAATTTCAGTTACTTGTCCAGCACCTACAGTGCGACCACCTTCACGGATAGCAAATCTTAATCCTTTATCCATAGCTACAGGAGCAATAAGTTGTACTGTAATAGTTACATTATCTCCTGGCATTACCATTTCTCTACCTGGATCTAATTGAATCTCACCGGTCACATCAGTAGTACGAAAGTAGAATTGTGGTCTGTATTTGTTATGGAAAGGAGTATGTCTTCCACCTTCTTCTTTTTTAAGGATATAAACTTCTGCCTTAAATTTAGTATGTGGTGTAATAGATCCTGGTTTAGCAATTACCATACCTCTACGAATATCTTTCTTTTCAATACCTCTTAATAAAAGTCCAACATTATCTCCAGCTTCACCGTAATCTAGAATTTTTCTAAACATTTCCACACCAGTAACAGTTGTTTTTAATTTATCAGCATTAAATCCAATAATTTCAACTTCATCACCAGTATGAATGACTCCAGTTTCAATTCTACCAGTTGCAACAGTACCACGACCAGTAATTGTAAATACATCTTCTACTGGCATTAAGAATGGTTTATCTTTATCACGGGTTGGCAATGGAATGTACTCATCAACTGCTTTCATTAATTCTAATACTTTTTCAACCCATTTTGGTTCTCTGTTCAATGCACCAAGTGCAGAACCACGAATAACAGGAACATTAGCTCCATCATAACCATAGAAAGAAAGTAAATCTCTTACTTCCATTTCAACAAGGTCTAATAATTCTGGGTCATCAACCATGTCTACTTTGTTAAGGAATACCACAATACGAGGAACTCCTACCTGACGAGCAAGTAGAATGTGTTCTCTTGTTTGAGGCATTGGTCCGTCAGTAGCAGCTACTACTAAAATAGCGCCATCCATTTGAGCAGCACCTGTAACCATGTTTTTTACATAGTCAGCGTGTCCTGGACAGTCAACGTGTGCATAGTGTCTGTTTTCTGTTTGATATTCAACATGTGAAGTATTAATAGTAATACCTCTTTCTTTTTCTTCAGGAGCATTGTCAATTTGATCGAAAGATCTCGCCTCTGCTAAACCTTTTTCTGCTAATACTTGTGTAATAGCAGCAGTTAAAGTTGTTTTCCCGTGGTCAACGTGACCGATTGTACCGATGTTTACGTGTGGTTTTGAACGGTCAAATTTTTCTTTTGCCATAGTTTTTTAGTTTTAGATTTTAGTTTATTTTATTTGTTTATTTTTATCTGATTTTATTAAAGTTTATCAGATAAATATTTTTTCATCAGTTGAGAGCTGTTGAGCAGGATTGAACTGCCGACCTCTTCCTTACCAAGGAAGTGCTCTACCACTGAGCTACAACAGCTAATATCTGCTGTTATGTAATGTGCATTTTGAGAGCGGAAGACGGGGCTCGAACCCGCAACCTTTAGCTTGGAAGGCTAAAGCTCTACCAATTGAGCTACTTCCGCAAATTGTGCAAGTGGGTGGTGATGGATTCGAACCACCGAAGGCGTAAAGCCAGCAGATTTACAGTCTGCCCCATTTGGCCACTCTGGTAACCACCCACAATTGAGCCGAGGAAGGGACTCGAACCCCCGACCAGCTGATTACAAGTCAGCTGCTCTACCAGCTGAGCTACCCCGGCTAATTATTTAATTCAATGTTCGTTTTATTTTTTTGAGGGTGCAAATATACAAATAACACTATCAATTTTCCAAATGATTTTTTATTTTTTTTAAATAATTTTTTAAGAATAAAATAATAAATTGATTTTCAAACATTTATATTTATAAACTGCAACTATAATTTTTTTATTAATGTTATACCGTCTCTAATAGGAAGTAATGTATAAAATACATCAGTTTGTTGAGCAAGAAAATCATTAAATTCTTGAATTTTTTTTGTAACAGGTTCTTTTGCTGGTTCAGAAACAAGCCCTTTCCATAAGGTATTATCTATTATTAGCCATCCATTATTGTTTAACAAAGGTAATAAAAGTTGATAGTATTGTAAGATATTTTCTTTATCTGCATCAAGATAAATTAAATCAAATTTTTCTTGAATTGATGGAATAATTGATAAAGCATCTCCTGTAATAATTTGAATATTTTGGTAACCAAATTTTGTAAAAAAATCATTGGCTAAATTTGAAAACTCTTGTTTTTTTTCTATTGTTGTAATTTTTCCGTTTTTTGCTAATCCTTGATAAAGACATATTGTTGAATATCCTGTAAATGTACCTATTTCAAGAATATTTTGAGGGTTTATCATTTTTGAAATAGCAATTAAAAAATGGGCTTGAATATGATTGCTGAGCATTCTATGGGCAAGGATATTTTCTTTTGTAAATTTTTCTATTTCATATAATTCTTTTGGCAGATTTGATGAATGTTGCAGACAATAATCTTCAATAATGGGATTAGTAATTGTAATTGGATAAATACGAGGATTTTTGGGTGACATAAATTTAAATTAAAAAAGCCCTTTTGCGAGCACAAAAGGGCTTTTGAAACTTTATAATAAAATTTATTTATTGCTTTTTTTACGAGGAGTTCTTTTTGTTTTTGTTGTTTCAATTACTTCTTCTGCAGTTGGTGGCACATAATTTGGGTCAATAGTTGCATCAACTAAAATTCTACCACAATGTTCACAAACAATTATTTTATTATGTGCTTTAATGTCTAAAATTCTTTGTGGTGGGATTTTGCTAAAACATCCTCCGCAAGCATCTCTTTCAACTACTGCAACAGCAATGCCATTTTTTACATTTTCTCTGATTTTTTTATAGGCATTAATTAATCTTGTGTCTATTTGAGAAGATGCTTTTTCAGATTGTTTTAAAAGTTCTTTTTCTTCTGCTTCTGTTTCAGCAATAATTTCTTTAAGTTCCTTTTTCTTTACATCAAGGTCTTTCATTCTTTCATTAAGTTCATTTTGAACTACTTCAAGATATTGTTTTTTCTCTTCAATTTTTGCTTTTGCATTTTTTATTGTTTTTTCTGCTAATTGAATTTCTAATTGGGCATATTCAATTTGTTTTGCAAAAGCTTCAAATTCTTTATTATTACGAACTTTATTTTGATCTTGTTCGTATTTTTTAATTTTACTTTGATAATCTTTAATTTTAATTTTGTTTTCTTCAACTTGTTTTTCTAAGTTTTCAATATCATATTGAAGTTTGCCAATTCTATTCTTTAAGCCCTCTACTGTATCTTCTAAATCTTTTACTTCTAAAGGAAGTTCTCCGCGAATAAATCTGATTTTATCAATTTTTGAATCAATTTGTTGAAGATAAAATAGAGCTCTTAATTTTGCTTCAATTGAAGCGTCTAATTTTTCTTTGAAGGTTGCCATAATTATAGATATTTAATTGGGTTTGTATTTGTTTTTGATAAAAGGGCGACAAAGTTAGGAAATTTATTTTTGATTATAGAATAAAAAATTTCAGGAGTAAATTGTTCTGCTTCAAAATGTCCAATATCTACTATCATTATTTTGTTTTCTGCATCAAAAAATTGATGATATTTAAAGTCAGATGAAATAAAAGCATCGGCATTTTTTTGAATAGCATTTGATAGTAAAAATGAGCCGCTTCCCCCACAAACAGCAACCTTTTTAATAGGTTTATCATACGCTGTGTACCTAATGATTGGTTGATTAAAAATTTCTTTTACTTTGTTTAAAAATGTTTTTGTGTCTAATTCTTTTGGTAATTCCCCAATCATTCCGCTACCCACTTGAGGATGATAATTTTCAAGTAAATAAATGTCGTATGCTACTTCTTCATAAGGATGAGAAGACAAAAGAGCATCTATTACTTTTGATTCTTTATGTGCTTCAAAAATAGTTTCTAATCTAATTTCAGGTTCAATGCTTAATTTTTCTTTTTCTCCAACAAAGGGATTGGTATTTTCATTACCTCTAAATGTTCCTTTGCCTTCAGCAAAAAAACTGCAACTATCATAATTTCCAATATGTCCGCAACCAGCATTAAATAAAGCATTTTGAACATCTTGCAAATGAGAAGCAGGTACAAAAGTTACTAATTTTTTGAGAATTTTATTTTTGGGTAAAAGAATTTTTGTGTTGATGAGATTTAATTTATCAGAAATTTTTTTATTAACTCCATTGATAACATTATCTGCATTGGTATGTGCAGCGTAAACACTGATATTGTTTTTGATACATTTAATAATGCACCTTTCAACATAATTTTTTCCTGTGATTTTTTTTAATGGAGAAAAAATAAGTGGATGATGTGCTATAATTAAATTACAATTATTTTCTATTGCTTCATTGACAACATCTTCGGTTACATCAAGGGTTAATAATGCTCCAGTACATTGATCATTTGAATTTCCAATAATAAGTCCTGCGTTATCATAATTTTCTTGATAAGAAGGTGGTGCAAAGTTTTCTAATTCTTTTATTATATCGGAAATAAGAGGAAGCATAGATTAATAAAACTATTTAGATAATAGTTGTTTTACCATTGCAGAAATTCTTGAATTATCTGCTTTTCCTGCAAGTTCTTTTGTGGCTTTACCCATAACTTTTCCCATATCTGCAGGTGATGATGCGCCCACTTCCTGAATAATTTTTTCTAAAATAGATTTTAGTTCATCATCATTGAGTTGTTTTGGTAAAAACTCTTCCATAACAGATGCCTGATATAATTCTACTTCTGCAAGGTCAGGTCTGTTTTGTTGTTTATAAAGTTCTGCAGTTTCTTTTCTTTTTTTGACTTCTTTTTGAATTGTCTTAATAACATTTTCATCAGAAAAACCCTCAGGTGAGGTTTTTACCATTATGATGACATTTTTAATTGCTCTCAATGCTTCTAATCTTTTGCTATCTTTTGCAAGCATTGATTTTTTTATTTCAGACATTATTTGTTCTTCCAATTGCATATTTATAAATTTTGGTGCAAATATATATGTAATTTGAGATTATTCAGAAATAAAAATAAAGATGATGAATTAAAAGTAAAAAACAAAAACTATTTAAAAACCTAATTCAAATAATACTTAATAACTTACTATCTATAATCTTGCTCTCAGCTTGGCTATTGCATTTATACGATCTTCTGCTAATCTGTTAGCAGCAAGATAAGTAGGAATGTTTTCTTTTTTTGCAATTTCAAAAACTTTTATAGTAGTATCATAAATTCTCTCAGCGTGGGCAAGTGCTCTTTCGCGGTTATATCCTTCTAACTCATAATAAACATTTATAATTCCACCTGCATTAACTACAAAATCAGGAGCATATAGTATGCCTTTTTCTTCTACCATTTTACCATGAATATTTTCATCGGCTAATTGATTATTGGCAGATCCGCAGATGATTTTTACTTTTAATTGTTCTAATGTTTGAGTATTCACAGTTGCTCCTAATGCACAGGGTGCATAAATATCTGCATCAGCAGAATACAATTGATCAGCAGATAAAACTTTTACTTTGAATTTTTTTGAAACATCTTTTATTTTTTCATTATCAATATCAAAAACAAGAATTTCCGCGTTTTCTTTTGAAAGATATTCTATTAAATGTTTTCCTACATTTCCTAAACCTTGCACAATTATTTTTTTCCCTTGCAAAGAATCATTGCCATAAACTTGTTTTGCTGATGCTTTCATGCCCATCCATACACCCATTGCTGTAACAGGAGATGGATCGCCGCTACCACCCATAGATTCAGGCAATCCAGTAACATAGTCCGTTTCCATGCTGATTATTTCCATGTCTTTACTATTCATGGAAACATCTTCGGCAGTAATATATTTTCCTCCTAAATTATCAATAAATTTTCCGAAACTTCTGAGCAGGGGTTCAGTTTTAATTTTTTTGGGGTCGCCAATAATAACTGCTTTTCCACCACCAAGATTTATTCCTGCCACAGCAGATTTGTATGTCATGCCTCTTGAAAGGCGGAGTACATCAATCAGAGCGTCTTGTTCGGAAGCATAATTCCACATTCTGGTACCACCTAATGCTGGCCCAAGTGTAGTATTATGAATACCAATAATGGCTTTTAGTCCGACATTATTATCATTGCAATAAACAATTTGTTCATGATTAAATATCTCCATTTGAGAAAGAACTGCAGATGCTGCATTCTTAGATTCTTTTTCAGAAACAATAGAAACCGACATAATAGTAAAATTTGATAGAACTTATTAAATAGTTAATTAAAGCACATCTGTTTGGTAAGAAATACCATCAATAGTTACTTTAATATTATAATCGCAAGTGCCTTCACCTAAATTTACAAACTGAGTATTTTTAGCTGGTTTTATTGGTTTTACATAAATAAGTCCTTTAATAAATGGATGTTTGCCAGGTTTTAATAATGCTTCAGGCGCACAATTTTTAAAATCGCGGTATAGAAAATCAGTTGATGGATTATTGAATGTAACATTAAATGCCCCTTTATTATTTAAAGCAACAGCATTTCCTGTAAGATTGATATTAGCATTTTGCCATTGAATAGGAATATTTCCAGTGCTGTTATATACATTTGGATCATTGGTATTATTTAGTGCAATAGAATGCGTAGCATTATTGATAACAACAGAACGGGTTCCGTCATTGATTGTAAAATTTGTATATGCGGCTGACCATGAAAGTTTGGTTGTATTGGGATTAAAACCATTTGGAGTAGTGTTAGTAATAATAATTGGATTAGATGAAACTGTTGTAGTATTGATTACATAGTTTTGAAGTGTAACAGTTGCTTTAAATCCTGGCTGACGAATATATTTTGCGTTCAAAGTAGAAGCAGAATAATTGATGAGTATTACGCCATTTCTAGTATTACCATCAGTTCCGTTTGCATTTGAAAAAATAAGTGTATCAACTTTAGCCACAGTATCTTTTTTGATAGTTACACCAGTTGAACCAAAAAATGGTGTAGATGTATAAGTATCACGGGTTAAAGCGGCCATTAAGAAAACATCATTCATGGTTTCATAAGATTGAACTGCATCTTTAGCATAAGTAACATCACTATCAGGAGTTTGAGGTTCAGGAGAATTTTTTTTACAAGCATTTAGTGCTAATCCTGCTATACCAATAATAAGAATAATTTTTTTCATAGTTGTAAATTTTTGGGCTTAATATTAAGAAATTTTATTTTATCAAACAAAATTAAATTGCTTTTTTGCTTGTGGTAAGTTTTGTGGATTTTAATTTTAATAGTTTTGTCTTTGCATAATCTAATGTGATTGTATATTCTGTAAGGTCTTTGTTCTTTTTAGGGAGTTCAAACATTAAATCGGTAAAAATTGTTTCACAAATACTTCTTAATCCTCTTGCTCCTAATTTTAGTTCTAATGCTGTATCAACTATTAAATCTAATACTTCAGGTTCAATATTTAATTGAATATTATCAATAGCAAATAGATGCGTGTATTGTTTTATCAAAGAATTTTTAGGTTCAACTAAAATTCGTTTTAATGTTTCTTTATCTAATGGTTGTAAAGTAGCAATAACTGGCAATCTACCTAATAATTCAGGGATTAGACCAAAGGATTTTAAATCATGAGAGGTTACATACTGTAAAATATTGTTTTTATCAAATTCATCTTTATGTTTTCCTTTAAATCCAATAACATTAATATTAATTCTTGATGAAATAATTTTATCAAGACCTACAAATGCTCCACCGCAAATAAATAAAATGTTTTTAGTATTTACTTTAATCATTTGTTGTTCAGGATGCTTTCTTCCACCTTGTGGTGGCACAAATACATCTGCACCTTCTAAAATTTTAAGTAGTGCTTGCTGAACACCTTCACCACCAACATCTTTTGTAATAGATGGATTATCGCCGGATTTTCTTGCAATTTTATCTATTTCATCAATAAATACTATTCCTTTTTCTGCGGCTTTAACATCATAGTCAGCGGCTTGCAATAAACGAGTTAAAATTGTTTCTACATCTTCACCTACATAACCTGCTTCTGTAATAGCAGTAGCATCTGCAATACAAAATGGTACTTTTAATAATTTTGCAATAGTACGTGCCAGTAAAGTTTTTCCTGTACCTGTTTCTCCAATTAAGAGTATATTTGATTTTTCAAGTTCTACATCAGATTTTTTTGGTGATTTTTTATCGTTGAAAATTCTTTTGTAATGATTATAAACAGCAACACTTAAAATCTTTTTTGCATCATCTTGTCCAATAACATATTCATCAAGATATTTTTTTATTTCTTTTGGAGTTGGAATAGAATCATCAAAAGAAAAATCTAATTTTTGTTTTGACTTATGTTCTTTATCTGCCTGAACAATTTCATACGCTTTTTGTACACATGCCCCACAAATATAAGCGTTGTGTCCTGCTAAAAATATTTCTTTTTCATCAGGGACTAAACCACAAAAAGAACAGGCAGGATACTTACTTGTATTTTTCGCCATAAAATGATTTTAAAAATTAAGTGGTCTTTTTTCAAAAGCATCTAAACATGCTTCTTTGAATGCCTCACTAAATGTAGGATGAGGATGACAAATTCTGGCAATATCTTCGGCAGTGGCTTTGTATTCCATTGCAACAGCAGCTTCAGCAATTAAATCCGCAGCACGAGGAGCAATCATGTGTACTCCTAAAATTTCATCCGTTTCTTTATGTGCTAATACTTTGATAAAACCGTCTGTATCCATACTTGCTTTTGCTCTGCCACTTGCTTTGAAGGGAAATTGACCAACTTTGTAAGGTATATTTTTCTCTTTTAATTGTTCTTCTGTTTGACCCACAGAAGCAACTTCTGGCCAAGTATATACCACTCCAGGAATTAAATTGTAATCAATATGTGGTTTTTGACCTGCAATGACTTCTGCTACAAAAACACCTTCTTCTTCTGCTTTATGAGCCAGCATTGGTCCTCTTACTACATCGCCAATAGCATAAATATGTGGTTGTGATGTTTGTAATTTTTCATTTACCACTACTCTACCCTTTTCATCCACATTCACACCTGCTTTATCCAATCCAAGATTTTCTGTATATGGTCTTCGTCCTACGGCTACCAATACATAGTCGCCTTTTAATTCTATTGTTTCTCCATTTTTATTTTGAGCAGAAACAACAACTTCTTTTGATTTTTTATTAGCAGATAATACTTTATGTTGAAGATAAAAGTCAAAATTTAAATTCTTTTTGAGTAATCTTTGTAATTCTTTTGAAAGAGAACCATCCATTGAAGGGATAATTCTATCAAAATATTCTACTACGCTAACTTTACTTCCTAAACGAGCAAACACACTACCTAATTCTAATCCAATGACACCACCTCCAATTACAATAAGATGTTTGGGAATCGTTTCTAACTCTAATGCTTCAGTAGATGTTATAATTTGTTTTTTATCAATTTCTATATTTGGTAAAGAAGAAGGTTTTGAACCAGTAGCAATAACAAAATATTTTGCAGTTAATTCCTGTGTTTGATTTTCTGATGATACTTTAATTTGAGTTGGTGAAATAAATGAAGCAACACCTGTAAAAACTGTAATTTTATTTTTTTTCATCAAATATGCTACACCATCACTATTTTCCTTAACAACCTGACGCTTGCGGGCAATCATTTGTTTAATGTCAGGTTTAATATCTTTTACTTTAATACCATGTTGCTCAAAAGTATGTGTAGCATTAAAATAATGTTCAGAAGAATCTAAAAGTGCTTTTGAAGGAATACACCCAACATTCAGGCAAGTTCCTCCTAATGATTGATATTTTTCAACAATAGCCACTTTAAAACCTAATTGAGCAGCACGAATAGCACCAATGTAACCACCAGGGCCCGATCCAATAAATATAACATCAAATTGTTCCATAGATAATTTTTAAAAATATAAAGTATCGCTATTTAATTCCAAATTTTTTTACTGCAAAGGCGCAAAGAAGCAAAGTTTAATTAGTTTTAAGTTTTGAGTTTTTAATTTTGAGTTATAAATTAAAAAGAAAATTGTAACTAAAAACTAAAAATGCTGACAATAAATGTCAGCATACCGACCAATAGCATCGGTACTCAAAACTATTCACTTTATTAACCTTTCTTGTTTTTATTTTTCTTTTTTGGTCTTGATTTTCCGTAAGTACCAATATGAATTTTTCCTCTTTTTGATCTTTTATCTCCTTTTCCCATAATTAATTTTTTAGGCGGCAAAGTTAAGGATAATTTTAATGATGATGAAAAAATTATTGAGTGTATTTTTAAATTAGCTTAATATATCAATGATAAATTTAAACAGTATTCTTAGTAAAAATTAGCCAGATATATTTGAATTATCAAAAACTGATAATAAACTTACTTTACCATTACTAATATCATACATTCCTGTTGCTATCTTTAATGATTTATTAGTAACTGCATTTTTAATAATAATACTTTTAGAAAGCAATAATTTAGTAGTTTCTAAAACATTTAATTCAGCCAATTTATTTTGAGGAAATGGATCTTTGTCAATAACTTGCTGATATTTCAAATAAGTGGGTTCAATTTTTTCAACAAGATATTTCAAATGTCCATTTTTTATTTTTTTTAGACAAGCAGACATTGCACCACAATTTGTATGTCCTAATACAAATATCAGTTTTACTCCAATCATTTCAACCGCAAATTCAGCACTGGCAATTATGTCATCATTAATGATATTACCTGCAACCCTTGCAGAAAACAAATCACCAATGCCCTGATCAAAAATAATTTCAACAGGAGCCCTTGAATCAATGCAAGAAAGTACAAAGGCAAATGGCTTTTGTTCATTTGAAAAAGTTGACAGAACATTTAAATGATCTTTATTTATTGAAAGATTGCTTGTAAATCTTTCATTACCTTTCATTAATAATTCCAGAGCTTTATCTGGAGTTATGTTTTTTCTTTCTTCAATGCTGAGTGTTTTCATAGTTAATTGTTTTAATGTTAGTATTGAGTTTTAAGTTGCAGTTGATATTTTTTTGCAATAATACATTTTTTTGATGTTTTAAAATTTCTATTATTTCATTATCATTGCCTAAATAAAGAATTTCAACACAAGTAACTGATTTATTAATTGAATTAAACAAATGGTGAATTCAAGTCACAAATGCAACTTTTTGATGGTGCAAATATAAATAAAATT